>Ga0208454_1000941_pt1 | contig 13397 bp, 14 predicted proteins | sample EasRivMeERMZT100_FD_187530 | JGI IMG/M metagenome (GOLD analysis project Ga0208454, IMG submission 187530) | Soil microbial communities from meander-bound floodplain in the East River, Colorado, USA - East River MetaG ERMZT100 (SPAdes) (version 2) | ecosystem: Environmental > Terrestrial > Soil...
TCGTGAAGGGTTGCACCACCATCCTTGACCCATCTCAGGAAACGCACGCCAGCGTGCGCGGGCAAGAGATGAACGGTTTCGACCAGTACGGGCCACGAGGTCAGAAGGCGGCCCCGAAATCGATCGAAGAAGGTGGCGACGCGCCGGTGTTCGCCATCCCGGCGGTCGAACCAGGCGACGAGGGCGCCGGTGTCAACGAGCGTGCCGGGCACGGATACGCCGCTTCAGGTGGCGACGGGCGTTGCGCGACAAATCCTTGGGGCCGTCGAAGCAGCCGATCAATCCGTGATCCCGCGCAAGCTCCGCCGGCGTCTTGGCGCCCGCGCTCCTGGCGAACAGGCCGAGCGCTTCCTTCACGATACCGCTCGGCGTCTTGCCCGTGGCCGCGCTCAGCCGTTCGATTTCGGCCTGGTCCTGGTCGGACAACCGCACTGAAAGGATCTTCATCAGGGCTCCGAAGAAGTGTAATACGCGGGCATCATACGCTCGATGGATGCTCGGAGCAAGAAAGGGTCGCGGCTTTTACTGCGCCGCGATCAGGCTGGCAAGGAATTCCGGGTCCTTGCGCAGGCGCTCGGATTCGCCGTCGAACACGATCCGGCCGCGGTCCATAACCACGGTGCGCGCGGAAAACTCCAGCGCCACTCGGCTGTTCTGCTCGACCAGTACGATGCACAGATTCTCCTCGCTGCGCAACCTGACCATCACCTGCGTCAGCGCCTGCACGATCACCGGCGCAAGACCTTCGGTGGGCTCGTCCATCAGCACGACGGCGGGATTGGTGAGCAAGGCGCGCGCGATTGCAAGCATCTGCTGCTCGCCGCCCGAGAGTTGGGTGCCGGCGATGCCGAGGCGCGTCTTGAGGTTGGGGAACAGCTCGAACACGCGCCCGGCGGTCCACGGTCCGGGGCGCGCGCAGAGTTCCATGTTTTCGCGCACCGAAAGCGAAGGGAAGATCTCCCGTTCCTGCGGCACGTAGCCCAGGCCTGAGATCGCCCGCAGATGCGGAGGCGCCGCATCCATCCTGCGTTCGCGAAGGCGGATTTCTCCGGCGTGCAGCGTGGTATTGCCCATGATGGTTTCCAGCAGCGTGGACTTGCCCACGCCGTTGCGGCCGATGATGGACAGACTTTCTCCCTGGGCGAGCGCGAGGTCTATGCCCTCCAGCACGTGCGCCTCGCCGTAGCCGGCGGTGACGCCTTTCAAAACCAGCGCCTCAGGCATCGAGCGCGCTCCCAAGATACACCGTGCGCACCTCGTGGTTCGCGGCGATCTCCGCCGGCGTGCCCTCGGCGAAGATCGCCCCGCTCACCAGCACCGTGATGCGCTCGGCGAAGCGGAACACCAGGTCCATGTCGTGGTCGATGATGAGCACCGCGATCTCCTTTGGCAAAGTCGCGATCGCGTCCAGCAGGATGTGGCTCTCGGCGCTCGGTATCCCCGCCGCGGGTTCATCCAGCAGCAACACGCGTGGACTCAGGCCGAGCGCAATCGCGATCTCCACCAGGCGCTGCCGCCCGTAGGGCAGCTCAATGATGCGACGTCCGGCGTCCCCGCCCAACTTCAGCATTTCGATCAGGCGTGACGCTTCTTCGATTACCTCAGCGCGCCTGCCGGCGGGGCGCACCATGGTGCCACCTACGCTGAACCGCTCGGCGACCGCAATGCACACGTTCTCCAGAACCGTGAGGCCGCGGAACAGCTGGTTGATCTGGAAGGTGCGCACGATGCCTCTCTTGACGCGTTTGGCCTGCGCCAGCGCGGTCACATCTTCGCCCTCGAACACCACGCTGCCACGCGACGGGGACAGCACCCCGGTGAGCAGGTTGATGAACGTGGTCTTGCCGGCGCCATTGGGGCCGATCAGCGCATGGCGTGCGCCGTGCTCGAGGCGGAAATTCACTTCGCGCGCCACTTCCAGCGCGCCGAAGTTCTTGCACAGCCCTGTGGTCTCCAGCATCGCCGTCGCCATTGGCGCACTCACCGGATGCCGCCCGCGCCGAACCGCCGCCGCAGCGCGTCACCCAGGCCGAGGATGCCGTTGCGCGCGTACAGCGCCACCGCCATAAGCGTGAGCCCGATGCCCAGCTGCCAGGCAGTGGGATAGGCCTTGGCGAGCAGGTGCTCCAGAACCATGTAGGCGATCGCGCCCACGAAGGCGCCATACAGGCGGCCGTAGCCGCCGAGGATCAGCACGATCAACACGCCCGCGGCCCGCTCCAGCCCGAGCACTGAGAGATTTACGTAACCGGTGGTCTGGGTATACAGGCCGCCGGCCAGTCCCGCGAGCGCTGCCGAAATGGTGTAGGCGGCGACCAGGCGCGCGCGCACCGGCGCTCCGACCGCGTGCATCCGCAGCAGATTCTCGCGGATACCGGTCAGGCTCTGTCCGAATGAGGAATAGATCAGCGCGCGCACCAGCACGAAGCAGGCGAGCAGCACCACCAGCGAGTACAGATACTGCGAGCGGAAATAAAGCGCGTCAAAAGAGAACAGGCCCAGGATTTTCTCGAAGCTCAAGCCCGGCATGCCATCGAAGCCGCCGGTCCAGGCGGCGCCCATGTTCGCTGCTTGCTCCAGCAACGCCATGGTGCAAAGTGTCAGCATGAGCAGAGTCAGGCCGCGCGTGCGCAGCAGCACCAGGCCGCTGGCCAGCCCGATCGCGCCGGCCACCAGCGCCGCGGCGACAAGGCCGGAGAGCGGCTCGTTCCAGCCCCAGTGCATCGCCATCATCCCCACGGTATATGCGCCAACGCCGAAGAACGCCGCGTGGCCGAGCGTGACGATGCCGGCATAGCCGAGCACCAGGTCCAGCGACAGCGCGAACAGGATCGTGATCAGCACCTGGGTGCCGAACGAGAGGTAGTTGGGAAAAGCGAAAAACACCGCGACGCCTGCAATCCACGGCACCAGCTCCCACCATCTGAAGCGATGGCGCTCGGCGAGTTGGCGGGTGGCGGTCATGCTCCGCGCTTTCCAAACAAGCCTTGCGGGCGCCACAGCAACAGCAACAGCGCGAGGACGTAGATGAAGACGGTGCCGCCCTTGGGAAAGTAGATCTTGAGCACGAAATCGAGCACGCCGATGAGCAGCGCCGCATAGAACACGCCGGTCACGCGCCCCAGGCCGCCCACCGAAACCACGATCAGGAAGTACACCAGATAGCGCAGCGGGTAATTCGGGTCGAGGCCGAGAATCTCGGCGCCCAATCCACCGCCCACAGCTGCGAGGCCGCTACCGATGGCAAAGGTCACGGCGAACAGGCGGCCGACGTCCACGCCGAGCGATTGAGCCATGCGCCGGTTGTCCACCGCGGCGCGAATGCGCGCGCCGAAGCGGGTGCGCTCGAAACCGAGCCAGAGCACGATCACCAGCGCCGTCCCGGATACGATCAGCGCCAGGCTGTAGGTGCGGTATTTGATGAAGCCGAGGTCGGTCTGGCCGCGCAGCCATTCGGGCAGCTGCACCACCTGGGTCTCGGGGCCGACGCCCACCGTCACAGTCGCGGTCATCACGAACACCAGGCCTATCGTGAACAGTACCTGGTCGAGCTCGCTTGCTCGATAGAGGCGCGCGTAGAGCAGCCGCTCCAGCACCACCGAGAGCGCCGCCACCGCGACAAAGGCGAGCGCGAGCGCCGGCAGAAAGCCCACGCCCCAGTGGCGCATCGCGAGCACGATGGCGTATCCGCCCAGCATGGCGAAGCCGCCGTGCGCGAGATTGACGAAGCCCATCAGCCCCATGGTGACCGACAGGCCGACCGAGACGATGAACAGCACCATGCCGGAGGCCAATCCGCCGAGGAGAATGCTGACCGGATCCATAAAAAAAACCGCCGCCCGTCAGGATGCCGCGGGCGGCGTGTGGGTCGACTGCTGGGAGTGCGGCGCGAGCGCTACTTGCAACGCCCTTCCTTCAATTCCTTGCACATGTCCTTCACGGCGTTGATGGTGCCGATGTTCTTCTGCACCAACCGCCCGCCGCTCTTGACGACCTCGCTCAGGTACTCGTTCATCACGATGTCGCGCGTCGCCGGGTCGATCATGATCGGACCGCGCGGGCTGTTGAACTTCCAGCCCTTGAGCGCGTCGAGGGTCTTCTCGGGATCGAGCCGTCCCTTGAGCGTCACCACGGCGTGGGCGATCGCCGCCATGCCGTCGTAGCCCTGCACGCCCATGAAATCCGGCGTCGCGGTCGGGCCGTAGTCCTTCTTCCAGGCTTCGACGAAGCGCTTGTTCTGCGGATTGTCCAGGTCGGCGTTGTAGTGGTGGATCGTGATCAGGCCGACCGCGTCATCGCCCATGCCCTGCAGCTTGTAGTCCGGCGTCAGGTCGCCCGGTCCGATCAGCTTGATCCCCGCCTGCCGCATGCCGAGCGCGTTGTAGGTCTTCATCACCGCCACCGCGTGGTCGCCCGAGGGCACGAAGACGTAGAACACGTCCGGCTTCTTGCCCTTGGCGCGCTGGAAGAACGGCGTGAAGTCCGGCACCTGGCCCGGGCCCCCCATCGGGATCGTGTCGATCACCTGGCCGCCGGTCGCCTCGAAGCCGCGCTTGAACGCGTCCAGGCTGTCCTTGCCGGGCGGGTAATCAGTGTAGCCGATCACCGCGGTCTTCGCCTTGAGGTTCTTCGTCGACGCCTCGCCCATCGCAAACCCGGAGTGCCACATCGAGAACGAAACGCGGGAGATCATCGGCGACAGGTTGGTGATCCAGGCGGTGCCGGCGTTCATGATCACCATCGGCTTTTTCGCCTCGGTGGCGAGCGGGGCGGAAGCGATTGCGTCGGGCGAGTAGATGAACCCGGTGAGGATGTCGACTTTCTCCTGCGCGATCAGCTCCTGCACCGCGGTCTTGGCCTCGGCGCCGCTCGGATTCTTGGAATCGCGCTTGATCAGCTCCACCTTGTAGGGCCCGAAGGCCTTGGGATTGAGCTTCATGAACACCTGGATGCCGCGGTCCACCTGCTGCGCGAACTCCGCGCCGACCCCGGAATAGGGCAGCACCACACCGACCTTGACGGTTTGCGCGGGCGCTGCAGCGGCGAAAGCTGCCAGAGAGGCTGCCACCAAGCTGTATTTCCATATCTTCGAAATTCTCACGATCCCTCCTCTTTGCCGCGACAGCCACGGCAGCGGTAATATGGACAAAATATGGTACCGGGTCAAGGAGTAGCCATGCTTCAGGAACAGTTCGCCGATCTTGCCAAGTGCGTGGAGCCCGACCGGGTGCGGCGCGAGGTCTACACCGAACCCGCGATTTTCGAGCTCGAGATGCAGCGCATCCACGAACGCTACTGGATCTATTGCGGCCACGAGTCGCAGGTACCCAAGCCCGGGGACTACTACACGGTGCAGATCGGGCGCCAGCCCATGCTCATGGTGCGCGGCAAGGACAAGAGGGTCCATGTGCTCTACAACCGCTGCCCGCACCGCGGCAACATGATGTGCGGCGACCGGCACGGCAACACCGGCGAGTTCTTCCGCTGCTCGTACCACGCCTGGACCTTCCAGCACGACGGCGCTCTGAGGACCATCCCGATGATGGAATCGGGCTACGCCGGCACGCGCTACGGCAAGGATAACCCCGACTGCAGTATGAAAAAGGCGGCGCGGGTCGAAAGCTACCGCGGCTTCGTCTTCGCAAGTCTCGCCAAGGACGGCCCTGATCTCAAGGAATTCCTCGGCGAGTCGAAGATCGCCTTCGACGACATGTGCGACCGCGCACCCGAGGGCGAGGTCGAAGTGGTGCCGAACTGCTTCCGCGTCATCCAGCACTCCAACTGGAAGATCTTCCTCGAGAACCAGCTCGACGCGCTGCATCCCTCGGTGGTGCACCAATCCACCGGCCGCGCGGCGCATGAGATGGAAAAGCGGATCGAGAAGAAGACCGGCAAGGCGCCGCTCTCCTACCACATGCTGTCCGCGTTCGCGACCGTGACCATCGACAAGTGGGACGTGTTCCAGACGCTCAACTACCCGCAGGGCCATTGCATCCTCACCGGCTACATGGGCCTGCGCCCCAAGGACTCGGACACGCTCGCCTACGAGAAGGTGATGCAGAAGGCCTACGGCAAGCAGCGCGCTGAATCAATCCTCGCGGTCAACATCCACCACGTGCTGATCTACCCGGGCCTGTCGGTGCAGTCGCCGCTGCAGCAGCTGCGCGCGGTGCGGCCGCTGGGCGTGGACAAGACGCTCACCGAGATCTGGCACTTCCGCCTGAAAGGCGCGCCCGAGCCGATCTACCGCCGCTCGCTCGCCTACTACAACCTGGTCAATTCCCCAGCGACGCTGATCAACGCCGACGACCTGGAGAACTTCTGGAAATGCCACCAGGGCCTCTCGTCGGACGGCGGCGACTGGGTGAGCTTCGGGCGCCATTTCGGCCGCGACATCGAAAAGCCGGGCGGCATGGTCGAGACCGGTCCGAACATGGGTACCTCGGAGGCCCCGATGCGCAACCAGATGAAGGCCTGGGCGCAGTACATGGCAGCCGGGAGATGAGCAAACTCGAGCTGCAGCACGCGGTGGAGCAGTTCCTATATCGCCAGGCCGAGATCCTGGATGGCAAGCGCTGGCAGGACTACATCGGCCTGTTCGCGAAGGACGGCATCTATTGGATGCCCGCCGACCCCTCGCACAAGACCTGGGAGGGCATGCCGGCAATCTTCGCCGAGGATATCAACCTCATGACCGTGCGCATGGACCGCGTGATGCATCCGGACGCCTGGTCGCAGCGGCCGCACTGGGGCACGAACCACGTCGTGTCCAACGTCGTCATCGAGAAGACCTCGCCCAACGGCGACGTTCACGTGCGTTCGCGCTTCCACATGCTGGAGCTGCGGCGCGACGACGTGCGCCATTTCGCGGGCTCGTACCGCCACCACCTTAAGAAGGCGAAGGACGGCTACCGCATCAAGCTGCAGCGCGTGGACATGACCAACGCGCAGGCAGCCTACGACTACGTGCTGCAGGTCTGGGTCTGAGCTCCCGCGGGAACGACGAGCTCGAGACGGTGCTGCGCTATCACGAGCCGTTCGCGGCAAACGTCAAGAGGCGGCTATGTACTGTGTATACAGGATCAGGTGAGAAATCTCGCATCGCCGGGTGCCCGAATGCCAAAGCTGGACCTCAATCTGCTCCCAATCGCCTTCGCCCTGTACGACGAGCTGAGCGTGAGTCGCGCTGCGCAAAAGCTGGGCATGAGCCAGCCGGCGGTCAGCAGGGCACTGCACAAGCTGCGGACGATCTTCAACGACGCGCTGTTCATCCGCGCCCCGACCGGCGTGACCCCGACGCCCCGCGCGCATGCCCTGGTGCGGGCGACGCGGCCGCTGGTGGAGCGCCTCCGGGAAGACCTGCTGACCGAAGAGCGCTTCAATCCGGCGCTCAGTACGCGGACCGTCTCGATTGCCCTGTCCGACGTCGGAGAGATGGTCTTCCTGCCGAAGCTCCTCGAGAGGCTCCGCGCGCGGGCGCCGCAGTGCACGATCCGTTCGGTCTCGATGCCCCCAGGGCAGCTCGTCCACGGTTTCGAAAAGGGTGAGATCGACCTTGCAGTCGGTTATTTTCCCGACCTGACGAAGCACAATTTCCTTCAGCAGCGTCTGTTCACGCATCACTTTGCGTGCCTGATGCGAGCCGGCCATCCGCGTCGGGCGAAGCGGCTCTCGCTCGAGGACTTCCTCGCAATGGAGCACGCGGTCGTGCACGCCGAGGGTCGCAGCCAGGAGATCTTCGAGCGGTTCCTGGAGCGCAAGCGCATCCGGCGAAAGGTTGTGCTGCTGACCCCGCACTTCCTGAGCATTCCGATCATCATCGCGGGCTCGGACCTCGTCGCGACCGTGCCGCACGCGCTCGCGATCTACTTTACACGGATGTCCCGAGATCTCGCCTTCGCAATGCCGCCGTTCGACGTCGCCGGCTTCGACGTCAAGCAGCACTGGCACCGCAAATTCCACAACGACCCGCGCACCCGATGGCTGCGCGAGCAGGTCGCGAACCTGTTCAATGACGAGAACGACGAATGGCGAGAGGCGTGAGCCGCGCAGGCGCCCGATATTCGAGCGCCGAATAAGGCTTATTCGAGGCGCATCGTACATTGCGCGGAGTGGATGCCTGTGCAAGACTGGCCGCGCCAAGGAGGAGGGAAACTCATGAAGCTCATGTACCGGCGTCCGGCCGCGATCGCCGACGCGTTCGTTTTCAATCAGTCTGCCAAGAGGATTTTTCTCTCTGCGGGGATGGTTCTGCTTGCAGTCGCCACGGTGGCGCCCGCGCCGAGCGTGGCCACAGATAGACATCGACCGCCGCCCACGCCCGTCAGCTGCGTCCAGCTCGCCGCCGATCCGGGCAAGCTGGTCGGAAACCCGGCCGTCAAGTCGGTGACGAGCCAGATCATTCCTGCAAGCGGAACGAACGCGGCCTATTGCGAGGTCAACTTGCTCTATGGGACCAGCCCGGAGCAGAACATCAACATCCGCGTCGGTCTCCCGCTCAACTCCCTCGATGGAGGTACCGGCGGCGTGGAAGGCGCATGGAACGGCAGGACGCAAGGCGTCGGCGGCGGCGGTTGCGCCGGCAGCTTGAACGTCACCGCGCCGGTGAACGCCGGCTACGTCGGCTCGGGCACCGACACCGGCCATGTCGGCGGCGACTGTACCCCGGGTGTGAATCTGGACGGGACGTACAACCTGCAATTCATTCAGGACTTCATCCGCAACGCGATCAAGCAGCAGGTGCTCTTTTCGAAAGCGATCGCACGGACGTACTACGCAACCAAGCCGGCATACAACTACTGGAACGGCTGCTCGACCGGCGGGCGGCAGGGCTATCTGCTCGCGCAGGAGCTCGGCGGCGAGCTAGACGGCATCCTCGCGAATGCGCCCGCGATGTACTGGACCCGCTTCCAAACGGCGCAGATGTGGGGACAGGTCGTCATGCGGAATCTCGTCGGTGGGCCGATCGCCGCGGCGAAGCTGAACCAGGCGACCGCGTCGGCAATCGCCGCGTGCGATGCGGCTGACGGCGTGGCCGACGGTGTGATCGACGACCCGCGGACCTGCAAGTTCAGCGCCACGGCGAACATCTGCGGCGCGCCGACCGCACCGGCGACGAACTGCCTGACGCCCGCCGAGGCCGAAGCGATCGACAAGGTCTGGGACGGTCCGAGAAACGCCAAGGGCAACAGGATCTGGTTCGGGCTCGACCGCGGAACGAGCCTGCCGGCCCTGAACGGCACCAACCCGTTCTTTCTAGGCGTCATCCAGTTCCAGTGGAACGAGCACGACCGCACCTTCGACTGGACGACGGTGACCCCGGAAGGGTACGCGCATGTTGCGCAGGACGGCTCGAGGAACATCGCCGACGTCACCGACACTTTCGACGACCTCGATTCGTTCAAGCGCCACGGCGGCAAGCTGCTCACCTTCGTCGGCGCGAATGATCAGCTCATCATGCCGCGCGGGGTGATCAACTACTACCGCGAGATGGCGTCGCGCCATAGTTGGAACGGCGAGCCGGATTTCGAGCGACTGCAGCGCTTCTATCGGTTGTTCCGTGCGCCCGGTGTCGCGCATTGCGCCGGCGGCGCGGGACCGCAGCCGCAAAACCTGTTCGGCGCCCTGGTGAACTGGGTCGAGAACGACGTGGCACCGGAGACGATCCTCGCTGCGAGCGGGCCGGCAAACGCGCCGACGCGCACGCGTCCGCTATGCCCGTATCCACAGACGGCCATCTACAAGGGGACCGGCAGCACCGACGACGCAAGCAACTTCGAGTGCGGCGGAGACCTTGAGAAGCGGCGCGTGGTCTGCGCCGACGTGCTGACGAAGTACAAGCACGAAGTCGCTGGACCGCTCGATTTCAGAGGCACCGGGGTCAATCGTTTCGAGTGTTTCCGGGAACCGCACGGTCACGGACATCACGACGATGACTGACTAGAGGCCCGCCAATGGCCACGCCGAGCCGCTAGGCAGGCGCTCGGCGATTCTCGACGCGAGCCCCGTGGCGCCATGGGGGAGTGCACACCCGGTAGCGGCGAGTAGCCGGACGAGGATTGGCGGGCCGGGAATGCGGCGCCTCTTCTCTCCAGCAATGGCGGCGATCGCCCGGATGAGGCTCGTCCCGGGCCTGCTCCTGATCGGTGCGCTCTTTACCACGGGGCAGGCCACGTCGCTCTACCTCGCCGCCATCCACGCCGGCGGCTGGGCCAATGCGCTCGGGCAGCCTGTCGCGCTCGGCATCGCGGCCGGCGCGCTCTTCATTCTCGCCTTCTACCTGCTGATCGGTCTGAGCGCCCGCATCGCGGGGCCTCGATTACCTTCCTATCAAAACCAAAAGCGCGGAAGCCGCCACGCCAACCTTGACGTAGGTCATCTTGGGTACCAGAGCGACATACATGGAAAAGACCCAGGTTTACCTGCCAAAGGAAGAACTCGACGCGCTGCGCAAGGCCGCAGCGCGGTCCGGGCGCAGCGTCGCGGCGCTCGTCCGCGACGCAATCCGAAAAGTCGTGCTCAAACCGCAGTCGGCAGGTCCGGTTGCGCTCTGGGACGGCCAGCCCAAGCGCACGTCCGTCGAGCACGATAGCGTTCACGACGAGCCCTGATGCGGCAGCGGGAGGCGGTTTCGTCGACAGCGGGGGTGGATCGCTCTTGCGCTGTCACGAGATCCGCTGCACGCACAGGCGCTGGAGCAATGGAACCTGTTGCTCGCAGCCGGCGCGAAGCTTCACACCTCCGTTCCGGTCGTCATCGAGACATTCACATTTCTCGATCGCAACGCCAACCGCGAAGTGGCGCTCGCGTGGAAGGAATCCGTCTCCAAACCGGGTACGGCAAAAATCCTCCCCTGCGATCTGCGTGATCTGGAACATTCGTGGGAGTATTTCCGGCGCACGGATCTGCACAAACTCTCGGCCGTCGATGCCACCAGTTTTGCAATCATGAAGCGGTCGCGAATTCGAATTGCCTGCACATTCGATCATCACTTTGCCGTGGCCGGGTTCAGGCTGGTGGCATAGCAACCGCGAATACCACGTCACTCGAAGACAGCGCGGCTGGTGGTGTCCGGCTAACGCGGTCCCTCGGCGGCCTCAGGCGAGATGCTTGCGGAAGAAAGCGACCGTCCGCTCCCAGGCGAGCTTCGCCGCCGCCTCGTTGTAGCGCGGCGTCGAGTTGTTGTGAAAGCCGTGCTGGGTACCGGGGTAGGTGTGCATCGCGTACGCGGCGCCGGCCGACTTCAACGCCTGCTCGTAGGCCGGCCACATCGCGTTGATCCGCTCGTCGCTCTCGGCGTAATGAACGAGGAGCGGCGCCCTGATCTTCGGCACCGCCGCGGTCTCCGCCGCCGCGCCGTAGAACGGCGCCGCCGCGTGCAGGTCGCCGCCGAGCGCAGCCGCGAGGTAGTTCGTCGTGCCGCCGCCCCAGCAAAAGCCGGTTGCGCCGAGCTTGCCTTTGGAGAGCGCGTGCGCCTTCAGAAACCGCGCGCCGTTCAGCATGTCCGTGCGCAGCTTGCCCTGGTCGAGCTTCGCCTGCATGGCGCGGCCGTCGTCGTCGTTGCCCGGATAGCCGCCGAGCGGCGCGAGGCCGTCGGGAGCGAGCGCGAGGAACCCGTCCACCGCCGCGCGGCGCGCCACGTCCTCGATGTAGGGGTTCAGTCCGCGGTTCTCGTGGATCACCAGCACCGCCGGGAACGGTCCCGCACCCGAGGGCTGGACGAGATAGCCGCGCATCGAACCTGAATTCCCGCCCGGGGAGGGATAGGAGACATACGTCGCCTTGATGCGCGGATCGGTGAACGAAATCGTCTGCGCCTGGGCGTAGTTCGGAAACAGCGCCTGCGCCATCGCCAGTCCCGCGGCACCCAGGGCCGCGGCGCGCTTCAGGAACTCTCTCCGGTCGATCCGGCCGTGGCAGTACTCGTCGTAGAGATCGAAAACCTGCCGGTCGATCTCCGACTGCGTCACGGCGCCCAGCGGGGCGCGTTGTCCCGTGGGCGTAGGCTCCAGAGTGGACTGCTCGGGCATGGGGCTCCTCCTGTTGGTTGTGGCGGACGTATGCTACTCCGCCTTGATATTTGCGGCCTTCACCACCGGCCCGTACTTGGCGATCTCGCGCCGGATCCATTCGGAGACCTGCTCGGGCGTGTTGCCGAGGGGATCGACGTCCATCGCGTGGAGCTTCTCGCGGATGTCCGGGAGCTTGACTATGCGTACGACCTCGGTGTTGAGCTTGGCGGCGATGTCGCGCGGCGTCCCCGCCGGGGCGAACATGCCGATCCACAGGACCATCTCGTAGCCGGGCACCGACTCGGCAAGGGCGGGCACTTCGGGCAAGGCCTTCGAGCGCTGCGCTGACGTGACCGCGAGCGCCTTCACCTTCCCTGACTTGATCTGGGGCATGAGCGGCGGCGCGTCCACGATCGTCATCTGGACGTCGCCGGCGATTACCGCGGTGATCGAAGCCGCGCTGCCCTTGTAGGGAATATGCCTCATGTCGGTGCCGGTCATCTGCTTGAACATCTCGGTCGCGACCTGAAAGGCGCTCGAGCCCGAGCTGTAGTTGAGCTTGCCGGGATTCGCTTTCGCGTAGGCGACCAGCTCCGGCACCGTCTTCGCCGGAACCGACGGATGAACCACGAGCACGAGCGGGAAGGACCCCACCATGGTGATCGGGACGAAGTCCCTGAGCGAGTCGTAGGGGAGCTTCGCGTACAGCACCGGATTGACCGACATGCCACCGGTGGCGTTCACGAACAGCGTGTAGCCGTCGGGCGCGCTCTTCGCCACGTGCTCGGCCGCGAGGATCGAAGCCGCGCCCGGCTTGTTGTCGATCACGACCGGCTGACCCCAGCTCTCCTGCATCTTCGCGCCGACCAGCCGCGCGATGATGTCGTTACCGCCTCCCGGGGGGAAGCCGACCACGATGCGGATCGGTTTCGTGGGGTACGTTTGTGCCCATGCGCCGAAGGCTATCGCGCACAACGCGATGACTGCCACGAATCTTGCGATCTTCATCGTTCCTCCTGAGTTTCTATCCCCTCCTCGTTTTGAGGAGGGGTGCCCCGAAAGGGGCGGGGTGGTCGTGCGTCTGTCAAACCACCCCGGCGCTTCGCGCCACCCCTCCTTATCCAAGGAGGGGAAACAGTCAGCTGCCCTCACGTTTCGCCTTTGCAGCATACTCCACGCCCTTTGCCATCCTGTATACAGTCTCGGTCACCGGCACCGGCACGCCCAGCTCCTTCGCCTTCCTCACGACGTAGCCGGTCATCGCCTCGAGCTCGGTTTCGCGGCCGGCCTCGATATCCTGCGCCATCGAGCCGGCGTGCTTGGTAAGCGGCACCTGCCCGGAGCGGATCTTCTTCACCAGGTACATGGGGTCGAATTCTAACTTGA
>Ga0208454_1000942_pt1 | contig 13393 bp, 14 predicted proteins | sample EasRivMeERMZT100_FD_187530 | JGI IMG/M metagenome (GOLD analysis project Ga0208454, IMG submission 187530) | Soil microbial communities from meander-bound floodplain in the East River, Colorado, USA - East River MetaG ERMZT100 (SPAdes) (version 2) | ecosystem: Environmental > Terrestrial > Soil...
GTTAACTCCGTCCACAGACACTCCTAGAGTGGTATTAACAGTACAAGCTCCGGCACAGGTAATATCTGTTTGAAGGGCGAATCCTGTTGCTAGTGCAAACGCACCTAGTCCAACAGCGGATGTTCCATTTATTATTTGAGATGGGATTAAAACACTCTGCTGATAGTCAACTGAATGGGCATCATAGGAAAACCATGATAGCAGAACTATGATTAATATTTTCATTTCATATCTCCATAGAATTTTAATTTGCTAAGGAACTCTCCATTCCATTTAGTAGGTTTTGATAGAAGGTGTTTAGCTAGGGATTTTAAATTATCAAATTTGGGAGGGAGTTCTTTTTCATCCTTATAAAGTTTACTGCGCTGACCTTGAATCATAACACTATCCGAGACAGTAAGTTTTTTCATTGGATTCATTACCACTTTATTCTCAACAGGAGTATCTACATATTGGGTAGGTACTGGAGGAACTTCTTCGCCAGACATTAAATTATTTTCCAATATCTCATTTTGTTTTGAGAGGATTCTAGCAAGCATCTTAAATACTTTATGCCCGAAATATTGTTCCTGCATTGATAGGATTTCAACAGGGTCGGTAACTACTGCTTGAGGAATAATTTCATCTACAATCCACTCGATAGATTTATCGGTATCATTTATCTGTCGAGGGTTGTGTCCGTTAGGATTTACATCGTACTCCACCCATTCACATTGAGCAGGTTCAAACCCTAAATTGACCATAGAGACTTCCATGAAGTCAGTATCTGATAAGGTATTAAACCAAGCATCATAATATTTACCGTTATACCAAAGCGCTATCATATCGTAACTCCTGTTGGTTGCACTGTAGCAGTTATAGAATAAAACACAGGCTCCTGAGATTCTTCCGATAAAGGTTCTACGGATACAACTGCTAGGCCAGCACTAAGCAATTTCTCATTATTTTTTTTAATACGTTCTGCAAACTTCTTGCCTGCCGATGTTGATAGAATTTCTTTCAATGAAGATTTAAAACTATATAGCACAGGTGGGTCTTCAACTGGAGGCGGAGGGACTTCTTCTTGTAAGATGTATAACTCTTTAGCTGCACCTACATTAAATGGAGCAACTACCGAGCCAGCAGGATATTGCACTACTTCTATATCTTCCATAGGCAATCCCCATTTAGCTAAGACGGCATCCACTTCTTCTGGGTAGCACATCTGAGTGAAGTGTCCATTATAATAAATTGTTACTAATTCTGTTGGCATTAATTTCTATCTCCTTTGAAATCACTATCGGTAAAATGAAAAAATGCTAATCCTATTTTGTTATTGTTTTTTATTTTATCACGCCAATGAATGTGATGTGTACCAGAATAACATGATGCTTGATTGGGGTACATTTCTATTTTTTTAAAGTCGACATAAATAGGCCACATCTCATCTTGAAAGACCACCATATCGAGACTATAGCGACACTGAGGTCTATCAGTATGAATAGGACAGACACTATCTGGTCTATGGTAATAAGAGAGAAAAGAATAACTGGGCTTAATTTCATTTCCAAACATTTCCTTTGCTACTTTTAAAATTTGATTACTATGAAGATAATCGAACCACCAATGTCTGTGAGAGTAAAGTCTTCCCCATCCTTGACCTTGATAGTCCATTTCCTGAGAGTTAATTAAATCTTTATAGATTGATACGGTTTTATCAAATGTCTGCTCATCGAGAATATTGTTCAGCACTTGTATTTTCATCTATACGGATTCCCCGACATCCATATCACTAAGCTAAATCTAAATCCTTCCAGCACCGGAGTTACTCTATGCCATTGATAAGAAGGAAAAAATGTTATTGAGCCTTGCTCTCGTAAATTGTCATTTAATTGACTACCGAAAAATTCTAAGTATCCACCTTGATAAGTAGATGGGTCTGACAATTGAACTACCGCAGATAACTTTCTAACTGACATTTCTTTTATGCCTACATCCTGATGCCACCCATAGTGTGAGTCTTGCTTATAGAATGTTAGCTGGAACATTTCTTGAAAGCCATTTAGGTCAAACTCCCAGATATTTAAATCTTTAGATGCTAACGCTACTCTTTCATAAATCCATTGCTCGGAAAAAGGTATCCATAGATTTGATGAATCTCTCTTGGCTAGATTCATTCCACCGCCTGTGCCAGATGGTTCAATTCTATTAAATAAAGATTTGATGGCATCGCATTCTTCAACAGAGAAAAGATTTTTCTTAAATGTATAAGTAGGATTTTCTTTAAGTGTTTTTGTATTAAAACTAATCATTGTACTCCATATATAAATAGCTTTGAACTCCTGTTCCTCCGCCTCCACTAGCACCTACACCAGCGACACCATCAGGAGTTCCGTTTGCTCCGTTATTTCCTATTAAGGTTATAAATGAATGAGGGACTAAACCACCTGCTCCGCCAACCCTTGAGCCAGTAAATCCCGGTGATGCAGGAGAACCCGGTCTGCCTTGTGTCCCACCGTTAGGCCCTCCGCCCGTTCCACCATAAGACCATGATGGGCCACCAGTAGCACCAGCACCTCCGCCACCAGCACCAGCTTGCCCTATGGTTATAGGATAAACAGTATTTCCTATTGCTACAGATGAAGACTCTATAGACCTGACAGAACCACCCTTATAACCAATTTGACCATCTTGTCCGGGCATAACTCCACCAGCACCACCACTTCCTCCTATGTTTAAAGAGTTTATTTCAAATGAGGTCAATGCTTTATCTGCTGATATTCTAAAGTCAGGTGCTACTAAATTTACTTGCGATACTGCATCGGCGTTTACGTTTACAGCAGTAACAGCTAACCCTGTTATTGTTCTTCCTAGAAATATTGTATCGGTAGCTTGACCACCTAAACCTCCTGCGGCAGGAGAAGGAATAAATTGTCCGCCTCCATTTCCACCAGAAGTAGCACTCTGATAAATAGTTAGTACAGATGGCTTAACAGTTGTAGGGCTTGTCCAAACTCCGGGTGCATCGAAGTACAACATATTGTTATAGTCTTCGCCGCCCATTAAGTCAGAGTTAAAATCGGTAGTAAAATTATCTGCCATACTTTTTCCTATTGGTTATATTTAAAATATAAATATCCATGAACACCAGTACCGCCTCCGCCTGAACCACCTGTCCAGTTAGGAACGGTATCTGCTCCTGCTGCTGCTCCATTATTACCTTTTAAGAATGTCAATGAATGCGGAACTAGACCTCCGTTACCTCCGATTCTTGGACCTGCAGTAGGGCCTGCACTAGAAGGGCCAGCAGTTCCACCATTAGGCCCACCACCTACTCCACCAGTTACCCAAGATACTCCGGGGCCTCCACCACCAGAACCACCACCTCCACCGCCAGCACCAGCTTGACCTATGCTAATTGGGTAAACAGTATTTCCAATTATAGTTGATGATTTTTTAATTGACCTGCTGTCACCACCGGGATATCCCGGCCTGCCCGGATATTGCGGAGTAGTTCCTCCATTTCCGCCAATGCCTGCTATATTGATAGAGTTTATTTGATAAGAGGTTGTAGCTTTATCTAATGAGATTCTAAAATCCGGAGCAACAATATTTGTTACATCACCAGCAGCAGCATCGGTAAGAATATCTGGCCTAGGCCCACCTGTTATAGTGTTGCCAAAAAAAATTCCATCAGTAGCTTGACCACCTAATCCTCCATTAGCAGGATAACCCGGAGAAAAATGTCCTCCGCCATTTCCACCTGACGTTGCTGTCTGATAAATAGTTAGAGCAGATGCTGCTACAGTAACTGGACTTGTCCATGTACCCGGAGCATCAAAATATAACATATTATTATATCCACCACCACCTCCGCCACCTCCACCGCCACCGCCAATGGCGACTATGTCTGTGGTATTTTGTGTAGTCCTAGAATCTAAATCATCTAGGTCTACTTTAATTGTCTCCATTAATTTTTCATCAAGCGGAGAACCTACATCGACATCTGTTGGAGGGATAACAATAAAAACCATTCTATTCTCCTTAAGGTATTACGTTAGATGCTGGGCCAATTATTTGATAAGGTGGCTCTCCATCATTAAAATTATTTCCAGTCACCGAAGTAAATGCATATCTATCTTGAGCAGGCTGACTGTTAGCATCGTACTCAGATAAGAATACTATTTTCCCAATGGTAATGGGAGTCAAAAAAGGAACAGCGACTGTTATAGTGTTCACATTTAAAAGTTGAATCGTTTGGATTTCGTTGTCAATCCTAATTTTATAACCTACTCCAAACCAACTTCCATTTTCTACAGTAAATGTTCTCTGAGAAGGAGGAGGTACTGCAGTTATTATTTCACTAGGCCCAATTATTCCGAACCTCTTAACTCCACTAATAGCAATAGATGTATAATAAAGTCCGAGCGACACAGTTCCCTTATTAAAATCTATACCCTTCTCTAGGATGCTCATATCAGTATCTGCACCCATAGTCTTATCACCCGGAATATATCTGTGACGAAGTTTTACCGTCTCACCTAATTTAAAATTCATCGAACTGAAAAATGTATTGGCAGTTATTTTTACCCTAGGGTCTTTTAACCTTCCGAGCATTCTTGCTCCGATAGCATCTATAATTAAATCTCCACCTAAGTCAGTATAGATTCCTTTAAAAGAATAAATAGATTCTTTCTTTCCATATTCTGTTATTGATTGAGCGTCTTCAAATACAGATAAATTTTCATAACTATCTAGCCCTACATTGTAATCATAATTAATTTTTATGCTGTTTATTACTTTATCTACTGAGACTGTCCAGTCAGGTATGCCAATTATTTTTGATTCATCTACCAGATGGTCATATACGGTGCTCTGGTCAATATAGACTAGAGAGATAAGTCCATTCTCTGAAATAAGTCTAGTGTTTGTTGGAAGGCAAATAACTTGTTCAAAAAACTCATGCCCAGAAGATACATTATAAATAAATAGTCTATAAACATCTAGAGGGTAGTAGGTATCTCTTATTGTCTCAATGCCTGCTATATCTATTTTTAGAGGGTTGATTCCTAATCCATAGGACAAAACATCGTAAGGCCCACCTCCACCATTTGAAATCATTAGCTGTAGCATGGCATTTATAGGATTTGCCTCTAGCAATCTAATGGAAAAAACATCTTCGCCTTTTCTATGGTCAACTATGGAAAGATTTATATTTTCAAATTGAAATCCAGTATCGAAGTCTTGAGCAGGAGCAGTAACTCCGGCAGGAACGGAAGTTATGATTACTTTTTCCCCAGAAGAAGTAGCAGTAAAATCAATAGATAAATTAATGGCATTCATTGTGGCCGTGGCAATATCATTAGCTGATGCATTAGTTAAAATATCTACCTGAATATTATTTGGATATGCTGCAGGTGCTATACCAGCTACAGTTTTATACCATATCGCATAAGAAAGAGTTGGTGTGTTTATAAGGAAATAATGTCCATCTAAATCATTTGAAATATCTGCCCTTACCGTAACCCTAGTAGAATCATTATCCGAGCCATAAAGCCCTCTGGTGAGGCCTGAGAGGATTCCTGTAGCAGTATCATTGTTGGTATAGGTTATTATCTCATCATCTATTTTAACCATGCCTGTTGCTGGGAAATAAATTGAACTAGAAAGTGGGACAATCGTATCAAATTCTGTCATATCTTTAGCTAAACTATCCTGCACATACCAGAGAGGATTTGAAGTAAGTGACACATTTCTTCTAAGAGAAATACTGTAGCTGTTCATATCCCTAGAAATGTCCTTTATTACTGCCCTAGACATAAGGACATATTCTGACCAATTTAAATTTCCACCAACTGTGCCAACATAAATTAAAACTTCGGTATTTAAATATTTATTGTCAGGAGCAAAAAGAAAATTTGTTACTCGATAGTCTTTATCTAATAGGGTAAATGAGTCCGTTGGAATGGAAGTCTTAATATCTCTTAGGTCAAGGATTGCTTTTGCGAATGTTGCCTTATCTAACAGAAGTTTATCACTTGCTATTACAAGCCCTGCATCTGGTTGATAGCGAGCAAAGTATTCGCCTGTAGAGAATTGCACCACTACATTTATTTTTATACTCTGTTTGGAAATTTCATCTGCTATTGGCATACACTAACTTCTTTTTTTTCCGAGCATTAAAATCTATAAAAACTTCTTATATTGCGGTGATTACAGATTGACTATTTCTACATTTCTCAATGAACCTAGTTTGTCCTGCATTCCACGCAAAGGTTATAGAGGTAAATCTTTTAATGTTTATACCTCCAAACATTATTTGCCCGTTAAGAGTATCAGAACTTGCGATGGTTATTTTATTTGTATCATCTGTTCCTAATAAAGTTATTTCGGTTCTATCTAATAGCCCGACAGGAACAATAAATATTTCAGTAGCTAAAGTTATTGGAGCGATAGAAGTAAGTTCTATTGATTGAAAAGGGTCTATGGTAATTATTATTTGACCTGCAGCTACGACTGCCTGAGTGCTACCGACAACTCCAATGCTCGATTGAATATTAGTTATGTCTCCTTGAATAGTTGTTATGTCTCCTTGAACAGTAGTCAAATCTGTTTGCAAGGTAGTTATATTTGTTTGCATCCCTGTGATGGTAGCGGTAGTAACTGTAGAATCTTTTAAAAGTTTTCCTGTAGCACCATCGTAAACTGCAAATGCATTATCGGTTGCACCTCCTGGGCCAACTACATCTCCAATACTGGTAGTATCTATATCATCCTGCCATGTTAGAACTCCAATACCATCAGTTTTTAATATTTGATTAGCAGTTCCGTCTATAGTCGGAAGTCCATAAGCTGTACTAATTAAAGTATCACCTGTGCCGTCTCCCCATAGAGCAATACGATTTACTACTGTCGCTGGCGGAGTAGCTATTGGAGTTGGTGGAGTCGGGATTGTAGCAAAAGAAACTACTCCTGCTCCGTTAGTTCGAAGGACTTGATTAGCTAATCCGTCTGCAAGAGGAATAGTATAGGCAGTATTTAAAAGAGTATCTCCTGTTAAATCTCCATACAATGCGACTTGATTTAATGCGGTAACTGCCGGAGTAGTTATACCTGCACCTGTCGGAGCATTTACAAAAGTGATTGCACCTGCTCCATCTGTTTGAAGCATTTGATTTGCTAGACCATCTGCTATTGGAAATGTATATGCACTCTTAGTTAGAATACTTCCTGCGGTATCGCCCCACATGGCAAGCTGATTTATAACTGTTATAGGTGGGGTTGTTACACCACCACCTCCGCCTCCGCCTAGAACTACCCAGCTAGTTCCATCGTATCCTCTAAAGGCATTCACGTCAGTAGTGAAAGCTATTCTACCTATCTCTGGAATAAGAGAAGTAGTATCAGGAACAGTAATTATTTTAGCATCTAATCCGGTGTCAGTTCCTACGGCTATAGTATCTGTCTCGGATTGATTATAAATTTCCCTGACAAACACATCACCTAGTCTGGTATTGACCGAGGTAACAGGAGCACCACTAACAGCAGTTTGTCCCGGTGCTATGACTATCATTGGAATGTCAAACTCCCAGAAAAACTTAGTCGTCTTAGTGGCATCATCATGGCTTTGAATAGCTAATATCTTCGGAGATAATTTTTTATTTGAGGACACTACATTATAAAATGTTGCTCCATCTGAACTAGGAAAGTATTTAAAGAAGTTACCAAGCGATGCCCAATTTTGAAAAAACAAATCAACTTTATTTTTAATATCATGATTAACTAATTTGAAATGAGGGCTGATGGTTTGTTGATTGTATCCCCAAGTAGTTTGAATATTTCCATTAAAGCTACGAGAGGTAGTCTCGGAGGCATCTAAACTTTCACGTATGTAATCTCCTTCTGGTGGAAATTCAAAGGTAACTATTGTTGGGCCTAAACCGTACTCGATTTTAGGTATTAAATTCGCCATTAGGTAACTCCGTAAAGTTTAGTATTTCTAAATTCTATTGCGGTATTTATTCTCTCAATTAATCTATCTACCTGTTCATCTGAATCTGCTATAACATTTCCTTGGATAACTACAGACATACTATTTGAAATATCTCCATTAGCTTCTGCATTTCTTTTATCAGCTACAGCATTAACCACTTCATCGAAGTTCCTACGAGGTGCTATCAACTCTCCTGACTGTGCCATTATTGGAACGCTATCTATATTGGGCATTCCACCTGTAACAATACCACCGGCTGCGAAACCTTGAATGGCGGTAGCTGCGATAGCACCAGCTTTGGCCAGACCAGTAGCTAATGTCCATGCTGATAGTGCTGCGGTCGCAGGAGGGCCGGGAGGAGTAGCTGCGGCAAGAGCAGAGGCTTGAAATGCGGCGACCACAGCAGATGCGACTGCGAATGCTTGTTGAACAGCGTACAGTGCTTTACTTTTTCCTTTAGTTACCACCATAGCTAAATCAAGGAATGAAGTTATCCCATCTAACCTTGCTTGATTGGTTTGTTTATCAAGAGCAATAATTTGTTTATCATAAGTGGCCTTATCGGTGAATGCTTGAGTGGCATTTTTCCTTCTTAGTTCTCTTATCTCTGCCAGATGCAATTCAAGCCTTGCCAATTCATCGGCATCTTTTGTGTTTTGCATATCCAAAAGTATTTGGTCTTCCTCTAACTTTAAAGCATCATCTTCTTCCTTATAGGCAGCATCTATCTCCATTCTCTGCGCTCTAAACTCATCTGCCTGAGCAAGTTTTTCATTTTCTTTTGTGACATTTGTTTCTAATTCTTTCTTATGTCCTTCATCTAACAGAGCTTGTCTTTGGGCAATATTGGCAAGCAATAACTCTTTCTCTACTCCACCGGCTGCCTCTGGAGTCTTCTCTACCTTTTTCTTTTCCTTATCAAGTTCAGCTTTATCCTTTGCATATTTAATTTCTATATCCAACTTCTCTTTGTTGGATTGAATTAATCCGTCCCTTTGAGCATTTAGATTTTTAATATAATCATCACGTTCTTTGCTCTGGTTCAATTCCATCGCAGCTTTTTTATCTGCCTCTATTTTCTTAAGTTCATCTGATGCAGCTTTAGAATAACTTACTTTTATTTGCGCCTGAGAAATCAATGCCGCATTCTCATCTCTGATATTTTGAATTCTAGTATGAAAGTCTTTGGCATCTTTATCTAATTTATCTTGAGCAGCTTTACGTTCAGCGTCCCTTAAGTCATTTTGTTTTTTTCTCCAATCATCCAAAGCACCTTGAACTATATTTATATCTTTTGTTACATTCTTAAGTGCAATTTGAGTAGTCTCAGTTTCAAGCCCAAGACTTCTTCTACGCTCCAATTCAGCAGTAAGTTCTGTTGCCTTATCTTTTAAATCAGATAAACTTTTTGCAGCAGTTTTTACTGTATCTAAATTAAATGTCTCTGGACTAGATAATGCCTTCCAGAACTTATCCAATAGATTTATTACATCAGGCAAAAGGACTAAAAATAAACCTATTCCTGTTGCTCCTAATGCCGTCTTAGCTACACTTCCAAATGTTTTTGTAGCTGCAGATGTAACAGTTACAGTCTCACCAAGTAAACCTATTTGAGTAGTTACTGATGGAAGATATTTCAATGCCTCAATCAAGAACTTATTAAATGTTTGATATATTTTTAATCCTGTCGCCACAGTAACTAATACCGCAGTAACTTTTGCAAGAGTTAGAAGTGAGGTTGCCATGAAAGCAACTAGTTCTTTATTATTTGAAAGCCACTTTGCCATATCGGTTAATAGTTGGACTGTACCGATAAGTGAGTTTGATAATTGTTCGCCAATTAATTCAGAAATACTTCCTATGGCGTTACTTAGTTTAGCAAATGCTCCAGTACCTTTGCCAGTTGCCTCTGCCATTCCTCCAAATCTCTTTTCAATTTCAGCTAGGATAACTCCCTGAGCACCTAATAAGTCTCCGCTTGCTTGCAAAGTTTTAATTAGGGTTTTCTGTTCCTCTGTAAACCTAACTCCTGCCCTAGATAGTCTTGCTAGTCCTTCTGCTGGATTGCTTAATGCCTTACCTAGAGCAAAAGTATTTCCTTCAAGACTTCCCATTACCGATGACATATCTGCCAATGCTCTCTGTGCTCTAGGGAAAACGCCCTTGGACATATTCTCAAAAGTAAGTAGCATGGCAGCACTTTTCTTTATTGCGGTATCTGCGAAGGTTGAATAACTTGAAATTTCTTTTGACAAATCATCTACTGACTTTGCAGTTATACCAATGGCGCTTGTATTGTTTTTTAAAGTATTCTCAAGCTGTCTTGTTACTTTATCTGCTTCAGTAAAGTCGCTTATAAAACCTTTGATGGTAAGTGCTATACCTGCAAATGCCACGCCAGCAGAAATGCCTATTTGATTTATGGCAGAACCTATTTCGTCAAACTGTTTGCCTATAGAGGAGGCAGCATCAGACATTGAAGTCTCAACTTCCTTTGCCATCTTACCGACTGAATCAGTAACTGATTTGAGTTCCTTATCAAGACCTTTGGTATCACCGGATATTTTGACTACTACTTCGTCTGCCATATTCTTTTCTCTATTGCTTTTTTATTCATAAGCCTAATATCTTTGCTTATCTTATCTTCTACCTCTTTTGATATTTCTACATCTTCATATTCAGGCTTTAATTGTCTGCCCGCTATAGCGCAATTTTCCCTGAACTTTTTATTATGTCTTTTATGGATTGCCTTAACTCTCCAAAATAATTCCACAAGAGTCAGGTTAAAGATTTTATCAGTGCTCCAGCTATACTCGCTGGCAAATAGGTCAAGGATATATTCCCAATCTACGGAGGCGACATCCCTTCCTGCTCTATTTGTTCTATCTTTTTTTTTACACCATCATCATCTCCACCGAGGGATTTATTGATGGCAAATATCATTTTTTTTATCTCGGCATATCCTGCTATGGACATCTCAAATAATTTGAATCCTCCAATCTTTTCCATAACCACATTGCCATCATCATCGGTAGTCTCAACCTCTGTAACTTTAAATAGCATACGAGATTCCGGTGCCATTAAATCAAATGCAACTTTTGGAACATTGGATATATTGTTTTTTAACAATGCCTCTAGGTCGCCATACTTTCTATGAAGCTCAAGTATTTTTCCTAAGGTACATGGAGATAAATAAATTGTTTTATCAATAGTTGATAAAAAGAACTCTGAACGAGTAGGAGTTAATTTCTCAAGAGCATCTAAATTTAGCGACATATTTTAATCTATGGATTCAATTGCAAATACTCCGTTTCTTGTGGAGTCATAAAGTAGCTTAGCGGTAATTTCAGCTTCTGACCATTCCTTCTCTGTGAAGCCAATAGGTAAACCACCAGCTTGAACATTGAAGGCATCTATTTTAAACATACCTCCAGAACCTTTCTTCTGAGAATAAATGTAGCATCCAAACTTAGGAAAGATATCTGCTGAACCACCAATGGTAACATTCATTTTGGCATTAAACGGAGTAGCTACTGAGAAGGTAGCGGTATCTCCTACTACAAATGCAGGAGTTCCTATGCCAGTTAATTCAATACCGAATGTCGGTAGAGGATTTGCACCCACTGCTACTGTAATCGGAGCGGGATTTATTTTAAGTGAGTCATCTACCCAAGAAACATCCTGTCCTCTATCAAATGTTAAAGAGGTGGAAATATAAATATCTACTTCTGTTGCTGATACAGCTTTAATAATATAATCACCATACTTGGCATCTGGCTCACCTACTGCTGGAATAAATTGGACTGCTGATATTCCATTGGTGGCATTTATAACAGAAGCTCCTAAAGCATTCGCAGCTGCGGTTATTGTAGCAACAGTTGATGCGGTAGTAATTGATGTTGGTTTTTTCCCTAGGAATAATTCAAATGCCCAATCTGGATATTCTCTGGCAGTAATTGTCATTTCAGAGGAAATTAAACCTACTTCTGAATCCCAAGGATAACGAGAACTACCGCCATTAAGGTCGATAAGTTCCGGGGATAATGAAAGGGTTGAACCACCTAGAACTCTCATGGTTCCGTATATTTCTTTTGTTACTTTATTATATGGAACTATTTCATGGATTCCAAATATAGAACGAGGTTGTGATAAGGCCATTATTATTCTCCCTATAGGTTATATTTTCAAATTGTAGAGGCTAATCGTGTCAATATCAATAGCTATTTAAGCTAGCCATTTTTAAAACTCTATGATAAAGTCTTTATAGGAGGATTTTTATGGAAAAAGAGATATGGAAAAAAGTTCCTAACTACAATAGATATTCTGCAAGTAGCTTAGGAAGAATCAGAAGTGATGGCTATACTACTAAAGTAATTAGATATGGTGAATCTCACTTAATGAAAAGAAAACCACAAATAATAAAAACAAAAAAGGATAAGGATGGATATAGAACTGTGAGTCTGACTGATGACAATGGAATAAAAAGACATAACAGAGTTGCCAGAATTATTGCATTGGCCCACATTCCTAATCCGAATAATAAGCCACAGGTAAATCATAAATTTGGAATAGTATCAGATGACAGAGTATCCCAATTAGAATGGGCAACAATCTCAGAAAATGTTAAACATTCTTTTGATGTTTTGAAAAAATCTCCAACCTATAAAAAAGTTAGGCAATTAAAAGATGGAATAACTATACATGAATTTAATTCATTAGAAGAGGCAACAAAATTAGGCTTTAGGAAGTCTAGTATTAGTTCTTGTTGTCATGGAAAATTAAAATCACATAACGGTTATCAATGGGAGTTTATTTAAAATGGCGCAGTGATATTAAATTCGCTGCCTATACCCTTATGAAAATTCCCAGTATTAGAGTCTTGGAAGGTTATTGGTCCAGTCGCTATTAAATCAGGCTTAAACGCATCGAACTCTTTTAGAATTACTTGTTTTACTGCCCGACTATACCTTAGTAATCTCTTAGGAATATTATCAACATTCTGTGAGGATATTGCGACCACAATAAAGAGGCCCAAAGTTGAAGCTGAACTCCTGCCAGCAGTTTTTATAGTCTCATTACTAATTCCATGGATTATGTAAGGGTCATAGTTAATAGTTTCATCATTCAATTCTTGAACAAAAATGGCATTAACATCAACATCAAGCAGAACTATCCCATCAGCTTTCTCTGCGTTTATAAGGGCAATCTCACCGCTTAAACGAGACTTCAAAGCGGTATCCATTCCGTACAATATCTGCTCCACGTCAATCATTTAGCTTCTCCATTTTCTCAAAACATTCCTTGCATATCTTACATCCGAAATAAGGAAATAGCTTTACTGAAACTTTGTCACAGAAGTCACAATATTTTTCAGTCATTGTAAATTTACGCTTTTTCTTTTTGACCATTTATAATCCATGC
>Ga0208454_1000943_pt1 | contig 13389 bp, 9 predicted proteins | sample EasRivMeERMZT100_FD_187530 | JGI IMG/M metagenome (GOLD analysis project Ga0208454, IMG submission 187530) | Soil microbial communities from meander-bound floodplain in the East River, Colorado, USA - East River MetaG ERMZT100 (SPAdes) (version 2) | ecosystem: Environmental > Terrestrial > Soil >...
GCCGCGGAGCGCGGTTGGCTTCCCGCGCGAGAGCAGCTGCGGATCCTCGCCGGTGCGCCTGCCGGGACGGGTGTCGGCGGCGACCCGCAGCAGGACGACTGGCGGCAACTGGCTGCGCGCGTCGATGTCAAGATGTGGCAGACGGCGCCACCCGCGACCGATCTCTCGACCGAGCCCCTGATCCGCTCGTACCCGGGTTTCGTCAGCGGCCCCGTGTGCCGCTGGCTCATAGACAAAGCTCGCGGCCGTCTGTCGCGCGCGCTCGTCTACGAGGCGCTCATCAAGGAGGTCACGGTTCACCACACGCGGACCAACTCGGCTGCCATGTTCAGCATGCTCGAGACGGACTTGGTGTGTGTGCTCACGCAGGCGCGGATGGCGGCGTGTCTCAGCGTGCCGTTCCGGCATTTCGAAGCGATGACCGTGCTGCACTATGACGAAGGCGAGCAGATCACCGAGCATTTCGATTTCGTCGACCCCAACGTGCCCGACTACGAGCGAGAGGTCGCGCAGCGCGGTCAACGGATCGTGACCTTCTTGGTGTACCTGAACGACGACTATGCGGCCGGTGAAACCGATTTCCCGCGCCTCGGCGTCAGTCACAAAGGGCACAGCGGCGAGGGTCTATTTTTCGTGAATGCTTTGCGCGACAGCAGCGCCGACGTGCGGACCCTGCATGCCGGCCGGCCGCCCGTGAGCGGCGAGAAGTGGATCGTGTCGCAGTTCGTCCGCAATCGGCCGATGTTCTGAGCTGCGGCTCGTCTTTCGCCCGGGCTTCCCGGCTCGGGTTCGCCTCTCACGTTTACATAATGCTAGATTCGCAATACGTTGCGCGGCTCGCGTTGACGGAGTGGGGCCGCGCGTCGGCATGTTGCTTTTGCACAACTCATCACTCAACCGGGGGATCCCATGCAAACAAAACGCAAAAACCCTTCCGCGTGGTCATCGCGTAACGCCGCGGGTGTCTTCAAGCCGAAACAGCTAGCAAGCGCGGTTGCCATGGCGTTGACGATGCCGGCGATCGTGCCAACGAGCCACGCTCAGGAGCCAGCTCTCGAGGAGATCATCATCACGGGCTCGCGAATCGTGCGGCGCGACTACGAGGCCAACAGCCCGATTCAAACGATCGACGCGTCGTCGTTCGAGGCGCAGAGCGCGATCGCCATCGAAGACACGTTGAACGACCTGCCGCAATTCGTGCCGGCGGCCACCGGTTACACGCAGGTTCAGGACGGCGAGCTCATCAATACGGGCTCGACGACCACGGCCGGCGCCGCGACATTGAGTCTGCGCGGCCTCGGACCGAACCGTAACCTCGTGCTCCTCGACGGCTACCGGGCGATGCCGGTCAACGCCACGATGGCGGTCGACCTCAATACGATTCCGGCCTCTGCCATCGAACGTGTCGAAGTCATCACCGGCGGCGCTTCCTCGGTGTACGGCGCCGACGCGGTCGCCGGCGTCGTCAACTTCATCACCAAGAAGGACTTCGAGGGTATCGAACTCGACATCCAGTACGGTGCCATGGACAGCGGAGAAGCGAGCGAAACCCGGGCATCGGCCTTGTTCGGCATGAATAACGCCGACGGCCGCGGCAACGTCATGCTCGGCATCGAGGTGGCGAGCCGCAGGGCAGTCGAGTGGAATGACGTCGACTTCTATCGCCAGGCGATCGAAGACCCGACGGTCCAGGGCACGATCTCGATCGTCACGGACCCGTATTTCCAGGTCGACGGGGCGAACGCGCCGAGCGGCACCGTCGTCGACTCGATCTTCGACGAGGCGCAGCCGGGCGTCGTGCTCAGAAACTCGGCCGGCGTGGTGCCGGGGGGCGCACGCGTCTACCTCAACGACGACAACTCCGTTTATACGGGCGCGGCGATCTTCGACGGCGTGAACCCGGCAGGCGCGGGCTCGACGGCCGGCCTGTATCGCTATACGGGCCCGCTGCGTGTCGGCGACTTCGGGTTCCGCAAGGTCGACTCGACGGGCGAGCTCGAGGAGTTCATCCCGGGTCACAAGGCCAACGTGCCGCTTACCCGCTATTCGGTGTTCGGGCGCGCGAGTTACGACATTACCGACACGCTGACGGCCCACGTCACGACGCAAAGCGTCGAGTCGGAGGTCACGCAGCTCTGGCAGGTGTCGCCCGCGACCGGCGGTTGGAGTCATACCATTCCGCACGGCACGGGCATTTACGCCCCTTCGTTGGCGGCCAATGGCACGACGTCGCCGGCCTATCAAGCTGGTGGCACTTTCGGTCTGAATTGCCCCGCGACCGGCGGTTGCACGAACTCGCAGGTGTACCCCGTCAGCCCCGAGCTCGACGCGCTGCTGAATTCGCGGCCGAATCCGAACGCCACTTGGAATCTGAGCTACACGCTCGACTTCCCGTACTATGGTCTCGGCCGGCCGCGTTCGATCGACAGCTCGACTCGTACGAATCAGCTATCCCTCGGTTTGCAGGGCAGGCTCGAGGGCATCGATGGAACCTGGGATCTCGTCGCCTCACATGGTACGACGAACTTGGGGCTCGTGCTCGAGGGCTATGCGGCGCTCGAACGCGTGCGCACACTCATCCAGTCGCCGAATTACGGTTATGGCTTTTTCCGCCAGGCCAACGCCGCTCCTCCGGGCAATGGCTTCGCGGGCGGTGTCGCCACCTGTACCTCGGGCGTTCCCGTGTTCCGGCCGCACTCGGACATCACTCAAGACTGCTTGAGCGCGATGATCGTGCAACTGCAGCACCAATCGGCGATGGAGCAGAACTTCATCGAAGGCAACGTGCAGGGGGCACTCTTCGACATGCCTGCGGGCGAGGCGCGCTTCTCGGCCGGTGTGCACTCGCGCACCAACAGCTATCAGTACATCTTCGATACGCTTAACACGCAGTCCTCGTTCCTCGATCTGGGCTTGGGGACGTTCCCGGCGAATAGCACGTCCGGCAAGATCGAGGTGTCCGAAATCTACGGCGAATTGCTGCTCCCGTTGGCGAGCGGCATCACTGCGATCGAGCACTTCAATCTCGAGCTCGGGTACCGCTACTCCGACTACAAGTACCAGGGAGGCATCGACACGTTCAAGGCGCTCATCGACTGGGGCATCACGGACACGGTGCGGTTTCGCGGTGGCCGGCAGCTCGCGACGCGCGCGCCGAACATCGCCGAGATGTTTCAGGCACAAGCGCAGACTTGGTCGGCGGCGACTCCGGGCGACCCGTGCGGGCTCAACACGCTGGCGCCGTATGGCGCGAACCCGACGACCAACCCGACTGGGAACGTGCAGGCTCGGGATTTGTGCGAGCAGCTCATGCAGTCCGGCGCAACCGTGTTCTACGATCCCGTGACCATTCAGCCGAATGGCGCGAGCGCACTGTGGTTCGTCAACGCCACGGGCAATCCGAACGTGGATCCCGAAGAGGCCACGACCTGGACCGCGGGGTTCGTCTTCCAGCCCAACACGGGCCGGCCGCTGCGTGATGGGTTCTCGGGCACGCTCGACTACTACAAGATTGAGATTGCCGACATGATCGCAGTCGAGCCCGGCTCGGCCGTGTATCAGGCGTGCTTGAGCACGGCGAGCAACCCGAGCGGCGACATCAGTCACGAGGCCTGTCAGCGCATTATTCGCAATCCGGCCAACGGTGCTGCCACCGCGTCCAACGTGTCGTACATCAATGCCGGCGACGCAGTGGTCAGCGGTGTCGACTTCGCGGCGAACTGGCAGGTTGAGCTCTCGGACATAGGTATCGACGGTAGTCCGGGTCGATTCGGCGTCAACTTTTTGCTCAGCACGCTGCTCGAGCTCGAGACGCAATCGACGCGGACCGCGCCAGTCATCGATTGGGTGGGCTCGCTCGGTCCCGATCCCGGCACGTCGTTGAACAACGGCGCGTACGACTATCGAATGTTCACGACGTTCAACTACGGGTTCAACAACTGGGACATCAGTCTGCGTTGGCGGTATTTGCCGGAGGCCAAGTCGGCGTTGCAGGCCTCCCTCGACTCGACAGTCGGCGGTACTTCGCCGGTGCTCGGTGCGGAGGACTCCTACAACGTGTTCGACCTGGCGGTGAGCTGGGACCTGAGCCAGCGGTCCACGCTGCGCATGGGCATGGACAACGTCTTCGACACGGATCCCGTCATCACGGGCGCTCGAGTCGCTCCCGATCCGAACCCGACCACGGGTCAAGGTACGACGGAAGCGGGCTTCTACGACATCTTGGGCCGCCAGATCTACGTCGGTATCGACGCGCGGTTCTAGACCGTCGTTGGTAGGGTCAGTCGCGAATGGCGAGCTTCGGCTCGCCGTTCGCGGGGCTTGCCTTCGGGTTGCCCCGCTTCATCAATGCTCTAAGCTAGGCGGGCGCGGGCTGCACCGCCGGAGGTGCAGCTGTGTCTTCAGCCTTAGGCGCCAGCAGCTTGTCGAACAGGACTGCAAACACCACTAGCGCCACCGCTCCACCGAACACGATCGCGGCGTGCATGGCCCAGAAGCTGAAACCGCTCATCGTCTCGATCAGGCCCGCGACCTTGCCGGTGGCGAAATTGCAGATGAACAAGTGTAGATAGTAGATGCCGATGAACAGCCCGCCGACCTGACGCGGGGCGGCGCGCGAGAACAGCGCCAAGCCCACCGGGAACACCATGGCGAAGCCAATGTCGTTGACGATGTGGAAGCCCAAGCCCCACAGCAGGGACACCTTCTCACCGGTCGCCGCTGAATTGGCGCTGGCGATGGCGAGGATCATCGGTGCGCCGGCGGCGATCAACGCGCCGATCGCGAGTTTGACGATCTCGTTCGGCTCCGTCCTGTTGCGCGCGTATAGGGTCCAGAAGAGGATCGCGCCGCCCACCGTTACCATCGAGATGATTGCGTCGAGCGACACGAGCCACGATACGGGCATCGTTTGGCCGAAGAAGACGAGGTTGTAGTTCGCTTCGCCCCAGAGCAGGTACGCGTTGAAGATCTCCTGGTTGCCGATCGCCGTTGCCGCGAGGACTGGCAACAACGCAATCAGCACCGCCATCGTCGCCCATTCGCGGCCAGTGAATTTTTCCGCAGGCGCGCTCTTGGCGGCCGCGCCGCGCGGCGGCTCTGGCGGTAGATACTTGCGGCCCCACCGATACACGACGAGCGCAATCGCCATGCCGACGCCGGCCGCGCCGAAGCCGTAGTGCCAGGCAATCTTCTCGCCAAGGAAGCCGGTCACGAGCGGGGCGACGATCACCGCGATCTGTATGCCGAGAAAGTATGTTTGGAATGCCGTGCTACGGCGCAAATCCGTCGGGCCGTAGAGCTCGCCAACTTGGCTCGCGATGTTGCCCTTGAACAGGCCGACACCGATGAACAAGCATGCGATCGCGGCGACGAATGCGACCTCGAAGGCCATCAGAAAGTGGCCGGCGATCATGAATAGCGCGCCGATCGTCACGGTCGTCGTGCGGCCGAGCCACCGGTCGGAGATGTAGCCGCCGATCAACGGTGTGAAGTACACGCCGGCGGAATAGAGACCCGTGATGGCGGCCGCCAGCGTCACCGGCGTTGCGAGCGGTCCGTACAGACTCTCTAGGAAGTCATGGAGGGTTTGGAAACCCGCGATGCGCTCGACGTTCTCCGGCAGCAGTAGGTACTGCGTGAGATAGAGCACGAGCAGTGCCTGCATGCCGTAATACGAGAAGCGCTCCCACGCTTCCGCGAACACCAAATACCAAAGCCCGCGCGGATGGCCGAGAACCTCCTTGCCGGCGGGCGGTGTGAACATGGCGGTCATGTGTGTTCCCGCAACGGCCATCTCGTCAGAGCTCGCAGCTATACAAGGCGTCGATCAGGCGCGCAGCGCGCGGTCCGTTCGTGCCGACCGCGTGCATCTTGTTGCAGGCATAGGAGAAGCCCATGCGGGCGTCGGGATCGCAGAAGCCGATCGAGCCGCCGATGCCGTGGTGGCCGAAGCTGCGCATGTTCGGGCCCATGTAGACCGCTTCCGGCGTGTTCAGCAGGAGGCCTAAGGCCTGGTGGTACGGCCGGTCCTGCAGCGCTTCGGTCTGGTGGTGCTGCTCGGTGAGCATCGCCTCGATCTGCGTCTTGCTCATGAGGTGAACGCCGTCGAGATCGCCGCCCGTCCCAAGCGCGCCATAAATGCGCGCGACGCCCCGCGCGTTGCCGTGGCCGCTGCCGCTTGCGACCTCGACCGTGCGCCACTCGCGCCGGTTCATGGTCGCGGCCCACGGCTCGTTCGGGTTCTGCTTGAACGCGAGCGCCCTGAGCGAGGTTTGATCGGGGCCGTCCTTCGCGGCGAAGAGCTTCGCCTCCATGTTTGGCATGACCTCGGCGACCAAGGCCTGCTCCTCGTCGGTCATGCCGCCGATGTAGTACTCGGCATGCAACGGCGTGCTCACTTCCTCGCGCAGGAACGGCCCGACGGTCTTGCCGGTCACGCGGCGCATGATCTCGCCGAGCAGGAAGCCCTGATGATGAACGTGATAGGCGGCCTTCGTGCCGATCTCCCAGAGCGGCTCCTGCTCCTCGAGCGCTTTCACCATCGCTTCGCGATCGAACATCGCGCCGGGCCAGAGCGGATTCGTGGTCAGGACGGGCACGGCCGCGGTGTGGTCCAGAAAATGCCGAACCAGCGTCTGTCCCTTGCCGTTGCGCCCGTACTCGGGCCAGTACTCGGTCACGCGGGCGTTCGGATCGACGAGCCCGCGATCGATCAGCATGTTGAAGCAGATGGCCGTGATGCCTTTGGCGACCGACATCATGCACACGGTCGTCGGCGCGTCCCACGGCACGAGCATCGTGCGGTCGCGCCAGCCGCCCCAGACGTCGACGACCGTGCGCCCATCGACCAGGATGGAGCAGGCGGCGCCCACTTCGTCCTCGACCTTGAAGTTCTCGGCGAACGCGTCGACGACGGCCCGGTACTCGGGCGCGTAGTTCCCGGCGAAACGATAGGTGCCGCCGCGCGCCTCGATTTGCGTGCTGAGATCCACCGATTTTCCTCGCTGTACTGATCGCTGCAGCGGTTGCGAACATAACAGCTAACGGGCGAGGGCGACAGCGCTCGAGGCTGAGCCCGCCGCGTAAGGCGGTTCGCGCGACAGGGCGTTTGAATTACTATCCGCTGAAAACGCTTTTGGCCCACCAACTGATGATTGAGACCATGACTCGCGACAGACGCATTCGTTTCGGACTCCTCGCCGCGGCGGCAATCGCCGCCTTGTCGCTGCACGGCACTGCGCAGGAGCGGGATCGCGCGCAGATCGCGGATCGCTATACGTGGAACCTCGCCGACCTCTATCCTTCGATCGACGCCTGGCGTGCGGCGAAAGAACGGATCCAGAACGAGCTGGCGAAGATCGGTCAGTTCAAGGGCAAGCTCGTGTCGTCGCCTGCGACGCTCGCCGACGCGCTCGACACGCTGTACGCCATCGACAAGGAGCGGTCACGCGCGTCCGTCTACGTCGGCCTGCTTGCCGATCAGGACACCCGCGAAGCCGGGCCGCAAGGCATGCGGCAAGAGATGGTCCAGCTGAACGCTGCGTTCTCGTCCGAGGCCTCGTACCTCGAACCGGAGATCCTGAAGATTCCCGAGCCGGTCCTCGAGCAGTTCATGGCCTCGGAACCGCGGTTGGCAGTCCATCGCTTCTACCTGGCGGACATCGCCAGGCGCGCCCCGCATACGCTCAGCGACTCGGAAGAGCAGATTCTCGCCGCGGCCGGCCCGTTGGCGGGGTCGCCGTCGAATATCTACAACATCCTGTGGAACGCCGACTTCCCGTATCCAACGGTGACGCTCAGTGACGGCAAGCGAGCAAAGCTCGACGCCGCAGCTTTCAGCGTTCTGCGAGGCCTGCCGAATCGCGACGACCGTCGGCAGGTGATGTCGTCGTACTTCCAATCCCTCGGGAGCTTCAGCCGCACGTTCGGGACGACGATGAACAGCGAAGTGCAGAAGGTGCTGTTCTTCTCGAAGGTCCGCCGCTATCCGGCCGCTCTGGAAATGGCGCTGGACGGTCCGAACATTCCCACGACCGTCTACACGCGGCTCGTCGACGGCGTCAATCGCTCGCTGCCGTCGTTTCATCGCTACCTGAAGCTGCGGAAGCGGATGATGGGACTCGACGAGCTCCACTACTACGATCTTTACGCGCCGCTCGTCGGCTCGGTTGACCTCGCCTATACACCCGAAGAGGCCCAGAAACACGTGCTCGCGGCGCTCGCACCGCTCGGCTCTGAATACACGACCGTGCTGCAGCGGGCGTTCGACGAACGCTGGGTCGATCTCTTCCCCAACCCCGGCAAGCGTTCGGGCGCGTACTCGAACGGCGACGCCTACGACGTCCATCCGTACGTGCTGATGAACTACAACGGGAAGTACGACGACATGAGCACGATAGCCCACGAGCTGGGTCACACGATGCACAGCTACTTCTCGAACAAGACGCAGCCGTACCCGCTGGCGTCGTACCCGATTTTCGTGGCGGAGGTGGCGTCCACTTTCAATGAGGCGCTGCTCATCGACCATATGCTCAAGTCGATCAAGGACGACGACGCGCGGCTCGCCGTGCTCGGCAACTACCTCGAGGGGCTCAGGGGCACCGTCTTCCGGCAGACGCAGTTCGCGGAATTCGAGCTCAAGGTGCACGAGATGGCGCAGAAAGGGCAGGCGGTCACCGGCGACGCGCTGGCGAAGCTGTACATGGACATCACGAAGCGCTACTACGGGCACGATCAAGGCGTCTGTATCGTCGACGATTACATCGCGCACGAGTGGAGCTACATCCCGCACTTCTACCGCGATTTCTACGTGTTCCAGTACGCCACGTCGTTCACCGCGTCGTTGGCGCTAGCGGCGAAGGTGAAGTCGGGCGACGAAGCAGCCACGAAGCGCTATCTCACGTTCATCAGTTCTGGCGGGTCCAAGTATCCCATCGAGCTGCTGAAAGAGGCTGGCGTCGACATGACGACCGACGAGCCGCTTGATCTGACGGTGAAGGAGATGAATCGCGTGATGGACGAGATGGAGGCCATCCTCGCGAGGAAATCGTCCGGTTAGACGGCTGCGCCGCGCGCCTCGACGATTGCGATCGGCCCGTGTACCGACCGCCTCTATACAGCGTGCGCAGCCGGCTTGCCGTGAAGCTTGCGCCGAAGCGCCGCGAAGCGGCGCTCAACCAGTAGGTAGCAGGCCACCGACAGGAGCACCGCCAGCGCGAAGCCGGCGACGCAGCGCCCGAAGCTGCCGACCGGGAAGCCGAGGTGGTCACCGGCCACATCGAGCGCGGCCTCGTGCACCAAGTAGAACGTGTAGGACACGAGCCCCAGCGCGCGCAGCGGCCAGGCGCTGAGCCACGCGAACAGCGGCGCGTCGTGGAAGCGGATCGCGCAGTAGAACAGCGGGAGTAGCGCGACGCCCTGCATGGTGTAGCGGATGGTGTCGCGAAACTCGTCGCTGCGGTAGACGAAGGTGGCGAGCAGCAGCGCGAGGGCAAGGCCGCACGTCGCTAGCCAGCCGGCGCGGCCGATGGCCGGCTCGCGATCGAGCATCGGGTTCATCCACAGGCCCATGACGCAGCCGAACAACAGAGAGTCGATGCGCGTGTCGGTGGCGTGGTAGATGTAGTTGCTGTCGACTTCGAGGCCGAACACCAGCGTGCAGCGCCAGACCAGGATCGCGACGCAAAGCAACGCGAGGACGAAAGCGCTGCGGGCGTAGGAGTGCGTCCGAAAAAGCAGCAGCAGGCCGAGCGGAAACAGCAGATAGAAATGCTCCTCCACTGCGAGTGACCACATCGCTCCTGTGTAAGGCACCACCGGCGCAGCGTCGCTGCCGAACCAGACCAGGTAGTAGTTCGTGAAGTGGACGAACTGCGCCGCCACGGCCTCAGGGCGCATCGGCGCGCTGAGCACGCCGGCGAGCCGCAGCCCGAGCAGCACGACCAGCACCAGGTACATGGGCGGCAGGATGCGGTACACGCGCCGCAGATAGAAGTTCTTCAGGCTGATGTCGCCGGTGAGGTAGTGCTCGCGGCGCAGCAGCGTGGTGATCAGGTAGCCGCTGAGGAAGAAGAACACCGTGACACCGAAGCCGGCGGGCAGGAAGGGCCCAACCTTGGCGTGGCCGAAGAAGACCAGCAGCGCGGCCAGCGCGCGGATGCCGTCGAGCGAGGGGACGTAGAAGCCGCGCTCTTCCGCCGCTACGGCGAGCCCGCTGACGTCGCGGCTGGTCAGAACCCAGCTCATCCGCGCTCCGCGGGCCCGGTCGGGGTTTCGTCGCGCCAGCCGCCCCACACGTCGACGACGGCCCGGTACCCCGGCGCGTCGTTCCCGGCAAAACGATAGGTGGCGCCGCGCGCTTCGATTTGCGTGCTGAGATCCACCGGTTTTCCTCGCTCTACTGATTGCCTGAGCGGGGGCGAACATAACAGAGCTACGGCCGGGCGAGCTGTGCTCAACCGCGCAAATTCGCCACCGGGTTCGTCATTCTGCGGCTATCGCAATAGCCGGCTACCCGCGATCGGCGCCGCAATTCCACGCCCGAAGCTCGGCGTCTTCGCGATAGATGAACGAGCCGCCCCAAGCCCACGGCTCGGCGAGCATCACGGGATCGGTGACCGTGATCTCGTAGTCGAGCTTGAGACCGTCGGCCGAGAGCTTGAAGCGCTCGACGACTCGGCTCTGATTGCTCTGTGCCGGCCCGCGATCGCCGTAGCTGTGGTAGGCGATGCCGGTCGTCTCGATGACGAGCTCGTCGGCCGTCAACCGCCCGATCGACAACCCGAGCGGCGCGGGCTCGGGCGTGGCTGCGGGCGGCGTCAGATGGACGCTACGCGTGAGGTCATACGCCTCGCCGCGAATGAGCAGCCGTTCGTCCTGCCGGACGATCTCGATCGGGTAGGGGCTCATCATCGCGAACGGCATGCCCGGCACCTCGCAGTCGGCGACCGCCTGCTCGTCACCTTCGTAGCGGGCTTGCGCCCGTTGACCTTCGGCAGTGAGCACGGGTGCGCCGCGCGGCCGCGGAAACGCCGAGATCAGCGGCGACCAGATCCGGAACAACGAGCGTTCGGCGCCCTGCGGCAACTTGAGATCGCCCGCGGTGAAGAACGCGGTCGCGTCGCCGACGGCATTCGCCCCCCAGTACGGCCGAGCGCCTGGCGCCGCGAGGAGCTCGGTGTTGTCAGCGAGAAGGATGTTCGAGACCCAGAGTGTCCGAGCGTTGCGTCGACCGAGATTGCCGCGCACTTTGATCGTCGCGCCGACCGCGATCATGCTTTTTTCGATGCCCATGCGCGACAGCAGGTTGACGGGCCCGGCTTCGACTTCCCAGCTCTGGCCGTCGTTGCCGGCGAGGTCGATCTTGATGTGCGGATTGACCCAGTGGACCTCGGTCACGCGGCCTTCGATCTCGGTGACGGTATCCATCTGGAACAACGCGGCGAACGAGTGGTGCGCCGCCGCAGTGAATGAGAGCGACGCGCCGACCAGTGCTCCTGCTGCCAACACGACTCCTAACGACGCTCGCATGTTCCCCGCCTTGCGCTTTCTTCGCGGCAACGCTCAAGTTGCGGAGAGTGTGGGCGAACTCGAGGCGCGCGACAACGCGCTCAGCGATAGAACACGTGTCCGCCGATACGCGCCGTTCGGGCGTGCTTCCATCCCGGCCGAACGCTCGTGCTGTGATAGTAGAGCGCGCCCCCGGTTGGATCGGGCGGCGGAGCCATGAGCACGCGCTCCGCGAGCTGCAGCGCCAACCGCCAGCTGCGCGCGTCGCGCGGTCGATCGCTCCTGCCGTCGCACCACCAGGAGAACTCGCAGCCCCGCCGTTGGCCTCCTTGATACACGACGTCACAGGGCGTTGCGGGAAATCGCCGGCTCCGCATTCGGTTGAGGACGGTCCAGCCGACGGCGATCATGCCGTCGCTACCTTCGCCGCGCGCTTCCCAGTACAGGTTGAGCGCCATGCAGTGCTGCTGCTCTTTGAACCAGCTCGCCCCCGCGGCGTCGGTATCGGATTGGGCGAGCAGGGCGAGCCCAGCCAGCGAAGCCGCACGGATCGCCCGCGCCAGGCCGAAAGAGGTGATCCTCGTCATGGTCGTGCCGCTCCATGATGCCTTTCACGACGCCAAGTTGCGGGGCGCAGCGTGAACGGACGCTGAAGCGCGCGCTCACGACGGCGAGCGAGTCCGATTGGACTCGCTCGACCCGAGGGTAGCGACCGAGCGCTTGGCGCTGACGGGGCAGGGGACGACCGGGGACTACTGCACGTCCGACGGGCGGCAGTTTCCTCCCGCACATCGATTGTTTTCCTCGCAAACGTACTCGAGAAGGCCGAGGGCCTCCCAGTCCGGTCGCAACGTGAGCGCGAAATCCTGTGAGAACGAGCGCGTGAAGATCTTCGGGTCGTCGATCGTGATCTGGTAGAGCAGCTTGTCGCCGTCACGCCTCAGGCGTTCGATCGTGTGGAGCTCCTCGCTGTGCCAGCGCGTCTTGGTCGGGTCCGTGTAGTGGTAGTCGTCTAGGATCCAGCGCTTGAAGTTGACGGTATCGATGACCAGCGTGTCGCCTTCCCAGTGTCCCACCGAGTCGCCGTAGTACGAGGGCTCGATCCCGCTGCGGTGCGGGCGACCGTCGGTCGGGATGATCCGGGCCGCGCGCTGCAACTCGGGAATGATCACGATGCTCTTGGGATTCTGCACGATCTGAATCGGCAGGATGTACAGCATGCCGGATGGGAAACCTGCCGGCAGGCACATCGCGCGCGGCTCGTCGTGACGCGGGTCACCGTTGCGGGCCTCATAGAGCAAACTCTCGGCGCCGGGTTTTACGGGCGCCATCTTGTCGGCGTTGAAGATCAGGTTGCCGCGAGGGCCGGTCGCGTTCACCGTCGCTGGCGGGGTGTAGATGCCGGAGAAATCCGGCTTCCCGTCCGACATGCGGGGAACGTCCTGAGCCCTCGACGGTGCGGCAGCCCCGAGCACAATCGCCGCGGCCAGCATGCTCGACCGTAGCCATGAGATTCTCATCGTCCACCTTCGCTTGTCGCGGTAAACACGTTGCTACCGTCGGGGAACGTCACGCTGCGGCCCGACGCGTTGTTGGAGCCATCACGCGCGCGCGAGCCTTCGACGTTGACGACGGCGCCGATCTTCAGGGCGTCCTTGGTTATCCCCCGACGCATCAGGGCGCCCGGAGGCGCTCCGGAGAATCCCCAGGTCGTCACGTTGCCCTTCTCATCTGGCACGTCGACGTAGAACCAGACGTGCGGATTCAGCCATTCCACTTTCACGATGGTGCCCGTCACCTTCACTGGATTGTTCTGATCGAACTCCGCGGCCTCCGAGTGATGACCGAAAGCGGGCGCCGTAACCGCCAGCAGTGCCAAAG
>Ga0208454_1000944_pt1 | contig 13379 bp, 12 predicted proteins | sample EasRivMeERMZT100_FD_187530 | JGI IMG/M metagenome (GOLD analysis project Ga0208454, IMG submission 187530) | Soil microbial communities from meander-bound floodplain in the East River, Colorado, USA - East River MetaG ERMZT100 (SPAdes) (version 2) | ecosystem: Environmental > Terrestrial > Soil...
GCTTCGGCGGCAGCCGCATGCAGCCGGCCGGCTTCACTCGCAACCCGAACTACATCACTGGCTTGAGCAACGCGACCGCTTTCGCACAGGCGCCCGACGGACGGATCTTCGTGGCGCAGCAAACAGGGGAGATGCGGGTGGTGAAGGACGACATGCTCTTGCCCACGCCTTTCATGACGCTCACCGTTAATTCGATTGGTGAACGCGGCCTGCTTGGTGTGGCCTTTCACCCCAACTTCGCAAGCAACAACCTTGTCTACGTTTACTACACAGCTACGACCCCCACCACGCACAATCGCATCAGCCGGTTCACAGCCACACCCAATGGGGATGTGATGATGGGAATCGAACAGGTACTCGTCGACCTGCCGCCGTTGGACGCCACTAACCACAACGGCGGTGCGATCCACTTCGGCACCGACGGCAAGCTCTATGTCGGTGTGGGCGAAAACGCCGTCGTCGCGAATTCGCAGAGCCTTGCCACGCCGCTCGGCAAGCTGCTGCGATTCAATGACGATGGCTCGATCCCAAACGACAACCCGTTCTGCACCACGCAGAACAATCCTGCCTGCGCCGTCTGGGCCTATGGCCTGCGCAACCCGTTCACTTTTGCCGTGCAGCCGGGGACCGGGCGCATCCACATCAATGACGTCGGCGCCGGTACTTGGGAGGAGGTCAATCTCGGTGCGGCCGGCGCCAACTACGGCTGGCCGAACTCCGAGGGCCCGACCACTGCCGCCGGCATCACAGCGCCGCTGCTTGCCTATCGGCACGGCGCGACCAATCCGCCCGGGTCCGGGCCCGGCGGTTTCTTCACCGGCTGCGCGATCGCCGGCGGCGCGTTCTACCCGGACAGCGGGCCGTTCCCGGCGGCTTACCGCGGCAGTTACTTTTACGCGGATTTTTGCACGGCCTTCATCGCGCGGCTCGACCTGGCCAACGACAACGCGACCTATTCGTTCGGTGCCGTCACGGGCAACCCGGTGGACATGCTCGTGGCCAGCGACGGTGCGCTGCTGGTGTTGACGCAATCCGGCATCGTGCGCTTCTCCTCGCCATAGGAAGAACATCGGATATCAGCGCGCCATCCATGGTTCCATCAGACGGCATCACCGGAGAACGTCCTCTGTCCCCGGTTTCCCTGGCGGGCCTCGTGCGCAGCCGCACCGTTGCCGCGTTGGGCACCCTGCACGCGGGCGCGCCGTTCGTCTCGATGGTCCCCTTCGCCGTGCTGCCCGAAGGCGATGCGTTCGTGATCCACGTGAGCCGGCTTGCCGCGCACACGAGGGACATGATCGACGACCCGCGCGTTTCCCTGCTTGTCATGCAGCCGGAAAGCGAGGGCGTGGCGCCACAGGCGCTCGCGCGCGTGTCGATCCAGGGCGAGGCGCGCGAAATGGAGCGGGGATCGGAGGAGGCGCGCGCGTGCCGCGAGGCCTACCTTGCCCGCTTTCCCGAGGCAGCGCCGCTCACCGAGTTCGCCGATTTCTCTTTCTTCGCGATCCGGCCTTCGCACGCGCGCTTCGTGGCGGGATTCGCGCGGGCCATATCCGTTACCGCGGAGACGCTGGCGAAGGCGCTGCACGGCGCCAGCCCGGTTCCGGGTCGGACCTCCCCAACGAATTGATCAGCCGGAAGCAGTCCACCGGGTCCGGGCCGGGAACGCGCCTGGACGCGCATTCTTCGGCCCAAATCGTGCGCGCCAGGACGCAAAAATCAGGAGGGCCAGCCTCGATTCGTGCGCGCCGCATTGCCGGAAGCGCTATGATCGAGGCCGAGACCCTGTTGCGGGAACGCCCCATGCAGATCACCGCCGAGAAACCTGCCACCGAAACCCTGCGCGCCAGCTTCAACTACGTCGTCGATACCGGGGTGCCGCCGGTGCGCTACATCGATTGGCCGGAGATGGAGCACAAGGCGATCCCGCCCCAATACCGGCAGCACGAGATGACCGTGCGCAACGGCAGGCCGCTGCGCGACACGTTCGAGCTCGACGTCCATGGATTCGTGTTCGCCGACCACCCCACCAGGGTCAGGGACTTCACCGACGAAGCGGAGCGCGCGCGCGTCTATGACCCGGAGGTGCAGGCGCTGGTCAGAAAGCATTCCGGCGCCGCCGAGGTCGTGGTGTTCGACCACACCATCCGCGTCAGCGACGAAGAGTTGCAGAAGACGATGAACGTGCGGCCGACGGTGAAGGGCGTGCACAACGACTATACCGAGGCGTCCGCGCCGCGGCGGCTGCGCGAGATCGTCGGCGATGCCGAGGCCGAGCGCCGCTTCAAGAAGCGCTGGGCCATCATCCAGGTGTGGCGGCCGATCCGCGGCAAGGTGCTGATCGACCCGCTCGGCATCTGCGACGGCCGCTCGATTCCGCAGAAGGGTTTCATACGGGTCGAGCGGCGCTACAAGGACCGCACCGGCGAGGTCTACCACATCGCCCACAATCCGGCGCACGAGTGGTACTACTTCCCGCGGATGGAGCGCGACGAGGCGCTGGTGTTCAAGGTTTTCGATTCCGATGCCGGCAAGCCCTCGCGCTTCACCGCGCACAGCGCGTTCGACGATCCCGCGACGCCGGCAGGAGCGCCGCCGCGCGAGAGCATCGAAACCAGGACTTTTGCGTTCTTCGACTGACGAGAGACTGGGTCCTCGCTTGCACACAAGCCGGTAGCCTCGTTGTCGTGCATCATCTTTCCAGCGCCGGCAACCAGCCCGGTCATCCGGGTACAATCCCGGCCTGGACGCATCCAACGGAGGGGCGGAACATGAGCTTCAACCTGGTACTGGTTCTCGGGCTATTCGGAATTGCGGCGATCTTCATTATCCAGAACGTGGCCGCGGTCGATGTGAACTTCCTGCTGTGGACGGTTTCCATGTCGCGCGCGCTGCTCATTATTTTCACTCTGGTAATCGGTTTCCTGCTCGGCTGGTTTCTGCACAGCTTCTATGCCTACCGGAGTTCGAAGCCCGCGACGCCCGGGCACGGTTGATCGCTCAATCAAACAAATAAAAGGGTCCCTCCGACCCTATGCATTATTTGTTTGCGTCGGGAGGCGTCGGCGACACGCGCTGCCAACCCCCGGCGCATTGCTTCACGTAGGGGTAGTAGGCCTTGGCCTCGGCGCAGTAGTACCAGTAACCCTGGGACTGCTGCGGCGGCGAGTACGCATCGCTGCGCTCGATATAGGCCGTTGGTTCGGCCGGCATGGCGGCAGCCTGCGGATAGTAGTAATAGGGGGGCGGGTAATAGTAGCCAGCGTAATCCCACCCAGGGTAACCCCAGCCGGGGTAGCCCCAGCCGGGGTAACCCCAGAACCCCGGACCGACGAACGCGAAACCGAGACTTACGCGCGGGTAGCCGTAATGACTCCCGTGAGAGCCCCCGTAATAACGCCCCTTGGAGCCCCCATAGTAACTTCCGTGAGAACCCCCCTGAGAGCCCCCGTAATAACCCCCGTGAGAACTCCCCTGAGAACTCCCGCGGGAGCCCCCTTGAGAGCCCCCCTTGGCCAGGGCGGGAGCACTAGCAGCCATCGCCAGCAAAGCGACGGCAAGCACCGCGAACGTCCCAATCCTGTTCATGACCGATTTCCCTTCGCTCATGATCATAAAGGTAAGACTACCAGAGAGCGCGAGCGGAATGGGCGGACTTAATTGATTTTTTGCCGTCGAACTCCCGCTTGATCTAGGACAAACACCTCCTCCGCGCGGGCACCTAGCATACCTATTCGTCGCCATTAAGGTGGAGGGACGAACCATGAAATACGAAGATCCCGCGTGTGCGTACTGCCCGCCGACGGTCCGGGCCTGCCGCCAGGGTGAAGAGGCCGAGCGCGGCCCCGGTTTCTGTCCGACGAAGGTCGATCCCGAAACCCAGGCCGCCGCGCTTGCGCGCTACGACGACCCGGAGATCCGGAAGATCTCGCGCGAATCGGCGCTGGTCGAGTCCGAGGGCTACTGCAAATGGACGCGGGTCGAGGAAATCGTGCAGTTCGCCAAGCGCATGGGCTACCGGAGAATCGGCATCGCCAACTGCATCAGTTTCGTCGATCACGCGTACGTGCTGAGCGGCATCCTGGAAAGCCACGGCTTCGAAGTGGTGTCGGCCGCGTGCAAGACGGGCAGCATACCGAAGGAAGATCTGGGTATCGCCGACCATGAGAAAGTCCGCCCCGGGCAATTCGAGGCCCTCTGCAACCCGGTGTGCCAGGCTGAACTCCTCAACGAGCACGGCTGCGAATTCAACGTCGTATTGGGGCTGTGCATCGGTCACGACAGCCTGTTCTTCAGGCATGCGAAGGGACTGACGACGGTCCTCGTCGCGAAGGACCGTGTGCTCGGCCACAACCCGGTGGCCGCGTTGCAGCTCGCCGATACCTATTACAGCCGCGTCTGGGGGCCGGCCAGGCCGGCGAAGCCGCCGAAACTTCCGGTGGCGGGACGACGCGCTGATAAACCGGAATAATCAGAACAAATATCGAGTAAATGGGCCGGGTTTACATATCAACCCAGGAAGTGAACCCGGCCCCATCTACAGCCGCTGGCTTCGAAGATGAAAACGGGCGTTTGACCGGGCCGCCCGCGGCAAGGATACTTCAGCATGTGCGATGAATTTCCTGCTCCCCCGGGTAATTGGGGCCGGGTTCACACGTCGACCCCAATATAGCGAATCCAGCCCATTTACAGCAAAGATTTCCTCGAAAGGAGACTTCCGTGAACTTCAAACAGGCAATTGCCTTGACCGGTTTGGCTGCGGCTACCGCGGGTATTTCAACGCTTGCCTTCGCGCAGGATAGCGGCTGGTACATCGGCGCCAGTGCCGGCCAGTCGAACGCCAGGGATTTCTGCCAGAATCCACTACCCGTCGGATCCAGCTGCGATGACACGGGTTCCGCCTACAGCGGTTTCTTTGGTTATCAATTCAACAAGTACCTTGGGGCCGAAATTGGCTACACCGAGATCGGCGAAAGTAAAGTTTCTGACGCGGCGACGGCTGTTACCTGGAAAGTCAAGGGCGGGGAGTTCCTGGGCGTAGGCACTATTCCAATCAATCCGAGGTTTGAAGTTTACGGCAAAGTGGGCGTCTTTCTCTGGGATGTCAATCAAAGTTGCACGGGGGCGTCGTGCCTGTTCAGCTCCCAGGGCGAAACGGGAACGGATCTTACTTACGGGCTTGGAGCAAAGTTCAATTTCTCCAGATGGACCGGAGTGAGAGTGCAATTTCAGCGATACATGGATGTTGGCGACGAAGCCACCACTGGCAAGAGTGATATCGACGTGTTGAGTATCGGTATCGTGTACAGGTTCTGAGAGCTGCCGGGATAGCGACGTCAATCGTCGCCCGGCCCCATGCACTCCCGTGTAAACTTGGTGTGGTCCAACCCGGGATCAGGAGATAGATGTCCATGAACAAGAAGCTGGCGGCCATCACCGTCGCCGCCGTCGCGACTTTCGCATCGACCCCGCCGGCAACCGCGGCCGAGGTCTCAGGATCCGTCGCAGGAGCCTTCAGCAAGGGACGCACGCACTTTGTCGTCACCGCCGGCAGCGGCAATGCATTCGATGAAACCTACCTGGTCCTCGGGCTGGGCGTGAGTCATTACCTCATCGATGGACTCAACGTCGGACTGTCTCTCGAATCGTGGCTCGGGTCGGATCCTGGCTTGTATAAGGTCACGCCTTCGGTGCAGTATGTCTTTTACCAGATCCCACAGTTGAATCCCTATGTCGGCGGATTTTATCGCCGCACGTATATAGACGGTCTGCCGGACATCAACTCCGTGGGCGCGCGCGCCGGTGTCTATTTGAAGGCCGGCCGCAATGCCTACATCGGTATTGGCGCGGTCTATGAGTCCTACATCGACTGCAACACGAACACCTACCGCTCGTGCAGCGACACGTATCCCGAGGTGAGCTTTACGATCGCGTTTTAGCCTGCGAACCGCCGTTAACCAGGCGATCGATCCGGGTTGCGAAATCGATAGACTGCCAACTCACTTCTTCAACGCGTCGAAGAACTTGCCGTTCTTGATGGCATCACCGAAACTTGCCCAGGCATAGTCGAAGTTTCCGGTAAAGGCAAGGCTGAGGGCTGCCGAGGTCAGTGCGCTGACAAAGGTGATTTGCAGCTCTTCGGTGGCCGGGGAATCCGTTCCAGGCCCCTGGGACGCGGGCTCAAGCGGGAACTGGGCATCTTCATGGCTTGCGTCCCTGATCGAGACTTCGGCAATGCCGCTGCGTATCAATTCGTAGAAGAGGCCGCGGTCGCGCATGCGGGAGACTTGTTCGTCAGCCCCGAGCAGCATCACGGGTTTGTTGATCCGTCTCAGGAACTTGGGCATGGCCTTGCCGATACCCGAGGGATCGAGCAGGATGGCGCCCGCGGCGGGCGCGCCTTCAGCCAGCGCGATGGCTGCCGCGGCACCGCCGAACGAGTGCCCGACGATGATGATCTTGTTGACGTCGATCCGGCTATCGACAATCTCCGGCCGGCGTTGGATCAAAGCGACGATTCTTGCCAGGGTTCTGCCGTTGCCGACCCATGGACCTTTATTGGGTAGTTGCACGGCCAGACTGTGTATTCCCCAGGTTGCCAGATGCAGGGCCTGATAGGCGTGGTCTTCCTTCGAGTTTTCATGTCCATGCAGCAGGACGACGAGCGGTGCTTTTTCAGCAGGCGCGGATAAATACAAGTCCGTATCAATGCTTTCGGTGGCCGACAGGCGCAGTTTATGGTCCTTGTGCGTGACCACTTCAAAAGGCCCGCGCAACCTGAACTGGTCAACATCGGCCTTGTGATCGAGCACATATTCCCGCAATTCGCTCAACGTTTTTGGCGTAATCGACGTTACGCCGGGCCCCGGCAACCTGGCACAGCCGCTGGCCAGGGCCAGCCAGGCAATGGCGAATATAATGGATCTTTTAGGCATTGCCGCTGCGGTCATAATCTGCATATTGCATGACAGTTGCACGAATCGTGAATTTTGTCGCACACTTCAACGCGCGGGCCACGGTAAAGTCACCCTGACCCTGCTTGTTGCTGTTTATTGGCAAAGGTACGCGCCTATTTCAACTTGGCACGATGCATCCGAATCGATGACAGCCCTGAAAAATACCGGGATACGCATGGTTGTGCTGCTGGTCCTGCAAACCCTGTGGTTGGAGACCTCTCATTCCCAGTCTCCCGGCAGCCCCGCATTTGACAACGAAATTACAAAACAAGAAGCTATTTATCAGAGCCAGGGAGAAAAAGTACCTGCGGGTTATGTCGTCGGTAGGTCGCTTTGGTCCTATGCATCTTTTCTAACCTCCGGGTTCGATAGCTCATTGGCAGATCTGGGTCCAGCCGATCGCTGGCTGGATATTGGAGCAGGCGAGGGCCATGCCATACTGGATTATTACACTCCAGGATACGACTGGGAGCACTTTGAAGGACGGGAGCGGCGCGGCAAGAAAGCGCGAACAGTCGCAATATCCATAGAGGACCGAAGGACACCGCGTTGGCATGATACAGCCGCCAGCCTTGAGGCAAATCAAATACGATATCTGTCCGGCAAGCGCTTGCGGGAGTATTCGCTGGAAGAACTGGGACAATTTCAGCTCATTACCGATGTGATCGGCGGTTTCTCATACGCACAAAATCTTTCCCTCTTCATGGAGAACGTGCTCAGCTTCCTGGAACTGAACGGCGGGTTCTATTCGCTTCTGCTGGATGTGATTCCGGAAAACGCAAAGAATCGAACTTCCTATCCGGATACACTGTTCCTGACCGATATAGAGAATGCCGACGGTTCCGAAGTCAGAACCTGTTCCTGGCTCAAGAGTATTACCTGCGTGGAAGTCACTTGCGCATCAAATACGGAATGGGACCGGCCGATTGAGTTATATCATATTCGTAAAGTTTGCAATAACGTTACCGTTCCCGCTCTGGTACCGCTTCGATTCGAGGCCGGAACTCCTCCAATACGGCGATATCAATTGAAAAATCCGTCACCGTCGGCAGCGGGTCAGACCAGCGCAACGCGTTGATTCGGGAAAGCAGCGCGGATTCGCCCGGTGCGGCAAGCGGGCGGCCGCCCAGCGCGCGCAACGTGCTCCCACGGCTTCGTGCCTCGCGCCCGTCTGGATGGTTTGCGGGGGCTGCAGGCGCGCGACTACCCGGCCGCGATGACTGAAATCTGATCCACGCAAGGCCGCAACACCCCGGACTTGTCAGCGGTCACGGGGTACGCTCTTGTCTTCAGCAAGGGCGATGCACTTCTCGGTGCTGATGCTCAGGAAGATGGGGTCTCCCACCGGCGTGCGCAGGGACGGGTGCGCCCGCGCGAGCACGGGCTGGGTTCCGATGCTGACCTGGAAATCCACGATATCGCCGAGGAACACCTTGGAACTCACCGTGCCGGCGCAGACGTTGGGGCCTGAGGGCCGCTCCTCCGAGAGCGCAATGTCCTCCGGGCGTATCGAGAGCGTGACCGCGTCGCCGGACCGCAGCACATCGGAGGACGACGCGGTGAGTTCGCCCAGCGCGGTGCCGACGCGGTAATGCGCGTCCCCGCCGGCCGCGACCACCCGGCCGTCCACCAGGTTGGTGCGGCCGATGAAATCGGCGACGAAGCGGCTGCGCGGGCGTTCGTAGATTTCGCGCGGCGAGCCGATCTGGATGATGACGCCCTCGTTCATCACGGCGATCTCGTGCGAAAGCGCGAGCGCTTCGGCCTGGTCGTGGGTGACGTAGACGGTGGTGACGCCGGTGTCGCGCTGGATGCGCTTCAGCTCGAAGCGCATGTGCTCGCGCAGCTTGGCGTCGAGGTTGGACATCGGCTCGTCGAGCAGCAGCAGTTGCGGCTCCATCACCAGCGCCCGGGCGAGCGCGAGCCGCTGCTGCTGGCCGCCCGAGAGATTGGTAGCCGGGCGGTCCGCGAGCGTTTCCATGGCTACGATGGCGAGCACGCGCATCACCCGCTCCCGGATCGCCTGCGCGTTGAGCTTGCGGCGCCCCACTTTCAGCGGAAAGGCCGCGTTTTCATACACCGACATGTGCGGCCAGATCGCATAGGACTGGAACACCATGCCGATGTTGCGCTCGTTCGGCCTGATGAATATGCCGCGGCCGGAAGCGTAGAGCGGGCGCCCGCCCAGCGTGATTTGGCCGGATCGCGGACGCTCCAGCCCCGCGATCGAGCGCAGCGTCGTGGTCTTGCCGCAACCGCTGGGGCCGAGCAGCGTGAAGAGCTTGCCCTCCGGCACGTCGAAGCTGACGTCGCGCGCGGCGCGGACGACCTCGCCGCCGTCGCTCCTGTACTCGGTGTTGAGGTTGCGGACGCTCAGCATGTAACCACCCTATTTGCCGCCGATGAACGCCGATGCACGCCGATCGAACCCCGACAGCAGTAAACAACAGGGATGGCACCCCTGAAAAGATTGGTAGGGGTGCAGCCCGGCTTCAAACACGCTATTGACGTTCCTTTGTTTCGGTTCTGGATTTTATCGGCGTTCATCGGCGTTCATCGGCGGCTTCAATTAGGTTCTTAAATCACGCGTCGCGCACGCCAAAACGGCTGCCCGCGAACTGCGCGAGCATCACCAGCGCGAACAGCAGCACGATCAGCATCACCCCGAGCGCGGAGAGCTCCACGTACTGGCCGTTCTCCCACAGCTCCCAGATCATGATCGAGACCACCTCGGTGCCGGGGCTGTAGAGCAGGATCGAGCTGGAAAGCTCGCGCAGCGAGACGATCGCGACGTAGATCCAGCCGGCGACCAGCCCGGGCTTCAACAGCGGCAGCACGACGCGGACGAAGGTCGCGCCCCAGGACGCGCCGCTCATCGCCGCCGATTCCTCGAGTTCCTTGTGGATCTGCAGCATGGAGGCGGTGTTGTAGCGTATGCCGTAGGGCATGAAGCGCGTGACGTAGGCGATGAGCAGGATCCAGATGGTGCCGTAGATGCCGGCGTCCACGTTGAGGTAGAAGACCATGATCGACAGGCCCAGCACCAGCCCCGGAAAGACGATGGGGAGCGAGGCCAGGTTGTCGAGCAGCCAGCGGCCGGGGATCCGCGTCTTCACCACGATCCAGCAGATCACGGCGGTGACCAGCATGATGATGGTCGCCGACCCCAGGCACAGCAGCAGGCTGTTCCAGATGGCGCGCGCGAACGTCGGGTGGCCGAGGATGAAGCGGTAGGGGTCGAGCGTCAGGTTGGCGAGCGCCGCCATCGAGGGCACGCTGTAGTACTTCTGGACGGAAGACCACAGCAGCACGAGCAGCGGGGCGGCGACGATCAGCAGGAAATAGACGATGAAGATCGCCGCCGTGAGATAGCGCCAGCGGCCGAGGTCGATGCGGCGCGGACGGAAGCCCTTGCCGGTCACGGTCGAGTAGCGCTGCCCGGACGAGGAGAGCCGGGACTGGAACCACACGCCGGCCGAGGTGAGCAGCAGCAGCGTCACGCCGTACGACGCGGCGAGCCCGATCTGGCTGGGGTAGCGGTGGATCGCCTCGTAGATCGCCGAAGTGAAGACGAAGATCCCGGCCGGCATGCCGAGCAGCGCCGGCACCTCGAAGGATTCGATCGCGCGCACGAAGAGGATCAGGAGTATCGCGAAGATGGCCGGCCACGACAGGGCGAGCGTGATTCGCCACACGACCTGCCACAGGTTAGCACCGCTCATTGCGGCGGACTCCTCCAGCGCCGGGTCCATCGAGCGAAACGCCGCGGTCATCAGCAGGAATGCCATCGGGGAATAGTGCAGTCCGTCCACCCAGATCATGCCCCACATCGTGTAGACGTTGAAGAACACGTAACTGGTGCCGAACCAGTGCTGCAGCATCAGGTTGAAGATCCCGATCTTGGGGCTGGCCAGCATGATCCACGAAATGGTGAAGAGGATGCCGGGGATGATCAGCGGCACCAGCGCCAGCCCAAAAAACAGCCGCTTGAACGGCGTGTTGGTGCGTTCGTTCATCCACGCGAGCGCGGTGCCGACGATGAGCGAGAACGCGGCGGTGCCGGCGGCGAACAGCAGCGAGTTCACGAACAGCTTCGCCGTCTGCACGCTCGTATAGGCCGCGGCATAGTTGCCGAAGGTGAACACGGCGGGCTTTGCCGCCGTGTGCGGCGTGAAGAAGCTCTGCCACAGCAGGAACCCCAGCGGGATCAGCGCGAGATAGGCGACCAACGCGACGCACACGCCCAGCACGACCCATTTGAGGTCCAGGCGGTAGCGCGCACCCCGGGAGCCCGCTACCGCTTCCACGTTTTCTTCCCGGGTTTCACGTGGTGATGATGGGGATGGTCGTGGCCGTGATCGTCGCCATGACGATGATCGTGATCATGGCCATGGTGATGATAATGAAGATGGCTTTCCCCATCCTTATGGTGCTCGTGATAATCATGATCATGGCGGTGGCCATGATCATGATTCCCGGGATCGTTGGGATGCCGCGGGTCCTCGCTGAAGACCAGCGACTTGATCGTGACCGGCACCGTGTGCGAGGGCAACCGGATGCGGCCGAGGTCGATGTAGTCGAGGTCCCACAGCGTCACGCCGTCGATCACCAGGATTTCGTTCTCGAGTTTCAGTTCCTCGCGCAGGATCGCGCCGAGCGTCTGCGCGATATCGCCGTCGAGCACGAGGTAGAGCGGCTTGCCGCCGGCGATGGTGCGCGGCAGGCCCTCGACGACGCCGCGGGCGAAAGCGGCGATGCGCTGGTAGGAGGGCGCGCCGGCCCAGCGAAACGCGAGCGCGACCTCGGATGCGCCTTCCTCGAGGTCGAACGCGGTGAAATGGCCGCGGATAGCGCGCGCGACTTCCCCGGCAACGATGTCCTCGCGGCAGACGTAGGGCGGTTGCAGCACCTGCAGGTTCTTGCGCGGCAGCAGGTCGCCCGGACTCGAGATGTAGATGGTATTGCCGGAAAGCTGCACGCTGTATTCGGAAGCGCCAATGGCGGTGGCGCGGATGCATTCCCCCGCGGGCAGCAGCGGCCACGGCAGCGCCCCCTGCGCGAGGCGCCGCGCGATGGCGGCGCCGAGGAGCTTGCCCATGTCGCCGAAGTCGCGCGGCTCCCGCCCGTACACGTACTCGCCGACGCCGCCGGAGAACATCACGCCGTCGATGCGCCCGAGGTCCGCGATCGGGTCGGTCAGGTAGAGGTGCTCGACCGCGTGCGGCAGCGGCCGTTCGCGGATCGCCGCGATCAGCGCATCGGCCATCCAGTCCGCCACGCGCTCCATGTGCGCGCGCGGCGCGCGATCACCCACTTTCCAGGCGTAACCCGCTTCCGCGGCGAGGTGGCGGCCGGCGGGATCGAGGCGCACGATGCGCTCGCCCTCGTCCACCACCTGCAGCCGCCCGCCGATATGCACTGCGGCCATGGCGGTGATGCGGCCGCCTTCCACTACCGCGAGCTTGGTCGTGCCGCCGCCGATGTCCACGTTGAGAATGCGCTTGCCCTCGGAATGAGAGATGCGCGCCGCGCCCGAGCCATAGGCCGCGAGCATGGCTTCCAGGTGGTGACCGGCCGCGGCGCAGACGAACTCGCCGCCGTTCTCGGCGAGCAGCTCGGAGATCGCCTGCGCGTTCTGCCGGCGCAGCGCTTCCCCGGTGAGGATCACCACGCCGGAATCGATACTGTCCGGGTGCAGCCCCGACTGCGCGTACGCCTCGTCGATGATGGCGGCGAGTTTTTCCTCGTCGATCCGCTCCTCGTCCCGGTAGGGCGTGAGGGCGACCGGCGATTGGAACAGCGTTTCACGCGACACCACGCAGTAGCGGCTGGAGAGGTCTTCCCCGAGGCGCCGCAGATTGATGCGCGAAAAGATGAGCTGCGTGCCCGAGGAACCGATGTCCATGCCGACGCTGGTGAGCGAGACGTGGTCCTGGACCCACAGCGGATTGCCCTCCGGGGAGCCGTCCTCGCCGAAGTCGTCGTGATCGTGGTCGAAGGCCGCGTCGCCGTCGTGGCTGTGCCCGAGGTCCGCGCCATACTGATGGTCGGTCAGGCTATGACCGGTTTTCTTCGGCGCGTCGTCTTTCTCCGCCATGGCTCGCGTTCCCGCCTCAAAAACCAGGAACGGAAATTTGCCGCCGATAAACGCCGATGAACGCCGACACAAAACAGCATCGACTCAATGGACGGTTCTCGCTTTTATCCGCGTCCATCGGCGTCCATCGGCGGCTAAAGGGGTTAACGGTAAAGCTCGGGGTATTTGGCGCGGACCCTGGCGGCGAGCTCCGGCGAGCTCTGGCACACCTTGGGAAAGGTATCGAGCTGCTCGTAGGGACGGCAGGCGTCGATCACCATGCGCGTGTTGTAGGGCTGCGATTTGTCGGTGACCAGGGTGTCGAGGCGCGACGACCAGCAGTGGTCGAG
>Ga0208454_1000945_pt1 | contig 13365 bp, 11 predicted proteins | sample EasRivMeERMZT100_FD_187530 | JGI IMG/M metagenome (GOLD analysis project Ga0208454, IMG submission 187530) | Soil microbial communities from meander-bound floodplain in the East River, Colorado, USA - East River MetaG ERMZT100 (SPAdes) (version 2) | ecosystem: Environmental > Terrestrial > Soil...
GCCGTCGATGGCGTGCCCAACCTCTGGGCCTACGAGATCGAGACCAAAGAGACCATCGAGCGCAGCAAGGTGCAGATCAGGGAGAAGATCCGCTGGTTCCTCAAGTTCGCCGACATCACCACCAAGGCCGACGACTTCGTCGAGTCCGCGACGATGAACCCTGCGTTCGAGGAGTCGGCGATGTTCGAGAACATGATCGACCTCATGTTCAAGAACGAGTACGACGTCTACGTCTTCGACACCGCGCCTACCGCCAACGCGCGGCGCCTGCTCGGCATGTCGAAAGTATACGCGCTGTGGGTCAACAAGATGATGAAGAGCCGCGAGGAGGCGCGCACCCTGCGAGAGATGCTTTCCTTCACCAAGAAGAAGGAGGCGGACCCGCTGATGGAGTACCTCGTCTCCTTCCGCGACCGGATGGAGAACGCGCGCGTGCTCCTTACCGACCCCAAGCTCACCGCGTTCTACTTCGTGACCCTGCCCGAGGCGCTGCCCATCGCGGTGGTCACGCGCTTCATCCAGTGGTTCAAGGACTTCGGCATCCCCGTGGGCGGCGTCCTCGTCAACATGCTCATCGACCCCGCATCGGTCGGTGCGGACGCCGCCGAGTTCGTCAAGAACCGCGTGGCCATGCAGCAGGAGCACATGCAGACCATCTGGCGCGAGTTCGGCGACAGCGTCCGCGCCATCGTGCCGCTGTTCGAGGCCGAGGTCCGCGGCTTGCCGATGCTCCAGCGCCTGTGCGACGCCATCTTCGGGGCCGACGGCGCGAAGCCCGCGACCGGTGTCGGCGCCGGCCGGCCGTTCGAAGTCGGAGCGCGAACGTAAACGCAGCCGGCGCCTTTCCTTGACCCAAGTCAAGACCTACGGTCAGGGTTCCGCGATCATGTTCGTACCGGCGTCAAGAGGCCGCCGGAGACGATTTTCACACCCTCTGAAGACAGACAGGAGATCACCATGGCAAACATCACGCGTTTCGACCCGTTCGAGGAACTGGCGCGGCTGCAACCGCTCGCCAACGTCGACGATTTCTTCAAGGGCTTCCGCCTGCATCCCTGGCTCAAGGACGCAGAGTTCGAGCCCCGCATAAAAGTGGACGTCTCGGAAGCCGACGCAGTGTACAACGTCAAAGCCGACATCCCGGGCGTGAAGAAGGAAGACATCCACGTCTCGATCGATGGGAACCAGGTTTCCATCGAAGCGGAAATCAAGAGGGAGAAGGAAGAGAAAAAGGGCGAGAAAGTCGTCCGCAGCGAGCGCTACTACGGCAAGCAATCCCGCAGCTTCACGCTGGGAAGCGATATCGATTCCGCCAAGTCCGAAGCGAAATATCAGGACGGCGTGCTCGAGCTGAAGCTGCCGAAGAAGGCGAACGGTTCCAGCAAGGACCTGAAGGTCCAGTAAGAAACGGGAGAGAGATCCCTTGAGGCCGGCGGTTATCCGCAAGGACGCAGCGCAGTTTCGCGTCCCGCCGAACCTGGCGGATTCCGATGCGGCGCGGGCGCGCTTTTCCTGGGAAGCCGTGCGACGCGATCTCGAGGGATTGCCCGGCGGCGCGCTCAACATCGCGCACGAGGCGGTGGACCGGCACGCCGCTGGAGCGCTCGCCGATCGCACCGCGCTGCGCTTTCTGCAACGCGAGGGCGGCGAGCGCGCCTTCACCTACCGTGAGCTCAAGCGCCAGACCAACCGCTTCGCCAACGTGCTCAGGAAGCTGGGGCTCCGCAAGGGCGACCGGCTGTTCGTGCTCAGCGGCCGCATTCCGGAGCTCTACATCGGCGTGCTGGGCGGCTTGAAGGCGGGCGTCATCGTGTGCCCGCTCTTTTCCGCCTTCGGTCCAGACCCGGTGCGCATGCGCCTGGATCTGGGACAGGGAAACGTGGTGCTCACCACGGAAACGCTCTACCGGCGCAAGCTCCAGAAGAGCGTCCCCTCCCTTCCCGCACTCAGGCACGTACTGCTCGCCGGGGAGGCGGGGGCTGCGACCGATGTGTCGGGAACCCTGGACCTCGGCCGCCTCATGGCGGAGGCCTCGGATGAGTTCGCCGTCGAGCCCACTCGTCCCGAAGACGGTTCGTTTCTGCATTTCACCAGCGGCACCACCGGCACGCCCAAAGGCGCGATACACGTGCACGGCGCCGTTGTCATGCATTACGCCACCGGCAGGTTCGCGCTCGACTTGCATCCCGAGGACGTGTTCTGGTGCACCGCCGACCCCGGTTGGGTGACCGGCACTTCCTACGGGATCGTCGCGCCGCTCCTGCACGGCGTGACGAGCGTGATCGACGAGGCGGACTTCGACGCCGAGCGCTGGTATCGCATCCTGCAGGACCAGGCGGTCAGCGTATGGTATACAGCGCCCACCGCGATCCGCATGCTGATGAAGGCGGGGACCGAGCTGCCGAAGCAGTACCGTTTCCCGAATCTGCGCTTCATCGCGAGCGTGGGCGAGCCGCTCAATCCGGAAGCGGTGTGGTGGGGCGCGGACGCGCTCGGACTTCCGATTCACGACAACTGGTGGCAGACCGAGACCGGCGGCATCATGATCGCGAACACAGCGGCGATGGACATCAAGCCGGGCTCGATGGGCAAGCCCCTGCCCGGCATCGAGGCCTGCATCGTCGCCCGGGGCGAGGACGGCAGCGTGCGCCCGATCGAGGCGCCGGGTACCGAGGGCGAGCTTGCGCTGCGCGCCGGCTGGCCGGGAATGTTCCGCGGCTACCTCAATCAGGAAGAGCGCTACCGCAAGTGCTTCGCCGGCGGCCTTTACCTGACCGGCGACCTGGCGAAGCGCGACGCCGACGGATATTTCTGGTTCGTCGGGCGTGCCGACGACGTCATCAAGTCCGCGGGCCATCTGATCGGCCCCTTCGAAGTCGAAAGCGCCCTGATGGAGCATCCGGCAGTGGCCGAAGCCGGCGTGATCGGCAAGCCCGATCCGATCGTGGGCGAGATCGTGAAGGCGTTCGTATCGCTGAAAAAGGGCTACGAGCCCACCGAGACCCTGAAGATGGAATTGCTCGGCCATGCGAGAAAACGCCTGGGTGCAGCGGTCGCTCCGAAGGAGATCGAGTTCCAGAGCGGATTGCCGAAGACGCGCAGCGGCAAGATCATGAGACGGCTGCTGAAAGCACGCGAGCTCGGGCTTCCGGAGGGCGACATCTCTACGCTGGAGTCCATGTGACGAGAATCATCGATTCGCCGCCCTCCGGGCCCGTTCCATACGAGCGCGAATTCGCGTTGAAGCTGCTCACCGACATGCTGCGCATCCGCCGCATGGAGGAGAAATCCGCCCAGCTCTACGGCGAAGGAAAGATCCGCGGCTTCCTGCATCTGTACATCGGCGAGGAAGCGGTCGCGGTCGGCGCGCTGCATGCGCTCGAGCCCGGGGACAGCGTCGTCGCCACCTACCGCGAGCACGGCCACGCTCTCGTTCGCGGCGTCACGATGGAAGCGATCATGGCCGAGATGTACGGCAAGCGCGAGGGCTGCTCGCGCGGCCGCGGCGGCTCGATGCACCTGTTCGACGCCTCGAAGCGCCTCTTCGGCGGCAACGCCATCGTGGGCGGCGGTCTCCCCCTGGCCGTGGGCCTGGCGCTCGCCGACAAGATGCAGGGTGTGCAGCGCGTCACGGCATGCTTCTTCGGCGAAGGCGCCATGGCCGAGGGCGCATTCCACGAATCCATGAACCTCGCCGCGCTGTGGCGCCTGCCGGTGCTCTTCTGCTGCGAGAACAACCTGTACGCGATGGGCACGGCGATCGAGCGCTCCGAATCGCAGAGCGATCTCTGCGTCAAAGCCGCGTCCTACGGCGTGCCGACCCTCCGGGCCGACGGCCAGGACATCGTCTCGGTGCACGAGACGACACAGCGCGCGCAACGGGAGGTGCGCAAGGGTGGCGGCCCGTTCTTCGTGGAATACCAGACATACCGCTTCCGTGCCCACTCCATGTTCGACGCCGAGCTCTACCGCGACAAGCGCGAGGTCGAGGAGTGGAAAACACGCGGACCGCTGCACACCTTCTCGGCCAGGCTCAAGGCCGAGGGCAAGCTGAGCGAAGAGCAATTCCTCGCGCTCGACCGCGAAGTGGGGGCAGAGGTGGATCGCGCGGTGGCGTTCGCGGAAGGCGGTACCTGGGAGCCGGTGGAGAATCTGACGAACGATCTGTATACGCTTCCTGCGCTTCCGGAAATGGAGGGAACGTGAGCCGCCTCTCCTACCGCGAAGGCATGCGCCAGGCCCTGCGCGAGGCGCTCGCCGGCGATCCCCGCGTCTTTGTCATGGGCGAGGACGTGGGCCGCTACGGCGGAACCTACGCCGTGACCAAAGGCCTGCTGGAGGAGTTCGGGCCCGAGCGCGTGCGCGACACACCGCTGTCGGAACTGGCGTTCGTGGGCGCCGGCATCGGCGCGGCACTCGGCGGCATGCGGCCGATCGTGGAAGTAATGACGGTGAATTTCAGCCTGCTCGCGCTCGACCAGATCGTCAACAGCGCGGCGCTCTACCGTCACATGTCAGGCGGGCAGTTTTCGGTGCCGCTCGTCATCCGCATGGCCACCGGCGCCGGCCGCCAGGTCGCCGCCCAGCATTCGCACAGCTTCGAGAACTGGTATGCCTCCATTCCCGGCATCAAGGTGCTCGCCCCCGCCACCGTGGAAGACGCACGCGACATGCTCGCGCCGGCGCTGGCCGATCCCGATCCCGTCGTCATCTTCGAGCACGCTCAGCTCTACAACGTGGAGGCGGACGTCTCCGAAACCCGCAGCACGGACATCCGTTCGGCCGCGGTGCGCCGCGAAGGGAAAATGCTGAGCCTCATCACTTACGGCGGCTCGCTTCCCAAGACGCTGGAGGCCGCAAGCCAGCTCGCCGAAGAAGGCATAGACGCCGAGGTCGTGGACCTGCGCGTGCTGCGCCCCCTCGACATGGCGACCGTCCTCGCTTCCGTGCGCAAATGCCGGCGCGCCGTCGTCGTCGACGAAACCTGGCGCACGGGCAGCCTCGCCGCGGAGATCGTGGCGCGTATCGCCGAAGAAGCGTTCTACGACCTCGACGCGCCGCCCGCGCGCGTGTGCAGCGAGGAGGTCCCGATTCCCTACGCCAAGCACCTGGAGGAGGCCGCTCTGCCGCAGCCTGCGAAGATACTGGCCGCGGTCAAGACGGTGCTGGGCAGGTGAGGACCGCATGATCGAATTCAAGCTTCCTTCGCTCGGCGCAGACATGGACCGGGGGAAGTTGCTCGAATGGAAGGTGAAACCCGGCGAAGCCGTGAAGCGCGGCCAGGTCGTCGCGGTAGTCGACACTGCCAAGGCCGCGGTTGAAGTGGAGATCTGGCAGGATGGAACGGTTTTCGAGTTGCTGCTGCAACCCGGGGAGACCGTGCCCGTAGGCACGGCGATGGCAACCCTGCTCCAGCCCGGAGAGACTCCGGAGCAGGCAGCTCTGCAAAAACGCGAAGTACCTGCCGCCCGCCCTGCGCCCAAGCCGGCTCCGGCGGCGGCCGCCGTCGCGCCTCCCGCCGTTGCCGCGCCTTCGGCCGCGCCGCTTGCGCAGCGCCGGCCGGTTTCGCCCGCCGCGCGCAGGCACGCGAGCGAGCTGAACGTCGATATCGACAAGGTGACCGGCACCGGGCCGCACGGCGCGGTAACGATCGAGGACGTGGAAAAGGCCGCTGCGCGAGCGGCGCCGGCGCCTGCGGACCGATACGCTGAAATGCGCAAGGCGATCGCAGCGGCGATGAGCCGCTCCAAGCGCGAGATCCCGCACTACTACCTGTCCGAAACGATCCCGATGCAGCGCGCTGTCGAATGGCTGGCGCGCGAGAACGAGAAGCGCCCGGTGACGGAGCGCATCCTGATGGGCACGCTGCAGCTCAAGGCCGTCGCGCTCGCGCTCGCAAAAGCCCCGGAGCTGAACGGATTCTGGCTGGACGGGAAGTTCCAGGCTGCGACGGGCGTGCACATCGGGGTCGCCATCTCGATCCGCCAGGGCGGCCTGATCGCGCCTGCGATTCACGACGCGGACAAGAAGAGCCTGATCGAGCTCATGCGCGCCCTCAGCGATCTGGTCGCGCGCGCGCGCGCGGGCTCGCTGCGCAGCTCCGAGATGTCCGACCCGACGATCACCGTCACGAACCTCGGCGATCAGGGCGTCGAAGCGGTATTCGGCGTCATCTATCCGCCGCAGGTCGCGCTGGTCGGATTCGGACGCCTCGAGACGCGGCCGTGGGCCGCGAACGGCGCGCTGAGCGCCGTGCCGCTCGTCACGGCGAGCCTGTCCGGCGACCACCGCGCGAGCGACGGAATTCGCGGCGCGCGCTTTCTCGCGGGGCTCCGCGAGCGGCTGCAGCATCCGGAGGAGTTGTGAACGAAACCGAAATCAAGACCCGCGTCATCGCAATCATCAAGTCCATCGCGCCGGAAGTCGAGGAAGGCGAGCTGCGGGCGGACCGGCCCTTGCGCGACCAGATCGACCTCGACTCGATGGACTGGCTCAACGTCCTCGTCGCCGTGAACGAGAAACTGCACGTGGACATTCCGGAAGCGGACTACGGCAAGCTCGTCACCCTGGACAACCTCGTCGCCTACCTTCGCGCAAAGCTCGCTTCCCGAGTCTGACCGACCATGCCCTGGACCCCGGCCTACTACCCGGTCTCGATGAAGAACCTGCCGCCCGCTGTGCGCCTCAAGGCGATCGAGATCGCCAACGCGCTGCTCGAGGCGGACCGGCCGGAAGGCCAGGCGATCCGCATTGCAATCGCACGAGCGAAACAGTGGGCGTCGCGGCGCAGCGAATCCTCAGTTCGGCGATAGCGGGGAGAATCGTCGACGGCCTTCGTCCGAAGACCCGATGAGACGGGCTCACCGGTCCGGCGGCTCGTCACTCCTGCCGTTCCGTTCCAGCAGCCACTGATCTTTCTCCGCCTCGATTTCCGGCCAATCCTGGAGGGGATCCTCGACAGAAGCATCGGCATACGCCGCGGGTTTCTTTTCCGTCGGTTCGAAAAGAGCAAGGCTCACTGTGTCCCGTGGCGTCTGCGGCGCAGCGGGAATCGCGTTCCTCGCGCGTCGCGGCTTGCTGCGCGCTTTTCCGCTCTTGGTCATGAATACCTCCTTTTCAACCGCGACTCAATGAAACCTCCCTTTTCGCCCCAACCGGTTGACCCAGGTCAAATTGCCTCCCGATACCGGGCCCTAAGCTGATTGTGCGCCGCTCCCGCCTGTTCCCTGATCCGGGCCAATCGGGGACGGGGGCTCAGGTTGCAGCAGGGTCGATTCGCATGAAGAAGATCTGGCTCGATTCCTATCCCAGGGGCGTGCCCTCCGAGATCGACGCGCGCGCCTACTCCTCCCTGAACCAGCTGCTCGAGCGCAGTTGCGCGCGCTTCCGCGACGCGACCGCGTTCTCCAACATGGGCGCCTCGATCACGTACGGCGCGCTCGATCGCCTCTCGCGCGACTTCGCCGCTTATCTGCAGAAAACCCTCGGCCTGCAACGGGCGGATCGCGTCGCGATCATGCTGCCCAATCTGCTGCAGTATCCGGTTGCCCTGTTCGGGGCGCTGCGCGCCGGCCTGACGGTGGTCAACGTCAATCCGCTCTATACCGCGAGCGAGCTCGAGCACCAGCTCGCCGATTCCGGCGCGACGGCGATCGTCGTGCTGGAGAACTTCGCGCGTATTCTGGAGCAGGCCCTGCCTCAGACCCGCGTGCGCCACATCGTCACGACCCAGGTCGGGGATCTCTTCCCGCCGGTCAGGCGCGCGCTGGTGAACTTCGCCGTGAAGCACGTGAAGCGCATGGTCCCGGCGTGGCGCATTCCGGGCGCGACGGATTTTCGCGATGCGCTGGCGCGCGGCGCGATGCACGATCTGGACGGCGCCGACGTATCTTCCGAGGACATCGCGTTCCTGCAATACACCGGCGGCACGACCGGCGTCGCGAAAGGCGCTATCCTCACGCACGGCAACATAGTCGCGAACGTCGAGCAGGTCGCGGCCTGGGCCAGGGGGACACTCGAGGTAGGCACAGAAACCGTGATCACCGCGTTGCCGCTGTATCACGTCTTCGCTCTCACGGCGAACCTGCTCGTCTTCGTGAAGCTGGGCGGGCGCAACGTGCTCGTCACCAACCCCCGCGACGTCGCCGGCTTCGTCGCCGAGCTGAGAAAAACGCGCTTCACCGCCATCACCGGCGTAAACACGCTGTTCAACGCGCTGTTGAACGCGACCGGTTTCCAAGAAGTCGCCGCAGCCGGCCGCGGCACCCTCAAGCTCGCGGTCGCGGGCGGCATGGCCGTGCAGCGCTCGGTCGCCGAGCGCTGGCACAGGGCGACCGGAGTGCCGCTCGTCGAGGGCTACGGGCTCACCGAGGCGTCGCCGAACGTGTGTGCGAACCGCTTCGATTCCAGGGAATTCAGCGGCAAGCTCGGGCTGCCTCTCCCCTCGACCGAGGTGGCCATTCTCGACGAGCACGGCAAGGAATCGCCTCTCGGCGAAATCGGCGAAATCGGCGTGCGCGGTCCGCAGGTGATGCGCGGCTATTGGAACGCGCCGCAGGAAAGCGCCGAAGCGTTCACGCCGGACGGTTGGCTCAGGACCGGCGACATGGGCCGCATGGACGAGCGCGGCTACGTCGAATTCCGCGAGCGCAAGAAGGACGTGATCGTGGTCTCGGGCTTCAAGGCCTATCCCGCCGAGATCGAGGACGTCGCGATGCTCCACCCCGGCGTGATGGACGCCGGCGCGGTCGGCATTCCCGACGAGCACAGCGGCGAGGCGGTCGCGCTCTTCGTCGTGCGCAAAGACCCCGCGCTCACCGCCGAGGCGCTGCTCGCGCATTGTGCGAAACACCTTACGGGTTACAAGCTCCCCAGGCGCGTCGAGTTCCGCGAGCAGCTTCCCAAATCGCCGATCGGCAAGATCCTGCGCCGCAAACTGAAGGAAGAAGCGGCGCGCCTTCATGGCTGAGTATCCCGCGCATCTCGTGCGCGAGCACCGGCTGTTCGACGGACGCACGGTGACACTGCGCCCCATTCGAACGGAGGATGCACCCCTGGTGCGCGAGTTCCTGAACGTGCTGTCCGGGGAGAGCAGGTACATGCGTTTTCAGAAGTGGGTGCACGCGCCTTCGGACAAGCTCATCCACTTCTTGACCGACGTCGACTACGACCGCCACATGGCGCTGGTGTGCGCGGCGCGGCACGGCGACCACGAAGAAATCGTGGGCGAGGCGCGCTACGTGATGAACGCCGACGGGAAGACCTGCGAGCTCGGCATCGTGATCGCCGACGCCTGGCACCGGAGCGGCATCGCGGGGCTGCTGATGGAGGGATTGATCCAGGCGGCGCGCGCGCGGAAATTCTCGACCATGGAAGGCTTGGTGCTCGCCGGCAATGCCGAAATGCTGCACTTCGTCCGGGCGCTCGGATTCGAGGCGCACGCCGTTTCCGAAGACAGGAGGACCGTGCGGATCGTCAAGAAGCTCTGAGGGCCGGGGCGCGCAGCGACCCGCACCGGCAGGAAACCTCCACAGGGGGGCGCGCGCCGCCGTACCGCACATGGCCGCGGCCCCTTCCGGTCAGCGCGATTCGGGGCCCGCTCCGTCCAGGACGAGCGTGGCGCGCTTCACGGCCGCGTCTTCAGGATGGTCCGATATCCTGAATCCGAGCCTGCTGCACAAGGCGAGCATCCCCTGATTCCCGGCGAGCACGTGCCCGACCATCGCCCTGAGTCCGCGCGCGCGCGCCACCTCGATGAGCAGCTCGAGCATGCGCCGCCCCAGGCCCTTGCATTGCCAGGAATCGGCGACGACGATGGCGAACTCGCAGGTCTGCCCGTCCGGATTGGTCGCGTAGCGCGCGACAGCCATCTCGGTTTCGCGTCCGCCTTCGTCGCGCACGGCGACAAAGGCCATCTCGCGGTCGTAGTCGATCTGGGTGAAACGCGCGAGCATCCCCGGCGTAAGCTCGCGCACGGTATTCATGAAACGGAAGTAACGGCTGTCCTCCGACAGCCCCCGCACGAATTCCTGCTCCATCTGAGCGTCCTCGGGCCGTATCGGGCGCAGCCGGATGGAAGTCCCGTCGGAGAGCTCCCAGTCCGTCACCAGCTCGGCCGGATAAGGATGGATCGCCAGGTGCGCGTAGCGACTGCGCATCGGCCGCGGGTCCCTGACTATGGCACGCGCGTCCACCGCAACGGCGCCGGTTTCGTCCACGATCAGCGGATTGATGTCGAGCTCATCGATCCCCGGTAGCTCGCACACCATCTCCGAGACGCGCAGCAGCACCGATTCCAGCGAGCGCATGTCCACGGCAGGCATATTGCGGAACGCACCCAGCAACCGTGAGATGCGGGTGCTGCGGATCATTTCGGCGGCGAGGAAGGCATTGAGCGGCGGCAGCGCTACGGCGCGGTCGCGGTGCACCTCCACCGCGATGCCCCCCGTGCCGAAAGTGATCGCGGGGCCGAATACGGTATCGCGCATGACGCCGACCATCAGCTCGCGCCCGTTCTTCCGCGCGACCATCGGTTCGACCGTCACGCCGTTGAGTCGCGCTTCGCGCTGTTTGCGCCCGACCTCGTCCAGCATTTCCAGATACGCGGAGCGCACCGCATCCGCGGCCGCCAGATTGAGCCGGACGCCGCCCACGTCGCTCTTGTGCGTGATGTCGGGCGAATCGATCTTCAGCACGACCGGATAGCCGAGCTCCTGGGCTGCGAGAACGGCCTCCTCGGCCGAGCGCGCGAGCACGGTGCGCGCAATCGGGATGTGGAATGCCGCGAGCAGCGCCTTGGATTCCGTCTCGCTCAGCACTTTGCGCCCTTCTGAGAGCGCCGCGTCGATCACCGCTTGAGCCGTGCGCCGGTCCGGAGAAGCCTGATGCGCGAGGGGTCCGGGGGTCTGCAGCAGCGAGCGCTGGTTGCGGTAGAAAGCAGCGAGGTGCGCAAACATCTCCACTGCGGGATCCGGCGTGCGGAACACCGGGATCGATGCTTCCTCGAATATTTTCCGCGCGCTGCCGACGCTCGCCTCGCCCATCCAGCAGGCGATGAGCGGCTTGGACGCACCGTGAGCCGTCTGCGCCACTGCGCGCGCGGTTTCTTCGGCCTCGGTCATGGCCTGCGGCGTGAGGATCGCCAACACGCCGTCCACAGCCTCGTCGGCGATGCAGGCAGACACGGCCGCGCGGTAGCGTGCGCTGTCGGCGTCGCCGATGAGATCGATCGGATTGCCGTGCGACCAGTTCGGAGGCAGCGCCCGCCGCAGCGCATCCACGGTGGCCGGGGACAGCTCCGCGAGGGCAAGTCCAAGATCCGCGGCGCGATCCGCCGCCATGACGCCAGGACCGCCGCCGTTGGTAATGACGGCGAGCCGATCTCCCTGCGGCCGAATGCGCGAAGCGAGCGCCTGCGCCGCGGCGACGAGCTGCCCGATGCTGCTCACTCGCACGACCCCGGCGCGTCTGACCGCGGCGTCGAACACGTCGTCCGCCCCGACGATGGCGCCCGTATGCGACACCGCGGCCCGGGACCCCGCCGGGTGACGGCCGACTTTCATGACGATGACCGGTTTCACGCGCGCCGCCGCGCGCAGGCTCGAGAGGAACCGCCGCGCATCGCGTATTCCCTCGATATAGAGAAGGATGTGCTCGGTCTTCGCGTCGTTCGCCAGATAATCGATGATTTCGCCGAAATCGATGTCGCTCGAGCCGCCCAGCGACACGACGCTCGAAAAGCCGATCTTGTTGGGCACCGCCCAGTCGAGCATGGCAGCGCACACGGCTCCCGACTGGGAGACCAGGCCGAGCGAGCCGGCAAGGGCCGTGCCGCGCGCAAAAGTCGCGTTCATCCCGAGGTCGGGCCGCAGCATGCCCAGGCAATTGGGACCGATGAAGCGCAGGCCGTGCCGACGCGCGTTCTCGAGCAGCGCGCGCTCCAGACGCGCGCCCTCCGGCCCCGCTTCGGAGAAACCCGCTGTGATCACGACGGCGGCGCGCACGCCGGCGCGGCCGCACTCCTCGATCACTCCGGGCACAGTCTGGGCCGGCGTCGCGATAACTGCGAGATCGACCCGGGCGGGCAGTTTGCCGACCGAAGAATAGCAACGCACGCCGCGCACGCTCGCGTACTTGGGGTTGACGGCGAGCAGGGTTCCCCGGTAGCCCGCCGAGAGCATGTTGGAAAGCAGCACCGTGCCCACCTTGCCGCTTTTCTCGCTCGCGCCGACGATGGCGACCGAGCTGGGCTCGAACAACGGGGTGAGGTAGTGGCGGTCCGGCGAAAGCGGTGACAGTCCTCGGTTTGGCGGCGACACCGAGGTCTGCCCCCGGTTCTCCGACGGCGCTTTTCCGCCCCCGGTCCTGCTGCCTCTGTTCATGGATTACCCGCTGCGGCGCGTTTGAGCATACGGCTTCCAGCCCTCGCTCCGGAGTATGCCTGCAATCCCGGCGGCGATGGCGGGCCGAGACAGGCGAGCGCCCTGCCGCGGCTGCCGTGACCTACACGGCGCTTCTCAATGCGACATCAGCACCGGTACTGTCATGGAATCGAGGATGGTTCGCGTCACCCCGCCCAGGACGAGCTCGCGCACGCGCGAGTGCCCGTACGCTCCCATGACGATCAGGTCTGCATCGATGTCCGCCGCGCGGGAGAGAATCTGCACGCCCACTTCATCGCTGCCGCAGAATTGCCGCGATGCAGAGGCCTTCACGCCGTGGCGCGCGAGATAGAGCGCGATATCGGCCCCCGGGTTTTCCCCGTGGCCCGAGCGGCTTCCCTTCGGTTCGAACACCATGACCTGCACGCTGTCCGCCCGCGTGAGCAGGGGAAGCGCGTCGGTGACCGCGCGTGTCGCCTGGGACCTCGCGTTCCACGCGATCAGCACTTTCTTGCCGACGCGCGGGAAGTGCCCGACGTACGGAACGATGAGCAAGGGCCGACCGGTGGACAGGACCAGCTCGTCGAGAAAGCCCGGCGCGATGCCGGTATCGGAATTCGCGTGCCGATCGCGCTGGCCGGCGACGAGGAGATCGGCATAGCGGGCGCTCGTGTGCATCGCGACAAGAGCATCGGCCTCCGACATTCTCCATTCGGCCCTGACGCCAACGTGCCTTGCGACCGCCGAGCGGAAGGCGGTTTCCGCCTCGCGCGCCGCCTCGGCTCGAGAGCGCTTCTGCGCCTCGATGATCTGGACGCCGGCCTCGGCCATCGCAGCCGAGGGGATGTGCTCCTCGCTCAGTGCGAACAGTCCGATGAGATGAGCGTCGAACTCCCCGACAAGTGAGCACGCGAGTTCGAGCCTCTCGGTGCGCCGTGCGTCGCGATCCAGATGGACGACGATGGTTTTGTAATTGATCATGGCT
>Ga0208454_1000946_pt1 | contig 13364 bp, 10 predicted proteins | sample EasRivMeERMZT100_FD_187530 | JGI IMG/M metagenome (GOLD analysis project Ga0208454, IMG submission 187530) | Soil microbial communities from meander-bound floodplain in the East River, Colorado, USA - East River MetaG ERMZT100 (SPAdes) (version 2) | ecosystem: Environmental > Terrestrial > Soil...
CACCGAGATGGTGATGCCGGGGGACAACGTGACGATCACGGTGACCCTCATCCAGCCGATCGCGATGGAGGAAGGGCTGCGCTTCGCGATCCGCGAGGGCGGCAAGACCGTCGGGGCTGGCGTCGTTTCGAAAATTATTGAGTGATGGGTGATACCAGCCCCGAGTTGAGGTCTGGGCGAGGCTAATGTGAGCAGAGCAAACGTTAAGGCCTTCGGGCCGGCCGAGACCAAGACCTCAACAGCCGGCGTAGTGTCGAAGATCATCGAGTAATGGATAGGCCAGTAGCTCAATTGGCAGAGCGTCGGTCTCCAAAACCGAAGGTTGGGGGTTCGAGACCCTCCTGGCCTGCCAAACGCGATGCGACTGGCTGCCAAGACTGCGAAGATTAGATGGCGGACAAGATCAGGATTACCGTGGCGCTGTTGCTGGCCGCGGCAGGAGTGGCGGGATTCTATTACCTGGACCAGAGTCCAATGATCGTCCGGGTGGTCTCGGTGCTGGCGGGCCTAGGCGTTGGAGCTTTCGTGTTCTGGCTGTCGGCGCCGGGCAAGGTGTTCCAGGTGTTCGCCCAGGAGTCCGTGACCGAAACGAAGAAGGTGGTGTGGCCGACGCGCAAGGAAACGCTGCAGACCACCGGCATCGTCTTCGCGTTCATGGTGGTGATGGCGCTGTTTCTCTGGATCGTCGATGCGGGGTTACTGTGGGCGGTGAAAAGGCTGCTGGGCCAGAGTTGATGTCGGGCAAGAAGTGGTACGTCGTCCACGCCTACTCGGGGTTCGAGAAGAGCGTGCAGCGCGCACTGCAGGATCGCATCCGTCGCGCCGGGATGGAGGACAAGTTCGGCCAGATCCTGGTCCCGGTGGAGGAAGTCGTCGAGATGAAGAGCGGGCAGAAGGCGATCAGCGAGCGCAAGTTCTTCCCCGGCTACGTGCTGGTGGAGATGGAAATGACCGACGACACCTGGCACCTGGTGAAGAACACCGCCAAGGTGACCGGATTCGTCGGCGGCACGGCGACCAAGCCCACCCCGATCTCGGAGAAGGAGGTGCAGAACATCCTGCACCAGATCCAGGAAGGGGTGGAGAAGCCGCGTCCGAAGGTGCTGTTCGAGGTGGGCGAGGCGGTGCGGGTCAAGGAAGGCCCGTTCGCGGACTTCCACGGCAACGTCGAGGACGTGAACTACGACAAGAACAAGCTGCGGGTGTCGGTGACGATCTTCGGCCGCTCCACCCCGGTCGAGCTGGATTTCAGCCAGGTGGAAAAGGCGTAAGCAGAGAAGCACGCACGGGTAACGAGCAACGGCAGTCAACTGGGGAGGGCGCCTCAGGCGCCCGCTAGCACCCGAAGGAGAGCAACATGGCGAAGAAGGTAGTCGGCATCATCAAGCTGCAGGTGCCGGCGGGCAAGGCGAACCCGAGCCCGCCGATCGGACCGGCGCTCGGACAGCGCGGCCTGAACATCATGGAGTTCTGCAAGGCGTTCAACGCCCAGACGCAAAAGATGGAGCCGGGCCTGCCGGTGCCCGTGGTCATCACGGCCTATCAAGACAAGAGCTTCACCTTTGTGATGAAAACGCCGCCCGCGAGCGTACTGATCCGCAAGGCGGCGAAGATCGAGAAGGGCAGCGCCCGCCCCAACAGCGACAAGGTCGGGAAAATCACCCGCGCGCAGGCCGAGGAAATCGCCAAGCTGAAGATGCCCGACCTCACCGCGGCGGATCTCAAAGCGGCGGTGCGCACGATTGCGGGCAGCGCACGCAGCATGGGCGTCGACGTGGAGGGCCTGTAAATGGCCTCCAAACGCTACACGGCGCTGCGCGCCAAGATTGATCGCGACAAGTCGTACCCGGTGCAGCAGGCGCTCAAGCTGGTGAAGGAAGGCGCCACCGCGAAATTCGATGAATCCGTGGATGTGTCGCTCAATCTGGGCATCGACGCCTCGAAATCCGACCAGACGGTGCGCGGCTCGGTCGTGCTGCCCCAGGGAACCGGAAAGAGCGTGCGCATTGCCGTGTTCGCCCAGGGCGAGAAGGCGCAGCAGGCAAAGGATGCGGGCGCCGACATCGTCGGGTTCGAGGATCTGGCCGCCGAGATCAAGGGCGGGAAGCTGGACTTCGACGTCGTGATCGCCGCGCCGGACGCGATGCGCGTGGTGGGGCAGCTGGGCCAGATTCTCGGCCCGCGGGGGCTCATGCCCAACCCCAAGGTGGGAACCGTCACCCAGGACGTGGCGGCCGCGATCAAGAACGCGAAGGCCGGACAGATCCAGTATCGCGCCGATAAGACCGGGATCGTCCAGTGCACGATCGGGCGGGCGTCGTTTTCGGTGGACGCGCTGGTCGAGAATCTGAAGTCCCTGGTGGACGCGGTGAACAAATCGAAGCCGTCCAGCGTGAAAGGGATCTTCCTCAAGAAGGTCTCGGTATCGAGCACGATGGGTGCGGGCGTGCGCGTGGACCAGGCGAGCTTGCTGTCCTAACGAATTGATTTCCCGGAGCGATCCGGGCAGAGCTTTGGGGCGCCGGCGGCGCATTGCCGGCGAGTTGTCAAAGACCGTAGGTACCGTGAGGTTTAATTTTTTGGGGAACGGAAGGAGTGTTCAAGGGTCGAAAACTGCCCCACAGGCGGTTGCTCAATCCTCGATCCTCAATCCTCAATCCCGAATTTCCTACGCAGACGGCGTACCCGAAACAGGTTTCGTGTCTGACTCCTGGTTCACCGGTCGCCGAGCAGTGAAAGGAGCTGGACCTTGAGTCTGAATCTGGAGCAGAAGCAGGCGGTGGTGGCGGAGGTGAGCGGTGAGCTCGCCAAGGCCCAGGCCGTGATTCTGGCCGAGTACCGCAGCATCCCGGTGCGGGATATGACGGAGTTGCGCAGAAGGGCGCGCGGCTCCGGCGTCTACCTGCGGGTACTGAAGAACACCCTGGCGCGCCGCGCGGTTGCCGATACGCCGTTCAAGGGACTGTCCGAGAAGATGGTCGGTCCCCTTGCCTACGGCATCTCGAGCGACCCGGTGGCGGTGGCCAAGGTGCTGCAGGGGTTTGCCAAGGACAACGAGAAGTTCGTGATCAAGGCCGGCGCCATGCCCAACGTGGTGATGTCGGCCCGCGAAGTGGCGGAGCTGGCGAGATTGCCGAGCCGCCACGAGCTGCTCGCGACTCTCGTGGCCACCCTGCAGGCGCCGATTGCGAAGTTTGTCCGCACCTTGAACGAGGTGCCCGGCAGGTTCGCGCGGACGCTCGCGGCGGTCAGGGACAAGAAGCAGCCTGCGTGAGGGCTGCCCGACGGGTGTATCGGAACCAACAACTTTTGAAATGACAGGAGCACGCAACATGGCTATGGCCAAAGCAGAGATTCTCGACGCGATCGCGAACATGACCGTGCTGGAGCTCTCCCAGCTCATCAAGGACATGGAAGACAAGTTCGGCGTTTCAGCCGCCGCGGCGACGGTGGCGGTGGCGGCGCCGGCCGGGGGCGGTGCGGCCGCCGCGGCAGCCGAGGAGAAGACCGAGTTCACGGTCATGCTCAACAGCTCGGGCGCCAACAAAGTCAACGTGATCAAGGTCGTGCGCGCGGTGACCGGCCTCGGCCTGAAGGAGGCCAAGGACCTGGTGGATGGCGCGCCCAAGCCGGTCAAGGAAGCCATTGCCAAGGCCGACGCGGAATCGATCCTCAAGCAGTTGCTGGAAGCCGGCGCGACCGCCGAAATCAAGTAATTTTGAAGACATCGCAACTTTTCCTGCACCCCGGGCGGCCCGCCACGGGGGGCATTGCGGCGTTCGTCATTTGCAGTCGTGCGACTGCTACCTGGAGCTGACATGGCGTATTCCTTTACCGAGAAGAAGCGTATCCGCAAGAGCTTTGCCAAGCGCGACGTCGTGCTGCCGGTGCCGTTCCTTCTGGCCACCCAGCTCGATTCGTATGCCGGGTTCCTGCAGGCAAAGGTTGCGCCGGATGAGCGCAAGACCGAGGGGCTGCAGGCGGCATTCAGGAGCATTTTCCCGATCGAGAGCCACTCCAAGAACGCGCGCCTGGAGTTCGTGAGCTTCGCGCTCGGCGAGCCCCCGTTCGACGTCAAGGAATGCCAGCAGCGCGGGCTGACCTACGCCGCGCCGCTGCGCGCCAAGGTGCGCCTCGTCATCATGGACAAGGAAGCGCCCAAGCCCACGGCCAAGGAAGTGAAGGAGCAGGAAGTGTACATGGGCGAAATCCCGCTCATGACGATGACCGGCTCCTTCGTGATCAACGGCACCGAGCGCGTGATCGTGTCGCAGCTGCACCGCTCGCCCGGCGTGTTCTTCGAGCACGACCGCGGCAAGACCCACAGCTCGGGCAAGCTTCTGTTCTCCGCGCGCGTCATACCCTACCGCGGCTCGTGGCTCGACTTCGAGTACGACCCCAAGGACTATCTCTACTTCCGGGTCGACCGCCGCCGCAAGATGCCGGTGACGATCCTGCTGAAGGCTTTGGGATACACGCCGGAGAAGATCCTCGCCGAGTTTTTCGTGGCCGATACGTTCCACCTGGCCAAGGAAAGCGTCGAGTTCGAGCTGGTGCCCGAGCGCATGCGCGGCGAGATCGCGCGTTTCGACATCGCCACCAAGGGCGGCAAGCTGATCGTCGCCAAGGACAAGCGCATCACGGTGAAGCACGTGCGCGATATGGAGCAAGCGGGGCTCCACCGCATCGGCGTTCCCGACGAGTTCCTGATCGGGCGTGTGCTCGCGCACAACGTCGTCGACAAGGGGACGGGCGAGGTCCTCGCCAGCGCCAACGACGAGGTGACCGAGGAGCTGCTCGGGAAGCTGAAGGAGGCCGGGGTCTCCCGGATCCAGACCATCTACACCAACGACCTCGACCAGGGGCCCTACATCTCGCAGACCCTGCGCATCGACGAAACTGCCGACCAGCTCGCGGCGCAGGTCGCGATCTACCGCATGATGCGGCCGGGCGAGCCGCCGACCGAGGATGCGGTGAGGACGCTGTTCCACCGCCTGTTCTTCGCCGAGGAGACCTACGATCTCTCCAAGGTCGGCCGCATGAAGTTCAACCGCCGGGTCGGGCGCAACGAGTTGATCGGATCCGGGAAGCTCTCGCCCGAGGACATCGTCGCGGTGATCAAGATCCTGGTGGATCTCCGCAACGGCAAGGGCGAGATCGACGACATCGACCACCTCGGCAACCGCCGCGTGCGCTCGGTGGGCGAGCTCGCCGAGAACCAGTTCCGCGCCGGGCTGGTGCGCGTGGAGCGCGCGGTCAAGGAGCGGCTGTCGCAGGCCGAGTCCGAGAACCTGATGCCGCACGACCTCATCAACGCGAAGCCGGTGTCGGCTGCAGTCCGGGAATTCTTCGGGTCCTCGCAGCTCTCGCAGTTCATGGATCAGACCAATCCCCTGTCGGAGATCACCCACAAGCGGCGCGTGTCCGCGCTGGGTCCCGGGGGACTCACGCGCGAGCGGGCCGGCTTCGAGGTGCGCGACGTCCATCCCACGCACTACGGGCGCGTATGCCCGATCGAGACGCCGGAAGGCCCGAACATCGGCCTCATCAACTCGCTCGCGCTCTACGCGCGCACCAACGAGTACGGCTTCCTCGAGACGCCCTACCGCAAGGTGAAGGACGCGCGCGTGACGGACGAGATCCATTATCTGTCCGCCATCGAAGAGGGGCGCTACCTGATCGCGCAGGCGAATGCCGCTCTCGACAAGCACAACCGCTTTACCGACGAGCTGGTGTCCTGCCGCCATCACAACGAATTCACGATGTCGACGCCGGACCGCATCGAGTACATGGACGTCGCGCCGTCGCAGGCGGTGTCGGTGGCGGCGTCCCTCATTCCGTTCCTCGAGCACGACGACGCCAACCGCGCGCTGATGGGCTCCAATATGCAGCGCCAGGCGGTGCCGTGCCTGCGGCCCGAAAAGCCGCTGGTCGGTACCGGTCTCGAGCGTACCGTCGCGGTGGACTCGGGAACCGCGGTGCAGGCCTTCCGTGGCGGGGTGGTGGACTACGTGGACGCCTCGCGCATCGTGGTGCGGGTGAACGACGAGGAAACCGCCCCGGGCGAGGTGGGGGTGGACATCTACAACCTGGTCAAGTACCAGCGCTCGAACCAGAACACCAACATCAACCAGCGGCCGCTGGTAAAGGTGGGCGACCGCATCGCGAAAGGCGACGTGGTGGCCGACGGCGCCTCGACCGATATGGGCGAGCTCGCGCTGGGCCAGAACATGCTGGTCGCCTTCATGCCGTGGAACGGCTACAACTTCGAGGACTCGATCCTCATATCCGAAAGGGTCGTGGCCGACGAGCGCTTCACCTCCATCCATATCGAGGAACTCTCGGTGGTGGCGCGGGACACGAAGCTCGGGCCGGAGGAAATCACCCGCGACATCTCCAACCTGTCCGAGTCGCAGCTCGCCAACCTCGACGAATCCGGCATCATCTACATCGGCGCGGAGGTCGAAGCCGGCGACGTGCTGGTGGGCAAGGTGACGCCCAAGGGCGAGACCCAGTTGACGCCCGAGGAGAAGCTCCTGCGCGCGATCTTCGGTGAGAAGGCCTCCGACGTGAAGGACACCTCGCTGCGCGTGCCTTCGGGCATGTCCGGCACCGTTATCGACGTGCAGGTCTTCACGCGCGAGGGCATCGAGCGCGACAAGCGCGCCCAGCAGATCATCGACGACGAGCTCAAGCGCTACAAGAAGGACCTCGCGGACCAGCTGCGCATCGTCGAGAATGACGCCTACGAGCGGCTGGAGCGCCTGCTGATCGGCAAGACCGCGAACGGCGGGCCGAAGAAGCTTGCCAAGGGCGCCAAGATCACCAAGGCTTACCTGACCGAGGTCGAGCGCCACGGCTGGTTCGACATCCGGGTCGCGAACGACAAGATCGCGGCGCAGATGGAGAGCATCAAGGACAGCTTGAAGCAGACCGAGGCGCTCTTCGACAAGGCCTACGAGGAAAAGAAGAAGAAGCTCACCCAGGGCGACGAGCTGCCGCCCGGCGTACAGAAGATGGTGAAGGTCTACCTCGCGGTGAAGCGGCGGCTTCAGCCCGGCGACAAGATGGCGGGGCGCCACGGCAACAAGGGCGTCATCTCCAAGATCGTGCCGGTCGAGGACATGCCGTACATGGCGGACGGGACGCCGGTCGATATCGTGCTGAATCCGCTCGGCGTGCCCTCGCGGATGAACGTGGGGCAGATCCTCGAGACGCACCTGGGCTGGGCCGCCAAGGGCTTGGGGCTCAAGATCGGGGAACTGCTCGCGGCGAACGCCAAGGCCGCCGAGGTGCGCAAGCTCCTCAACCGGATCTACTCGAGCGGCGCGCGCGCCGAGGACCTCGAGTCGCTCGGCGACGAGGACGTCGTGCGGCTGGCGGAGAACCTGAGGAGCGGCGTGCCGTTCGCAACCCCGGTCTTCGACGGCGCCACCGAGAAGGAGATCAAGGAGATGCTCGAGCTTGCCGGGATGCCGCGCACGGGGCAGGTCACGCTTCATGACGGCCGATCGGGGGACCCGTTCGAGCGCCCCGTGACCGTGGGCTTCATGCACATGCTGAAGCTCCATCACCTGGTCGACGACAAGATGCATGCGCGCTCGACCGGCCCCTACAGCCTGGTCACGCAGCAACCGCTCGGCGGCAAGGCGCAGTTCGGCGGCCAGCGCTTTGGCGAGATGGAGGTGTGGGCGCTGGAAGCCTATGGCGCGGCCTACACGCTGCAGGAGATGCTGACGGTCAAGTCGGACGACACCGAGGGCCGGCGCAAGGTCTACGAGTCGATCGTCAAGGGCGACCATCGCATCGAGGCCGGCATGCCGGAGTCGTTCAACGTGCTGGTGAAGGAAATCCGGTCGCTCGCGATCGACATCGACCTCGATCACAACCGTTATTGAACGTGAAGGGTGAAGCGCCGCACATCACCTAGGAGCTGAGATGAAAGCACTGCTGGATCTGTTCAAGCAAGTTACGCAGGAAGAAGAGTTTGACGCGATCAAGATCGGGCTCGCCTCGCCCGAGAAGATCCGCTCGTGGTCGTACGGCGAGGTGAAGAAGCCGGAGACCATCAACTACCGCACGTTCAAGCCCGAGCGCGACGGTCTCTTCTGCGCCAAGATCTTCGGCCCGGTCAAGGACTACGAGTGCCTGTGCGGCAAGTACAAGCGGCTGAAGCACCGCGGCGTCATCTGCGAGAAGTGCGGCGTCGAGGTGACGCTGTCGAAGGTGCGCCGCGAGCGCATGGGCCACATCGAGCTCGCGAGCCCGGTCGCGCACATCTGGTTCCTGAAGAGCCTGCCCTCGCGCATGGGCATGGTGCTCGACATGACGCTGCGCGACATCGAGCGCGCGCTCTACTTCGAGGCATATGTCGTGATCGACCCCGGCATGACGCCGCTGAAGCGCGCCCAGCTGATGACCGAGGACGACTATCTCGCGAAGGTCGAGGAATTCGGCGACGACTTCACCGCGATGATGGGCGCGGAGGGCATCCGCGAGCTGCTGCGCAGCCTCGACCTGCGGCGGGAGATCGATACGCTGCGCGAGGAGCTCGCCGCCACCAGCTCCGACACCAAGATCAAGAAAATCGCCAAGCGGCTGAAGGTGCTCGAGGCGTTCCACAAGTCGGGCATCAAGCCCGAATGGATGATCCTCGAGGTGCTCCCGGTGCTGCCGCCGGAGCTGCGGCCGCTGGTGCCGCTCGACGGCGGTCGCTTCGCGACCTCGGATCTGAACGACCTTTACCGGCGCGTCATCAACCGCAACAACCGCCTGAAGCGCCTGCTGGAGTTGAAGGCGCCCGAGATCATCGTCCGCAACGAGAAGCGCATGCTGCAGGAGGCGGTGGACTCGCTGCTCGACAATGGCCGCCGCGGCAAGGCCATGACCGGGGCCAACAAGCGGCCGCTGAAGTCGCTCGCCGACATGATCAAGGGCAAGAGCGGGCGCTTCCGCCAGAACCTGCTCGGCAAGCGCGTCGATTACTCCGGCCGCTCCGTGATCGTGGTGGGACCGCAGCTGAAGCTGCATCAGTGCGGGCTGCCCAAGCTGATGGCGCTGGAGCTCTTCAAGCCCTACATCTTCCACAAGCTGGAAGTGATGGGCCTCGCGACCACGATCAAGGCCGCGAAGCGCATGGTCGAGGACCAGGAAGCGATCGTCTGGGACATCCTCGAGGAAGTGATCCGCGAGCACCCCGTGATGCTGAATCGCGCGCCCACCCTGCACCGCCTCGGCATCCAGGCGTTCGAGCCGGTGCTGATCGAGGGCAAGGCGATCCAGCTGCATCCGCTGGTGTGCGCCGCGTTCAACGCCGACTTCGACGGCGACCAGATGGCGGTGCACGTGCCGCTCTCCCTGGAAGCGCAGATGGAGGCGCGCACGCTCATGCTCTCCTCCAACAACATCCTCTCGCCCGCCAACGGCGAGCCGATCATCGTGCCCTCGCAGGACATCGTGCTCGGGCTCTATTACATCACCCGCGAGAAGGTGGGCGCGCGCGGCGAAGGCTCCGTCTTCACCAACGTGTCCGAGGCATCGCGCGCGTATGACACCGGCCAGGCCGAGGTCAACGCCCGCATCACGGTGCGCATCAAGGAAGTCGATATCGACGCCGACGGCGAGAAGCGCGAGAAGATCGTGCGCCACGAGACCACCGTCGGGCGGGCGCTGCTCTCCGACATCCTGCCGGCGGGACTCTCGTTCGAGCTTATCAACAAGCCGCTCAAGAAGAAGGAGATCTCGCGGCTCATCAACGCGGCCTTCCGCCGCTGCGGGTTGCGCGAGACGGTCATCTTCGCGGACAAGCTGATGTACAGCGGTTTCGCGATGGCGACCAAGGCGGGGCTCTCGATCGCGGTGGACGACATGCTGATCCCGGACCAGAAGCACGAGATCATCGCGGACGCCGAGAAGGAGGTGCAGGAAATCGAGAAGCAGTACACCTCGGGGCTGGTGACGCAGGGCGAGCGCTACAACAAGGTGGTGGATATCTGGGGGCGCGCCGGCGACCTGGTGGCGAAGGCGATGATGGAGCAGCTTGGCGTCGAGCCCGTCATGGACTGGGACGCCAAGAAGCACGAATGGTCCCAGCGCAAGGACAAGAAAGGCCAGCCGGTGATGCAGGAGTCGCTCAACTCCATCTACATGATGGCCGACTCCGGCGCGCGCGGCTCCGCCGCGCAGATCCGGCAGCTCGCGGGCATGCGCGGGCTGATGGCGAAGCCCGACGGCTCGATCATCGAGACCCCGATCACGGCGAACTTCCGCGAGGGGCTGAACGTGCTGCAGTACTTCATCTCGACGCACGGCGCACGCAAGGGTCTCGCGGATACGGCACTGAAGACCGCCAACTCGGGATACCTCACGCGGCGGCTGGTGGACGTCACCCAGGACCTGGTGGTGACCGAGGACGATTGCGGGACCTCCCAGGGCGTGTCGATGAAGGCGTTGATCGAGGGCGGCGAAGTGGTCGAGAGCCTGCGCGAGCGCATACTCGGGCGCGTCTGCGCGACCGACATCGTCTATCCCGAGAGCGGCAAGGTCATCCATCCGGCCAACACGCTCCTCGACGAGGACGCGGTGGAGGCAATCGAGGGCGCAGGCATCGACGAGGTCAAGGTGCGCACACCGCTCACCTGCGACACCCGCTACGGGCTGTGCGCCAAGTGCTACGGGCGCGATCTCGGACGCGGCTCGCCGGTGAACGTCGGCGAGGCGGTGGGCGTCATCGCGGCGCAGTCGATCGGGGAGCCGGGAACGCAGCTCACCATGCGCACCTTCCACATCGGCGGCGCCGCCTCGCGCACCGCGGTCGTGAGCCAGATCGAGAGCAAGTCGAACGGCGTGATGCACTACAGCGCGGGCATGCGCTACGTGACCAATTCGCGGAGCGAGCTCGTCGCGATCTCACGCAACGGCGAGGTCGTGATCCACGACGAAAGCGGCCGCGAGCGCGAGCGCCACAAGGTACCGTACGGGGCGACGCTCCTCGCGCGCGACGGCGAGGCGGTCAAGGCCGGGCAGGTGCTCGCGACCTGGGACCCGCACACGCGCCCGATCATCACGGAGTATGCGGGCCGCATCAAGTTCGAGAACGTCGAGGAGGGATCGACGGTCGCCAAGCAGATTGACGAGGTGACGGGTCTCTCCACCCTGGTGGTGGTCGATCCGAAGCGCCGCGGCGGCGCGCAGGCGAAGGGGCTGCGTCCGCAAGTGAAGCTCCTCGACGACGCCGGCCACGAGATCAGGATGGCCGGATCGGATCAGTCGGTCAACATCACGTTCCAGATCGGCTCGATCATCACGGTGCGGGACGGCCAGGAGGTGGGCGTGGGCGAGGTGCTCGCGCGCATCCCGCAGGAGACTTCCAAGACGCGCGACATCACCGGGGGCCTCCCGCGCGTTGCCGAGCTGTTCGAGGCGCGCTCGCCCAAGGATGCCGGCGTGTTGGCGGAAGTGACCGGCACGGTCTCGTTCGGCAAGGACACCAAGGGCAAGCAGCGCCTGGTCATCACCGACCTCGACAGCGTCGCCCACGAGTACCTGATACCGAAGGACAAGCACGTGATGGCGCACGACGGGCAGGTCGTCAACAAGGGCGAGATGATCGTCGACGGCCCGGCCGATCCGCATGACATCCTGCGGCTTCTTGGGGTGGAAGCGCTCGCGCGCTACATCTGCAACGAGGTGCAGGACGTCTACCGGCTGCAGGGCGTGAAGATCAACGACAAGCATATCGAGGTGATCGTGCGCCAGATGCTGAGGCGCGTGACCATCGTCGAACCGGGCGACTCGCGCTTCATCACCGGCGAGCAGCTCGAGCGCGCCGAGGTGCTGGAGGAAAACGAGAAGGTGGGGACCGCGGGCAAGAAGCCGGCGACCTACGAGTACCAGCTGCTCGGTATCACCAAGGCCTCGCTCTCCACGGACTCGTTCATTTCCGCCGCTTCGTTCCAGGAAACCACGCGCGTGCTCACCGAAGCGGCCATCATGGGCAAGCGCGACGAGCTGCGGGGGCTGAAGGAGAACGTGATTGTCGGGCGGTTGATCCCGGCGGGCACCGGACTCGCCTACCATCGGATCCGCCGGCGCCAGGGCGCGGCAGTCGAGTTCGGTGAAACCGCACCGGCGGCGGAAGAAACGGCCGTCACGGCGGAAAATCAGGAGCAGGTTGCTTGACTCAAGTGACGTAAGCCCTTAAAATTCACAGTCTTTTTCCCGCCGGCTGCCTCAGACGGGGAGTCCGGCGACATGTGCAGCAATCCAGGCAGGGACGGTGGCGACGCCGTCCCCGCTTTTTTGGGACTGGCCCAGCACCCAAAGCTCGGCAGGTACCCTATATAGATCAGTGCATTAGACAGATCAACTCAGGCTCGAGCGAACACGTCACGACATGCCAACGATCAACCAGTTAGTGCGCAAGGGGCGCGCTCCCGCGCGCTGGAAGAGCAAGGTCCCGGCCCTCGCGGGTTCACCGCAGCGGCGGGGTGTGTGCACGCGGGTCTACACCACCACGCCCAAGAAGCCCAACTCCGCGCTGCGGAAGGTGGCGAAAGTGCGGCTCACCAACGGCTTCGAAGTCATAGGCTACATCGGCGGCGAGGGCCACAACCTGCAGGAGCACTCGGTGGTGCTGATCCGCGGCGGCCGCGTGAAGGACCTGCCGGGCGTGCGTTACCACGTGGTGCGCGGCTCGCTCGACACCGCCGGCGTCAAGGATCGCAAGCAGGGTCGTTCCAAATACGGAGCGAAGCGGCCGAAGGCCGCCTAACAGCAGGATTCAGCAACCAGGATTCAGGATCAAGGCGGAACATGCCACGACGTAGAGAAATCCCCAAGCGCGAGATCCTGCCTGATCCGAAATACGGCAGTCAGGACGTCGCCAAGTTCATGAACGTCATCATGACCGGCGGCAAGAAGTCGGTCGCGGAGCAGATCGTCTACGGCGCGCTCGACCAGATCAAGAAGAAGTCCGCCAAGGACCCGCTGGAAGTGTTCACGCAGGCGATCAATAACGTGAAGCCGATGGTGGAAGTGAAGAGCCGCCGCGTCGGCGGCGCCAATTACCAGGTGCCGGTCGAAGTACGGCCGGTGCGGCGCGTGGCGCTTGCCATGCGCTGGCTGCGCGACGCGGCGCGTGGCCGCGGCGAGAAATCGATGGACGCCCGGCTCGCGGGCGAGCTCGCCGAGGCGGCGGAGGGCAAGGGCGGCGCGATGAAGAAGCGCGAGGAAGTGCATCGCATGGCGGAGGCCAACAAGGCTTTCTCGCATTACCGGTTCTGAGAGTTGCCCGTGCCCCGCAAGACCCCCATCGAGCGCTACCGCAACATCGGCATCACGGCCCACATCGATGCCGGCAAGAC
>Ga0208454_1000947_pt1 | contig 13356 bp, 16 predicted proteins | sample EasRivMeERMZT100_FD_187530 | JGI IMG/M metagenome (GOLD analysis project Ga0208454, IMG submission 187530) | Soil microbial communities from meander-bound floodplain in the East River, Colorado, USA - East River MetaG ERMZT100 (SPAdes) (version 2) | ecosystem: Environmental > Terrestrial > Soil...
GGTCGAGCTCGGTGACGACCAGGCGGTCGGCCTGGCCGTTGCGGATCAGGTCGCGCAGCCGTGTCAGCTTGGGACGGTCGATGAAGTCCTTGGCGCTCTCGGCTTCCTGCTCGACGGCAACGACCTGCCAGCCCTGCGTGGCGCAGTGGTCGCGGCAGATGCGCTCCTGGGCATCGAGCGAGAAGCCCTGCCGCTCTTGCCGATCCGTGCTGACGCGGCAATAGACGGCGGCGCGGACGGTGGATCCTGTAGACTGACTCTGCATGGCAGATAACTCCTGTCGTGCCATGGGCAGGGCCGTTCCCGCGGCGCCTGCCCCTTCAATTCCTCTACTACAGCATACGTCGCACGGGCTGTTTTAGCCCTGTTTTACGGGGCATTTTGCCACCAGCCGTGCCGCCTGCACCAGTCCCACCAGTCGCTGCGTTGACTCGCACACCTCCTCCCAGCGGCCGTGCTCGTCGAGGGTCGCCGCCAGCGCCGCCGGCGACAGCGGCAGCAGCATCTCGATCGCGGTCAGGGCGCCCGTGATCAGGTTGCCGGCCAGGATCGTCGCTCGCTTCCCCGCCAGCCCGCCGTTGGCGACGGCGCTCTCGATCGTGCGGGTCCGCTGCGTTGGGCCAGTCACTGTCATGGCCACGCGGGTCCCGTTAGCCTTGGTGTAGTGGCGCACGGGCGCCACTGCCCCGACCGCGCGGCGGACCTCGCCGACATAGGCGCCGGTGCAGCCCAGCAGCGCGGCGATGGCGCGATCGGTCCAGCACCGCCACTCGTCGTCGGCCAGCAGCCGCTCGATGGCCCGGCGCAGCTCGCCGGTGGAGAAGCGCCGCCCGTGGCGCCGGTTGGCCGCCAGCGCCATCAGGTAGGCCTGCCGGCGTGACGCGGCGTCGACCACCTCGGCCGCGATCGTCGGTCGCTCCAGCCAGCGGGACGCCTCCAGCCGGTGGCGCCCGTCGACCAGCAGCAGGGCGCCATCGGGCAACTCGGCGCAGCGAATCGGCGGGAAGACGTCACCCGCCTCCAGCCGCTCGGCATAGCTGGCCAGCAGGTCGGGATCGACCGCGCGCGGCAGCACGGCATCGTCCAGGCGCACCTGGTCGAGCGGCAGGTCGCACAGCATCACCACGGGACTCGTCATGCCGCCATCGTAGCACGCCGGGACACGGCCGGGACACCCCGCGCCTCAGTCTCTCCAGGGGTACTATTCCTTCAATCGACAACCGCATAATGAAACTATCAACCAAGATGGAGCGTATATATGAGTGAAGGGAGCAGGCACGGAGCCCAGTCCCACCACCGAACCGGAGCACGACGATGGCCATCCGCTACAGCACTGGACGACAGGACCGGGCCCGCGCCAACAACCTCGAGCTGGGCCGCCGCCGCCGCCCGGTCTACGCCCTGCCACCGCAGGAGACGACCTGCCCGCTGTGCGGCGCCACCGCCTGGACGGACAGCCTGCTCTCGCCCGAACTGCTCAGCACCGCCGGCTGCTGGACCTGCCAGCGGACCGCCGGCGATCGGCTCCAGCAGGCCAGCTAGGGACTGGGAACCCTGGCCATGCGCTCCCGTCGGCAGGCAGCGCAGAGGAAGAAGGTGCGGCGCCCCGGCTCGGAGGCGCCGCAGCCGTCGCACCGGCCGTCGGGGTATCGGAGCCGATCCACCACGCGGCCGATGATGGCGACGTCTGCGTCGCGCAGCGTGAACGTGCCCTCGTTGCTGGTCAGCGTGAGCTCACCCGCCGCGTGCGACACGAGCTCCTTGACCTGGCCGCGCGCACCGACCGGTCGGAACACGAGCAGGTCGCCCGGCGCCCACGACCGGTCCTGGTCGACGACCACCACGTCGCCGTCCTCGATGCGGGGCGCCAGGCAATTGCCCACGACCCGGCAGGCCACGAAGGCACCGGTCCGGTCGTGCCGCGCCCGGTCCCGGTCGCTGAGCTGGAGAAAGACGCGGGCGTCGCCCGTCTCCGCGTCAATGTAGCCGGGGATCATGCTGTCCATGGCCGTCCCTCCGTCGGGTAGGCCGGCGCCAATGCCGCGGCCAGGCGTACGCGAGCTCGTCTGGTCGGGATACACTCCCGTCGCGGCGGTCGCTCAAACGACCGGCGCCAGCGGCGGGGGTGTTCACGCACCGCCCGCCGCCGCTGATTGTCGACGATGCGGGCGCACGCGGCAAGCCTCCAGGATCCCGAGCCGTGCCCCGCCCGAAGGCTAGAACATTTGTGCCGGGTCATCTGTTCTAGCACGGGCGCTGGTGTCGGCGGCGCCTCCAGTGGCCCCTCCAGCCTCGTGCGGGGTCGGGATAGCCTCTGGGAACGCCACAGCGCGTCTAGCAGCCCGTCAGAAGGCCGCCGCGGCGCCCCCGCCACGCGCCGCCCACCAGCAGGCCAGCGCCGTCGCCAGCACCAGGTCGTCGTGCTCGGCCGCCCGCCACAGCAGCGGCGACTGCTCGCGGGCAGCCCCCGGCGCCTCACCGGCCAGCCGGATTTCCATCCGGAAGGCCAGCAGCTCGCGCGTCAACGTCGCGGCCAGCGGCAGCCCGGCCGCGATCTTCAGCCGCCCGCTCTGCAGCACGACCTGCAACCCGCTGATCAGCGCCAGCTTCGGCACGGTGTAGTCGTCGCCGGCGCGCGTGACCGTGTGCCCGGCCGTGATCGTCACCCCCTTCGGCCGCAGCCCGGCCGCCCGCAGCAGGTCGAGCACCGGCCGCCCCACCCCGGTGTAGTCGCAGATCAACGCGGCGTCCGCCAGCCCAGGCTCGCGCATCAACGACTCGATGCCGGCGACGATGGCGGGATAGCTCGTCCCCAGGGGCGCCCGCTCCAGGCGCCGCAGCGCGTAGACCCGCTCGTATGGTCCCTGGCGCCGGTCCGCCTCGATGACGGCGACGGCGGTGAAGTCGACCGCCTGGCCGAAGTCGACGCCGATCGTGTACGCCATGGGCGGCGGCGGTGGGAAGTTCCTCAGATCCGTGACGAGGCGCCCGCTTACCATAGCGTCCTCCCAGCGGCCAACGGCAGCAGCGTCGAGTCGACGGCGCCGCGCACCTGCTCCTCGGTGAAGGCGGCGCCGGCGCTGTCGACGAAGGCGCCCTCGTACTCCTGGCGATACCAGGCGTCGGGCAGGGCCGCGCGCTCCTCAGCCAGGAAGGCGGCGGTGATGCGCGGGCACTGCTCGGCCGTCGCCGTCACCCGTTCCCAGCTCGGGCCGCCGTGCGCCCAGGCCTCGTACCACCAGCCCCGCCGGCCATAGGGCGTCGACAGCGCCACCAGGCGCCCCTGGCTGACGGCCAGCATCGGTCGCACGCTGTAGTAGAGCGCGTCGGGCACCCGGGCCGCTTCGTCGATCACCAGCAGGTCGACGGCCGAGATGCCCCGGATCGTCTGCTCACTGCCGGGCAGGCTGACCAGCCGGGAGCCGTTGGCCAGCGCCAATGTCAGCGCCGACTCCGCCTCGGGCGCCGCCTGGCCGGCCAGCGCGTGGTAGAGCGTCGCGCACCGGCGCAGCGCCTCGCTGCTCTGCCGCAGGCTGGGCGAGAGCAGCAGCACCAGCGCGCCGGCCGTCGTGAGCGCTGTCCAGACGGCCAGCGCCGCGGCGGCCGTCGTCTTGCCAACCTGCCGCGAACAGTTCAGCAGCAGCCGGGGCGCCGGGTCGGTTAGTGCATCAGCCTGCCAGGGGTCGGCTGCCAGCCCGGCCGCGGCCAGCAGCGTCAGCGGGTCGGCCAGTGCCGGACGGCGCCGGCGGAGCGTCAGCCACGCCGCCGCGAGTGCCAGCACGTCAGCGCTGGCCATTGGCGATGCGCTCCGCTTCACGGATCAACTCGTTCGCGTCCAGGCCTTCGGCCGCGGCGATGCGCTCGGCGTGCTGGCGCGCGTCGGTGACGAGCTCCAGCTTCTCGCTGTAGCCGCGCCCCTTGCCAAGCGTCTTCAAGACGAACATGACCGCCTGCAGTTCGCCGCGGTCGATGGCGTCGTACAGCCGTTGCTCGGCCAGGTCGATCGTCCGCTCTCGTGCCTCGGCCAGCGCGGCCGCGATCGCCGGCGAGGCGGCCGCTCGGCGCCGAATGGTGAGCGGCGCGCATCCCAGCGACTCAGCCGCCGGACCGATCAACCCGTGATGGGCCGCGAGGGCGTCGACCAGCTCGGCCGTCGGCACCTTCCGGTAGTGTCGCTGGCCGTCAGATGTACGCCTTGTACCGGTCACGCCGCACCCGCCTCGACCGGCAGGCCGCGTGTCCAGGCGAGCCGCTTGGCGTGCTTGCGGGTGTCGGCGCCGGCCTGCCGCGCCTGGGCGAGCTCGGCTACCTGCTCCGGCATCTTCTCACACGCCGTCACCCAGCTCGCGACGGCCGAGTCCGGCAGCGTCGCCAGGCGCGTGGCTTCCTGCACGTGCATCGGCAGCATCCACCAGGCCACGTCCAGCACGGCCAGGGCGTCGACGTCGGCCTGGCGCGCCTGCCCCAGCGCCGCCCGCTGCTGCTCGGCGTCGGCGAGGTCGTGCAGCGTGCCCGGCCGGGTGTTGGCGGTCCTGAGCGACTGCACGCGCTGCGTCAGTTGCCGCCAGGCCTCGTCCGTCGGGGCCAACCGTGCTTTGTGCCCATCGGCCGCCGCCACCAGCGCGTCACGCAGGGCGCTAGAGAAGGCCAGGAGGGCGGCGCCATGGGCGCGGATAGCTGGGGGCAGCGACGCCGCTCGGCGACCAGCTCGAACGTTCAGGGGGGCCAGGGCCGCGTCGATGGCATTCAGCTCGGCATCGTCGGCGCCAGCCTGGGACAGGGCCTGGTGCTGCACCTCCAGGGCCTGCCGCTCCGTGGCCGTGGCGGCGATATCGTCGGCGATGGTTGCCCGGCGCCCGGCAGCCAGGTCGACGCGAGCAGCCGCTGTCTCCAGCGCCGGCGTGATGACGATGAGCGGCGCCAGGGCCAGTCCGTCGGCGTCGAAGAGCCGGTGCCAGCGTGCCAGCCACTGGGGGGCACTGGGCACGCCTGGAGGGCTGCTGGAGGCCTCCAGGGCCACGGATGGGGCTGGAGGGACTGGCGGCGCCAGGGTCCATACGCCCTGCTCGACATCGTGCTGGAAGATGCCGGCGGCCTTACCGCTGGTCAGGGCGTTTCGGACCGTGCGCTCGGGCAACCCGGTCGCGGCGATCAGGTCGGCGGACCGGTGATGGCCGGCGCCGATCGCCTCGGCGACAACCGCACGGGCTGGGGCAACAGATGTCGTGGTCATGCCTGGCCTCCTGTTCGTACCGTTAGCTCATCGAGCGGCGCAGTGAGTCGCCGAGGGCGCCGACCAGCGCGCTGCCGAAGGTGTCCAGAATCGGTCGCACGGCTGTCTCCAATGCGGCGTCACTGAGCGCAACGTCGCCGCTGACCTTCACGTCGCTCGGGCCATGCACGAACACATCCAGGCGGTTGCCCGCCGCGGCGCCACCACGCCCGCCGCCCAGCGACCACTGCGGCACCGGGGCGCCGATGCCCGCCCGCGCCAGCGCACTATTTGGCGCCGGGGTGTACACATAGGGCATGGCCATCGACCTGGCCGGCGCCGCGCCCCCACCACCCGGCAGGCTGATACCCGGCAGCTGAATGCTCGGCAGGCTCTTCATGGCGTTGGTGACCATGGCGCGCAGCGCCGACCCGACCTTCCCGGCCAGGTCGTTGATGCCCTTAATGATCCCGTCGATGATCGAGGCGCCCAGTTTCGCCGCTTCCGTCAGGAGCCAGGTCGCGGTGTCGGTGATGAACGTGCCCAGTGCCGTCACGACCGCATCCAGGGCGCCGGGCAGCTTCGGGATGACGTCTGTCGCGATCCAGCCCACGAATGCCGCGCCCCACTCCGCCAGTTGCTTGACGATGGCGGGCAGCGCTTCCGTCAGGATCCAGTCGCCCAGGCGAATCAGGATTTTCCCGAGCTCGACGAGCATGGGCGGGATCAGTGGCGCCACCCACTGCACGAACGCCAGCGCCCACTCGGCCAGCTTTTTGAGCACGACCGGCGCCGCGACGGTCACGATCCACGTCCCCAGCGCCACCAGCACCTTTCCCAGTTCTTCCAGCATCGGTGGGATCATGGGCGCCACCCACTCGATGAAGCGCCGCGCCCACTCGGCCAGCGAGCTCACCAGCGTGCTGGCGTAGGTCGCCATGGTGGTGGTGAACTGCGAGAGCGCGCCGGGCAGGTCGCCGGCGAAGACCTTCTTCCAGGCCTCCGTCAGTCCCGTCAACATCGGCCCGACGGTGTCACGGAAGAAGCCAGAGAGGTTGGTGAACACCTCCATGACGGCCTGCGTGACCTCCGGCCCGACCACCGCGTTCAAGACGCCGCGGAACTTCTCAATATCGCCCGCGCCGGTGGTGAAGAAGCTGAAGGCCTGGGAGAACGCCGCGCCGAGGTCGGGCAGGACGGCCAGGACTGGCCCGAACACCGTCTGGAGCGCCGCGCCGACCTTGTCGAGCGCCGGCAGCACCTGGCCGGCGACGCCGTTGGCCAGGGTGCCCACAAAGGCCTGGATGGCTGGCAGGTTGTCGGCCAGCAGCGTGCCCACCTTGGCCAGCACCGGCAGCAGCGCGCTGCCAATGCTCTCCTGGATCTCGCCCATGGCCAACTGCGCCTGCTCGAACTGGCCGGCGGTGCTGTTGGCGTAGGCATCGGCCTGGCCGGCGAACTTCGCCTGGACGGCCGCCAGGGCTTCGGCCTCGCTGGCGCCCTCGCCGATGGTGATGCCCAAGCGCTTGAAGGCCTCGACATTCTCGCTGGTGACCTTGCCCAGCATCTTCGAGGCGGCGCCTAATGGGATGCCGGCGCCCCTGGCCAGGTCCATCGCGATCTTCTGTCGCTTGAAGGCCTCCTCGCCGCTGCCGGTGGCGGTCGCCAGGCTCTGGAAGCTGTCGCGCACGTCGTCATCTGAGAAGGCGAGCTTCTGGCCCGCGTCGATGGCAGCAGCGGCTTGCTTGTTGAGCGCGTCGAAGTCACCACCGAGGTTCGTCAAGGTCTGCTGGAGGCGGGCGCTGGCCTTCTCATCAGCGACGGCCGCGGCGGCGAAGTCCATCATGAGCCCGGGCAGCTGCGTGATGCCGGCTCCGATCGCAAAGGACGCCGCGTTCTTTGCGATATCGCCCAGCATGCCGCCGATCTTGCCCAGCGGGGCCGTCATGGCCGGACCGAGCTTGGCGGCGGCCTGGCCGACGCTCACGAATGACTTGTCGAGCGACTCCATCGAGCGCGACGCCGCGGCGACGCCCTGCGTGATGCCACTGACGTCGATCGAAATCGTAGCCTTGGCATCTCCGAGATCCGACATGGCGCCTCCTCCAGGCTCATCGATCGATCATCACGATACTACAGGCCGGCAGTATTGGCCTTACCGATCGTCAGGTGGGCCAGGGCCGAGCACGCGCAGCCGGGCGATCGCCTTCGCCTGCTCGGCCGACTCGACACGCACGCCCGTCGTCACCTCCCACTCCTTGATGGCTGCCCAGAACCGTGGCACCCAGAAGGACCGCTCCACGGCGCGGTACCAGTCGTGCAGGGCGGGGTCGATGGTGTCGAGGGGCATGTCGACGTGCATGCTATAGGCGGTGAGGAACGGCGTGATGCAGCCTGGACAGGCCCAGGCCAGTGGCTGGCGCAGCTCCGCCCACACGGCGACGATGGCGGTTGTTGTCAGCGCCCCGCACCAGCCGCACGGGGCTGGAGGCGCGTCGTCGATGCGGCCGAAGAGCTCGTCGTCAGCGGTCGGGTCGGTCATTCGTGCTATCCTCCTGCTGGTGGCGCCGGTCGGCGGTGGCTCCGGAAATGGTGTCGCCGGCCGGCGTCGTCGTGTTCAGGGCTGGAGCACGTCGTCCTGGTGGCCCGCGTGACCGCTCACCCGGCACGTTGGTCACGGCGCCACCCCTGTCCCGGCAACCAGCGCGCTGAGTGCACCAGGCGCTAGCAGCGCGTGCGCGTGGCAGCGGCGGCGCCCATCGCCACCGTCGTACAGCCGGGCCACGTCACCACGCACGCCACAGTCGTCGCAGCGCAGCAATGCCGGGTCGTGGCCCAGGATCGGCGCCTGGTCGAGCGGCTCGGATGCGTCTGTACCGTTTGATGTGGTTGAAGCGTTTGAACCGTTTAAGGCGATTCCGGCGATCAAACCGCCCGAATCCCCCGGAATCGCCTTAAACGGTTCAACCACATCAAACGCTTCAACCACTTCCAGCACCCACTGCCACCGGTTGCGGCCGTCCTTGACGGCGCGTGCGCCAATGCGCTCCTTGGCCTCGAACAGGCGGTTCCGGCCGATGGGGACCGCCTTCGCCGCCTCCAGCAGCTCGACCGACCAGCGCGGGCCGTCGGCGAGCGCCGCGCGCAGCCAGTCGTCGTCAGCCCGCCGGCCAGCGTCTTCGCGTTCGCGGCGCAGCACCTCGGCGTCGCCGACAAGGGTCCAGGCCATCAGCGTGGGGTCGAAGCGCAGCGCCAGCTCGCGCTCCTCAATGTCGCGCCCGGTGACGCTCAGCGTCGCCTCGACCTGCCCGCGCGCCCGCTGGAGGACAAGCACGGCGTCAGCCGCGGCGGCCAGGCCGGTCGAGCCGTTCACCGTGTCGAGCACGTCGTCGGCAGCCGCCTTGCGCGTGTGGTGGACAGCGACGAGGGCCAGCCGGTAGGCCCGCGCGAGATCCGCCAGCGGCACCAGCGCGTCGTAGTCCTGGCCATAGGCACTGAGGTTGCCCCGCTCTTTTGGCCGGACGCGCTTGAAGGTGTCGATGACGACGAGGCGGCACTGCGGATGCGCCGTCAGCCACTCCTGAAGCATCTCGATGCCACCCTCGTCGAGCGTGGGCCAGGCCGTGACGTAGTGCCAGCCGGCCGGCGCCCCGGCGTCACCCAGCACGGCGCGCAGGCGGCCCTGGAGGCGCCGGTCACCGTCTTCCAGGGCAAGATACAACGCCTCCCCCTGTTCGGCCCGCAGGGTGCCGAGGACGTAGCCGCCGGCGGCCACCGCGACCGACATGGCCAGGCCGAGCCAGCTCTTGCCCAGCTTCGGCTTGCCAACCAGCAGCGACAACCCCTCGACGATCAGTCCCTCGACCGCATAGCGCGGCGGCAAGAACTCGCGCGCCAACAGGTCGGCCGCCGTCTTCGGCCGGGAAAAGGCGGGCACAGCGCCGCGCTCCATGCTCAATCCTTCCAGACAAACTTCACCCGCGGGGCGCTCGGGAGTGGCTGGGGTGGCGTGGTCGGCCGGGCTGGAGTCGGTGGGACATCGGTCCCGACTCGCCGACGCCTGGCCAGCTCGGCCGCCACGGCGTCGAGTCGAGCGAACAACCAGCGCTCGCCCTGGCCGGAAGGGTCAACCGCCAGCCGCATGAGGAGCCGGGCCTGCTCGCGCCGCAGCTCTGCCAGGTACAGGTCGGGCAGATCCCAATTCCAGTAGCGCGCGACATCGGTCGCAACCATGATGCCTGGCAACGGATAGATGCCCTCGCCACGGGCCTTCCAGCGGTCGCGCTGGGCGACCATGGCTGCCCGTGGCCGCAGGTGAAACGGGATAGAATGCATGGCGATCGTTCCTTCCAGGCGCCCGGCCGGGCTGCATCTGGCCGGGCGCCCGCGTCTACGCGGCGTGCCAGTGATAGAGGCGGTAGCGCAGTGCTTCCAGCCAGAGCGCGGCGACGGCTAGCGCCCTGGGTGTGTCCTCCGGCGTGTGGTCGCCGATGGTGTAGCCGAGCCAGCCGCAGTTGCCCGCCCACAGCAGCGTATCGCCGTCGCGAGCGCGGCTGACCGCGACCTGGAGCGCGGTGTGGTAGCCGTCGCGATAGCTCAACTGCCACACATCCTCGGCCACGTCGCCCACTTCCACTTCGAGCTGTTCATGCTGGTAGCGGCTCGTCTGGTGCGGGATGGTGAACTGCGGCTCGTCGCGGTCGGGATGGTTCGCGACGAGCTGGTCCAGCCGTGCCAGAACGTCGGCCAGCAGCGCCGCCAGGTCGTCCGCGCCGAACTCCGGCAGGCGCAGCCTGGGCATCGTGACGGGCGGTACGATGGACATGGTCATGTTCTTCTCCTCATGGGCAGCCCTCGCCCCAGTCGGACGAGGGCCACCGTCGTGCCTAGCTGGCGGCCTTCATGGCGGCGATCTTCGCGGCCCATGTCGTGTCCGCCCTGTCCATCGTGGCGAGCAATTCGGCGACCGACTCCTCGCGCCAGGCGCACTGGATGAGATCGTCGACAAACACGTAGAGCCGCGGACCAGGCGACTCCCGGTCGGTGGCGTCCCACCGCTCCCGGCAGCCCTGTCCCAGGTCGTAGCGGCACTCGTTCAGGAGATCGAGCGCCTCGGCGACCTGCTCGAAGTCGCTGCCGTTCGCGAACTCGGCCTCCAGGTCCTTGAGATGTCGGACGAGGAAGTGGAGCGAGTCACCGATCGCCGTGTTACACGCCGCACACAGCGGCAGCGTGCGCCGCTCAACGACTGCCGGTGCCACCCGGCAGACCACGCACACGGAGTCGCGTTTGGTTTCGGGGATCACGGGTGCTACCATAGCCATTGGGGTTGTCCTTTCGTGACGGATCGGGCGCCGGTCTCAGCCGCCGGGCGCCTGGTCATGCTCGGGATCGGCAGGTGGTGCGCGCGCCTGGTCGCCGGCGGCGTTGGGCTGGCCGCTTTGCTGATTTGGCACACCAGCGTCGGGTGGTAGGGCGAGTGGTGTCCCGACGCCACCACCGGTCGATGTGTCGGCATCCGTCGCGCCGGCCAGCCTGGCGTTCACGCGCTCCAGGAGCCGATCCCAGAGTCGGTCCTGCATGATGCGGAGTGCGGACCAATCCCGGCCTGCCTGGCTGCCGTGGGCGGTCATCGGCGTGGTTGTCCGTCGCCGGCGAGCAGTCGCTCCAGCCCCGCGCGCGGAATGACCCAGCGCGTGCCCAAGCGGATCGCCGGGATCTGGCCACTCCAGACGGCGCGGTAGGCGGTCTGCCGTCCGATGCCAAGGAGGCGCGCGGCCTCCTCGACGGTAATGGTGGCGGTCGCTGGCTCACGAATGCGTTCGGCCGTGGCGTTCATCGGCTGCCCTCCGAGTACTCAGAGTGTTGTCCTGAGTGACACGGTAGCAGACCGATATTCCAACCAAATCCAGCAATATCAGATTGGTGCGAGGCTACGCTTCTTGGCGCTGCCAGCCCTCAGAGTCGATCCAGTAATACAGTGTCGACGGCGCCACGCCGAGCGCAATGTAGATCGCCGTCGGTCCTTTCCCAGACACGTACATCGCGCGTGCTTGGCCCTTTCGCCGCGCCTGGTCCTGACTGATGCGCCGACGACGGCCGGCAGGATAGCCGACCGTCCGTGGCGGTGACCGGAACCAGGCGCCGCTCTCATCGTCCCGCCATGTCGCGCCGCCTGCGGGCCGCTGTGGCCAGTGCGACCAGCGACTGACCATGATCGGCGCCGGCCAGACGAACTCCCACCACGGGTCATGGCCGGGGACAAGCCACGGCATCGCGCCCCGTCGCGGGATAACGAGCCGCTCGGCGCGCTCGACCAGGCCGTCTGTCCGGAGGCGCCCATACCCGGGCAGGAACCAGACCATGCCCCGCCCGCTGTCCAGCAGCGGACGCGCCACCCTGGACCACCGGCGCCGACAGTCGGCGCAGAGGCTCAGATACGGCTGCCAGCCATGCTGCAGCGCCCCAGGGCACGCGCCGCACGTTCCGTCCATGCGAACACCTCCGCAGGTGGTGTTTGCCGCGCGTCCCGGCCGGTGCTAGCGGCGCGGGACGCACTCTTTCTATGCATGGACAACGACTCGCCTGGTGGTCAGTCACCGGCCGCGGCGCCGAAGCCGAAGGCGACGATCGAGTCAGCGCCAGCCATGCTGTTGGCGTTGTGGGCACGGCGCTTTACCGGTGTGCCCAGAACGACAACCTCGCCCAGCCGAATCCGCGCCGTTCCGCTCCAGTCCGGCCCGTTGGCGACGACCCGCACGTCGAACGCCTCTAGCCACGCCCGGCGCTCGTCGAAGTCGAGCCCGTCCAGTTCGCCCTGGACCGCCTGACAGTAGGTCCACAGCGCCGCCCGCTGTTCAGCCGCGACCGTCGCCGCCGTCGCCCGTGCCTCCAGGTCGGCCACCGCCGCCGCCGCGGCCGCGCGCTCCCGCCCCAGCCGTGCCAGCTCGCGACCGATCACCTCGGTCGTCCCGTCGTCGCCGTCCGCATCATCGTCACCGGCCAGCAGGTGCAGACGGACCGCCTTGTGCTGCTGGCGTTCGATCGTCGCCAGTGCCCGTCGCGCCGAGGCCAGTGCCGACTCCAGCAGCGCGTCCGGCTGGCGCGCGCGCCAGCGGTCATCCTCGGCCTCGATCAATGCCGGATCCGACAGGCGCCGCACCAGCGCCGACCAGACGCGCGGCTCCAGCACGTCAGCGACCGCCCGCTTCGCGCCACATGCCCCGCCCTGCACGGTCTTGCTGGAACAGCGGTAGACGCGCTTCCGACCATGCTCGTGGTCGGGACTCATCGCCCGACCGCAGGTGCAGGTAATCAGCCCGCGCAGCAGATTCGGGCGCCGCTCGTTGCGGGTGGCGATCGCGCCGCGTGTCATCCCCGCCGAGATGCACTCCTGCGCCCGGTGCCAGGTCGCCGCATCGACGATGGGCGGGGTCAGGTCATCTGGCAGCCGAATCCAGTCCTCGCGCGGGCGCTGGGCGTGTCCGTCGGCGCCGCCCTTCCACTGGAAGGCATGGGACTCGCCCCGATACTCAGCGCGGCGCAGCAACCGGCCCAGCCCGCTCTGCCCCCACTGTGGCACACGCGGCTGTGCCGCATCGGCCGTCGCGTAAGCGACCTTGCCAGCGCCGGGCGACGGCACGCCGCGCTGGTTCAGGTCGTGGGCCAGGCGCCGCAACGACCAGCCGTGGCCCACGATCATCGCGTACATCCAGCGCACGATCGCGGCCTCTGGCTCGTAGACGACGCGCGTCCGCGTGGCCTTGTTGCGCCGATAGCCGTACATGTCGACGCCGTCGTTATGCAGCTTGCCCATGTCGGCGCGCTGGCGCCGGGCGCGGGCGGCCTGCTCCTTCTTCTTGATGCGCTCGACTTCAGAGACAAAGCCGCGCGCCGAGAGCATGAACTTGCCCTCCGGCGTGTTCTCGAACGGCTCGGTCACGCACACCAGCGCGGCGCCGGCGCGAGAGAGCTCGTCGATCATGATCATCTGGTGCGCTTGCTCGCGCGACAGCCGGTCGATCTCGGTGACGACCAGGCGGTCGGCCTGGCCGTTGCGGATCAGGTCGCGCAGCCGTGTCAGCTTGGGACGGTCGATGAAGTCCTTGGCGCTCTCGGCTTCCTGCTCGACGGCAACGACCTGC
>Ga0208454_1000948_pt1 | contig 13350 bp, 14 predicted proteins | sample EasRivMeERMZT100_FD_187530 | JGI IMG/M metagenome (GOLD analysis project Ga0208454, IMG submission 187530) | Soil microbial communities from meander-bound floodplain in the East River, Colorado, USA - East River MetaG ERMZT100 (SPAdes) (version 2) | ecosystem: Environmental > Terrestrial > Soil...
TGTCTCAACCCCTGCCTCGCGCAGCAGTCGGCGCGTGCGCGAGGCGCTGTTGATCTTGCGGTAGGGCGGGTTGAGAATCGCAGCGTTGAATGGCGTTTTGGATGCGCCGAACAAATCACCACGAACCAACGAAATCGCAGCCCCAATGAAATCCTCGTTGCGCAACTCCGCAGCGAACTGAATCCCGCTTCGCTCACACGCGGCTCGGCACGACCGCAAGGTACGATCAAGAGCCGGGACAATCGTTTCGTCAATTTCGTAGGCGGCGACTGAGATTCGCTGTGGCCGGCGTCTTTGTTCGCACACCGCCTTCACGAGGGCGGTGGTGAGCGCACCCTCTCCCGCGCCAGCGTCAAGCAGGCGAACTTCCAGCGGATGAGCTTGGAACAGCGATGCCATGAACGCCCCGATGCTTTCTGGCGTGAAGAATTGCCCCAACTCCTGTTTCCGCTCGGTGTCAACATCGGCAAACACCTTGGAACGTCGAAGCTCAAGGACAGCGGTTCGAGTTGATTCCAACGCCTGCATCGCTGGAGAGATTTTAGACGATTGGTTCTTTGAAGCAAGACTCGCTTTGCCTTGAAACATGTTACCCGTGTGCCGACTGCGCAGCCCCACCGTGTCCAGCAACACGCTCACGGCTGGTGTTCGTTGTGACGCTCAGCAAGGTCATGTTGGCCGGAACGAAAGCGGCGCGACATGACTTCGATAATTCCGCTCATGTTGGGGTTCTTCGGCAGACTATTGCCAACGATCTTGGGCTCGAACTCCACTTCCGTCAGCTCGGGCAGGTCAACCTTTTCGAGCGGGCGGAACACGCCGTCTTCGTAAACTGCGTGTATCGTTTTCATGCTCTCCTTTTACCATACCTGACGGCGGATTGCCACGCGATTTCCGGCGCGCTTTCGGTTGGCGCAAATTCTCTGGCCGAGTCCCACCTGCCCACTTTCCCACTTTCTCCCCTGCAGCCCAGACAGGCGAGGCGCGGTACACCCAAACATGCAATACCCACGCTGAGCATCGCTGTCATACTGGCTGGCAACGAGCGAATCGCAAATCGGAGTGAATCTATGGCCGTTAGAATTTCCGTGGTGGAAGAAAACGACGAATTACGCGCCAGTCTTGTCGCGCTGCTGAAGGGAGCGCCCGGCTTGCACTGCGTTGGGTCTCACGGCAACGCCAGGGAGGCTTTGCAAAAAATCCCATTGGAATATCCGGACGTGGTTCTCATGGACGTCCATCTTCAAGACATCAGCGGTGTCGAATGCATGACACGACTGAAAAGCCGGGTGCCCGGGTTGCGTATCCTGATGCTGGCGCGTTACGAACACAGCGATGCAGGCTTCGACTCGATTCGCGCTGGAGCGAGTGGCTATCTGTTGAAGCATGCGCCAGCCGGGGAGATGATTGAAGCAATCGAGCATGTGCATGCCGGCGGCGCGACGATGACGATGCGGATCGCGCGCAAGGTCATCGATCACGTGTGCAAAAAAGGAAAATCCAAAGGCCTCAAGCTGACGTCGCGGGAACAGGAGATCATTGAGTTAATCGGGAAAGGCTATTCACACAAGGAAATCGGCCAGCTTCTGGCCATGAGTGCCTCAACCGCGCGGGCGCGTCTGCAATCCGTTTACAACAAGCTCCAGGTGAAATCGCGCGCGCCACGTATTCTTAGATTTCATAAACGCCCAAGCGTATAACGGGTCGCATCTTGACACCTGCACGTTGGTAGCATCAGGCATCCTGCCTGACCTCGAGAGCGGCTTCCAGCCGCCCGGAAGAACACTGGCCTTTTCCGCGACCACACGTGCTTTTCTGAAGCCGCGCCTACTCCACCGGGCTGGAAGCCTCGGCTCTACGGCAGCCAAGGATGGCCGCCGCTACGGCCCCCGTACACCCAAAGATGTAATAGCGTGGTCGCGCGTTTCGTGTCAGGCTTCAAGAATGTTCAACCCATTCCCAAACTCATCGCGTCGGGCCGTGATTCTTCTCGCAACGATCCTGTGGCTGTTGAGCATCGCTCTTCCTGTGCCACTGAGTGCGCAGTTGCAAGCGCTGGTCGTGGCCAGCAACGGGCAGAACCCCATTCCTGCCGACGCCGCTGTGGCGGCGCGTTTGCAGACCCTTGGTTTTCAAGTGACCATTGTGGGCGCTCTGCAAAGCACCACCAACGACATCGAGGGCAAGCACCTGATCGTGACGCTCGCCTCCGTCCAATCCGCCGACCTGCGCGGCAAATTCTTTAACGCGCCTGTGCCCCTCATCAACAGCGAGCAGGCCGTCCTGGACAATGATTACCAGATGAGCAGCGGCGGGCGCGGCACGAGTGCAAGCCAGACCCAAATTGATATTGTCAATCCAGACCACCCTCTGGCCGCCGGCCTGTCGGGCAGGGTAACGGTCTTTGATCCGGCTCAGGGCCTCACTCGCGGCACTCCGCGGCCGGATACCTCAATCATCGTCGCTCGATCTCTGGACCAGCCTCTTCAATCCTGCATCTTTGCCTACGAGACAGGCGCCGAGATGTATAATCTGCTGGTTGCGCCCGCGCGCCGAGTCCATTTCATGCTCTCGGACGCCAGCTTCGTCGGCCTGAACGCCGAAGGATTGAGGCTCTTCGATGCGGCCGTCCGGTGGGCGGCCGACTTGCCTACCGTGGACGCCCCCCCGCGACTCACCGATATTTCGCCCGCAGATGGCTCCGTGTACCAGCCGGTCGGAGTTACCGTTGGATTTACGGCGACCACTCATCCTTCCAACACTATCCCGGCGACTCCCGCTGGGCTGCAGATGTTCCTGAATGGCGTGGACGTGTCCGCCGGGCTTAGCGTGAGCGGTAGCGCCTTCAATCGCGTCGTCACTTACACCAACGCCCTTGCCGTCAACACGCTCTATACCGTGAGAGTCGTGGTCAGGGACAATGCGAGCCGCGAATCGGTCCGAATCTGGAACTTCGATACGCTGAGCGCAGACTCGACACTCGCCATCGAAGCGGAGAATTTCAATTTCGACTTCGGCCAGTACATAAACAACCCTGTGATCAGCCTCGATCCATTGGAGCCCAACTCATACTTTGCCAAAGGCGCGGAGTCGGGTATCGCGGAAATAGATTTCGTTGAGTTGAGCCCGGAGACGCGCACGCCCCCCGAATGGCGATATGCGGGTGGCGCGGGCCTTCCGCAGACGGCGGAAAGCCAGGACATTGTCCGGCAAGCCTATCTCGATGCATCCGTTTCGGAGTACGACCTGGTCAACATTCTGGCGGGTGAATGGTGGAACTACACCCACGATTTCACCAACGCGAACTACCGGGTTTATCTCCGCGCGAAGTCTGCGGCCAATCAAACCGTCGAACTGCACCGGGTCACTGCTGATCCAACCCAACCCAACCAAACCACCGTGTTGCTCGGCAACTTCAATACCATAAGCGGCAACGGCTATTCCTTCATTCCGCTCACGGAACCGAATGGGGCCCAAATGATCCTCCATCTCTCCAGCGCCCAAACCTTGCGGTTAATGGCATTGAACGTAACCACCAATCTCAATCTTAACTATGTCATCCTTGTTCCCACGACGAATCAAGCCGCGGTGATCGGTCCGTACGTTCAAACCTTTTCCCCGGAAAATGGCTCACCGCTCGCCCGGCGAGATAGCATTTCAGCCACAATCAAAGATCGGGACACCGCCGTGAACACCAATTCCATCGAGTTGCTCGTCGATAATGTCCTCGTCGCCACCGGCCTGACGGTGACCGCCACATCAACCGGGGCCGATGTCAGCTACACGGTTTCGCCGCCGTTTGGCCCCAATTCCACGCACACGGTCCTGCTGCGATACATCGACAACATGGGAAACATGTTCTCTTATTCCTGGTCCTTCACTACCAGTCCCGACGCGCTTCCTGTCTTCACGGCGCCTCGTCTGGAGAGTGGCGAATTGAAGCTCCTGGTCGCCTTCGCCGAGCCGCTGGACCCGAGCACGGCGGGTGAGCTGAACAATTACAGTTCAAGCGGAGGCGTTGCGTTTAATGCCGTCGAATTGTTCGGGAATCGCGCCGTGCAACTGACCGGCACTCCCGTTCTTGACGGCCCAGCCTATCTTCTGACCGTCCGCAACCTCGAGGATACGATTGGCAACGTTGTTCCTGAGTCAACGATCTCGTACAGCATCGCGCCTTTCCTGCAGGATTCAAACGGGCTGGTGGTTCTTGAGTCGGAAAGCTACCACACCAACACATTCGGCACGGGAATCTACGATGGCCATGTATGGCGATTCGCCGTTGACGTTGCGGGGTACTCCGGTGGCGGATTCATGCACAACCCCGCTGGCTTCCCACTGGTTGCGGTATCAGACGTGGCATTTGCAGCCCGAATGGATTACCGGGTCCGATTCGGCCAACCCGGCACCTATAAAATGTGGATTCGTGGCACGGAACGTCCTGGCACCAAGGACTCTTGTCATTATGGGGTTGACGGCATCCACGTCGCCGCGGTGGGTGGCATCGCGGTAGGCCCTTTCAATTGGAGTGCCCAGCCTGAAGATGCGCCAACCACGGGGACCAACCGCTTCAACATCCCAGCCGCCGGAGATTACACCATCAATACCTGGGTGCGCGAAGATAACTTCGCCCTCGATAAAGTTGTGATCGTGCTGGAGTCCGCCAACTTCGATCCGGCCAGCGTGAATGCTGGATTGGGGCCGGACCAGTCATCGCGGGCCGTCTCCAACCAGCCGATTTTGCAATTCAGCCAACCAACAGCGTCCGAACTTACCTTTAATTGGACCGCGGCGGGCTTCCGTCTCCAGCAGACCACCAACATCGCCAACCCACAGTGGACCGAGGTGGTAAATGGCGATACACCTCCCGTCACTGTGACGGTGACAGGACAGCAGATGTTTTTCCGGTTAAGCAATTAACAGGTCTGCTTGCAGGTTTTTGGGCGAGGGCATCACGAGCTCCTCGACTTGGCGGATACCACATGGCCGTACGAGCGCCCCGTTCCCTAAGGCGTCACGACGCCAGGATCGAAGCGTTGCGCGAGCATGCCAACACCAACGAGTGGACTCACGCATCTTAGCATTGATAACCGCAGTAAAGCGTTCCTGTTTTCTGACTCAGAAAAGCCGCGGTGACGCCAACCAGCCAATGCAACGACTGCTATGAAAAGCTTACTCCCTAACGACTTTGCATGGTTGTGTTCAACAACCGTGGCGAGAAAACCAGGACGATCACTGCGCCCCATCAACTCTCCTCCATGTGCCAACCCGCGACCTTGCCATCCTCAAACCAAACGTAGGCATGCGGATAACTCCACGTTTCTCTGGCCCCAGCCTCAGTTACGGTCCGGCTCTTGCGCCGGGGGTTGCCCCAGGAAAGCGCCACAACCTCGACGGGCATACCCACACAAATCTTTTCCGCGAGCAGATTATGTCGGACATCGGCGGGCAGATCGGGATGAGCCGCTACGTATTCGGATCTGCGCTTCCTCAGCGCCTCTCCCTTAGCGGCCGCGCGTGCTTCGAGGTCTCGGAGGGCCTTAACTTCAGAGCGAGCCGCACGCTCATCCGCAAGCAGCTCCTGCTTGGTCCTCGACACACGCTTTGGAACTTCAACGACGCTCCCATCGCGAAGGTCAACCGAGGCCATGTCCTTTCGCATGCCATTGTCGTGAACCCACCACCAACTCTCGCTCCCATCGTAATGCGACACAATCCGCACCGGCTGAGGCGCGACGGCGCGCACCTCGTTACTCGTCATTCCAACCTGGATTTCGGAAATGTCATCAAAGGAAAAAGGCCGCCCCGTTGCGCAGCCGAAGAGCAGCGGGAGGGCGCAGAGCCAGACCATCAGCAAAATCTTATTCACATTGTTCATAAGCCCGGCCTTTGTCCTGCTACTGTCACGACCCAAGCTGAGCGACGGCGCCCACGAGGCGCACTGGTTGCACCAGGAGCGCGATGCCGCCCTTTGCTGCAGGCGCGGAAGTATCATCCTCGAAATAGAATAGCGACGGGATCGATCAGACTCAAGCATGATCGATATCACCGCCGGGACCGCCACCAATTCCGGCTCTTGCCCGACCGCATCGAGGCCGCCTTCGTACAGCACTCGAGACCGGTGCGACGGGTTCGCAAGCGCATTGTTCCACAGGAATCTCCGCGCTATGGTCGCGCGATCAGTCTCCGGGGCTATCTCGAACTCCAAGTCGGCTTCGACATCGCGGTAGAAACAATGCGTCGGCGATTCGGCGTGAACATGGAGCGCAGGCTGGCCGGTCACTTGCGCAAACAGGACATCCCCGCTTCGAGTGATTTTGATGGTGAAGCCGTCCGGCGAAGGGTAATCCCCGGCCAACCGGTCGAGCTGTGCCTCAGTGAGGTTCGCCGATCAAGGCACTGAGTCAAGAGCAGAAAACGTGAGGTTGACAGCATCGGGTTTCGACGCGTCGCAATGAGTGACGCGCCCCTTCCAGTGGAACTTTACCCCGTTGGCGGCCATCGCCGTGGCAATCGCTTGCGATACTTCGCCGTCGAGGAATGGAAAGCAACACATCGCGGCCATCGATGAGATGGACCTCCGCGCCCAGCGCAGCAAACGTGCATGCGTATTCGCTGCCGATTACGCCACCGCCCACGACGGCGAGCTTTTTCGGTAGGGCCTTGAGATGGAGTATTTCGTTCGAGTCATTCACCCTACTCGAAGGAAAACTCGGGCGGACGCAACGGTGCTGAGCCTGTCGCGATGAGAATTTTTTTGCCGCGCAACAGCGTCACCGTCCCATCAGCCGACTTTACCTGAATGGTGTGCGGGTCCACGAAACTCGCCGCGCCGTGAAATACCTCGACGCGGTGAGAGCGCAAGCGTTCCACGAGCCGACGATGTTTATCCGCCGTCACCCTTTTTTCGTGGTGCATGAGATCGGACACGGTCGCTTCGCGGCGGAGTGAAAGGTCCACGCCGAAAAGTCGGCGCGAACGCCAGCCCGAGAGGGCGAGGGCCGATTCACGCAGCGTCTTGCTGGGAATGGTGCCGGTGTTGATGCCTGCGCCGCCAATAACGCGGGTCTTTTCGACCAGCGCCACGTGTTTGCCGAACAACGCGGCGCCATTTGCCCCGCTGGTTCCGGCCGGACCGCCACCGGTTACCACAAGATCGAATTCCAAAGCGTTCATAATCTCCTTTCGTCCACAATCGAACGATTCGCGGGGGGCATCACCGCCGCGCGCTCGTGACGGAAGACGTTTGCCATCCCGCCCCCATCGCATTGATGAGCGAGACGCTCGCGGCGAGCTTTTGCCCGTTGAGCTGAACCACGTTCTGCTGGTGGGTCAACTCACTGGCTTGAGCGACGATAACGTCGAGGTATTGTTCCACACCAGCCTTGTAGCGGTTATTCGAGATGTCCAACGTGCGTTGCGCCGAGGCCAACGCGGCAGTCTCTTCGTCGAGTTGCTGTGCGAGCAGTCGTTGGGCGGCGAGTTGATCCTCCACGTCCTGAAACGCCGTGAGCACCGTCTGCCGATAGGCGGCGACCGTGCCGTCGTAAGCGGCACGAGCCGATGCGAGTTGCGCGCGATTGCGTCCGCCGGTGAAGATCGGCAATTGCATCGTCGGGCCGATGGCCCACAGATGGCTGGGCCAGGTGAACAAATCACTGGCACTGACGGATTCAAATCCGCCCGAGCCGTTGAGCAACACTTTTGGATAGAACGCCGCCTTGGCCACGCCGATGTTCGCATTTGCGGCGGCCATCCTGCTCTCCGAGGCAGAGATGTCCGGACGGCTCTCCAGCCATTCGCTTGTCTCGTCCATCGAACACGCCAACATCTGTTTTCTCGGCACGAGCGTGGAAAGCGGCGCGGCCACGGCCGTCATCGTTGCGACCGGGACGCAGACCTACTTCGGCAGGATGGCCAGCAGCCTGGCCGGCCCGCAGATCGAGACTGCCTTTGACAAAGGCGTCAAAATATGTCTGGTTGATGCTCTCGTTCATGCTGGTGATGGTGCCGATGGTTTTCTTCATCAACGGCCTCTTCAAACACAACTGGAAGGACTCGTCTAAGAAAGACCTTTGCACTGGCCATGCCACGAACTGCGAATGTTGAGTCGCAGCGTTTTGCAGCGGGATTCGGGCGAGATGAACAGCACTTAGAGAAACGGTTTACCACCTCGGCGGTAAACGGCTGACCTGCTGAGACGAGCGGAGCAAATCTTTTCAGGCTGCTGCCGCGCTTCGTTCCTGCCATTATCACGGCACAGCAAATGCACAGCTCTTCAAACGGACAACATGCAGCGGAAAGGACCAAGCAACCTCGCGTGCTGGCGAACGATATGAAATCTCCGTTCGGCATCCGGCTATGGCTGTTGATTGCTGCCCTGTTGATCGTGGCTGGCGGCATCATCTACGGACTTTCCTCGGCCTGGCAGCATATCCAACAACTTGAACAGAACCTGACCAGTTCGCGCGTCGAGAGCTTTCGGATTGCCGGTGAAGTCGAGCGCGGGCTGCTGAATCTGCACAACTCGATGCTGCGATTTGTGATGGTGAGAAATCCGCAACAATGGGCGCACTTCGAGAAGGTCAGCGGCGAGCTGGATCGCTGGATTGATCATCACGACCCCACCCACAATCCGAACTCGCCGCTGACGACCGAAAGCGAGCGCATGTTGCTCAAGGAACTGAATCGCGCCTATGACCAATACCTCCAGTCCGCGCGGTCGGTTTATTCGAACAATGTTCCCGCGCTGGTGGGTTCGAATCAATTGACGCAGCTCGATGCCTTCAATTCCAAGGTGCAACGGATGAGCGATCTGGCGCAGCAACTAGCCGACGCGCACCGCGGTGCTGAAGCTGGGTTTCTTGCGCAAGCCAACGCGTCTCTAGCCACGCTCCGAAACATCCTTGCCGGCAGTGTTGCGGTTCTGCTCGCGCTCGTGGCGGCGATGGGCTGGGTGATTTACCGGGACATGATCGCGCCCCTGCGGACGAAACTGGTGCAGAGCCAGACTTTGCTCGAAAAGCAGGAGAAACTCGCCACGCTCGGCACACTAGCGGCCGGGACGCGCACGAGATTCGCAATCCGCTCACGTCTCTCAAAGCGCGACTCTACACGCTGGAGAAACACCTGCAAAGCCTGCCTGCCGCGCGGAAGGACACCGACATCATCGGCGCGGAGATTTCGCGCCTTGAACGCATCGTACAGGACGTGCTGAGTTTTGCCCGGCCATCCGACCCAAGACTCGAAACAGTCGCCGCCGACACCATTCTGCGGGAGGTTCACGGATTGATGTCTCCCAACCTGGAGGGACGCAGCGTGCAATTGATAGTCGAATCCAGCCCGGAACTGCTGATCCGCGCCGACAGCGGTCACCTAAAGCAGGTGCTCATTAACCTGGTTCGCAACGCCGGTGAAGCTATTGACGGCGCAGGCGCCGTCACGCTGCGCGCGCGCGCGACCCGCGCCGCGCTCGGTGGGCGCGAAACCGATGTCGTAATTCTTGAAGTAAGCGACACCGGCAAAGGCATTCCGCCTGAAGTCGAAAAGCGTTTGTTCGACCCCTTCTTCAGCACGAAGGAAACTGGCACGGGCCTCGGCCTGCCGATTGCCGCCCGTATCGTGGAAAAACACGGCGGCTCGCTCCAGTATCAGACTCGCCCAGGCCATGGCACGACCTTCGGCGTTGTCCTGCCGCGCCAAATCAATGACACTGACAGCGGTGCAAAGCGCGACACCGACAGCAAATCTTCTTAAAAGCGGCGAGCCTGCTCCCGGGTTCGTCGCGAACCGCCTGACGGCCCGGCGGATCCTGTTCGCTTTTCTGGTCACCTTCGTTGCCGCGCGGCTGCTGGTGCTGCTCATCATGGCGCGTAAGCTTCCCGACTTTTTCCTCTATCTGGGCGGCACGCACGTCCATCACCTCAATTACGGCATCTTCCTGCTGGCCGCAGCGGGCGGCTACTTGTTGCTGAAACCCGCGCCGACCCGGCGTCTGGCGTGCTGGCTTTACGGCATCGGAATGGCGCTGACGTTCGATGAATTCGGGATGTGGCTGCACCTCGGCGGCAGCTACTGGCAGCGCGCCAGTTGGGACGCTGTAGCCGTCATCGCCTCCGGATTGGGGCTGTTTGCCTATGGGCCGGCATTGGCGCAATACCGCCCGCGACATTGGGTGACAGCGATTTTGCTCCTGGCGTTCGTGATAACCTTCTTCTACTTCTTGACACGCTCCCTTCAACACGTCGAACGGATCATGCTGCCTAAGCTCCAACGCATCGAACAACAAGGATCGCGATAACCGCGCTCATGCCCAAAGCTGCTCACATTCTGCTCATCGAAGACGACACCAGCCTCGCCACGAACCTGTGCGACGTGCTCACGGAGGACAACTTCAAAGTCACCGTCTGTAATCGGGGCGACGAGGGATTGCGCCGCGCCAACCAAGACGAGTGCGACGTGGTGTTGACCGACCTGCGTCTGCCGGGGCTCGGTGGCCTGGAACTCGTGAATCAACTTCACGAAACTCAGCCGCGCCTGCCCGTGGTTTTGATGACCGCGCACGGCACGATTGAAACGGCCATCGAAGCGACCAAACTCGGTGCGTATGATTACCTGCAAAAGCCGTTCGAGATGCGGGCTTTGCTCGCGTTGCTGCATCGCGCTGTGGAGGCGAGTCGCCTGATGCGCGACCCCGTGGCTCTGCCCGACGCGCCCACCGAGAGCCGCACTGCGCTGGTCGGCACAGGGCGCGCGATGCAGGAAGTATGCAAGGAAATCGGGCGCGTTGCCGCCAAGCCCGTCACTGTGCTCATTCGCGGCGAAACCGGAACGGGCAAGGAACTTATTGCCCGCGCCATTTATCAGCACAGCCCGCGCGCCAAAGCCCCGTTCATCGCGATCAATTGTGCCGCCATCCCGGAGAATTTGCTGGAAAGCGAACTGTTCGGTCACGAGCGTGGCGCGTTCACTGGTGCAGACCAGCGGCGCATCGGTCGCTTCGAGCAGGCAAACAAGGGCACGCTCTTCCTCGACGAAATTGGCGACCTGCCGCCCAACACGCAGGTGAAACTGTTGCGCGTGCTCCAACAGCAATCCTTCCAACGCGCGTCGGCGGTGCGGAAGTGATTTCGGTGGACGTGCGCGTCATCGCCGCCACCCATCGCAATCTGGAAGCAATGATTCGCGACGGAAAATTCCGCGAGGACCTCTTTCATCGCCTCAATGTGGTGTGCCTCCAACTCCCGCCCCTGCGCGAACGGCGCGAGGACATCCCCGTGTTGGTGCAACACTTTCTCCGCAAATACGCCGCTGACTTCAGCGTTGAAAGTCCGACGATTTCTTCCGACGCCCTCGCCCTGCTGCAAGCCGACTCGTGGCCGGGCAACGTCCGCGAACTGGAAAACATGACCCGCCGGCTGTTGCTCGCCGCGCGCGGACTCTCCATCAACGCCGACGCCGTCCGTCAGGCACTCGCCGCCCGCGAGACCGTCCCGACCGGTAACTCCTTCACCACCTACGCCAGCGACTTGCTGGCGCGCGCACAGAAAGGCGAGTTGCAGGATGCTCATGCCCAAATGCTCGCCGAGGCCGAGCGCGAAGTCCTGACGCAAGCCATCACGCTGGCTCAAGGCAATCAAGCGAAAGCCGCGCGTTGGCTGGGGTTGTCCCGATTCACCTTGCGCGAAAAACTGAAGCAGCTTGGTCTGCATCCAGACTCCACCGAAGCCAGCTCGGAAGCGGAAGGCTGAACCTTTCTGGCCAACTGTTCCATCCACGCTCCATGAGGACTGGCACTGATTGCGGCAATGCGGACTCGCCGCCTGGCAACTTCCATGACGAAGAACACGTGAAATCGAACCAAGCCCGTTAACGTCCACGCTTCGACCGTGAAAAGGTCGGCTGCCGCCAATCCTTCCCAGTGGGTTCTTAAGAAATCCTTCCAACTCGTGCGGCTGCACCGTTCCGGAGCGGGATCAACCCCGTTTTCCCGCAAGGTCCTCAGAATCGTCGATCGCCCGACCTCGTGACCGAGATTGTTCAAAGCTCCTTTGATACGAGTGTAGCCCCAGCCCTGATTCTCCCGGGCCATGCGGACGATCAACTCCTTGATCGTTCTCAGGACGGGCGGTCTTCCTGCTCTGCGAATTTGACTGCTGTCGTATTTCCTGGCGATCAACTTCCTGTGCCATCGGCAGAGCGTATCCGGCATGAACAAATCTCCTGCAGAACTTTTCGACCGATGGGTTTGGCTTTGACGGCCAGGCGCCGACGCTGCCGATCACTGAGCTTGGGACGCGTTTTACCCAGCAATTCATGGAGTGTCCGATTCTCTTCCATGAGAAAGTCGACGACCCGATTCTGGTGCTGGGTTAGCCAACCGGCCAGAGAGACGACCAGAAGATTGAAGCTTGGGAAATTCACAGCACGATTTGCCTTGGAAGAGGATGACACGCAATCCGAAAATCCAGCCAATTGCCCCCATTAACGCCCGCATTCCCACGTGGTTTGCCCTCGGCTCAATTTTGGAACCAGATTCCACGCCTCTCCGCTTATAGAGGTAGAATCGCTGTTTTTGCATAACATCACGCTAAGGATGTGCAGAGCGTGGTGTGATGCGTTAGCCGCTAGTGTCTGCGTTCTGACCGCTAAACGAGAATGGTGACTGCTTAGTCGTTCAGCGCGATTTCTTCTGACACTTTTTCTGGCACTGCGGGTTTTGGAGACCTGCCTTGAAGGCGTAAGTGCTTGTTCGCCAGTACCACTCGGTATTGGCTCCAGAGGCAGGACTCGTAGCTTCGAATCCTGCTTTTTCCTGGGTATTTTGAGGGCTAAGCAGAAGCGTATCAAGACTAATCAGTCAGTACACAACCACTATTTGCCATTAGCACTCCACTATCTTCTCCGTACAGTTTTCCGTACAGGTCCTTCTGCCACTTGCATCACAGTGCAAAAGCCCTTTAAGCCTCTCTTTAGGATCAGGCCGCAATGGCCACGTGAATATGTTAGCGACATCATTGTTGCAGCATACGGATAGATAAAAACAGGACCGTCAGCATCAATTTCTCGTGTTGCGCTGGGAATGTCCGCAGCGTAGTTGAAAAGCGGTTGGTGGAGAGATTCATTACGCGGCTGGCTTCAAAGTTTCAAGTTGAGAGTTTTGATGCGCAACCAATGCGGCTTTGAGTTCGCAAAGATGCGCGTGACCACGGATGCGACGGAAGCCCCTCTCGGCTACCAGCAATGCCGCCGCGCCCCAGCGCATCACCATCTTGCCGTTGCGCCAGCGTTTGACTCGACGCGTCCACGCCTCGGTGCGGGCAAAGCAGCTTTCAATCAGATTGGTCGAAGACA
>Ga0208454_1000949_pt1 | contig 13347 bp, 7 predicted proteins | sample EasRivMeERMZT100_FD_187530 | JGI IMG/M metagenome (GOLD analysis project Ga0208454, IMG submission 187530) | Soil microbial communities from meander-bound floodplain in the East River, Colorado, USA - East River MetaG ERMZT100 (SPAdes) (version 2) | ecosystem: Environmental > Terrestrial > Soil >...
CAGCGCCCCGGGCGGCGGCACGCCCGGCTTGCCGTCCTGGGGAAGCAGCGTCGGGGCGATAATCTGCGAGTGCTTCTTCAGTACCGCGTTCAACCGCTCGTGTCCGGGGGGCACCGGGGTATCGCGGTACACGTCCAGGCCGATCGCCCGCGCGCCTGCGCCCGAAACGGTTTCCAAGACCTCCGCGAGCAGCGCATCGGGCAGCGGCCAGGTGCCGAGCTCCTGGATGTCCTTCTCGGTGATGTTCACCAGCACGACCCGCGGTGCCGGCGCGGTCCCTGCCGGCCGGTGGCGGATATGCCAGTCGTAGAAGGCCAGCTCCAGGGCCTCCAGCGCCCCGCCCCACCGCAGGCCAGAGACCGCGGCAAAGGCCAGGGCGCTGGCCAGCGCGGCAGCCAGCAGCGGAGAATGCAGTCGCGGGCGCATGGGTGGCAGAATAGAGCACGTCGGTCCTTGGGGGGAGCCATGAACCGCTGGTGCCGTTTCTTACCGCTGCTAGCGCTCGCCGGAGCGCTGGCTTCAGCGCACGCGGCCGCGCCGGCCGACGAGCGCATGCAGGCGGGCTTGCAGTCGTTCCACGCGGGCGCATTCGCGGAGGCGCTCGGGCACTGGAACGCGGCGGCGAGCGCCTATCGGGCGGCAGGAAACTCCGAAGGCGCTCTCACGGCGCTGATGCGCGCGGCCGAAGCCGATCTCGCCCTTGGCCGCAATCCGGATGCCCTCGACAAGCTCAGCCAGGCGCAGGCGCTCGCGCAGCCCCTGGGCAACCAATCCCTGCTCGCCGCCGTGGAAAACGGTCTCGGCAACGCCTACCTCCTGAGCGGCCGGCGGGCCGAAGCCGAGCCGCTTCTGCGCTCGAGCGTGGAGCGCGCACGCAAATCGAGGAGCATGCAGACCGCGGCCTCGGCGCTCAACAACCTCGGAAATCTTCGCGCCGCGGAAGGACGCTTCGACGACGCGGGCCTGCTCTATCGCGAGGCGCAGCAGTCCGCCGAGGCCGTAGGCAACAAGACCCTCGCGCTGCGCGCCGCCGCCAACCGCGCGCGCAGCCTGGTCGACGCCGGGCGCTACGGCGAGGCCGCCAGCGCCCTGCGAGCGCTGGACGGCGATATGCGCGCGCTCGAACAGACGCACGACAAGGCCGTCGGGTTGATCAGCATCGGCCGCCTTTACGCAAGAATTCTTATCGCGGGGGGCGCTCAGGCAGGCGCTCAGGTCGGAGACTTGAGCCGGCGCTCGTACGCCGCGCTGACCGACGGCCTGGCGGCTGCCGAAGCCATCAACGACGCACGCGCGCGCTCTTATGCGCTCGGCTATCTCGGAGAGCTCTACGAGCAGGGAGCGCGCCGCGAGGAAGCGCTGCAATTCACGCAACGGGCGATCGTCGCCGCGCAGCAGGCGGACGCGCCGGACATCCTGTTTCGCTGGCAATGGCAGGCCGGGCGCCTGCTGCGCTCGCAGGGCGACGGCGAGCAGGCGATGCTTTCCTATCAGCAGGCCGTGGCCACGCTCGCCACCGTGCGCCAGGACCTGACGGCGGGCGGCGCACGCACCTCGTTCCGCGAATCCATCGGGCCGGTGTATTCGGAGCTCGCCGATCTGCTTCTCGAGCGCTCGGCGAGCCTCACGGACCCGAAGCTCGTCGCGCAGCACCTCGCCGATGCGCGCAGCACCATGGAGCTCTTCAAGGGCGCCGAGCTGCAGGATTATTTCCAGGACGACTGCGTCACCGCATTGCGCGCGCGCACCACCGGCATCGACCAGCTCGCGCCGCGCACCGCCGCGCTCTATCCGATCATTCTCAAGGACCGGCTCGAGCTCCTGCTCACCCTGCCCGACGGGATGAAGCGCTTCACCACGCGCGTGCCGGCGGACGCGCTGACCGGCGAGATCCGGGCGTTTCGGCTGCTGCTCGAGAAGAGGACCACCCACCAGTACTATCCCCATGCGCGCAAGCTCTACGACTGGCTGATCGCGCCGATCGCGGCCGAGCTCGACAAGCAGCAGGTCGACACGCTGGTGATCGTGCCCGACGGCGCGCTGCGCACGATTCCGCTCGCGGCGCTGCACGATGGCGAGCAATTCCTGATCGCGCGCTACGCCCTCGTCACCACCCCGGGCCTAACCCTCACCGACCCGCGCCCGCTGCCGCGCGAGCGCGCGCAGCTTCTCCTCAACGGGCTCACCGAGTCGGTGCAGGGGTTCGCGCCGCTTCCCTACGTGGCCGAGGAGCTGCAGGCCATCCACAAGATGTACGGCGGCACGATGCTGCAGAACGGGCAGTTCACCCTGTCGAACATGGAGAAGGGGCTCGAGCAGACGCCCTACTCGATCGTGCATATCGCCTCGCACGGGCAGTTCGACAGCGACAGCGAGAAGACTTTTCTCCTGACCTACGAGGGCAAGCTCAGCATGGACAAGCTCGAGCAGTTCCTCGGCCTGTCGAAGTTCCGCACCGAGGCGGTCGAGCTGCTCACCCTGAGCGCCTGCCAGACCGCCGCGGGCGACGACCGCGCAGCGCTGGGCCTCGCCGGGGTGGCGATCAAGGCCGGCGCGCGCAGCGCGCTCGCGACCTTGTGGACGGTAAACGATCCGGCCTCCGCGCTGATGGTGTCGGACTTCTATCGCCACCTCCGCGCGCCCGGGGTTTCCAAGGCGAAAGCGCTGCAGCAGGCCCAACTCGGAATCCTCAAGGACATCCGTTATCGCCACCCGAACTACTGGAGCGCGTTCCTCCTCATAGGCAACTGGTTGTGATTACAGGGGAATTTCGCACAGGAACGGGGCGCCGTGCGCCCCTCGCTTCGGCGGCGGCGCAGGTCTATGTTTCCGGTATCGTGAGGGACGGTTTATGAAAAGCTCACTCCTCCTACGCTTGCTCGCACTGGTGGCGGTCGCGCTCTTTGCTTCCGCGGCTCGCGCGCAATCGGAGACCAAGGAGTCGGCTCCTCCTCCTCAGCCCGAGGCGGAAAAGGCGACGACCGGGGCGGCGCCGACGCCGACGGTCTACAAGCCGCCGCTGCGCGGCGCGCCCGCCACGCGGGTCGGCGGCGGAACGCGCAACACGGGCTCCAAAATCCTGACCTTGAGCGCGCTCGCGCCCAACGAGGCCGGCTATACCGTAAGCGACAAGCCGACGCTCTACTGGTACCTGTCCGAGTCGCTCGATACCCCGGTCGAGCTCACGATCACGCCCACGGGCAAGCTGCACGAAGCGACGCCGCCGGTCCTGGAGATCACCCTGAAGCCGCCGGTCGCAAGAGGCGTGCACGCCTTGCGCCTGGGAGATCACGGCGTTGTCCTCAAGCCGGGCGTCGAATACCAGTGGTTCGTCGCGGTGATCAGCAACCCCGCGCAGCGCTCGAACGACGTGGTCGCCGGCGGCTCGATCATCCGGCTCGCCGACAGCGCGATCCCGGCGCAGCTGCAGCAGGTGCCGCAGGCGCGCTGGGCCGGGGTCTACGCCGAAGGCGGCGTCTGGTACGACGCGATCGACCAGCTTTCGCGCTCGATCAGCGCGACGCCCGCCGACCGGCAACTGCGCCAGCAGCGCGCTGCCCTGCTCGAGCAGGTCGGTCTCCCGGAAGCGGCAGCCTTCGACCGCAGCGCTGCGCGCTGAGTGCGGGCGGCCCGCTAGGGCCGCATCGGGAAAGCGACGAAGCGGAAGTGCACGCCGTCATCCTGCAGGCTATGGCCCGGCTGGTCCGACAGGTCGGTGCGGCCGTCGGCGAAGTAGAGTTCGGCCTGGTAGCGGGCGCCGAGGCTCCAGATGAGCCCGGCCCCGATCCCCGTCAGGCGGGTCGGCGTCGGATTCGGGCCCTCCTTGTTCTTGGCGCCGCCAGTATCCGAGAACACCGCTAGCTGCAGGTTGCGCCATCCCACGGGATTGGCAAACACCGGAAAGCGGTATTCGAGCGACGCGTTGTAACCGTAGTCGCGCACCAGCTGGTTGGTGCGAAAGCCGCGCACGCTGTCCAGCCCGCCGACCGAGAACTGCTCGATCGGCAACAGGGAATCGTTGGCGAACTGGCCGCTCGCCCTGAAGTGAAGCTGGTCGCCGCGCTCGCTCAAGCGCCGCACCCACTGGAACTGGACGAGCCAGGTCGCAAACCGGCTGTCGGGCAGGTCGTCGTGAACCGTCGAGCCGAAGGCGTCGAGGCCGAAGCTGAAGACCGAGCGCGCCGCCACCACCTGGTCGCGCCCCCGGTCGACGAAATCCTGCGCGAGGCGCAGCACCGCGACGGTGGCTTTGCCGTCCTCCACGCCCGGAGAGAAAGAGAACGGAACGCCGAGCAGCGAAGTCTTGCTCTCCCGGCGCTCGAGCGACGCCCCCAGCAGCAGGTCCCGGCTCGCGGTCTGGTACACCGGCCGGCTGAGCTGCAGGCCGAACGACTCGATCTCGCTCGTGATCTCGAGAACATCGAACGGGCTCTGCACGACCTCGGATTTCGCGCGCTCGTAGTAGAGGCCGAGCGTGGTGTCGTTCGCCGTCAGCGGCGCGCGGTAACGCACCAGGAGGTCGTACGGTATCCCCTCAGCGCCGCTGATATCCGCGGTCAGCACGTCGCCGCCGCCGTAAAGATTGCGCAGCGCGCCGTGCAAGCCGAGCTGCGCCTCGCCGAGGCTGGGCGAGAGCTTGTTGTCGAGCGAGGCGCCGAGGTCGTAGCGCGGCGCCTCCGCGATTTTCGTCTTGAGCACAGCCTCGCCCGGGCGCTCGCCGGGGACGAGCTGGGCGTTGATGCTCGTCACCAGCGGGTCGCGCAGCCGGATCTGCAGCCCCTGCTCGAGCTCGCCCATGTTCAACGGCGGCCCGGCGTGCAGCTCGATGCGGTCGCGGAAGTAGCTCTCGCGAAAGTGCTCGGTTCCCTCGACCTCGATGCGCGCGAGCCGGCCCTCGATGATGCGGATCTCGACCATGCCGTCGGCGATGCGCTGGTCGGGGATCACCGCGCCGGAATTGATGTAGCCGCGGTTGACATAAAGGAGCGTGAGCTGGCGGCGCAGCTCCTCCAGCTCGGCGCTGCCGAGCTCGCGGTTCTCGAAGGGCGCGGCGACCTTCGCCAGCTCGGCATCGCTGATCGCCGTGTTGCCCGTGATGCGGAACTTGCGCACCGTGACGCGCACCCCGAGCGGCACGTGCCCCGCTTCGGGCGGCTTGACCGGCGGAAGCTCGAGCAGCTCAGGCGCGGGCTTCCTGAATTCGGGCAGCGGCAGGGGCTTTTCGCCCGGCCTAGTCTCCGAGGGCAGCGGCGGCGACACCTGCGCCCAGGCAACGCTCCCCGCGCTGCAGGCAACGAGCAAACAAGCGCCTATTGGTCTTGTAGCCAATGATTCTGGAACCGCTCTACGGCACGACGGTCAACGCAGGCAATCCCAGGACGCCATGGCGAGCACGAAGCCTTCACCGCGCTCTTCCTGGCGGGCGGCGCGCACGAGCGGCGCGCCCGTGGTGCTGAAGCTCGGCAAATAGCCGTCGGCATCGGCCGGTACCCCGCCCCGTCCCGCGACCGCGAGCGAGCTCGTCGCGCCGGTGTGCCGCGCCGCGCAGCCGGCGCGCATCAACCGGCTCGCGTCGACGAATTCTCCCGGAAGCTGGGCGATCGCCGCCTTGAGATTGTTTTCCGGCGACCGGATCAGGATCGTCCCCGGCGTGCTAAGCGCGGATGAGGCCTCCACGAGGCTCAGGACATCGGGAAGGAAATTGTCCGCGATGATCGTGATGTTACCGCCGGGCCCGCCGAAAGCGTTCGCGAGGATCGTGCTGCGTTGCAGGATGACGAACTGCGGATCGATGAAGATGTTACCGCCGCGGCCGGTGCTGCTTGCCACCGAAGTCGTGATCTGGGAATCTTCCAGCCTGACGAAGCGCGGCGCGCGCAGCGTAATGTCGCCGCCGTCGGAGGTCACCGCGCGCGTCGAGATGCTGCCGTTTTGCATCACGATCTGGTCGCCGGCGCTGATCGTGATGTTGCCGGTGAGCCCGCTCCCGAGACTGTCGGCCCTCACGCTGCCGCCGCTCGTGATTTGGAACTGGCTCGCCGCGCTGAGGTTGATCGCGCCGCCCGCTCCCGCGCCGGTCGTGCTGCTGTCGACCGTTCCGCCGCCGGTGAGCGTCACGTTGGAGGCGGTGACAGCAATCGCGCCGGCATTACCCGTGTTCGAAGCGGTACTGAACAGGCCGCTTCCCGCTCCGTCGATCGAAAGCGTGGCGTTGACAATGATGGCACCGCCCGCACCGCCGGCAGTCGTGCTGCTGTCGATTCTTCCGCCGCCGGCCACCGTCACTGACGGCGCCGTGACGGTTATCGCACCAGCATTTCCGGTGCTCGACGCGGTGCTGAACAATCCGCTTCCCGCGCCGCCAACTGAGAGCGTGCCGTTGACAACGATCGCACCGCCCGCGCCGCCGGCGCTCGTGCTGCTGTCCACTCGCGAGCCGCCGGTAACGCTGAAGTTGCCCACATTGGCCACGATGGTTCCCGCATTGCCAGCGCCTTCGGTGGTGACCGAGATTCGTCCGCCGTCTGCAAGAGTCAAGGCCGGCGTGGACAGCGCAATCTGCCCGGCGTCTCCCGTGGCCTTGGCAGTGCTGAACAGGCCGCTTCCCGCTCCTGCGATCGAAAGCGTTCCATCAACCATGATGGCGCCGCCCGCTCCCGCGCCGGTCGTGCTGCTGTCGACCGTTCCGCCGCCGGTGAGCGTCACGTTGGAGGCGGTGACAGCAATCGCGCCGCCATCGCCATCGCCGAAGGTGCTCGTCGAGATGCCGCTGCCCGACCCCGAAATCGTGACGTCGCTTGCGTTGACCGTGACGTTGCCGGCGTCGCCGCTGCCAACCTCCAGTACGCCCGTCGGCAAGCGCACCAGCCCGCTTTGGCTGCGGATCTTGGCACCGCTGACCAGGTCCAGGGATCCGACGTTGACCAGGATTTCTCCGGCATTACCCGCCCACGCGGTCGAGTTGTCGATGCGTGCCCCGTTGCTCATGCTGAGCGACGGCGTCGCGACGGTGATCCTGCCGGCATCCCCGATGGTGAGATCCGGCACGCTCGTCAAGGGCACGCCGCCGACGAGGAAAGTGTTCAACCGGCCAAGCACCTGCGGTATGTCGGCGTTGGCGGGCAGACCAAGCGCGGTGAGCAGCACGGCATACGTGGACGCGCCCATCCGGTTGGCAAATTGGTCGAGTCGATTCTGCGGCGGGCGCACGGTGACGCTGACAATGCCGGTGTTCGCGCCATCGATGCTGATCGACTGCCCGGCGGTGACATCGACCTTTCCGCCGTCACCCGTGCCGCCGGTCGCGCCGCTGATCTGGAATCCGCCGCTCATCGCGATCCGGCCACTCGCGGTGACCTTCAGGTTTCCCGCAGGACCGGCGAACAGGCTTTGCGAGGCGATCTTTCCGGTGGCAGCCCCATCAGTCGACAAGAAGATGTCGCTCGCCTGCACGTTGAGGTCGCCGGCGCGCCCGAAGGCGAAGCTGTCAGTGCTGATTTCCGCGCCCCGGCGCACGGTCAGCGTACCGCTGGCGTTGACGTTGACCGTGGCGCCGTCGCCATTGGTCAGGCGGGGATCGCGGCGAATCCCCTGGGCCGCGCCTGCGCTATAGAAGGTGTTGAAGCCGCTCTGCCCCGCTATGCCGGTGAATCCGGTATTGCCGTCGCCGGACAATTCGACGTTCCGGGCGTTCACCGTGAGGGTGCCGCCGGGCCCCTCGAAAAAGTTGTTGACGGCGACAGATGCGCCGTTTCGGATCTCGAGCGAGTCTGTGGTGATCGCCACGTCAGCCGCGTTGCCCGGCGCAAAGCGCTCGCTCTGCACGCCTGCGACTCCGGTGACAGAGATCGAGCCTGCCTGGATATGAATGTCGGGCACGTCTCTCGGCGGCGGGATGGTGGGAGTGGGCGTGGTGGTCGGGGCTGCATTGAACGTGTAGATCCCCGGGCGGAAGGTGAACAGCGCCGACTGCCCGGTCACCGTCATCGCACCGGTGACCTTGATGTTGACCTCACCGCCGTCTGGGGTCGGGACGCCCGAGAGGCGCGGCGGAGAAAATAGGCCCGGCATCACGAGGCTGTCGTCGATGGTCAGGCGTCCTCCGCGGATGAACACTTCCCTGGCGTCAACGGCGCTGCGGAACTTGATATTGACGTCGCCGAGCTGCGGAAAGGCATCGACGTTGAAGCCGCGGCCGTCGAACGTCGCCTCCCCGGCCGAGGCGACGCTGACTAGGTTCAGACGGCCTGAATTGACGAAAATGAAGCCGGGCGGCGTAGTACCCGGCGTAATGCCCGGCGTGCCGGCGGGTGCGCCCACATTGATCGGTCCTCCGACCAGCGACAACGTTGCTCCAGGCGGCGGCCGGAGCGTCAGGTTCGAAGGCGTGGCGACGGTAATCGCTGCCGGGTTCGACGTCAGGAACCCGAACGCGGCCGGCGGCGCGGCCGTGAGCACCTCGCCTGGCGCAGGCACGGCATTGAACAAGGTGCCGTCGTCGAGCCTGATGAAGTCCGCGGTAGAGAAGTGGAACGAGCTGGCGCTGTTGAGGGCAGCCCCGTTACCAAAGACGATGCCGTTGGGATTGATGAACCAGAAACTCGCGCCCGCGATGCCGCTGATCGGCCCGGCGATGAACGAATGCTTTCCTCCGGTCACGGTGCTGGTGCCGCCCGTCACGCGGCTCAGCACGTTGCCGATGTCGCCCGCGACGGCGCCCGTCGGCAAGGTATAAGTGGCGCTCTCGCCGCTGAGGACATTGAAGACGCTGAAGGTGTGAAAGAGGTTGCGGCCGGCCCGGGCGCCGACATCGCCGCTGACGGTCATCGCCCCCTGGAGGGTCGTACCCGTTTGAAGAACGATCTCCGCCTCGCTGGCCGAGAACGCGGCCGACAGCAAGACGGCCATCAAGAGCTTCGGGCGGCGGCCAGCCCGCCGCCCGGGCTGCTTGCCAACCGCACTCATCGCAGCCCGCGCCCGCTCGCGTACGCGAGCGTTCGAATCACGGGCTCGCCGGCCGCGTCGTCTGCAAGTCCGCGGAGCCCAAGCCGAACCAGCTCCCGAGAGCGGCGCGGAACTCGATTCTGTCGAACGCGACATTGCCGAAATTGGCCGGTGTGTATACCTGCAGTTCCGCGAACGTCGTCCTTGGCACCGCCAACAACTCCCGCCTGACCGGTCTTCCCACCTGCTCGCCGTTGCGGAAGGCCCTGGCAATGATGGTCTTGGCCCCGGTTACCCTGCGACCAACCCAGAACTTGACTACGGCGCTCGTGATGACGTCGTCGGGCACCGCATTCGCGAGCCGAAGTTCAATGCGCTCGTCTCCGTTGATCGCCCATTTTTCCAATTTTTTCCCATCGTACAGAGTTTCCACGACGATGCGCTGCGGTCTTCTGGGTCTTTCCTCTTCCTCGCAAAAGTCATCGAACTCCGCTTCGCGTGGCACGACGCGAAGCCTGACTGCGGCGTGCCCCGGGGCATCGGCGATCAGCTTCACATCCGTCCCCACTTTGTCCGTGATGATCGGGTTGACGCGGACCGACTGCGAGCCGTCGTTGTTGCCGCAGTTGAGGTCGGTCCAACTGACCGTGACGTAATCCCCGGGCGTGACGCTGGCGCTCGCCGTGCCCTTTGTCGGCTGATCCGGCGCGCAACCGGTTTCAGGCAAGTCTTGGCTTGCCACCTGTCCGGTAGTTTTCACGGTCTGCCCGTTTTCGACTCGCGTGCAAGCCGCGTCGCCGGCATGTCCGGCAGAATGGCAAAACCGCAGGAAAATCGGCGAAAGCGCGGAGCTCTCGCCGCCCAGCGCCGCGGCGTAGGCCAGCAGGTTGGGCGCGTAGGTCGTGCGGAACGCAACAGGGTTGCGTTCCGGCTCACTCAGATAGGCATCCAGCGGGATAGGCGCATAGACGACCGCACCGAGCCCGAACGGATAGGAGAACGTCACCGCCTCGTTGGCCGCCGTTCTCACAAGGATGACCTTGCTACCTCCGGGAAGGGTCGTGGTCAGTGCATAGCCGTGGTTCGATCTGACTCCACCATCCAGGCTCTCATCGTTGAGAGTCCCGCCTGGTCCGTTGGTGACCAAGGTACCGTTGTCCGCGATGTTGATGTCGCCGTTGGCCGGGCTCGGCGTGGGTGGGTCGTCGCGCACGAAGCTTATCTTCTTCGAATTGTGAGGGATATGCGAGCTCGCTTCCGTCACCCGGCGATCCGCGAGAATCAGGACGAGTCCATTACCGACTGCCGTCCGGATCGCAGGCAGCGCGGCGACATACTCTGCTCCATACTCGGTGTTGCTCGGATTCACCGCAAACAGGACGTCGACGGTGGCGAGCTCCTCGGCGGTAAGCGTGAACATCTGCACTGGCGTGTGCCCGGCAGTGACGATGGGCGCCACCTGCGACGCGTCGCCTTGACCTAGTTCCAGGTCGTAGTAACCGATTCTGGCGGCGCTGGCCGGTCCGCTCGACAGCAGCATCGATGCGAGCAGGACAATGAAGAAATGTATCGGCGCGAGTGATTTGGATTGCGTGTTCATACGGACGCCCCTGTGAACGCTGTTGGCAGCGGCTACTGGATCTTGAGGATGGTCTTCGCTTCAGCGAGCAAAGCGAGACCGCCATTAACGTCGCCTGCAGCGCAGCGCGCAACGGCGCTGTCCCTCAGGCTCTTCGCCCGCCTAAGCTCGTCCCGCCTGACGGGTGCGGCGCTGTCTTGAAGAATCGCGTCCACCTTCGCCGTCTCGGGCGCACAATCGTTTGCCGCGGCTGGCGTGGACATGATGGCCACCAGAAAGGTAATTGCGATCGTGATCGACTTCATGCTTCCTCCTCCCTAACTGCTAAGTACGTCGTCAGTTTCTCGCCTCTACGGGATCGGCTCGGGCTCGGACTCAGGCGGTATCCGTACGCGCTTCGTTTCCGTGACCTGGAACACTACGTTCGCCGCGACCGGCTGGCCCAGGGCCTGCGGGGACGAGGCCGGTACGGCCGGAAATGACTGGGATGGACCCGCAGCGGTCTGCAGACCGGGAGTAACTCCGGCTTGAGCAGCCACCGTGATGGTGTCCCCCTCGGGCGGCAGCGGAGTAGGCCGCGGGCTCGTTCTTTCCGTGTCGAGCACGAGCGTTCCGGTCACAGCCGCGGTGAACGGTTCAGGAGCGGTGAGGTCCGCCGTGTACGTGACGGTCTGCTCGAAGAGCCCCCCGCCGAGATCAATCGGCTCTGAAGCCGTGGCCTTGACTCCGGTAATCGTGATGTTCATGCCGTATACGCCGGCGCTCGACGGGTTGACCACGCCGTTATCCTCCCGCACTTGTCCGAGCACCTGTCCGACGAGCGTTAAGGTATGGGGTCCCTGGCCGACGGGAAACGTGCAGCTTTCGCAGTTGATCTGCGCGCTCGCGACGAAATTCTCGGCGCCTTGGCTGAATGAAAAGATGAACGTGCTGCCGAAGGCGAACAGCTCGCCGCTATGGTCCGGAAATTCGCTGGGCGGCGCGCCCGGGTCGATCATTTCCTCGGGAAATGCGGAGGCGCCCTGCGCAAAGCAAAACCCCAGCGCAGACGCCACGATCAGCAGGACTCTTGCGAACGGACGGTCATAGAACATGGTGTAGCTCCTCCTCAATCAGCGGCTAACAAGGCACTCGCCACCGAGGTCTGGACGGAAACCCGGCGGCGTTCGAGGACTACTGGAAATTTGTTTGCCGCGCGAGCACTGGAATGTAGTGCTCGGTACGGACGACGCGGCGCAGAAACGGCGCCAACGAACGGTCGACCAGACTCCCCCAAGACCTTCACGAATTCTCCCCTCACTGCCAACCTATTCTTGTTGTCCGGAATCGTCAATAGTTCACACTTGGCTTTTGGACATCGCCCATAGCCATCGGGCATCCGGGGGCACGCCAGTCGAGGACCGCCGGGCTTATAGCTCGGCGGATGAAAGACTTATATGTGAATGACAACGGCCGCCGCCCTGCTTCCGGGCGGCGGCCGTATTGGTACTTCTGTACTAGTGACTGCCTAGCCTGGCGCTACGCTCCCGCGAGCGGGCGTCGGCGCGACTCCGGCGAAGGTCAGGAAGTCGACCATCCGGAAGTCACCCGTCACCTTGCCGTCGCGTTGCGGCAGCGTCGGCTCCCAGCCCCGGTCCTGCGACAGGTACGAGCGCTCGTCGAGCTCTAGCAGGCCGATGATCACCTCGCCCACGATCGTGCCGCCGACCGGCCCGAGGGTTTCCCCGCGTCCGAGCACCAGGCCTTCGTGCAGGCAGTAGGCCCAGAGCGGGCTGGAGCGCTCAAGGTCGAAGTCCCGGCCCTTGAGACCCGCGAACTGCGGCATGTTGACCGGCTCCGCGTCGATCTCGCGCGCGATCTTCTGGCCCGAGGGCAGCGACCACGTCACCCCGCGCAGCAGGTTGCGCTGCGGGAGCGAGACCGGCTGACCGGTCTGGAAGCCCGCGATCGTTCCGACCGGCAGGAGGAACAGCGGCGTGGAGAGCACCGCGTCGATGCGCTTGTTCGGCTTGACCGCCGGCGCGTTGGTGGTGGTGCCGAATTCTAGAAGCCCGAAATCGAAGAACGTCTCCCAGCCGATGAAGCGCCGCGGCCTGCGGCCGCCGCCGCGTAGGTCGACCGGGTCGGCCTGGCCCTGTCCCGCGGGGTCGAAGATCATGCCGAAGAAAGCAGGCGCGCCCGGCAGGGTACCGGGGTTGCCTACGCGGTTCGCCCGGTACGACGGACGGATCATCGTGTGACCGAAGCGGTACGCGGCGCCCTGGAACTCGACCGGCATGAACGCCACGCGCGGCCGATAGAACTGGCGCCCGCGGCGCAGGATGTCGCTCGTACGCTGCTGGCCGATGAACAGCGGCAGGAACTCGTGCACGATCATCCACTGATAGTGCCAGCGCGTCAGCCGGCGGGCCTCGTCGAACACCTCGTCGTCGTCCCAGCGGCGGTTGCGCGCCTTCACGTAATCCACCGCCCGGTTGTGGAACAGCAGGAACGCGGCGTGCAGCCCGGCAAGCATCATGTTCTCGTCGTTGCGGGGATCGCCGAGGATCGCGACTCCGGCGCTCGTGCGGGGGAGGTCCTCGAACTGGCCGATGGAGCCGATCTTGAACTTGATCCTGGAGCCCTGGTAACCGTACAGGTGCGGCGCCCTGCTCGGGCCGCCGAGGTAGCACGAGTCGAGGTCGAGGGTGGGCGAACGGGTGTTCGGCGAATCCTCGGGATCGGTCTCGAGGCCGAGCGCCGAGGTCTGGTCGAACGTCATGTCGTGGTCCATGAACTGACCCATGAACGTCGTGCCCGCGGTGTGCGTCGTGTTGTTCGGGTTG
>Ga0208454_1000954_pt1 | contig 13285 bp, 26 predicted proteins | sample EasRivMeERMZT100_FD_187530 | JGI IMG/M metagenome (GOLD analysis project Ga0208454, IMG submission 187530) | Soil microbial communities from meander-bound floodplain in the East River, Colorado, USA - East River MetaG ERMZT100 (SPAdes) (version 2) | ecosystem: Environmental > Terrestrial > Soil...
CGTGAAGATGGTGGTGACGCTGATCACGCCCATTGCGATGGAGCAGGGCCTGCGCTTCGCCATCCGCGAGGGCGGCAAGACCGTCGGCGCCGGCGTCGTCGCCAAGATCGTCGAGTAAGAAAAATGCAAAGCCAACGCATCCGGATCCGTCTCAAGGCCTTCGACTATCGCCTGATCGATCAGTCGGCGCTCGAGATCGTGGATACGGCGAAGCGCACCGGCGCGGTGGTGCGCGGCCCGGTGCCGCTGCCCACGCGCAAACAGCGCTTCGACCTGCTGCGCTCGCCGCATATCGACAAGGCCTCGCGCGATCAGCTCGAGATCCGAACGCATCTGCGACTGATGGACATCATCGACCCGACGGATAAGACCGTCGACGCACTGATGAAGCTGGACTTGCCGGCTGGCGTCGACGTCGAAATTAAGGTGCAGTAACGCTGTATGAGGTGAAGTGCCGGCCAATTGCAGCCGGCGTCCCCGCGTAGGCGGGGATCAACAGAAGAGGAAGGTATGACGATTGGATTGGTCGGCCGCAAGGTCGGCATGACGCGGGTCTTCACCGATGACGGCGCCACGCTGCCGGTCACGGTGCTCGACGTCTCGGATAACCGGGTCACCCAGATCAAGACCGCCGAGAAAGACGGCTATGCCGCCGTGCAGGTAGCGTTCGGCAAGCGCCGTGCGACGCGCGTGAACAAGCCGCTCGCTGGCCATCTCGCAAAGGCAGCAGTAGAAGCCGGTCGCGTGCTGAAGGAGTTTCGCCTGGCAAAGCCCGAAGAGCTCGGCGAGCTCAAGGTGGGCGCCAAGGTCCCGGTGCAACAACTCTTCAAGGTCGGGCAGCGCGTCGACGTGCAGGGCGTCACCATCGGCAAGGGGTTTGCCGGCGTGATCAAGCGTTACCATTTCGGCGGCCAGAACGCGTCGCACGGAAACTCGGTTTCGCACCGGGTTCCCGGCTCGACTGGCCAGAACCAGAGCCCGGCGCGCGTGTTTCCGGGCAAGCGCATGCCCGGGCATCTCGGCAACGCGCGCCGCACGATCTCCAACCTCGAGATCGTGCGCATCGACGCCGAGCGCCAGCTCCTGCTGGTGAAGGGGTCCGTGCCGGGGTCAAGCGGCCGGGACGTCGTCGTGCGCCTCGCGGCCAAGGGGCAGAGGGCGCCGGTCAAGGTGCAGGCACCCAAGGCTGGCCCCAAGGCTGCCCCGAGGGCGGAACCGAAGGCTGAAGCCAAACCCGCCGCGGCGAAGCCCGCGGCGAAGCAACCTGCCCCGAAGGCCTGATCATGGAACTGAAAATGATCGGAAGTGGGGAAGGAAAGGCGGGCTCCACCGTGCAGGCGAAGGACGAGGTGTTCGCCCGCGATTTCAACGAGGCGCTGGTGCACCAGCTCGTGATCGCCTACCAGGCGAACGCCCGCATCGGCTCGCGAGCGCAGAAGGATCGCGGCGCGGTGAACCATTCGACGAAGAAGCCGTGGCGCCAGAAGGGCACCGGACGCGCGCGCGCCGGCATGACCTCGAGCCCGCTGTGGCGCGGCGGCGGCAAGATCTTCCCCAACTCGCCGGAGGAGAATTTCGCGCACAAGCTGAACCGCAAGATGTACCGCGCCGGCATGGCGTCGATCCTGTCGCAGCTCGCGCGCGAGGATCGCATCCGCGTGGTGGACGAGTTCAAGGTGGACGCGCCGAAGACCAAGCTGCTTGCGCAAAAGGTGAAGGCGATGGGCTTCGATGAGGTGCTGGTCCTGACCGACGAGGTCGATCAGAACCTGATGCTTTCCTCGCGCAACCTGGAGAACGTGCAGGTGATGTCGGTGCGCAACGCCAACCCGCTGGCGCTGGTGCGCTCGGCCAAGGTGCTGCTCACCAAAGGCGCGGTGGCGCGGCTCGAGGAGCTGCTCAAGTGAAAAAGTACAACATCGACCAGCTGATGAACGTGGTGCTGGCGCCGGTGGTGTCGGAGAAGAGCACTTTCGTCGCCGACAAGAACCGGCAGTACGTGTTCCGCGTCAACGACCGCGCCACCAAGCCCGAGATCAAGGCCGCGGTGGAGCTCATGTTCAAGATCAAGGTCGACTCGGTGACGGTGTTGAACGTCAAGGGCAAGGAACGGCGCTTCGGCCGCACCATCGGGCGCAAGCGCAGCTGGAAGAAGGCCTACGTGCGGCTCGCGGCGGGCCAGGAAATCAACTTTGCGGCGACGGAGTAGCGCATGCCACTCGTAAAGGTCAAACCCACTTCTCCGGGCCGGCGCGCCCTGGTGAAAGTCGTGACGCCCGAGCTGCACAAGGGGGATCCGTTCTGGCCGCTCACCCAACCGCAGAAGCGCGGCAGCGGCCGCAACAACTACGGTCGCATAACCACGCGGCACCAAGGCGGCGGCCATAAGCACCACCTGCGCCTTATCGATTTCCGCCGCAACAAGGACGGCATCGCGGCCAAGGTCGAGCGCCTCGAGTACGACCCGAACCGCAGCGCGCACGTCGCGCTGCTGCTCTACGCCGACGGCGAGCGCCGTTACGTGATCGCGCCGAAAGGCGTGCCGGTGGGCACCGAGCTCATGTCGGGGCCCGAGGCGCCGATCAAGCCCGGCAATGCGCTGCCGCTGCGCAACATTCCGATCGGCACCGAGGTGCACTGCGTCGAGATGCTGCCCGGCAAGGGCGCGCAGCTCGCGCGCTCGGCGGGCTCGCACGTGCAAGTGCTGGCGCGCGAAGGATCGTACGCGCAGCTGCGACTGCGCTCGGGCGAGATCCGCAAGGTGCACATCGACTGCCGCGCCACCATCGGCGAGGCGGGCAACGCGGAGCACAACCTCGAATCGATCGGCAAGGCCGGCCGCGTACGCTGGCGCGGTGTGCGCCCGACGGTGCGCGGCGTGGCGATGAATCCGATCGACCATCCGCACGGCGGCGGCGAAGGCCGTACCGCCGCGGGCCAGCCTCCCGTGTCGCCGTGGGGCGTGCAGACCAAGGGATTCAAGACCCGTCACAACAAGCGCACGCAGGTCATGATCGTGCGCGACCGGCGAGTGAAATAAGGGATCCATCCATGGCACGTTCAATCAAGAAGGGCCCCTTCGTCGACCACCATCTGATGGCAAAGGTCGACAAGGCGCGCGCCGGGAACGACAAACGGCCGATCAAGACCTGGTCGCGGCGCTCGACCATTGTTCCCGACTTCATCGGCCTCACCATTGCCGTGCACAACGGCAAGCAGCACATGCCGGTCTATGTGACCGAGAACATGGTCGGCCACAAGCTTGGTGAGTTCGCGCTGACGCGCATCTTCAAGAGCCACTCCGCGGTCGGCAAGCGCACAGAGGAAGCCGTCGGCCACGAGCGCCGGGCGGCGCCGGGCACGCAGGGTCCTGGGGCGGCGCCCGCGGCGGCGCCGGGCGCGGCGCCCGCGGCTGCTCCGGCGCCGGCCCCGGGAGGGAAGAAATAATGGAAACCCAAGCCAGCCTGCGCGGCGCCCGGCTTTCCGCCCAGAAAGGCCGGCTGGTCGCCGATCTCATCCGCGGCAAGCCGGTCGACCAGGCGATCAGCCTCCTCGCCTACACGCCGAAAAAGGGCGCGGCGCTGATCCGCAAGCTGCTCGAGTCTGCGATCGCCAACGCCGAGCACAACGACGGTGCCGACATCGACACGCTGAAAGTGAAGTCGATCATGGTCGAGCGCGGCACGTATCTCAAGCGCTTCCAGGCGCGCGCCAAGGGGCGCGGCGCCCGGGTCCTCAAGTACACGTGCCACATCTACATTACGGTGGGTGACTGATGGGTCAAAAGATCAACCCGATCGGGTTCCGGCTGGCGGTGAACCGCAACTGGAGCTCGAAGTGGTACGCGAACAGCCGCAACTTCGCGCCGATGCTCGCGGAGGACATCAAGGTTCGCGACTTCCTCAAGCGCAAGCTCGCCCACGCCTCGGTCGGCCGCGTGCTGATCGAGCGCCCGGCCAAGGACGCACGCATCACCATCTTCTCGGCGCGGCCGGGCGTGGTGATCGGCAAGAAAGGCGAGGAGATCGAGTCGCTCAAGGCCGAGCTGCGCCGCATCATGGGCGTGCAGCAGGTGCACGTGAACATCGAGGAGATCCGCAAGCCCGAGATCGACGCCCAGCTGATCGCCGATTCGATCGCCCAGCAGCTCGAGAAGCGCATCATGTTCCGCCGCGCGATGAAGCGCGCGATGCAGAACGCCATGCGCCTCGGCGCGCAAGGCATCAAGATCATGAGCGCCGGGCGGCTGAACGGCATCGAGATCGCGCGCACCGAGTGGTACCGCGAAGGCCGCGTGCCGCTGCATACGCTGCGCGCCGACATCGACTACGGCATGGGCGAGGCGAAGACCAATTACGGCGTGATCGGCATCAAGGTCTGGGTCTACAAGGGCGAGGTGATTCCGAAAGGCGAGACGGCGCTGCTGCCCGCCGCCCCGGCACCGGCGCCGCCGCCGGAAGCCCCGGCCGAGCCCAAACGTGCCCGCAAACCCTTCCCCAAGGCCGGCGCCAAGCGCGGCCCGGCGAAGCCTCGCCCCGACGGCGACAAGAAGGCGAGGAAGGGAGACGCTGCGCCCGCGGCTGCCGCAGCGCCTGCACCCAAGACGGTCGTGAAGAAGCCCAAGAAGATCATCAAGGAAGAGGGCGAGAAGAAGGACGAGAAAAAGGACGAGAAAGGTAACTGAGCATGTTGCAACCAGCGCGAACGAAGTACCGCAAACAGCAGAAAGGCCGCAATACCGGCAACGCGACGCGCGGCGCCAAGGTGTCCTTCGGCGAATACGGCCTCAAGGCGACCACCCGCGGCCGGCTGACGGCGCGGCAGCTCGAAGCCGCCCGCCGCGCGATGTCGCGCCACATCAAGCGCGGCGGCCGCATCTGGATCCGCGTGTTCCCGGACAAGCCGGTGTCGCAGAAGCCCGCCGAGGTGCGCATGGGCAACGGCAAGGGCAACCCCGAGTACTTCGTGTGCGAGATCCAGCCCGGCAAGATCATCTACGAGATGGACGGGGTAACCCATGAGCTGGCCAAGGAGGCATTCGCGCTCGCTTCGGCCAAGCTGCCTTTCCGCACCATCGTCGTGCAGCGCATGCTGGGACAGTAAGGAGAAACGCGATGACCCCGAGCGAATTGCGCGCCAAGAACGGCGACGAGCTGCAGAAGGAGCTGGAGGGGCTGCTGCGGGCGCAGTTCGGCCTGCGCATGCAGCTCGCCACCCAGCAGCTCTCCAACACCAGCCAGCTGAAGAAGGTGAAGCGCGACATCGCGCGCGTGCGCACCGTCATGAAGGAGAAGACCGCAAAATGAGCACTACGGCAGCACAGCCCGCAGCGCCGGCGAAGAATCAGCGCACCCTGGTGGGTCGGGTCACCAGCAACAAGATGCAGAAGACGGTCGTGGTTCGCGTCGAGCGGCGAGTGCGCGACCCCTTCATGGGCAAGACCATTACCCGTTCGCGGAAGTACCACGCGCACGTCGAGGAAGGCCAGTTCGGCGAGGGCGACCTGGTCGAGATCGCCGAGTGCCGGCCCATTTCCAGGACCAAGGCCTGGCGGGTCACGCGCCTTGTGGAGAAATCCAAGGCCGTCTAGAATTCGGGTCCCCTGACGGGGTCCAAAACTACGCTGCCGGGCAGCGTAAGTTGGAGCGGAGAAACCAGAATGATTCAGATGCAGACCGTGTTGGATGTCGCCGATAACACCGGCGCGCGCGCTGTCATGTGCATCAAGGTGATGGGCGGTTCGAAGCGGCGCTATGCCTCGATCGGCGACCTGATCAAGGTGAGCGTAAAGGACGCGGCGCCGCGCGGCCGGGTGAAGAAAGGCGAGATCTACGATGCGGTGGTGGTGCGCACCGCGAAGGGTGTGCGGCGCTCCGACGGCTCGCTCATCCGCTTCGACCGCAACGCGGCGGTCCTGCTGACGCCGAAGATGGAGCCGATCGGCACGCGGATTTTCGGGCCGGTGACGCGCGAGCTGCGCACCGAGCAGTTCATGAAGATCGTTTCGCTCGCTCCCGAGGTGCTGTGATGCAACGGATCAAGAAGGGCGACGAGGTGATGGTTCTCGCGGGCCGCGACAAGGGCAAGCGCGGCACCGTGCTGCGCCGGGTCGACGCCGAGCATGTGGTGGTCGAGGGCGTGAACCGGGTGAAGAAGAACCAGCGCCCGAACCCGATGAAGGGCGTGACCGGCGGCATCATCGACAAGGATCTGCCGATCCACGTCTCGAACGTGGCGCTGTTTAATCCCGCGACCAAGAAGGGCGACCGGGTGGGCGTGAAGAAGCTCCAGGACGGACGCAAGGTGCGCATCTTCAAGGCGAACGACGAGCAGGTGGACGCGTAATGGCCAAGCAAGAGAAACCGGACAAGGCAAGACAGGACAAGGGCGCGGACAAGCCTGAGAAAAAACCTGCGCCCCAGCAGGCTCAGCAACAGGCGCAGAAGCCGAAGAAGGAAGGGCAGCAGCCGAAGAAGGAAGCCGCGCCGGCCAAGCCGGCCGCGCCCGAAGTCCCACCGCCTCCTGCGCGGCTCGCGGCGCACTACCGCGAAAAGGTGGTGCCCGACCTGATGCAGAAACACGGCTACAAGACGGTGATGCAGGTGCCCCGCATCCGCAAGATCACCGTCAACATGGGCGTGGGCGAGACCACCACTGACAAGAAGGTGCTCGACGCCGCGGTCGCCGACATGGCGAAGATCGCCGGCCAGAAGCCGGTGGTCACCAAGGCGCGCAAGTCGATCGCCAACTTCAAGGTCCGCGCCAATTTCCCGGTCGGCTGCATGGTGACCCTGCGCGGCGCGCGCATGTACGAATTCCTCGACCGCCTGGTGAATGTCGCCATGCCGCGGATCCGCGATTTCCGGGGGGTGTCGAACCGCGCGTTCGACGGCCGCGGCAACTACAACCTCGGCTTCAAGGAACAGATCATCTTCCCCGAGATCGACTACGACAAGATCGACATGCTGCGGGGAATGAACATCGCCATCACCACGACCGCGAAGACCGACGACGAGGCGAGGTCGCTGCTCGCCGCGTTCCGCTTCCCGTTCAAGCACTGAGAGGACGCATGGCCAAGCTCGCACTCAAGCTCCGCGACCAGAAGCGCCGCAAGACAGTGGAGAAATTCAAGACCCGGCGCGCGCAGCTGCTCGAGATCATCCACGACTCGCGCGCTTCCGACGAAGCGAAGGAAGAGGCGCGCGCCAAGCTGCAGAAGCTGCCGCGCGACGCCTCGCCGGTTCGCCTGCGCAACCGTTGCGCGCTCACCGGGCGGCCGCGCGGCGTGTTCCGCAAGTTCGGCCTGGGGCGCAACAAGCTGCGCGACCTCGCGATGAAGGGCGAAGTGCCCGGCATCATCAAGGCGAGCTGGTAGAAATGAGGGTAAGGAGACACGCATGAGCATGAGCGATCCGATCGCGGACATGCTGATTCGCATCCGCAATGCCCAGATGGTGGGGCATACGGAAGTGTCGATGCCGGCCTCCAAGCTGAAGGCTTCGATTGCCCAGGTGCTGAAGGACGAGGGCTACATCGAGGACTTCGCGCTGCGCGCCGAGGGCGCGAAGAAGGAGCTGCGCATCGGGCTCAAGTACTACGCCGGGCGGCCGGTGATCGAGCGCCTCGAGCGCGTGTCGAAGCCGGGGCTGCGGGTCTACCGCGGCCGCGACGACATTCCGCGGGTGATGAACGGCCTCGGGGTCGCGATCCTTTCGACCTCGCGCGGCGTCATGACCGACCGCAAGGCGCGCGCCGACGGCGTGGGCGGCGAAATTCTCTGCATCGTGGCCTAGTGCTATGTCCAGAATCGCCAAATATCCGGTCGCGTTGCCCAAAGGCGTGGAATTGAACGTCGCCGGCGGCAATATCTCCGTGAAAGGCCCGCTCGGCACCATCGCGCGCTCGACCGATCCCAACGTCGCGGTCGAGAAGAAGGGCGAGCAGGTCGAGTTCAAGGCGCTCGGCAACTCGAACCACGCCAACGCGATGTCCGGAACGATGCGGGCGCTGGTCGCCGGCATGGTGACCGGCGTGACCAAGGGCTTCGAGAAGCGCCTCGCGCTTGTCGGCGTCGGCTTCCGCGCCCAGGCGCAGGGCGACAAGCTTTCGCTGTCGCTCGGGTTCTCGCACCCGGTGGTGCATCAGATGCCGAAGGGCATCAAGGTCGCCACGCCGACCCAGACCGAGATCGTGATCAGCGGCATCGACAAGCAGCTCGTCGGCCAGGTGGCCGCCGAGGTGCGCGCGGTACGTCCCCCCGAGCCGTACAAGGGCAAGGGCGTGCGTTACCGCGACGAAGTCATCGTGTTGAAAGAGACGAAGAAGAAGTAATCATCATGAGCGCGAAAAACCTTGCCCGCATTCGCCGCGCGCGTCAGACCCGCTTGAAGATCCGCGAGGTCGGCGCAGTGCGCCTCACCGTGCATCGCACGAATACGAACATTTACGCGCAGATCACCTCGCCCTCGGGCGACAAGGTGCTCGCCACCGCGTCCAGCGTGGAGAAGGAGGTGCGCGGACAGCTCAAGCACGGCGGCAACCGCAAGGCTGCGGAAGTCGTCGGCCAGCGCATCGCGGCAAAGGCCAAGGAAAAGGGCATCGACAAGGTCGCGTTCGACCGCGCCGGCTACCGCTACCACGGGCGCGTCAAAGCGCTTGCCGAGGCGGCGCGCGCCGGCGGATTGAAGTTTTAGCGAGGACTCATGGCCAAGATCCAACCCAGGATGCAGCACGAGGAGCGCGGCGATGGCCTGCGCGAGAAGATGATCGCGGTGAACCGCGTCACCAAGGTGGTCAAGGGCGGCCGCGTGCTCGGCTTCGCCGCGCTTACCGTGGTCGGGGATGGCGACGGCGGCATCGGCATGGGCAAAGGCAAGGCGCGTGAAGTGCCCGTCGCGGTGCAGAAGGCGATGGAGGAAGCGCGCCGCAAGCTGTTCAAGGTCAAGCTGAAGAACGGCACGCTGCATCACATCCTCAAAGGGCGCCACGGCGCCGCCCGGGTGCTGATGCAGCCGGCGCACGAAGGCACCGGGATCATCGCCGGCGGCCCGATGCGGGCGGTGTTCGAGGTGATGGGCGTCACCAACGTGCTCGCCAAGTGCTTCGGCTCGACCAATCCGTACAACGTGGTGCGGGCCACGCTGAACGGCCTGCGCTCGATGAGCACGCCGGCCGAGATCGCGGCGCGGCGCGGCAAGAAGGTCGAGGAGATCGTCACCCCGTGAAGAAGATCAAGGTGCGGCTGCTAAAAAGCGTTTCCGGCATCAAGCGCACCCACCGCGCCACCGTGCGCGGCCTGGGCTTGAAGCGGATCAATCACGTCGTCGAGCTCGCCGACACCCCGGCGGTGCGCGGCATGATCAACAAGGTCAACTACCTGGTGCGGATCGATGCGGCTTAACACGCTGAAACCGGCGCCCGGCGCCAAGAAGGACCGCCACCGCGTCGGCCGCGGCGTCGGCTCGGGCTGGGGCAAGACCGCGGGGCGCGGCCACAAGGGCCAGAAAGCGCGCTCGGGCGGCTTCCACAAGGTCGGCTTCGAGGGCGGCCAGATGCCGCTGCATCGCCGGCTGCCCAAGCGCGGCTTCAACTCGCCGACGCGCGAGGACATCGCGGAAGTGCGTCTTTCCGAGCTGGAGATCCTTCAGGCGACCGATGTGGACTTGGCGACGTTGCAGGCGGCGGGCATCGTGCCGAGAAAGGCGCTCGGCGCCAAGATCATTGTGTCCGGCAAGCTGACGAAGAAGCTGAACGTGAAAGGCGACGTGCGGGCGTCCAAGGGAGCACGCGCCGCGATCGAAGCCGCTGGCGGCAGCATCCAGGTGATCGAGAAGCCTGCGACGCCGAAGAAAGAGAAGAAGGAAAAGAAGGCGAAGAAGGAGCAACCCGAGGGTGAAGACAAAGGTGAAGCCAAGGGCTGATGGCGACCGCGCTTCCTAACGTCGGCAAGGGCTCGCGCTACGGCGACCTCAAGCGGCGGCTCCTGTTCCTGCTCGCGGCGCTGGTGGTGTTCCGCATCGGTGCGCACATCCCGGTGCCGGGAATCGACCCCAACGTGCTCGCCGATCTGTTCCAGGGCCAGCAGGGCGGGATCCTGGGCATGTTCAACATGTTCTCGGGCGGCGCGCTGTCGCGCTTCACGATTTTCGCGCTCGGGATCATGCCGTACATCTCGGCCTCGATCATCATGCAGCTGATGACCGCGGTGAGCCCGCAGCTCGACCAGCTGAGGAAGGAAGGCGAAGCGGGCCGGCGCAAGATCACGCAGTACACGCGCTACGGCACCGTGTTCCTCGCGCTGTTCCAGGCGACCGGCATCTCGATCGCGCTCGAATCGCAGCCCGGCCTGGTGCTCGACCCGGGGCTGATGTTCCGCATCACCACCATCACATCGCTCGTCACCGGGACCATGTTCCTGATGTGGCTCGGCGAGCAGATCACCGAGCGCGGCCTGGGGAACGGCATCTCGATCATCATCTTTGCCGGCATCGCCGTCGGCCTGCCGCAGGCCATCGCCGGCACGCTGGAGCTGGTGCGCACCGGCGCGATGCACCCGCTCACGGCGCTGCTCATTGCCGTCGCCGTGCTCGTCGTCACGGCGTTCGTCTGCTTCGTCGAGCGCGGGCAGCGCAAGATCCTCGTCAATTACGCCAAACGCCAGGTCGGCAACCGCGTCTACGGCGGCCAGAGCTCGCACCTGCCGTTCAAGCTCAACATGTCGGGCGTGATCCCGCCGATCTTCGCGAGCTCGCTGATCCTGTTCCCGGCGACGCTGCTCGGCTGGTTCGGCTCCGCCGAGGGGATGCTTTGGCTGCGCGACATCGCCGGCACCCTGACCCCGGGCCAGCCGATCTACGTCCTCGCCTACGGCGCGCTGATCGTGTTCTTCTGCTTCTTCTACACCGCGCTGCAGTACAACCCGAAGGAAACCGCGGACAACCTGAAGAAGTCGGGCGCGTTCGTGCCGGGAATCCGGCCGGGCGACCAGACCGCGCGCTACCTCGAAAAAATTCTCACTCGGTTGACGCTCGCCGGAGCCGTCTACGTGACTGCGGTGTGCCTGCTGCCGGAGTTCCTGATCCTGCGGTGGAACGTGCCGTTTTATTTCGGCGGCACTTCGCTCCTCATCCTGGTGGTGGTGACGATGGACTTCATGGCGCAAGTGCAGGCCTATATCATGACCCACCAGTACGAGAGCCTGCTGCGCAAGGCAAACTTCAAGGGAGGCCTGCCGGTCCGCTGATGGCGAAGGAAGACGTCATCGAGATGCAGGGCGAGGTGCTGGAGAACCTGCCGAACGCGACCTTCAGAGTAAAGCTGGAAAACGGCCACACGATCCACGCCTTCATCTCCGGGAAAATGCGCATGAATTACATCCGCATCCTGCCCGGCGACAAGGTAACGGTGCAGATGACGCCCTACGACCTGACCAAGGGGCGCATCACCTTCCGGGCAAAGTAGAAAAGGGAACGCGATGAAAGTCATGGCTTCGGTGAAAAAGATCTGCCGCAAATGCAAGATCGTGCGGCGCAAGGGCGTGGTCCGCGTGATTTGCGCGGATCCGCGCCACAAACAGCGTCAAGGTTGATAAGACCTTGAGAAATCAACTATAATTTCGGGTTCCGCCTAGGGCACGCGCATATGGCCAGAATTGCCGGGATCAACATCCCTAACCACCAGCACGCCGAGATCGCCCTCACCGCGATCTATGGCATCGGCCGCGCGCGCGCGCAGGCGATCTGCGCCGCCGCCGGCGTGCAAGGCTCGCGCAAGATCAAGGATTTGAATGACGCCGAGCTCGAGCGCCTGCGCGAGAACGTCCAGCGCCTCACGGTCGAGGGGGATCTGCGCCGCGAGGTGCAGATGTCGATCAAGCGCCTGATCGATCTGAGCTGCTACCGCGGCTCGCGCCACCGCAAGGGCCTGCCGGTGCGCGGCCAGCGTACCCGCACCAACGCGCGCACGCGGAAGGGGCCGCGCAAGGCCGCGATCAAGCTAAACATTCAAGCGGGGAAGGCCGCCTAACCCTTATCTAACTCTATGGCAAGCCGAAACGCACCCACCCGTCAGGAACTGCAGCAGACCGCCTCGGCGCGCGCGCGCAAGAAGGAAGAAGAACGTCGCGGAAGGCATCGCGCACATCCACGCGTCCTTCAACAACACCATCGTCACCATCACCGACCGCCAGGGTAATACGCTTGCCTGGGCGACCTCGGGCCACGCCGGCTTCAAAGGCTCGCGCAAGTCGACGCCGTTCGCCGCCCAGGTCGCGGCCGAGCGCTGCGGCCGCGCGGCGCAGGAGTGCGGCGTGAAGAACATCGAAGTGCGCATCAAGGGCCCGGGACCCGGTCGCGAGTCCGCGGTGCGCGCGCTGAATGCGGTCGGCCTGAAGATCGGCAGCATCGCCGATGTAACCCCTATCCCCCACAACGGTTGCCGGCCGCCGAAGCGGCGCCGGGTCTAATCCCCCAGGTCTAATGGCTCGAAATCTCGACAAGTGCCGGCACTGCCGGCGAGAAGGCGAAAAGCTGTTCCTCAAGGGCGAGAAATGCTTCACCGACAAATGCCCGGTGGAGCGCCGCGCCTATGCCCCCGGCCAGCACGGCCAGAAGAGCGGCGCGCGGCTTTCCGACTACGGAAAGCAACTGCGCGAAAAGCAGAAGGTGCGCCACATTTACGGCCTGCTGGAGCGGCAATTCCGCAAGACCTACGCCGAGGCGGCGCGCTCCAAGGGCGTCACCGGCGAGCGGCTGCTGCAGTTGCTCGAGTCGCGCCTCGACAGCGTCGCCTACCGCATGGGTTTCGGCGCTTCGCGCACCGAAGCGCGCCAGGCCGTGCGCCACAACGCCATCCTGGTGAACGGCAAGCGGGTCAACATACCGTCCTACCAGGTGCGCCCGGGCGACGTGATCGAGGTCGCGGGCAAGGCGAAGGAGCAGTTGCGCATCAAGGCCGCGGCCGAAGCCGCCGCCTCGCGCCACATTCCGGAGTGGATGGAAGTGGATACCAAAGGCCTCAAGGGCACGTTCAAGGCGCTGCCGGTACGCGCCGACCTGCCGCAGACGATAAACGAAAGCCTGATCATCGAGCTGTATTCGAAGTAACGCTTAGCGTTAAGCGAAGTACTCAAGGACCCTTACATGCCGCAATCTGGATTTCTCAAGCCCCGTATTGTCGACGTTCAGAACCTGTCGCCGAACCACGCGCGCGTCACCATGGAGCCGTTCGAGCGCGGCTACGGCCACACGCTCGGCAACGCGCTGCGCCGGGTGCTCCTGTCGTCAAT
>Ga0208454_1000957_pt1 | contig 13243 bp, 7 predicted proteins | sample EasRivMeERMZT100_FD_187530 | JGI IMG/M metagenome (GOLD analysis project Ga0208454, IMG submission 187530) | Soil microbial communities from meander-bound floodplain in the East River, Colorado, USA - East River MetaG ERMZT100 (SPAdes) (version 2) | ecosystem: Environmental > Terrestrial > Soil >...
CCCCATCAAAGTGGGCGATGGCCAACCCCTGCCACTCACGGGCTTGAAACCGGACATCCACGTGGAAGTAAACGCGGAGGATGAGCGGACTTATTTTGCCGATCCCTACAAGGCTATTTCCAAAACAAATCGTCTGGCCAGCGTTCAGGGAATCTCGACCAATGAAACGCTCGCCGGCACGAATCGCCTCCGCCGAAGGCTCAATGAAGCCGAACTGGTGCGCATGATGCGCGAAGGCCAAAACATCGAGCTGGAACCGGCTCTGGGTCTGCGGGAATCCGATCCCTCCCGTCCGTCAGTGCACGACCCGGCCCTGGCGCGCGCCATCGATCTTCTCAAGGGCCTTTCCGTCGTGCAGCAATTCCGATCCATCTGATTTCACCGTTGACGATTTAGCCGCTGCCCCCCAAGTTGACAGAGCTTATCGGATCATGAAGACCGTCCTGTTCGTCTGCACCGGCAATATTTGTCGAAGTCCCATGGCCGAGGGCCTCTTTCGTCGCGCACTCCGAGGACGCAACGAGTTCCGGGTGCTTTCAGCGGGTGTAGGGGCCGTGGATGGGTTGCCTCCCAGCGAATATGCCGTCCGCGCGCTCAGGGACCTGGGCGTGGACATCTCCAAGCAGCGCAGCCGGATGCTGACCGCCGAGCTGGTCCATCAGGCCGATTACATCTTTGGGATGACTCACAGTCACGTCGATGCGATCACCCTCCTCTATCCCCAGGCGGCGGAGAAGACCTTCCTGCTCCGGGAATTTGACGAAACGCTGGATAGCTATGAGAACGACATCAGCGATCCCATCGGTGGGTCCTATGATGTTTATCTGAGCTGCCGGGACCAGATTGAACAAGGAATCGCTTCCATGCTCAAATTTATTGACCAGACGACAGCAGTGGTGGGCGGCGGTTCGGCCAAGACCGGCCGGATAACCCTGGCCGTGGGCGCGGACCATGGCGGCTACGAGTTGAAAGAGATCTTGAAAGAGCACTTGCAAAAGAAAGGAATCCAGGTGATGGATTTCGGCACCCATTCCAAAGAGTCCACGGATTATCCGGACTACGCGCAGGCGGTGGCGCGAAGTGTGGCGGAACATCAGCACGATCTCGGATTGTTGATCTGCACGTCCGGCATCGGGATGAGCATCGCCGCCAACAAGATCCCCGGCGCGCGCGCCGCGCTCGTTTGGGATGTGGAAATGGCAGCCTTGGCCCGGCAGCACAACGACGCCAACGTACTTTGTGTCGGTGGCAGGAAAACTTCTCCGGAGGACGCCATCAAGATGGTGGATGCTTTCCTGGAGGCGGGCTTTGAAGGTGGCCGCCACGAACGGCGGGTCGGCAAGATGGAAACTACGGGGGCACTTATGGACTTAGGATTGAAATCCGTTGATCCGGAAATTGCCGAAGCCATTGCCTCCGAACGCCAGCGCCAGCAGGAAAACATCGAGTTGATTGCCAGCGAGAATTTCACCAGTCCGGCCGTGCTGGAAGCGCAAGGCTCGGTGCTCACCAACAAGTACGCCGAGGGCTACCCGAAGAAGCGCTGGTACGGCGGCTGCGAACACGTCGATGTCGTCGAGCAACTGGCCATCGATCGCGCTCGGCAAGTCTTTGGCGCCGAACACGCGAACGTTCAACCTCACTCCGGCAGCAGCGCGAACATGGCGGTCTATTTTGCCTTCCTGAAGCCGGGCGACAGGATGCTGACCATGGACTTGAGTCATGGCGGTCATTTGACTCACGGCAACAAAGCCAATTTTTCCGGCAAGTTTTTTGACATCATCCATTACGGGGTTCGCCAGGACGACGAGCGGATCGATTACGATCAATTGGCCAGGATGGCGCGCGAGCACCGGCCCAAAATGATTACCGTCGGCGCGAGCGCTTACCCGCGCATCATCGATTTTGCCCGGATGGGGGAAATCGCTCAGGAGTGCGGGGCCTTGCTGCTGGCGGACATTGCGCATATCGCCGGCCTTGTGGCAGTGGGACTCCATCCCAATCCCTTTCCTCATGCGGACTTCGTTACGACCACGACTCACAAGACCTTGCGCGGCCCGCGGGGCGGCCTGATCCTTTGCAAAGCAAGATATTCCCGGGAGATTGATTCACAGACCTTCCCTGGCATCCAGGGCGGGCCTTTGATGCATGTGATCGCCGCCAAGGCGGTCTGTTTTCAGGAGGCGCTGCAACCCGGCTTTCGAGCCTACCAGCAGCAGATCGTTAAGAACGCCCAGGCGCTCGCCGCCGGCCTGAAACGAAATGGCTACCGTCTCGTCAGTGGCGGGACGGATAACCATTTGATGCTGGTGGATGTGGGCGCACGCGGGTTGACGGGCAAGGATTGCCAGATCGCGCTTGACGCGGCGGGCATCACTGCGAACAAGAATACGATTCCTTTCGAAACACGCTCGCCGTTCCAGGGCAGCGGCATCCGGCTGGGCACACCCGCCGTGACTACGCGAGGAATGAAGGAGCCGGAAATGGCCGCCATCGCCGACATGATCAGCGAAGTGTTGCTCGACATAAAGAATGTTGACGCCGCTCGCTCGGTGCGCCAACGTGTTTTGGAACTGACTGCAAGGTTTCCCTTGCCGTATTGATAGAAGTGAACTAAGGCTGTCTCATTCTCCGACAGTTCCAGTTTGACAGAATCAAACCTTGGCTAAACTCAAACTGAGCGACGGCAGCGTTCTTGAGAAGTTCCCTTGCACCGCCACCGCTGAATGAAATGTTCAATTTAGAAAACAGATAATTTTTATTATGGCAAAAGCACCCAAGAAGGCGGGCGCTCCCAAACCCGCCAAGCCAACTGAGGGCGAAGGCCCGCAGGCCCCTCAATCGGCGGCGACCCAGACGGCCACGGACACGATGGAGATGGAACCATCCCCCGACGCGCCGGTCGAGGAAGCCGCCGAGCCAAAAGGCGAAGCAAAGCCGAAGGGCCGCTCCAAAAAGCACGGCAAAGAGACCAAAGTCGAGGGACGGGCGGAAGCCCCCGCCGAGGACAAACCGGTAACCGCGCCTGCCGATGGCGAGCCGGGCGCGAAGGTCAACATCGCCAAACTCCAGGGGATGTCGATGGCCGAACTCAATCACATGGCCAAAGACATGGGCATTGAGAACTTCGGCACGATGCGCAAGCACGAGGTCATCTTTCACATTCTGCAGAAGAACGCCGAACGCAGCGGCGTGCTCTTCTCCGAAGGCGTGCTGGAGGTGTTGTCCGAGGGTTTCGGGTTTTTACGGTCACAGAGTTTCAATTACCTCCCTTGCCCGGAGGACATCTACGTGTCGCCATCGCAAATCCGGCGATTCGACTTGCAGACCGGCAATCTGGTGGCCGGCCAAATCCGTCCACCCAAGGAAAAGGAGCGCTTCTTTGCCTTGCTCAAAGTCGAAGCAGTCGATCAGGAAGATCCGGACAAGGCCAAGGACAAGACGCATTTCGACAACCTGACGCCGCTGTTTCCGAACCGGCGGTTTCTTCTTGAGACCGCCCAGGATGAACTTTCCACACGAGTGCACGACTTGGTCTGCCCTATCGGCAAAGGTACGCGCGGATTGATTGTGGCCCCGCCGCGGACGGGCAAAACTGTCCTGATGCAGAAACTGGCCAACGCCATTCTCAAGAACAATCCGGAATCCTATTTGTTTATCCTGCTCATTGACGAACGTCCTGAGGAAGTGACCGACATGGAACGCACCTGCCGAGGTGCTGAGGTTATCAGTTCCACCTTCGACGAGCCACCGGAACGCCACGTGCAAGTGGCCGAAATGGTCATAGAAAAGGCCAAGCGCATGGTCGAGCACAAGCGCGACGTGGTGATCCTGCTGGACTCCATCACCCGTCTGGCGCGCGCTTACAACACGGTCCAGCCGCACTCCGGCAAGATCCTTTCCGGTGGTGTGGACGCGAACGCATTGCACAAGCCCAAACGCTTCTTCGGCGCGGCGCGCAACATCGAGGAAGGCGGCTCGCTTACCATCATGGCCACGGCACTGATCGATACCGGTTCGCGCATGGATGAAGTCATCTTCGAAGAGTTCAAAGGCACCGGCAACATGGAAGTGCACCTGGATCGTCATCTGGTGGACCGCCGTATCTTTCCTTCGATCAACATCGAGCTGTCCGGCACGCGCAAAGAAGAGCTGCTCTATCATCCGCAGGAGTATCAGAAGGTAGTCCTCCTCCGCCGCGCGTTGACGGGGGTGCCGCCGGTCGAAGCGATGGAACTGCTGCTCAACAAACTCAAGAAGACCGGAAGCAACATCGAGTTCCTGCTGAGCATGGGCGTGGGTTGACGCGGATGTGAGGCGTATGAATGGACCAGGTTAAGCCAAGAGAATGGAACTGCCCGGAAAAATAAAAGTCGTAGGCAGACTCCGTGTGCCCAAAACGCCTGAAGAATGTTTCTGGCGCGGACAACGGTTGCAACGGCAGTCCGACGAGCTTAATCCCTATCCGCGGCCTCGAGGTTTTGTCTTTAAGGCCAAAACGTACCACGATTACGAGCGCTGGCGTAGAACCCAAGACAATCCGCGCCTCTGGTGAGCTGCAGCGCCAATGCCCGAGACGAATCCCGTTCTGCGCGTTTGTTCGCTGCTTAACGAGCAGTGTGCCAGGTATCTGATTGTGGATGGTCAGGCTGTGATCTTGCACGGCATCATTCGCAATACCGAGGACGTGGACATCCTGATCGAGGATTCAGAGGAGAATTGCAAAAACGTTCTGGCCGCACTTGCGCGCATGGAGGATGGGTGGGCTGCTCAACTGACTCCTCGCGACTTGCTGGAGAACGTTGTCGTCAAAATTGCTGACGAAGTCGAAGTGGATGTCAGTACACGCGCGTGGAAGGTGACTTACGCTGAGGCGCTCAAGGATGCCTGCGAGGTAGTAATCAATGGGGTGCGGGTGCCGTACCTGGGACTGGACAGTCTCATTGCCAGCAAAGAAAAAGACCGCCTCGATCTGCTTCATTTGATGGCTAAGAAACAGAAGCCCTGAACTCACGAGCCAGGCCATCGATCAGTCCTTTTGCTCTGAACAATTGGGTCTTGAGCTCAGTCCAATCCAAGCCCTTGAAACAACCGCTTGTCGTATAGCTTTTCAGCCTGTAAGAGAATAATGATGCTTTTCGCCTCAGTTCTTCGGTGTGCGTCCTCGTTTTCGCGATGGCGGCCAATCTTCCTTTGGACGAATTGGTCGCGACAGCGTCTTGGACTGCGCCAGTCCTCTGGCGCTTTCGCAACCGCGGACCCCACCCGGAGCGCGGACGTCTCGTCCGCCCACGCTGCTGGCGCGGACGCTTGCGGAGGAAACGTCCGCACTCCTGTCGCTATGTATCCTAAGGGCACAGCGCCAGAGGACTGGCGCGCTCCAAAACCTTGCCGCCCATCGGGAGGGAGCCTCCACCATGCCGTGGTCGGAGGCGCCCTGTTGGCTTTTCTGCTCGCCGGTTGTGGCCAGGGGGAAATCCGCGTCTATCAAGTGCCGAAAGAAAAGCTCACCGAAACCACTCAGGCTCGACAAGCCGAAGGAACACCACATCTGGACGGAGCTTCCTGCCGGAGGCATGAGGGCAGCGCGGTTTTCAGTAGCTGGCAAGAACAATCAGACGCTGGATGTCTCCGCGATTCCATTGCCTGGCATCGCCGCGACGAAGCAGGACATCGTGAATTTGTGGCGGGAACAAGTGCATCTGCCGGCGGTAAAAGAGGAGGAGCTTTCCGCGTTGAGGGAGGAGGTATTGGTGGGCGATACCCAGGGAGAACTCTTCGACATGGTTAGCGCCGAACCTTTAATCGATCAAAGACTCAAAGCGCGCATCCTGGTGGCGATGCTCCAGGACGGCTCCACCACCTGGTTCTTCAAGATGACCGGCGATGACGAGTCCGTGCGCGAGCAGAAGTCCAACTTCGTTGCGTTCCTGAAATCAGTCACTATCGATCACGCGTCGCACTCCCCACCGCAGGAAGGTCGCTTCACCAGCACCAATGTGAAACAAGTGCCGTCGGCCGGAGCCGATGATGCCGGTGGTCCGGCGGCGAAACCCGTTTGGGAAGTTCCCCCGGGATGGACGGAGGCGCCGCCCACGCAAATGGTGCTGGCCAAATTCCTTTTGCAAGGCCAGGGAACCAACAAAGCGGAAGTCACGGTCAGTGTCTTTCCCGGCAATGTGGGCGGCGTGCTGGCGAACGTGAATCGGTGGCGCGGCCAGATTGGTCTGCCGCCCGCCAGTGAGAATGATCTTGCGAGCATGACCAGCTCTCTTGACGCGCCTGGCGGGAAAGCGATCTTAATCGATATGAGCGGCACCGATGCCAAGACTGGCCAAAAGGCGCGCCTGATCGGGGCGATTCTCCCCCAGGGTGAGCGCACTTGGTTCTACAAATTGATAGGCGATGAGCAAGTCGCCGCGCGTGAAAAGCAGGCCTTTGTCAAGTTCGTCCAAACGGCTAAATACCCGAATGGTTGACCGCATCCTGAAATTTTTCAATTCGCTCCGCCTCACCGTCGTGCTCCTGTGCGCGGGGCTGGTGCTGGTGTTCGTTGGCACTTTGGCGCAGGTGGACGAGGGCCTGTATGCAGCCCAGGCGCGCTATTTCAAAAGCTGGTTCATCTCATCACCCACTGTCTTTGGCGCGAAGGTCCCGATCGTGTTGCCGGGTGGTTACTTGATTGGAACTTTGCTGCTCATCAATCTGGTGGTGGCACACCTGAAGCGATTTCAATCCACGAAAAAGAAGATTGGCATCCATCTCATCCACGGCGGGATCGTGCTGCTGTTGCTCGGACAGTTATTGACGGATGCGTTTTCAACCGAGAGCGCCATGCGCCTGGCGGAAGGGGAATCAAGAAACTACTCGCAGGACTTTCACGCCAATGAACTGGTTGTCATCGATACTTCGAATCCGGAACATGACGACGTCATTTCCATTCCCGAGGGGTTGGTTGCGAAGAAAAAGGAGATCCGCCATCAGAAATTGCCGGTCACGCTGCGCGTCCATCAGTACTGGCCGAACTCATGGCTGTTGAACGAGCCGACAAACAACAGCATCCCCATCTCCGTTACGCAGGGGCTGGGTTCCGGCCTGCACCTCCTTCCCCTCAAGCCAACCGTCGCGATGGACGAGCGCAATCTTCCCAGCGCCGTCATCGAAGTGGTGACGCCACAAGGCTCGCTGGGCACGTGGCTGGTCAGCAGTCAAAGCGGCGCAGAACAGAAATTCACCCACCAGAACAAGACTTATGAACTGGCCATGCGCTTTCAGCGGCACTACAAGCCATTTCATTTGAAGCTCCTGGAGTTCACTCATGAGAAGTATCGTGGCACGGAGATTCCCAGGAACTTCGCCAGCCGGGTTCGCATCCAGCGGCCCGCGATGAAGGAAGATCGCGAGGTGCTCATTTACATGAACAATCCCCTCCGATACAACGGCGAGACCTACTATCAGGCCGGCTTTGACGAGAAGAACGACCAACTCGTCAACAAAGTCACCATCCTGCAAGTGGTGCACAATCCGAGCTGGCTGACGCCTTATTTCTCTTGCGTCCTGGTGGCGTTGGGAATGATCGTTCAATTTGTTTCGCACCTGGTCGGTTTTGCTATGAAACGGAGAAGCGCATGAAGTGGATTTACAAAACACTGCCCTGGTTTTTCGTCGCCTTGTTCGGGGCTGAAATCATTGCCGTGGTCATGCCCAAACGCGACGGCGCGTTTCACATCCGTGAATTTGGCCGCCTGCCCGTGCTGCTCAATGGGCGCATTCAGCCGTTTGACTCGGTGGGGCTCAACTCGCTGCTCCAAATTCGCAGCACCGGCAATGTGCCCCTGGAGGGCAACGGCGCCAACGGTTCCTGGGGGGAATGGAATGAGTTGCGCAAAAACCCCAACGCACAGCCGCTGACCGAGCGACAGTGGTGGCAGTTCAACAAGCATCCCAAGAAGCTCAAAGCGACGGCATGGCTTTTGGAAGTGATGCTCCGGCCGGAGGAGGCCGATGAGCGGCCTATCTTTCTGGTTCATCATCCGGAACTTCTGGGCGAATTAAAACTCGCGGACAAGGGAGTGGAAAACTCCGCACTGCATTACTACAGCTACAACGAACTCAAGCAAGTCCGCGACGAAGTCCGTACGCAAGCCATTCGCATTCAGGAAAGCGTTAAAGAGGAAAAGCAGCGAACGCCGGTCCAAAAGCAAACGGTAAAACTGGAAAACGCGCTCATTATCTACGAGCGGTTGAAGAACAGCCTGCGGCCGCAAACCTCCGACGATTTTGCCGCGGAATTGGCTGAGTTTCAGAAGGCGGTTGGGCCGGGCATGGCGGCGTTCAATGCCCAGCAGGAGAAAAAGGAGTTCGATCATGGCGCTCTGGAGCGCTTTGCCGAGCCGCTCAACCACTACTTCGTCATGTCCAAGTGGGCCCTGCCGCTGATCGTGCCTCCATCGAACCCCGAAAAATCGCGCGACCAATGGGTCAATGCGGGCACCGCCATCCTGGAATCGGTGCGCGGCGGGGAGATACCTCCGGCCATGACCTGGTTTGCGAAGATAGCCACCGCTTATCGGCAGAACAATGCTTCGGAGTTCAACCGTGCCGTCGCCGAATACAAGCAGTGGCTCGGGCCAAAATTCCAGCGGGAATTGAGCAAGGGACGCCGCGAGTTTTTCTATAACGACACCAAGCTGTTTTTACATTCGATCATCATTTATATCTTTGCCTTCGTGCTGGCGGGCGGCTCGTTGCTGACCTTCGGTGTGACCTCCAACCTCTCCGAATCGCTGCGGCGTTCAGCTTTCTATCTCGTGTTGATCGCGGGAGCGGTGCACACCTTTGCACTGGTCTTCCGGATGGTCCTGGAAGGACGTCCTCCGGTGACGAACCTGTATTCTTCCGCCATCTTCATCGGCTGGGGAGCGATGGTGCTGGGGGTGGTCCTGGAACGGATTTATCGCGTTGGTATTGGAGCTGTGGTGGCGGCGCTGGCCGGTTTTTTGACTCTGCTCATCGCCCACAATCTCGCGCTGGGTGGCGATACGATGGAAATGTTGCGCGCGGTGCTGGATACCAATTTCTGGCTGGCCACCCATGTGGTCGTGATCACGCTTGGTTATGCTTCGACTTTCGTTGCGGGTTTGCTGGCCATTCTTTTCATCTTCCTGGGCATATTCACACGAGTCCTCACGCAGAAGCTGGGTGCGCGAGGGGCCGCAACTGCGAGCGCGGCCGTGGGTATCGTGGCTGGACCGAGCAAAGGCATCAACATGGCAAAGCAATTGTCATCCCCCGGCACGGCGGACTTGAGCAAAGCCCTCTCGAAAATGGTTTACGGCATCGTTTGCTTCGCGACCCTCTTCAGCTTCACCGGCACGGTTCTGGGCGGCATCTGGGCCGATCAATCCTGGGGACGTTTCTGGGGCTGGGACCCGAAGGAAAACGGCGCGCTCATCATCGTGCTTTGGAACATCATCATCCTGCACGCAAAATGGGGCGGGCTGGTGCGGGAGCGCGGCTTGATGAACATGGCTGTCTTCGGCAACGTGGTGACAAGTTTCTCCTGGTTTGGCGTCAACATGCTCGGCATCGGCCTCCACTCTTACGGCTTCATGGACGCGGCGTTCAAGTGGCTGATGCTCTTTGTGAGCAGCCAGCTTTTGATCATAGGGATGGGTCTGTTGCCCAAACATCTTTGGAGAAGTTTCCGGACAGTCCCTGCGGTCACGCCACAACATCTTAAGCAGCCGAGCCTGTCGCCGGAAAGCAGCGACCGGCTTCGGCATGAGCTCATTGCGCCGGCCTTAAATTCTTTGACGCTTCTCCGCCCTTCCCGTAGGTTCTTCCACGGATTTAGAGTGATTGCCAAAAGTAATTTCCGAAAAGGTGGGGCAAACCTGCCGGTTTGCCGCGACGCCCAGCAGAGCGTCGCCCACCTTTTCGGAAATTACTTTTGGCAATCGATATAGAAGACCATGTTAGGACTTATCATCAAGAAAATCCTCGGCTCGAAGAATGATCGGGAAGTGAAGAAGCTCCGGCCGCTGGTGGCAAAGATCAACGAGATCGAAGCCTCCCTCCAATCGTTGTCCGATGATGCGTTGCGTCAGAAGACCGCGGAATGGAAAGCGCGCATGTCCGCCATTCAAGACAAGGAGGAACTGAAGGAAGCGCTGAATGAAATCCTGCCCGAAGCCTTCGCGGTGGTGAAGAATGCGTGCCGGCGTTTGATGGGCACTGAGATTGTTGTTCGCGGCCATCCCACGAAATGGGACATGATCCCGTTTGATGTTCAGCTCATCGGCGGCTGGGCCTTGCACAGCGGGCGCATCGCGGAAATGGCCACCGGCGAAGGCAAAACGCTCGTCGCCACCATGCCGGTTTATTTGAATGCCTTGAGCGGGCGTGGCGTGCATGTCGTGACTGTGAACGATTACCTCGCCGCCCGCGACAGCGAGTGGATGGGGGTGGTTTATAAATTTCTCGGCCTGTCGGTCGGTTGCATCCTTCACGACCAGTCGCCCAACGTTCGTCGCGAGCAATACAATTGCGACATCACTTACGGTACCAATGCCGAGTATGGTTTCGATTATCTGCGCGACAACGGCATGGCCACTCGCCTGGAGGAGCAAGTGCAGCGCGGCCATTATTTCGCCATCGTGGACGAAGTGGACTCCATTCTTATCGACGAGGCGCGCACGCCGCTCATCATCAGCGGGCCATCGGTGATCAATGTGGACAACGATCTCTACAATCGATTCAAGCCGCAAGTCGAGTCGATCGTTCACGCGCAGGAGAGGCTTTGCAGCCGCTTCCTCAACGAGGCCGAGCAACTCATGAAGAAGTTGCACCCGGAGGACGGCGCCAATCCCGCCCACCCCGAAGTGCTGGAGAGGGAGATCGGCTTGCTGCTCTATCGCGTGAAGAGTGGCAACCCGCGTTCGGAGGCCTTTCTTCGTCTGCTGGAGAATCCGGAGAACCTGAGGATGATGAACACCTCGGAGTTGCAGCTTCACGCCGACCAGTCCAAGAAAGACCTCTACGCTCAAAAAGAAGAACTCCTTTATGCCATCGATGAGAAGAGTCACGACGCCGACTTGACGGAGAAGGGGCGCACTTTTCTCAGTCCCAAGGATCCGGATGCCTTCGTGCTGCCAGACTTGATTTCAGCGTTTCACGAGATCGACGCAGGTGGAGGCGATCCTCAGAAGCGGCTGGAGACGAAATCCAGGCTGCAAGCTGACTTCGAGGCCAAGGCGCAGGCCATTCACGCCATCTCGCAATTGCTCAAGGCCTACTCCATTTATCTCAAAGACGTGCAGTATGTCGTCCAGGACAACAAAGTCATTATTGTGGACGAGAATACCGGCCGGCTGATGACAGGGCGCCGGTGGAGCGATGGCCTCCATCAGGCGGTGGAAGCCAAGGAGGGGGTGGAGGTGGAACGTGAGACGCAGACCCTGGCCACGATTACCATCCAAAATTATTTCCGGCTGTATCACAAGCTCGCGGGCATGACCGGTACGGCGGAAACCGAGGCGACTGAGTTTTACGACATCTATAAGTTGGGCGTGCTCGTCATCCCGACGAATAAACCGGTTGCGCGCAAGGACGCCCACGACACGGTCTATAAAACCAAGCGCGAAAAATTCGGCGCCGTGCTCAAGGAGATCACCTCCATTCATCAGCAAGGACGCCCCATCCTGGTCGGCACGGTGTCCGTCGAAACCAGCGAGCATCTTTCCCGCATGTTAAAGAAAGCGGGCATCATCCATTCCGTGCTCAATGCCAAGTACCATCAGCAGGAAGCTGAGATCGTCGCGCGGGCGGGTCAGCGCAGCGTCGTCACCATCGCCACCAACATGGCCGGTCGCGGCACGGACATCAAGCTCGGTTCGGGCATTCCGGATCTGGGCGGCCTGCATGTCGTCGCGACGGAGCGTCACGAAGCCCGCCGCATCGATCGCCAATTGCGCGGACGTTGCGCCCGCCAGGGCGATCCCGGCTCGTCGCATTTTTTCATTTCGCTGGAAGACGATTTGATGCGCCTCTTCGGTTCCGATCGCATCGTCAAATACATGGAGAAGATGGGGCTGGAGGAGGGCCAGGAACTGGAGCATCCGCTTCTCAACCGCTCCATCGAGCAAGCCCAGAAGCGCGTGGAGCAACACAACTTCCAGATTCGCAAGCGCACGCTCGAATACGACGACGTGATGAACAAGCAACGCGAAGTCATCTACGGCTTCCGCAATGAAATCATCCGCGCCGCAGATGTGCGCGACCGGCTCATGGACGTGATGGAGGAAGTGGTCATCCAAAAGGTGGACGAATACACTTCCGACACTGAAGAAGTCTCCGAATGGAACGTGCGCGCGCTGGTCGATTGGGTGAATTTGAACTTCCCGCTGGGCTTGCCCGAGGATGAGATTATTAAAGCCGCCCATTCCGGCCATGAAGATCCTGTCAAAGGTTCCATCTTTGACGGTCTCACTCCTGCCCAGTTTGCCGTCTGCCAATTCATCTCTGAAAAGGTGCGCAATGCTTACAATTTGAAGGTGAGCTTTGAGAATCCCGAAGCCCTCAAAGTGATCGAGCGTTATACCATCCTCACGGCCATCGACAAGCTGTGGCAGGAGCATCTTTATGGCATGGACAGTTTGCGCAACAGCATTGGCCTGCGCGCCTATGGCCAGCGCGATCCGCTCATCGAATACAAGGCCGAAGCCTTCACGCTCTTCGAGGATTTGATGGTCAACATCAAGACCGAGATTTGTCACAACATCTTCCGCAGCGCTTCCAGCCTCATGGCCTACGAGCAATTCGCTCGAAGCATGCAACGGCACGCCGAGCATCAGGCCACGACGGCGTTCGGTGACGCTGACGCCACCACGACCGCGTCGTCAGGCGGGGGCTCGCGTCCCAGCGATGTCGTGAGCGAAGCCGCCGAAGCCGTAGCCAAAGCCAAACCGATCCGCAGCGGTCCCAAAGTCGGACGCAACGATCCTTGTCCCTGCGGCAGCGGGAAGAAGTACAAGCAGTGTTGCGGGAAGAATGGTTAGAGTGATCGCCAGATCGGTCACGCGTGTGGCCCCCAGAAGTGGCTGCGGCTTGGCCAGACGCGCGTGTGACAATTAGCAATTACCTGAATTTTGCACGGAAATCACCGTTTTCGCCCTGCCGGAGCGAATAGAATTGTCTCCGATCGATTGTTAGATTCCGATTTTTTTCGTCGCGTTGATGAAGT
>Ga0208454_1000958_pt1 | contig 13240 bp, 12 predicted proteins | sample EasRivMeERMZT100_FD_187530 | JGI IMG/M metagenome (GOLD analysis project Ga0208454, IMG submission 187530) | Soil microbial communities from meander-bound floodplain in the East River, Colorado, USA - East River MetaG ERMZT100 (SPAdes) (version 2) | ecosystem: Environmental > Terrestrial > Soil...
GCGTGCCCCAGCTGCCGCTGCAGGCGATGGCGATGCGGCGCGTGATGCTCAACCTCATCGACAACGCCCTGCGCTACGGCGAAAGCGGGGTGAGCGTCTCGGTGCGGGCCGAGCGCGGCCTCGTGGTCGTCGATGTGAGCGACCGCGGCCCCGGCATCCCGGCCTCCGAGGTCGAGCGGCTGAAGCAGCCTTTTACGCGAAACGAAGTCGCGCGCAGCGACAAGGGCGGCGCGGGTCTCGGCCTCGCCATCGTCGAGCGCGTGGTGCGCGCGCACCGCGGCAGCTTCGAGCTGCTCGCGCGCGAGGGCGGGGGCCTGATCGCGAGGATCCGGCTGCCCTTCGAGAGCTAGACCACCGAGAACGCCCTCCGGGCGCCGGGGTTTCTCGGGTACACTTCGCTCCGATCACGAACGAAAGGATGATCCGACCATGAACAGATTGATTGCGATCCTGTGCCTGATCGCCGCGCCGGCGGCGTTTGCGCAACCCTGTCCCGCGAAAAACCTGCAGTACTGGCAGGCCTTTCCCGCAGGGGGCGAATCCGACATATCCGGCAGGCATCAGCAGCTGGTGCTGAAGAAGAAATGCCCCGCGATCGAAACCATCATCCAGTACAAGCCGGGCGCGGGCGGCGGCCTGATGTGGGCGCAGATGAACGCCCTGCCCGGAGACGGCCTGAACATCGTCGGCATCAACCTGCCGCACATCGTCCTCGCGCCATTCGAAGGCCTGGTGCAGTACAAGACCGAGGACATCACACCCACCTTCTGGTACCACTACACGCCGGACGCGCTGGTCGTGCCCGAGTCCAGTCCGATCAAGACCTTCCAGGACTTCGTCAAGGCGGCGAAGGCGCAGCCCGGGAAGATCTCGCTGGGAGGCTCCGGGCTGAATTCCGCGAACCACGCCGCGCACGAACGTCTCAACGCCGAGTTCGGCGTCAAGACCACCTACATTCCTTTCAAAGGCACCGGCGACATGACCATCGCCGTGGCGGGCGGGCACGTCGGCGGCGCGATGTCCTACACGGCCTTCGCGATCAACAACAAGGGCAAGATGCGTGCGCTCGTGGTGGCGATGGAAAAGCGCCATCCGTTGCTGCCGGACGCGCCCACCTTCAAGGAACTGGGCGTGAACTGGGTCGACGGCGCCTTCCGCGGCATCGGCATGCCGAAGTCCACGCCGCCGGAAGTGCGCAAGCGCATGTCGGACCTGTGGGCCGCGCTGAACGACGACCCGCAGATGAAGGAGCTCGCCGCGAAGAGCGGCTTCGAGCTGGTCAACGTGGGCGTCGAGCAGATGGACGCCTTCATGAAGGAGCGAATCCGCGTCTATACGGGCACGGCAAAGCGCATGGGGCTCGCGAAGTAACGCGGTTCGGCGGGCTTACGCCCGCCAGGACTTGAGCACCTCGTAGCGGCTGCCGCGAGGCAGCGTCAGCGAGCGCACCAAAGCGAAGCCGTCGATATCCCACGGAATCTGCTGCAGCGCGGGCATCGCTTTCGGCTCGCGGGCGTCGCGCAGCAGCGTGACGTGCGACACGAAGCCCTTCCCGTCGAAACCGACGCCGGAGCGCAGCAGCGCGCCGCGCATATCGGCGACCAGCGTCTCGAGTTCCGCCGGCACGACGGACGCGCCCGCCCACGCGATGCGGTTGTGCTTCCAGTATCCGGGCTGATCGAGGACCAGAGAAACGGCGCACGGCGCGACTTCACCAGCTGCGCGCTCGACCTCTGCGACGCGCGCCCCCTCGACGCTGCCGAGAAAAGCAAGCGTCACGTGCAAATTCTCAGTGCGCGTCGGCCGGCCGCCGCACACGGCACGCAGCTCGCGCGACCAGTGGGCGAGTCGCTCGCGCACGGCCTCGTCCGGCCAGAGCGCGAAGAACAGCCTCACCGGTGCAACGGCAGGTTTGGAACTCATCAGGGCACGTTCCTTGATCCGGCCGGTGCCGGGCAGTGGCTTGTGTGTCTCAGCGCACAGACGCCCGCCGGAGAAACCTTGATTATCCGCATTAACCTTGGGAGGGGTGCGTTTCTTCCCGATTTGCGCAAGCCGGCAATCTGCCGGCCCGACAAGCGCAGTCCCCTCCGGATCGTTGTACGCTTTTCACGGAAATCGCCATGTCCGAAACACGAAACAGTCCCACCCTTGCCGGCAACGCGGATGTCGCCACGGAATTACGACACCAGAAGGCGCTGCTCAAGGCGGGGGCCTTGCAGTACGCGATCCTTACCAGCGCCAATTTCTCGATCATCGCCACCGACGAGAACGGCATCATCCAGCTGTTCAACGTCGGTGCCGAACGCATGCTGGGCTACAAGGCCGCCGAAGTCGTCAACCGCATCAGCCCAAGCGACATCCACGATCCGCTGGAAGTAGCGACGCGCGCCCAGGCATTGAGCCTGGAGCTGGGAACACCCATTGCCCCGGGCTTCGAGGCGCTGGCCTTCAAGGCTTCGCGCGGGATCGAGGACAGTTATGACCTGACCTATATCTGCAAGGATGGCAGCCGCTTTCCGGCCATCGTGTCGATAACGGCGCTGCGCGACGACCACGACGAGATCATCGGCTACCTGCTGATCGGCACCGACAATTCCGTGCGCAAGCGCATCGAATCGGACCTCAACCAGGCGATGGCCGCCGCGGAGAAAGCCAACCGCGCGAAAACCGATTTCATCTCCGGCATGAGCCATGAACTGCGCACGCCGCTCAATGCGGTGCTCGGTTTCGCGCAGCTGATGGAGTCCGGCACTCCGCCGCCGACGCCCTCGCAGAAGCGCAACCTCGACCAGATCCAGAAGGCGGGCTGGTACCTGCTGGAGCTGATCAACGAGATCCTCGACCTCTCGCTGATCGAGTCGGGCAAGGTGACGCTGTCGAAGGAACCGGTCTCGCTGGTCGACGTGATGCTCGAATGCCGGGCGATGATCGAGCCGCAGGCGCAGAAGCGCGGCATCGCCATGACGTTTCCGCACTTCGACATCCCCTACTTCGTCAAGGCTGATCGGACCCGGGTCAAGCAGGTGCTGATCAACCTGCTGTTCAACGCCATCAAGTACAACAGGCCGGAAGGCACGGTCGTCGTGGAGTGCTCCCCGGCCCCTGATACGATTCGCATCAGTGTCCGGGACACCGGCGCAGGGCTGTCTGCGGAACAGGTCGCGCAGCTTTTCCAGCCCTTCAATCGCCTCGGCAAGGAGGCCAGCGCGGAGGAAGGCACGGGCATCGGCCTGATGGTGACCAAGCGGTTGGTCGAATTGATGGGCGGCGCCATCGGCGTGGAAAGCGAAGTCGGCGTGGGAAGCGTGTTCTGGTTCGAACTGCACCTGACTGCCGCGCCGCGGCTTGGCGTTCCCGAAGCTGAACATGCGGCGCTGGCGCGCCCGCCCATGGCGGTGGGCACCCCGCTGCGCACGTTGCTGTACGTGGAAGACAATCCGGCCAACCTGGAGCTCGTCGAGCAGCTCATCGCACGCCGCCCCGACCTGCGCCTGCTGAGCGCGCCGGACGGCAACCTCGGCATCGAGTTCGCGCGCGCCTATCAGCCGGAGGTGATCCTGATGGACATCAACCTGCCCGGCTTGAGCGGCATCGCAGCCATGAAGATCCTGCGCGCGGATCCGTCGACGGCGCATATCCCCATCATCGCGCTCAGCGCCAACGCGGTGCCGCACGACATCGAGAAGGCCCTCGAGGCAGGGTTCTTGAACTACCTCACCAAACCCATCAAGGTCGGCCAGTTCATGGATGCGCTGGACGCGGCATTGAAATTTGCCCTGACCAAGCCCGGCCCCGGAGCCGAAAAGGAAGCTGCATGAAGCTTACCGAGCCCGACATCCTCAATGCCAGCCTGCTGATCGTCGACGATCAGGAGGTCAACGTCAGCCTGCTCGAGCAGATGCTGCGCGAAGCCGGCTACACCCGCGTTTCCTCGACCATGGATCCGTACCAGGTCTGCGCGCTGCATCGCAAGAACCGCTACGACCTGATCCTGCTCGACCTGCAGATGCCGGGCATGGACGGGTTTCAGGTCATGGAAGGCCTCAAGACCAACGACGCGGACGGCTACCTGCCGGTGGTCGTGATCACCGCGCAGCCCGGCCACAAGCTGCGCGCACTGCAGGCCGGCGCAAAGGATTTCGTCAGCAAGCCGTTCGATCTGGTCGAAGTCAAGACGCGCATCCACAACATGCTCGAAGTGCGGCTGCTGTACAAACAACTCGAGAATTACAGCAAGGTGCTGGAACAGACGGTGCAGGAACGGACCGCCGAACTGCGCGAAAGCGAAGCCCGCTATCGCAGCCTGACCGAACTCGCCTCCGACTGGTACTGGGAGCAGGACGAGAAGGGGAATTTCACCAAGGTTTCCGGCCCGGTCCTGGAGATGCTCGGAATCCAGGTGGCCCCACTGGCGGGAGATGCAAGCGATGTTCAGGCAGCAGGCTGGAATGAGGCGGAGCGGGAGCACCTGCAGGCCACCATTGCGGCGCGGCAGCCATTTCTGGATTTCGCCTTCAGCCGCGTCAACACCGATGGCTCGCAACAACAGTTCCGGGTGAGCGGGGAGCCGATGTTCAACCAGGCCTGCCGCTTCATCGGTTACCGCGGAATCGGCGTGGAACTCACCGCAAAGAAATAGAACGCAAGAGTTCGAAGTTTAGGGAACCTCTGAACAAATGGCGAAATTGGAAACCGTGAACGCGAGGTTCCTCCTGAAGTCGGTGGTGCAAGGGGGCGGAGCCCCTTTGTCTTCCTTGGCGAGGCCATCACCTCATAGTCCGAATCAAAACCATCTTCTCGCCGCCCTGCCCACGGCGGAATTCGAGCGCCTGTCTCCCCATCTTGAACTGACCCCGATGCCGCTCGGTGAAATCCTCTACGAACCCGGCGGACAGTTGCAGCACGCCTATTTCCCCACCACCTCCATCGTGTCGCTGCACTACGTCACGGAGTCCGGCGCATCGGCCGAAACCGCGGGGGTGGGCAATGAAGGCGTCGTCGGCATTTCGCTGTTCATGGGAGGGGATACCACGCCAAGCTCGGCCGTGGTGCAGACCGCGGGCCACGCTTACCGGCTGGAGAGCCGCTTGCTGAAGCAGGAATTCGATCGCGCCGGCCTGATGCAGCACCTGATGCTGCGTTACACCCAGGCGCTGATTACACAGATGGCCCAGACGGCGGCCTGCAATCGGCACCATTCGGTGGAGCAGCAACTGTGCCGCTGGCTGTTGCTGACTCTCGATCGCATGCAGACGAACGAGCTGGTCATGACGCAGGAATTAGTCGCCAGCATGCTCGGCGTGCGCCGGGAAGGCATTACGGAGGCCGCCGGGAAATTGCAGCACGCCGGTTTTATCCGCTACCGCCGCGGCCATATTTCAGTCCTCGAGCGGTCCGGACTGGAGACCCGCGTGTGCGAGTGCTACGCCGTGGTCAAGAAGGAAGTGAGCCGCCTGCTGTCCGATGTGCGGCACCGCCAAGGCGCTGCTACCGTCGTCTAATAACCGCCCCCGGCCAACGATAGGTCGAAACCGGGCGCACGGCCTCGTCCGGCCAGAGCGCGAAGAACAGCCTCACGGCGCAAACGCTTCGGGATAGCGGCGCGGATCGGAAGTGTCCGGGGAGGGAACGAGCAGCGCGATCGCCTCGGCGGCGATGCCCTCGCCGCGGCCGATCGCCCCGAGCCGCTCGGCGGTCTTCGCCTTGACGTTGACGCGGGCTTCGCCGATCCCGAGATCGGCGGCGATGTTCGCCACCATCGCCGGAATGTGCGCCGCCATCTTCGGCGCCTGGGCGATGATGGTGGCGTCGATGTTCTCGACAGCCCACTCCGCCTTGAGAAGTTTCTTTCCGACCTCGCGCAGGAGCGCCCGGCTGTCGGCGTCCTTGTATTTCGGATCCGTATCGGGGAAATGCCGGCCGATGTCGCCGAGCGCCGCAGCGCCGAGCAGCGCGTCGCACACCGCGTGGATGAGCACGTCGGCGTCGGAATGCCCTTCCAGGCCCTTGTCATGGGGGATGGTGACTCCGCCGACGATCAGCTTTCGGCCCATCACCAACGCGTGCACGTCGAAACCCTGCCCGATTCTCACAGGTTTCCCTTGAGCAAACCTTCGGCGATGTCGAGATCGGAAGCAAACGTAACTTTTAAGTTTTTAGTGCTGCCTTCGATGAGCCTCGGCCTGTGGCCGAGCGCTTCGACCGCGCCCGCTTCGTCGGTGACGTGCGCGGCGTCGCGCAGCGCCCGCATCAGCATGCCGTGCCGGAACATCTGCGGCGTCTGCGCCTGCCACAGACCGTCCCTGGACACGGTCTCCAGGATGCGCAGCTCGTCGTCGGCGCGCTTCAGAGTATCGCCCACCGGGATGGCGAGTATCCCGCCGATCTCGTCGCCCCCTACGCTGTCGATCAGACGGCGCAACTCGGCTTGCCCGAGGCAGGGCCGCGCCGCGTCGTGAACCAGCATCCAGTCGTTCGGATCGACCGCGCTCGCCGCGGCGACAAGGCCGTTGAGCACGCTGTCGCGCCGGCTTTCGCCTCCGCAGTAGAGCGGTGCGAGCCGGCCGCCGAAGGCGCTCCAATCGTGCTTGCGGAACTCCGTGTCCAACCGCGGCAGCACCACGAACACGATCTCGACCTCCGGCGCGGCGAGCAGGCGCTCGACCGCATGGTGCAGCATGGTCTTTCCGGCGAGCGGCGAGTACTGCTTGGGGATGTCGGCGCTGAAGCGCGAACCCGAGCCGGCGGCCGGAACGAGGCCGAAATATCGCGCAGTCATCGATCAAGTCACTGAATTCGGGCGGGATTCGGAAAGTTCAGCACGTTATAATTATACCGGTGTCCCGAGTTCAAACCGACGCCTCGCGAATCGAGGCGTCGGTTAACTCGGGTTTTGCTATTTCCGCTATTCCCACTACATCGAAAACGATGAGCGCAGTCATCTCACCCGAAGCGACCACGAGCGCCGCCCGCCTCCACGGCTCGAGCGACGCGCTCGCGCTCGCGCGTCTCGCTCAAGGCTCGCGGCCCGCCGTGGTCTTCTGCGCCCAGGCGACCGAGGCGCAACGGCTGAAGGACGAGATCGCGTGGTTCGCGCCGCAGCTCGCCGTGCTGCTGCTGCCCGACTGGGAAACCCTGCCCTACGACAGCTTCTCTCCGCATCATGACCTGGTGTCGGAGCGCCTGGCGACGCTCTACCGCATCATGCGCGAGGATTTCGACGTTGCCATCGTCCCTGCGGCGACCGCGCTCACGCGCCTGGGGCCGCCGTCCTTTCTCGCGGCGCACAGTTTTTTCCTCAAGGCGGGAGAAGCGCTCGAGCTCGAGCGCTTTCGCGCCCAGCTCACGCTCGCCGGCTACAGCCACGTCACGCAGGTGGTCGCGCCGGGCGAGTACTGCGTGCGCGGCGGGCTGATCGATCTCTTTCCCATGGGCAGCGCGCTGCCCTACCGGATCGACCTCGTCGACGAGGAGATCGAATCGATCCGCTCTTTCGATCCGGACACCCAGCGCACGCTCTACAAGGTCCCGGAGATCCGCCTGCTTCCGGCGCGCGAATTCCCCATGGACGAGGCCGGACGCAACCGGTTCCGCCGCAGCTTCCGCGATGCCTTCGAGGGCGATCCGTCGAAGAGCCGCATCTACAAGGACGTGAGCAACGGCGTCGCCCCCGCCGGGATCGAGTACTACCTGCCCCTGTTCTTCGAGCAGACCGCGACGCTGTTCGACTACCTGCCGAAGAACGCCACCGTCTGCCTGCACGGGCAGGTGCACGATGCCCTCACCGAGTTCTCGCGCGACGCGCACGGCCGCCACCAGCTCCTCGCGGGCGACCGCACGCGGCCGCTCCTCCCGCCCGCGGAGTTGTTCCTGAGCGCGGAGGATTTCTTCGTTCGCGCAAAGGCCTTCAAGCGCGCGGACATCGAAGGCGACGCTCCCTCCGCGCATCCGCTGCCCGAGCTCGCGGTCGAGCGGCGCGCGGCCGATCCTCTGCACCGCCTGAAAGCCTTTCTCTCGGAAACGCCTTGCCGCGTGATGCTGCTCGCCGAATCGCCCGGCCGCCGCGAAACGCTCGCGCAGTATCTCGCCGAATACGGCCTCAAGCCCGAACCCTCCTCCGGGTTCGAGGAATTCCGGCGCTCGCCGGCGAAGCTCGCCCTCGGCGTGGCGCCGCTCCTCGCCGGCTTCTTCCTCGATTCCGAGCAACTGTGCTTCGTCACCGAGTCGGAGCTCTACGCCGGGACCGCCCGCTCCCGCGCGGCGCGCGACCGGAAATCGGTCAGCTCGGTCGAAGGCATGCTGCGCGACCTCTCCGAGCTGCGCGCGGGCGACCCGGTGGTGCACGTGCAGCACGGCATCGGGCGCTACCGGGGCCTGGTCGATCTCGATCTCGGCGAAGGATCCGCGGAGTTCCTGCTGCTCGAATACGCGGAGGACAACAAGCTCTACGTGCCGGTGGCGCAGCTGCACTCGATCGGCCGCTACTCGGGCGGCCCGCCCGAGCAGGCGCCGCTGCACAAGCTGGGCGGGGACCAGTGGGACAAGGCCAAGCGCAAGGCCGCGCGCGCGGTGCGCGACGCCGCCGCCGAGCTCCTCGACCTGTACGCGCGCCGCGCGACCCGCCAGGGCCACGCCTTCAAGCTGAACCAGCACGACTACGAGGCCTTCGCCGAAGGCTTCGGTTTCGAGGAAACGCCCGACCAGGCGGCCGCCATCGCCGCGGCGATCGAGAACATGAAGGCTGGCCGCCCGATGGACCGCCTTATCTGCGGCGATGTCGGCTTCGGCAAGACCGAGGTGGCGCTGCGCGCGGCCTTCGTCGCCGTCGCCGACGGCATGCAGGTCGCGGTGCTCACGCCCACGACGCTGCTTGCCGAGCAGCATTTTCACACCTTCAGCGACCGCTTCGCGGATTGGCCGATACGCATCGCCGAGCTGTCGCGTTTTCGGAGCGGGAAGGAGACGAGCGCGGCGCTGGAAGGCCTCGCCGCGGGCGAGATCGACATCGCCATCGGCACGCACAAACTTCTGCAGAAGGACGTCAAGTTCAAGCGACTCGGCCTGGTGATCGTGGACGAGGAGCACCGCTTCGGCGTGCGCCAGAAGGAGGCGCTGAAAGCATTGCGCGCCGAGGTGGACGTGCTCACGCTCACCGCGACGCCGATTCCGAGGACGCTGGCGATGTCCCTCGAAGGCCTGCGCGATTTCTCGGTGATCGCCACGGCGCCCGAGCGGCGGCTTGCGATCCGCACCTTCGTCACGCCGTATTCTCCGGGCATCATCCGCGAGGCGGCCTTGAGGGAATTGAAGCGCGGCGGCCAGATATTCTTCCTGCACAACGACGTCGCCTCGATCGAGGTGATGCGCGAAAAGCTGGAGAAGCTCCTCCCAGAGGCGCATATTGCTGTCGCGCACGGCCAACTACGCGAGCGCGATCTGGAGCGCGTGATGCGCGAATTCCTGCAGCAGCGGCACAACCTGCTGCTCTGCTCCACCATCATCGAGACGGGCATCGACATTCCGACGGCCAATACGATTCTCATCAACCGCGCCGACAAGTTCGGCCTGGCGCAGCTGCACCAGCTGCGCGGCCGGGTCGGGCGCTCGCACCACCAGGCCTACGCCTACCTGCTCACGCCCGGCGAGGATGCCCTCTCCGCCGCGGCGAATAAGCGGCTGGAGGCGATCCAGATGATGGAGGAGCTGGGTTCGGGCTTCTACCTCGCCATGCACGACCTCGAGATCCGCGGCGCGGGCGAGGTGCTGGGTGAATCGCAGTCGGGCGAAATGCAGGAAGTGGGCTTCAATCTGTATGCCGACATGCTCGACCACGCGGTGCGGTCCCTGAAGGCCGGCCGCGAGCCGGACCTGTCGCAGCCTTTCGAGGTCATCACCGAGGTCAACCTGCATTTCCCGGCGCTCCTGCCTGCGACCTACTGCGCCGACGTGCACGAGCGCCTGGTGCTGTACAAGCGCTTCGCCAATTGCGACAGCGCGGAGCGCGTCGAAGCGATGCAGGAGGAGCTGGTCGATCGTTTTGGCGACCTGCCGGGCGCGGCGCGCGCGCTGATCGAGAGCCACCGGCTGCGCATCCTCGGGCGGCCGCTCGGTGTGGCCCGCGTCGACGCCAACCCGGAAACGATTCAGCTCCAGTTCGTGGCCCATCCCCCGCTCGACCCGGCCGCAGTGCTGAAGCTCGTGCAGAAAAAAGGGTGGAAACTCACCGGTCCGACGAAACTGCGCGTCGAGCGCGTGACGAGCGAGCTCGTCGAGCGCGCCACCGCGGTGCGTCAGGTGCTGGAGGCGCTTGCGACGGCAGCCCTCAAGGAAGCGGCGTAACCGCTTTCACTGCGGCGGCGCCGTCCACGCGGCATCCCATTCGCCGCGCCGCGTATGGAAATAAACCGCCACGTAGAAGTCGAAGGCCAGGCAAAAGATCCCGTAGGCGAGCGGGATCGCGGTCAGCTGTTCGGGCTCGAAGCCGAGCCAGGCGCCGTGCGCCTGGAGCTCGTGCAGCAGGTCCCACAGGCCGTGCAGGGGATAGCCGACGATCAGGGCGATCGGCAGGCGCGTGCCGAAGAGGCCGATCAACGAGAACACGACGACGGCGGATATCTCCACCTGCCATGCCGCGGCGGCGCCGAAGTACGCCGCGAAAGCCAGGTAGAAGGCGGCGATCATGATGAGAAACAGCCCGTAGAAGACCTGCTCTCCCTTGGGGCCGAGGAATTTCCGCACCAGGAAGATCGCGCCCGCCGCCCCCATCACTCCGATCGTCGCGTAGAGGATCACAATCACGACAAAACCGAGCGTGCTCATGGACCTTCCTCCTTGTCATGGATCCTTGCGCGGAGAGTACCCGCTCGGCGGCGCATCGGGCAAGCCGGGCCTGATACCATTCCCGTGACTTATGAACTACCTCGTCATCCAGGGTGAGGAAGTCGAAACCCCCGACCTGAAGGCCATCGCCACGCTCTCGGGCGCCTCCCGCATAGAAGGCATCGGCAACAACGCCTTCCGCCTGCACGACACCAAGACCCAGGACGGCGTCGCCGAATACTGCGCCCAGGCGAAACTCGACTTCGCCTTCGTCCCCCAGCCGCGCAAGCTCTCCGACTTCCGGTTGCTCGTGATGGACATGGACTCGACCCTCATCACCATCGAGACCATCGACGAACTGGCCGACCTGGTCGGCCGCAAGGCGGAGGTCGCGGCGGTTACCGCGCAGGCCATGCGGGGAGAGATCGAGTATGACGAGAGCCTGAGGCGGCGCGTCGCGGTGCTGAAAGGCCTTCCCGAGAGCGCGCTCGAGCAGTTGTATACAGAGCGGGTGAGACTCTCCCCCGGCGCCGAGCGGATGATCGCGGGCGTGAAGAAGGCCGGCTTGAAGACCCTCCTCGTCTCGGGCGGGTTTACCCACGTCACCGAGCGGCTGAAGACGCGGCTGGGGCTCGACTACGTGCGCTCGAACACACTCGTGGTCAAGAACGGAAACTTCACCGGCGAGCTCGAAGGCCGCATCGTGAATGCGGATGGCAAGCGCGAGGCGTTGCTGTCAGCGCGCAACGAGCTTGAGGCGACGAGGGATCAGATCATCGCCATCGGCGATGGAGCGAATGATCTCAAGTTTATGGGTGAGGCCGGCGTCAGCATTGCCTATCACGCCAAGCCGGTGGTGCGGAAAAAGGCGACTTATTGTTTCGACTATGTTGGGCTGGATGGGTTGTTGAATCTTTACGCCTGAACACCGAAGGAGGTCGATCTAACGGTTCAGGTGATGCTTGCTGCGTTCGTGGTAATCGAAGAGTATGTAATCGGTCATAAGGCAGGCAATCGGTGCGCAAGCGTATCACCGCGTTGCCTTGCCGGAGAAATCCTCAGATCGGTCTTCGCCCGCTGATCACTCTCAGTAGGACAACCACGATGGCGATTACCAGCAGGACGTGGATGAAGCCGCCGACGGTGTAGGAGGAAACCATGCCCAGCAGCCAAAGCACCAATAAGACAACCGCAATGGTATACAGCATGTCGATTTTGCCTTTGTTTGAGAGACGGTGCGGCCGGCCCGGACGACTGCATCCCGCCGGCTCCTGTCCCAGCCCTCCTTAAGGGGCCAGCGTGACCCGGGTCTGGTCGAGAGTAACCGCAGTCTGCGCCAGCAGTCTGCCGTCTACCGTTGAGCCCGTCTTCATGACGATCGATGTCTTGGACAGCAGCACACCCTTGAATACCGAGGTCGTTCCAAGGTCCGCAGCACCAAAGGTCTGCCAGAAGATGTTCTGGGGCAATGCGCCGCCCGCCAGAATGATCTGCACGCCTGAGCTTACGGTGAGGCCTTGCGCTATCTGGAAGATCCAGACATCGTTCGCGCCGCCTGTGAGCATGACATTCGTCGGTATCAAAACTCCGGTGCCCCATTTGTAGGTAGCTGGGCCGAGATTGAGCCCGCCGATATTTCCGGCTCCCAGCTCGGTGTAATCGGGCGTTCGTCCGGCGGCATTGTCGTACGCGGTTCCCATATCGGCGACCGCCTGGTCCACCAAGGTCTTGCTGGGCGCGGTGCCTGAAAAACAGGTTACGGCGCCGCTACCCGTATAGGCCGCGTCGACACCGTATATGGTTCCGGTCATTTCCGAACAAAATACGTTGTCCATCGCAGCAGCGGTGATCGGACTGGCGCCGATGTTCCCGGTTATCGGGGAAAGATGGCTCCCGGTGTTCGTGATGCCCGATGCCGTCAGAACCGCGAAATTGTTTGTCGATATCGACAACAGATCGACGGGTGCCGGGCCTTGGCCGAGGCCTCCAACGCCTGTGCCTACGCCCGCACCGCTTGGAACCGCAGCTGGGGTTGCGTTATCACTTCCTCCGTCACCGCATCCGGCGCCCAAAGCCGCCAGCAGCAGTGCCATGGACCACGTCAGTGGTCTTAATACGCTTCCGAATCTGTTCATGGTGTTCTACCTGATGACGGGATCCCGAAAACTATCGGTATGCAGCTGCTAGATTGCGGCCGCGGATCCCGCGTACGGGCACCGAAGTTTTGCGCCCGACGTCGTAAGGCGAGTCTGCGCGTCCGTTGCAGGACTCTCTGTTCGTTCGGGCGCTTTGCGCGAAAGAAAAGACCGATGTTCTGTTCGTTGGCGCACATGACCCGGAACCATTTCGACCGCGAAGACCGGCGCGCCGCCGAGAAGCGCCGCGGCGCCCGAGCAGCGCATGCGCATGGGGCTCCTCG
>Ga0208454_1000960_pt1 | contig 13205 bp, 18 predicted proteins | sample EasRivMeERMZT100_FD_187530 | JGI IMG/M metagenome (GOLD analysis project Ga0208454, IMG submission 187530) | Soil microbial communities from meander-bound floodplain in the East River, Colorado, USA - East River MetaG ERMZT100 (SPAdes) (version 2) | ecosystem: Environmental > Terrestrial > Soil...
AGGTCGGCGCCGAAGAAGCTGGGCAAGGGCGAAATCGAGGCGATCCTCGCCCGCGTCTCGCCCAAGACCCTCAGCGACATCCAGTTCGCCCAGGCGCAGATCCGCAACTTCGCCGAGCACCAGCGCGCGGCGATCCGCGACATCGAGGTCGAGACCCTGCCGGGGGTGAAGCTCGGCCACAAGAACATCCCGGTGGAGTCGGTCGGCTGCTACGTGCCGGGGGGGCGCTATCCGATGGTGGCCTCGGCGCACATGAGCATCGTCACGGCGCGCACCGCGGGCGTGAAGCACATCATCGCCTGCACCCCGCCCAACCAGGGCGAGCCGCACGCCGAGACCATCGCCGCGATGGTGCTCGGCGGCGCCGACGAGATCCACGTGCTGGGCGGCGTGCAGGCGATCGCCGCGATGGCGCTCGGGACCGAGAGCATCAAGCCGGTCGACATGCTGTGCGGGCCGGGCAACGCCTACGTCGCCGAGGCGAAGCGCCAGCTCTTCGGGCGCGTCGGCATCGATCTCTTCGCCGGGCCGACCGAGATCCTGGTGGTCGCCGACGAGACCGCGGACGTCGAGATGATCGCCACCGACCTCCTCGGCCAGGCGGAGCACGGCCCGACCAGCCCGGCCATCCTGATCACGACCTCGGAGAAGCTCGCGAAGGCCCTTCCCGCCGAAATCGAACGGCAGCTCAAAGTCCTGCCCACCGCCGACGTCGCCGGCGTGGCCTGGCGCGACTACGGCGAGATCATCCTGGTCGAGTCACGCGAGGAAGCGGTGAAGGAAGCCGATCGCATTGCCGCCGAGCACGTGGAGATTCTTTTTAAAGACCCCAGATACTTCTTGCAGACCATGCGCAACTACGGCGCGCTGTTCCTCGGGCCCGAGACCAACGTCTCCTACGGCGACAAGGTCATCGGCACCAACCACACCCTCCCCACGCTGGGCGCCGCGCGCTACACCGGCGGCCTGTGGGTGGGCAAGTTCCTGAAGACCTGCACCTACCAGGAGATCAGCCGTGAGGCGAGCGTCGCGGTGGGCGAGTACTGCTCGCGCCTGTGCGCGATCGAGCGATTCTGGGGCCATAAGGAGCAGGCCGACCTGCGCCTGCGTCGCTACGGAGGTCAGGATGTCGGACTGGGAGCCAGCAAGGAGAAGGCACGGGTTTAGACCTTGACTCCGCTCGCACGGTAGAAGCGAACCGTGCTGGCGTAGGCCGCCTTGGCTTCGACACCGCGCGCCATGCGGCGAAACGCCGCGGCGACGGCCCTGCGCTTGATGGTCATTGGCATGCTCTCCTGCGTAAGTTGAGATGGGAGCCATGCTAGGCGGCACGCGTATCGCCCCCATTTCGCTTTCCGCCTGATTTGTTGCCCGTTTGTTTCCGGGCCGCCGCGGGGTTTATGTATGTTTCGCCTGTGGACATCAACGCCCGCTTCCGCCTCGACGGCAAGACCGCCCTCATCACCGGCGCCGGGCGCGGCATCGGCCGCTCCTGCGCCATCGCGCTAGCGCAGGCCGGCGCCGAAGTCTGGCTCGCCGCGCGCACGCGCAAGGAGATCGAGCAAGCCGCCGCCGAGATCCGCGCCGCGGGCGGCGGAGCGCATGCCGTCGTCTGCGACGTCACGAAGTCGGACGAAGTAACAAGGCTTGTGACCTCGATGCCGGTGCTCGACGTCCTCGTCAACAACGCCGGCACCAACATCCCCGAGCCCTTCGTCGACGTGAGCGAAGCGCACCTCGACCAGCTCCTCGGCCTCAACGTGCGCGCCGCCTTCCTGGTCGCGCAGGCGGCGGCGAAAAAAATGCTCAAGGACAAAACCCGCGGCGGCGCGATCATCAACATCTCCAGCCAGATGGGGCACGTCGGCGCCGTCAACCGCTCGGTCTACTGCATGACCAAGCACGCGCTCGAGGGCCTGACCAAGGCGATGGCGCTCGAGCTCGCGCCCCAGGCCATCCGCGTCGTCTCGGTGGCGCCGACGTTCGTCGAGACCCCGCTGTACAAGAAGATGAGGACCGAGAAGCCCGAGTTCGAGAAGTGGGTGACCGACCGGATCCCGGCAGGCAAGGCCGGGCATCCCGACGATGTCGCCGCCGCGGTGGTCTTCGCCGCTTCCCCGGCAGCGTCGCTCATTACCGGGACGAGCCTGATGGTCGACGGCGGCTGGACCGCTCAGTGAGCGCGTCGTCGTTCTGGCGACCTCACCTATCTGCTTCTATTGGTATCGCGCGACCGCGAGTGGAGGTATAAGAGCTCATGGAACGGAAACCGCCGTATCAAGGCCCCGAGCGCCGCCAATCGAAGGCGCCGTACCAGGGCGAAGAACGCAGGAAGCCCGATTCCCTGTTCGAGGACGAGACCCTTCCTCCCACCCCCGCAAGACCCGTAACGCAGCACGACGACACGCAGTAACCCCCTCGGCACGACGCTTGCTGCGGAAACCTCGTCCCCTGAATAAAGGAGCCTTCCGATGAACAAGTCGAAGCAGTCGCGCGCAACCGCGCAGGCGTTGGTGAGCCCGCTGTTCGCATGGACGAACGCAATCCTGAAGGGCGGCGAGATGATGCTCGACTCGATGCAAGCCGTGGCGAAAAACGCGGGCGGCGTGCGCGTCGCCGTGCTTCCGGAAGCGGATGCGCCGGCGCGCAAGCGCTCGGCCCCCGCCAAGGCGAAGGCCCGCAGCCGTCGCGCGAAGGGACGACGCCGCTAGTCGAGGCGGAATTCTTCCTACCGGGACGAGCTCAGGTAGTCGAGGATGTCGCGCTGCATGCGCTGGATTTCAGTGCGGTAGCCCGGGCTGAGATCCGGCCACTCTTCGGCCCGCGCAGTCTTCCGTAGCTCTTCGAGCATGCGCTCGAACGTCGCCGTCCACTCCGCAATGCTCGGGTGACCGTTTCGCGGACATCGCTCGGGCTGGTGACGAGCGAGTTCGTAGTGCAATGCCGTCACTACCGGAGTAGTCGCGCTGACATGTTCAATCGTTGTTGCTTGAACGCGACGACTCACCGGAAATCTATTGCGCGACGAATTCGTCACGTCTAGAGTTCGCGGCCCATGAATCACAGCTTGACTCTCACGCGCTGGCACAAGGTCGCCGAGCGCATCAACGCAGCGCTGAAGGAGCGCGAGGCGCGTGTCATCGCTGCGTTCACGGCCGCGACCATTTCGCCGTGGAACAAGGAGGCGGTGGAAGACAAGGCCGCCGGTATCGCCGCGCGCGCCAAGGCGGATCTCGCCCTTGTCGAGCACGCGGCAGCAGCGGTGGCAACGATCCGCTCGGCGCTCGCGCTGAGGAACGCAGAGCTCGGCATCTCCGCTCGGCTTGCCGAGGTCGAGGCGGCGAACCGCCGCGTCGCGCTCTACCGCGAAGTGCTCGACAAGCAGACGGTCGACATGGTCCGGCCCGAGCACGTGCGGCATGTGCCCGCGCACGCGGCGGCGGACGGCGAGCTGTCCTGGAGCCGGCGGGAGCCGCCGCGGATCACGCTGCAGGTTGCCGACGCGGCGCTGCTCGCAGAGCTGACGTCGAAGCTCGCGCGCGATCAGGCTCGCGCGCACGCGCTGCTCGACGAGATCGCCGACCTGAACCGAGAGAAGCTCGAACTGGATCTGCCGCCAGGACTGAACGAGATCGCCGGGCTCGCCGCCTAGCGGCGCGCTCCGGCCGTGCCGCCGTGCACGGCCGGCCCGGCTTCGGCCGGGCAGCAAGCGGCCGGGGAAGCGCGAGCAATAGGCAGGCTTTTTACCTGCTCCGGGCATGGAACGCCCCTAAAGCCGGCCGGTCCCGACCTATCATGGTTGCTTGCGGGGCCGGCTCGACGAGCGGTTGCCGATTGCCGGTTTCGGGTTGCAGGTTGCTTCGCGCGACCCCGTTTTTGCACACGAAGCCTTCACGGGCGGACAATGACGGCGTAGCAACGCCAGGAGCGCGGTTATGGAGATCTTTCCAGGCATTTCGGTAGATCCGGGAATCCGGTTCGGCAAGCCCTGCATCGCGGGCACCCGCGTCGACGTGGCGACCGTCATTGGCGCGCTCGGCGCCGGTGAATCGTACGAGAGCGTGGAGCAGAACTACGCGCTGACGCGAGAGCAGATCCTTACTGCGCTGCGCTACAGCGCTCACGTAGCCGCCCATCAGCCTCCCGCCGTCAAGGCGGCGTGAAGTTCCTGCTTCCTGAGAAGGTAGGCTAGCGGCCGAAAAGCCTTTCGATCAGCGCGTCGCGCGACAAGCCGTGATGAGCCGCGACATCGGCAAGGATTCGCAGCTAGCGTGCCGATCCGCAGGTCATCGTGATTCGGAACCGTGAGGTGGTGCTGGGTGGGCTGATCACAGGTCAGTCGGATGTGGCTTCCCGTCTGCCTGGTTACCCGGTAGCCGAGCTTCGCGAGCGACTTGACGAGCTGCGCCCCGGAGACATCCCGGGGAAGCTTCATGCGGCGATGACTTCGTCCCGCACGTAATGCAACCGAATCAGCTTCGGCGCCTTGCCTTCGTCGAAATGACAGCGCACGGCTTCGCGCGCGCGCTCATGAAGCTGCGGCAGGTCGTCGGCTTCGGTGAAGATCGATTCGCCCACTGCACGGGCGGTATAACCGCCTTCGGGCGCCTGCTCGACGACGAAAACGATCTCGCTCATGGCGCCAGATGATACCCGCACGGCGGTCGCCCCGCATGAACCATGCGGCCCGAAAGATCGGACTCTGACCCCGGCTCCTTCGGATCGCTTCCCCCACCCGCGGCGCGCTCGCCGGCATATCGAAGTGCTTTAAATGCCTTGACTGCAATGATACCGATCGGTATCGTGGCACGTGTTCCGGAAGTAACCCTTCTTCACCGCCGGCTGTCGGCGACCCTTCAGCACCTCTCCCGCTACGCAGAACCCAGGCGCAGAACGTCAACGCAACGCGAAGGAGACACCATGAACTGGAGCACCATCGAAAGCGGCTGGAACGAGTTCAAGTCCAGCGCCCGGCACCAGTGGAGCAAGCTGTCCCACGAGCAGATCGACAGCACGATGGGCAAGCGCGAGCAGCTCTCAGCCAAGGTGCAGGAAGCCTATGCCCTGAGCAAGGAAGAGACCGATTGCCAGATCTCCGACTGGCAGTCCAGGCAGACCGAGAAGCAGGCGCCCGCAGCCAACAGTTGATCGGGGAGAAGCCCGGGAGCGCGCGCGCAAGCCCGCGCTCCCGTCATCCGCCGATCCAGGGAACAACGCAATGACGGACAAGCGCCCCGAGCTGTACCAGATCCAGGAGCCCGAAGCCCCGGTGAAGCGCGAAGTCCTTCACATCACCGGCATCCGCTCGCACGGTCCCGTCGAGCTCCGACCCGTCGGCCGGCCGTGGCCGCGGCACATCTCCTGGCGCGAGTACCAGCGCCGCGCGAAAGCCCGAAAAGACGGGGTCTAACCCCCTAGTCGACGCGGAATTTCTTCCTGGCGACGTACGCGCCGAAATCGGCGCGCATCACGCTGCTGTACTGCCTGACCTTGGCGCCTGACCAGTCTTTTCCTCTTCGACTGTCATACTGGTCTAGTTCCCGTTCCACGGCGTCCCGGTCGTAGCCGTCGACGTGCACGGTCGCCGACAGCGCGAGCCGCGCGCTGAGCGGCTCCTTCTCGACGGGATAGCCGAGCGCGAGCCCGGCGACCGGGACCACCCAGTCCGGCAGCCCGAGCAGCGCGTCGACCTTCGCCACGTGGTCGCGGACCTGGCTGATCGGGCAGGTGCCGAGGCCGGCGAGCTCGGCCACGGACACGAATGCGCCGAGCGCGATGGCGGCGTCGACGGTAGCGTTGAAGAACGCGTCGAGGTGCTCGTTCGGGAACGCCTTTCCCTTGCGCGCGAAAAGGCGCCGCAGGCGCCAGCCGTCGGCGCAAAAGACGAAGAGTTCTGGCGCTTCGGCGAGCCATGGGGAGTCGGGCAGCAGCGCGCATACCGCGGCACGCTTTGCCGGATTCGCGAGGCGCACGATCGTGGCCTGCTGCAGGTCGCTCTTGGTGGGCGCGGCGAGCGCGGTGGCGCAGAGAACGCGCACCACTTCTTCCGGCACCGGGTCGCGCCGGTAGCGCCGGCACACCGAGCGCTCGTTCAGTGCGGCGAGCGCCTCGAGGCCGGGCAGGTCTGCGATCGTCAGTGCCGTGCCGTAGCGGCGCCCGGTTGCGTCGGCGATTCGGTCTTTGGTCATGGCCGCGAGATCAAGCAGGAACGTAGGTCAACCTGATCACATCCTCGCCAATCCGATCATGGGTCATAAGGCGGAGCGGCGGCCGGGGCCCGGCGAAATAGGGCTTGCCGCGGCCAAGCACGACGGGGTGCAGGTAGATTCGATACTCATCGATCAGGCCAAGCTCGGAGAGGCTTCGCGCCAGGTCCGGGCCGGCAACTTCGATCTCCCCGTCGCGCTCGGCCTTCAGCTCGCGGATCGCGCCCTCAAGATCATCCTCAACAAGCCTGGCGTTGGGGCCGACCGACTTCAACGAGCGCGAGACGACCCATTTCGGCTGGCTCCGCCACGCCGCCGCGAAGGCGTGTTCCGCTGCATCCCATTCAGGATGATCGTCGTCCCAGTAACGCATGACCTCATACATTTGGCGACCGTACACACTGCCCGCCTGCCCCTGAGTCTCCTCGATGAAGTGGCGGAAGAGCGTGGGGCTAGGCGCAAACGCCATATGGTCGACGTAGCCGTCCAGGGACTGGTTCATTCCGAACACGAGCTTAGCCATGCCCACTCCTTTTCAAACATTGCTTGGCCTAACGCCGATTCTTCGTGATCGCCTCCCAAACCCGCGGCGCGCTCGCCGGCATGTCGAAGTGCGTGATGCCGTACTCCGAGAGCGCATCGACCACCGCGTTCATCACCGAGGTCATCGCCCCCGCGCAGCCCGCCTCGCCGCAGCCCTTCACGCCGAGCGGGTTGGTCGTCGCCGGCACCGGGTGGCTCTTCCACTCGATCGGCGCGGGGAAGTCGGTGAAGTGCGGTATCGCGTAGTCCATGAACGAGCCGGTGAGGAGCTGGCCGGTGTCGTCGTAGCGCGTGCTCTCCATGAAGCACTGGCCCATGCCCTGGATCACGCCGCCGTGGATCTGGCCTTCGACCAGGAGCGGGTTCACGATCGTGCCGAAGTCGTTCACCGAGCTGTAGCGCACCACATCGACCTGGCCGGTCTCCGGGTCGATCTCGACCTCGCACACGTGGCAGCCGTTGGGGAAGGCCGAGGGAATCACATCCGAAACGTGAGAGACGTCGAGCGCTTTGGGCCGCTTGTCCGCCAGCTCCAGCAGCGAGATGGACCTATCAGTGCCAACAACCGTAAACCGTCCCTCGCGGAACTCGATATCGGCTTCGGCCGCTTCCAGCTCCTCCGCCGCCAGCGCTCTGCCCTTTTTCAGCACCAGATCCGATGCCTGGGCGATGGCGGCGCCGCTCAGCATCATCGAGCGCGAGCCGCCGGTGCCGGCGCCGAACACGAGCTCGTCGGAATCGCCTTGCCTTAGCTGAATGGATTCAAATGGGACCCCCAGCCGCGAGGCGAGCACCTGCGCGAACGGCGAGGCGTGCCCCTGGCCGTAGTCGAGCGTGCCGGTGAGGAAAGTAATCTGCTTGCCGCCCTCGAACCGGATTCCGCCCGACTCCTTGTTCGGCGGCGCGGTCACCTCGAGGTAGCTGCCGATTCCCAAGCCGCGGAGCTTGCCCCTCGCTTTCGACTGTCTTTTTCTTTCCGGGAAATTCCCCACGTCCGCTTCCTTCAGGGCCTTTTCGAATATCGCTCCGAAGTCGCCGCTGTCGACGGTCATCTGCGCCGTGTTCTTGTACGGGATCTCGCCCGGCTTGATGTGGTTGCGCCGCCGCAGCTCGAGGCGGTCGATCCCCATCTCGCGCGCCGCCGTGTCGATCAGGCGCTCCATGTAGTAGTTCGCCTCCGGGCGCCCCGCGCCGCGGTAGGGCCCCACGGGGCTGGTGTTGGTGAACACGATCTTCGTCGACACCTCGAGGAGCGGGATCGCGTACACGCTGCAGACGTTCCTCACCACGTTCATCGTCGGCGGCTGCGGCCCCATGGTGGCGAGGTACGCGCCCATGTTGCCGTAACCGGTAACTCTTAAAGCCAGAAATTTTCCTTCAGCGCTCAGCGCGAGCTCGGCCGTCATCTCATGGTCGCGGCCGTGCTGGTCGGAGAGGAACGACCCCGAGCGCTCGTCGGTCCACTTCACCGGCCGCCCGAGCGCCCGCGCGGCGTGCGCCAGGCACAGATACTCCGGGTAGATCGACCCCTTCATCCCGAACGAGCCGCCGACGTGGCCCGTGCGGATGCGCACCTTGTCCGGCGTCACGCCCAGCATGTCGACGAGCTGGCTCTTCTGCCCCATTACGCCCTGGCCGGGTACGCTCAGCGTCCATTTGCCGGTTGATTTGTCGAAAGAACAAATCCCTGCGCGCGGCTCCATGGCTGCAACCACGACCCGGGTGTTCCTCAGGGTCAGCCTGGTGATGTGCGCAGCCTTCGCGAAGGCCTCGGCGACCTTCTCCAGCTCGCCCCAGAGGAAGTCGCACGACACGTTCCCGGGCACGTCGTCGTAGATCTGCGGCGCCCCCGGCCTGGCCGCCTCGCTCGCCACAGCCGTGGCCGGCAGCGGCTCGATATCGAGCTCCACCGCCTCCGCCGCATCTTTCGCCTGCAAGTACGTCTCGGCCACCACGCACGCCACAGGGTCGCCCACGAAGCGCACCTTGTCCGACGCAAGCGACTTCCGGATCGGCTTCTTCATCGGCGAGCCGTCGCGCTGCTTGAAGTCCAGCGCGCTCTTGTGCGAGCCGTACGCTGTCAGGTCGGCCGCGGTATAGACCGCGAGCACTCCCGGCATGCCTTTGGCTGTCTCCACTGAAAGCTTGTTTATGACACCGTGAGCATGCGGACTTCTCACGATGTACGCGTACGCCTGTCCTGGCTCGCTCAGGTCGTCGGTGTAGCGGCCTTCGCCGCGGAGGAGGGTCGGGTCTTCGGTGCGGCGGACGGGTTCACCAATCATTGCCGGATAATAAATGGGGACAGACCCCATTTTTCTCATTTGCGATGGATCGGCTCGAACGGTTTTACAAAATCGACCAGCTCCTGAAGGAGCGCAAGGTCGTTTCGTTCGCGACCTTCCTGGACGTGCTCGGGACGTCTCGTGCGGGCGTGAAGCGCGACCTCGAGTACATGCGCAACCGCTTCAACGCGCCGATCGACTATGACCCCGAGCTGAAAGGCTACCGCTTCGGCAAGCCACGCTCAGGCCCGCGCTACGAGCTGCCGGGCCTGTGGTTCAACGCGGCCGAAGTCCAAGCGCTCCTGACCACCTTGCAGCTCCTCGACAACCTGCAGCCCGGACTGCTCGACGGCCAGGTATCGCCGCTCGTCCAGCGCCTGCGCGGGATCCTCGGCAGCGGCGATCATTCGTGGGAAGAGGTTCTCAGGCGTATCAAGATCTTCCTGCCCGAGCGGCGCGAGGGCAAAGCCGCCCACTTCGGCGTCGTCGCGGCGGCGCTCCTCAAGCGCCAGCGCGCCTGGATCAAGCACTACAACCGCAAGCAAGACCTCGAGACTGAGCGCGAGATCTCGCCGCAGCGCCTGGTGCACTACCGCGACAACTGGTACCTCGACGCGTTCTGCCACCTGCGCAACGACCTCCGGAGCTTCGCCGTCGACGCCATCCGCGACGCCGTACTCAAGGAAACTCCTGCCAAAGAAGTGCGCGACGCCGAGCTGGATGAATACCTGGGAAGCGGCTACGGCATCTTCGCCGGTCGGAAGGTCGAGTGGGCGACGCTCAAGTTCACGCCCGAAGCCGCGCGCTGGGTCTCGGCGCAGAACTGGCATCCGAAGCAGCGTGTCCGGGTCGAGAAGGACGGCAGCTATGTCCTTGAGCTTCCCTATGCCGAGGATCGCGAGCTGGTGATGGAGATCCTCAAGTACGGCGCCGATGTCGAGGTGCTCGGGCCGGCGGCGCTTCGCGGGCGCCTTGCGGAAGCGCTGCACGCGGCGGCGCGCCGATACGCGCCTCCTCGATGAGCCCGGACGCTTCGGTGCCGAAGATCCTGCGCGCGATCGTAAATGCCTTGGACCGTCCGGGCGGCGGCTCCCGGGTTGTCCGCCGCGATGTACTCGTAGATGTCGCTAAGCCAGCGCCGGCCTTCTTCGGATGCGGCGCCCCATCTCGTCGTTGGAGATCGTGCGCTTGGCGTCCGAATCAGCCAGTCCGCGCTGCACCATGACGTGAAAGGCAAGCTCCCGGACGATTTCTTCCGGTGAGCTGGTGTCCGGCTGCTTCTGAATCAGGCGGGTGAGCTCTTCCTTTGCGGTCGACATTGCCGATCCTTTCTGGACGATGTGTTGAGCCTACCACCGCTCGGGCTCACGCCCCGAGCCACCCCGGGCGCTAACGTGCCCGGCATGATTCCACTCGACCTTCTGGTCGCACTCTCGCCGGCAATCGTCCTCGCCTGCCTCTGGCTCGCGGAGCGCATTCGCCGCTGACGCTCGCCTGCGCGCTTCGGCCGATCATGTGCTGATGCGCCGCTCGGTTCAGCGGCGGTGGCCGCGGCAGCGGTTGGTCAAGGTGCGGGGGTGCAAGGGCGTTGGCATAGCTCGTCCTGCGGCGGAGAATAGGGTGTTGTCATCTTGAGAACCTTGGAGGCCGCATGTCCGGGAACCGACGAATCGAAGTCAATCCGAAGATCATGCTCGGGAAGCCCGTCATCCGCGGTACGCGCATTACCGTTGAGCTGATCCTGCGCAAGCTGGGCGAGGGAGCCACGGAAGCCCAGTTGCTGGAAGCCTATCCGCGCCTCACTCTGCAGGACATCCGGGCTGCCATGATGTACGCCGCCGAGTCGCTTGCTCAAGAAGAGAACCTGCACGTCGGTCAGCCTAGCGGCTGATGAAGTTCATGGCCGACGAAAGCTGCGACAGCGCCGTTGTGCGGGCGCTGCGGGAAGCCGGCCATGACGTGCTCTACATCGCGGAGACGGAACCGGGCGCCGAAGACGCAAATGTTGTCGCGCGCGCTTACGCCGAGTCTCGCGTGGTCCTGACGGAGGACCGGGACTTCGGACGTCTCGTTTTCGTGGCGTCGCAGCCGGCCGCGGGCGTGCTCTACCTGCGGTTCCCGGCGCTCGCACGCGAAGCAATGGTGCAAGCCGTGCTCAACCTCGTCCGGCAAAAGGAGGATGCACTTGCGGGCTGCTTCGTCACCCTTCAGCCAGGGCGAGCGCGCATCAACCGTCTTCCATGATGGCGCCAGCCCGACGAGGCTGCGCGGCCGGACGAAACGAGGCATTGAGCGCGCCCGCCGATTGCTTGAGGATAACGCCATGGCAGCCTTGATCATCCGCCTCCCCGAGGGCAAGCGCGAGCGCCTGAAGGACCTGGCGCGCGCGCGCAAGCAGAGCGTGACCAAGCTCATCGACGAGATGGCCACCGTGATGCTCGCCGAATACGACGCCGAAACGCGATTCCGCGCCCGGGCGGCGCGCGGCGCCGGCAGGACTCGCCGCGGGTTGCGGCTCCTTGCGAAAGCCCGCGGCGAGCGCGCTCGCTGAGCTTCGACGATCGCAGCTGCCGTTAGCAGGTCTGGGGCTCTGACCCCGAATCTCTAGTGGTCGGGGAGTAGTCCCGCACAGGCTCACGCTGTGAGCCACTACCCGGCGCACCATGCACCCTCCTTGATACCCGCTTGAGGAGGCGTGTATGGCCCGCACCATCATCGTCGAAGCCGAAGAGAAGGTGGCGTGCCCGAAGTGCAATCACCGCTTCCCGCTGTCCGAGGGTATTTCCCGCCAGGCGATCGAGCGCCACGCGGCCGAGCTCGAGCGCGCGCTTGCCGAAGCCAAGAAGAAGCTCGAAGCCCAGCTCGCCGCCGAGGCCAAGGCGCGGTTCGACACCCAGCTCAAGGCCATGAACGAGGCCCTGAGCGCGAAGGAGGGTGCGCTCGCCAGGTTCCGTGCCGAAGAGCTCACGCTGCGCAAGCAACTTCGCGAGCTCGACGAGGCGAGGAAGAACCAGGACATCGAGTACCAGCGCAAGCTCGACGCGGAGCGCAAGAAAATCGAGGAGCAGGCGCGCTCGGCCGTCGGCGAGGAGCTCGGCCGGCGCGAAGCGCAGTGGAAGGCGCAGCTCGAGTCCGCGCAGCGCGAGGCGGCCGACCTCAAGAGGAAGCTCGAGCAGGGCTCGCAGCAGCTCCAGGGCGAGGCGCTCGAGCTCTCGCTCGAGGCGCTGCTGAAGAGCGCGTTTCCCCTCGACGAGATCCTGCCGGTGCCGAAAGGCGTGAACGGCGCCGACCTCATCCAGCGCGTGCGCTCGCCCTCGGGCCTGGTCTGCGGGACGATCCTGTGGGAAGCGAAGCAGACCAAGGCCTGGCAGCCGGCGTGGCTGCGCAAGCTCAAGGACCAGCAGCGCGAGATCGGCGCCGAGCTCGCGGTCATCGTCACGGCAAGCATGCCCAAGGAGGCGCGCGAGCCTTTTCTCCGCGAAGCCGACGTCTGGGTAGCGCGCTTCGACGCCGCGCGCCCGCTCGCCGAGGCGCTGCGCGCGATGCTCATCGAAGTGCACCGGCAGCGCGAGGCGAACCTCGGCCGGAGCGAGAAGATGGAGCTTCTCTACAACTACATCTGCAGCCCGCAGTTCGCCCAGCGCCTGAAATCCGTCTACGACGGCTTCGTCGCGATGCGCGATGACCTGGAAGCCGAGAAGGCCGCGTTCGCGCGCATGTGGAAGAAGCGCGAGGCCCAGCTCACCCGCATGCAGGACGGGCTGCTCAGCGTGGTGGGCGACCTGCAGGGCATCAGCCTGGACGCGCTCCCTGCCCTCGACACGGTGGCCGCACTACCGATGGGGTTGCCGTTGGGGTCAGACCCCGAATCTGTTCCAGCTACGCGTCAGCAGGTGTTTGGGGTCTGACCCCGAATTTTCCGGAGCCCTCCATGAACCTCATCTCCGAAACCCTTGCCGGCCTCAAGCTCGGCGCCCCGCAAGTGCACCTCAACCTCGCGCTCTTCCCGCTCATCGCGGAATCCGATCGCGCGCCCGGCTACCTCCTCCTCGACGAGGCACTCGGCCGCAAGCTCGCGCATGTGCGCGAGGTATCGGCCGAGGGCCGCGTGCCCGAGCTCGCCTTCGAGAACTCGTCCGCCGAAAAGATCCTGCTCGTCGACGGCGACGAG
>Ga0208454_1000961_pt1 | contig 13192 bp, 16 predicted proteins | sample EasRivMeERMZT100_FD_187530 | JGI IMG/M metagenome (GOLD analysis project Ga0208454, IMG submission 187530) | Soil microbial communities from meander-bound floodplain in the East River, Colorado, USA - East River MetaG ERMZT100 (SPAdes) (version 2) | ecosystem: Environmental > Terrestrial > Soil...
CCGCTTCACCGCGCGGTCGACTCCCGCGTGCTGGAACCCACGAGCTCGAGCCTCGAGCTGGTAGATGTTGTCCGCGAGGTTCTGCCCGCCGATCGCGCCGGCTCGAGCGAGCCTCGCACGGGGGACAAACACGTTCTGCAGGAACTCGCCGGCCTGCTGAGCCGCCCTGCCGACGACAGGCACCCTCTCGACCGCCGAACCGACCGCCCGGGCGCCGGCTCGAGGGATGAACCCGGGGAGGATCGTGCGGCCGGTCTGCGGACCCATGAACCGCCGCACGCCGATCCCGCCCTGCGCGCCACGCTCAAGCGCCTCGAACGCACGCGGGCCCGTCCACGCCTCCACCGTCGCCCGCTGTGCCGGCGTCAGCACCTTCATGCCGCGCCGTGCCACCTGCGCCGCGGTCGCCGCGTCCGTGACCTTCTCGACCACGCGCAGCCCACCCTTCGCGAGCGACGACGTACCGAGCGTCGTGTAGGTGAGCGGATCGAACAGCGCGCCGACGGCCATATCGGTCACCAGGCCCGCTCCTGGCACCGTACGGATCGCTGCGTTGGTCGCGCCCAGGATCGGGCCGGTCGTCTCGCCCTGCGCCTCTCGGATGCGCTCAGCCTCACGGAAGATGCTCGAGCCCGTGTCCTTGCGATCCAGGTTCCACCCCTCACGGAACCCGCGACCGATCTCGCCCAGCGAGAACGGCTTGTCCTCGTCCTCCCACTGGCGGGACGCTTCAGCGACACCCGACGTGACCGCCTGCGCCGGCCGCATCACCTGACGGATCACCGATCCCGCCGCCGTGCCGAACGCGCCGCCCTCGCCCGATTGGTGGTACTGGTTGACGACGTACTCCGTTGTGCCCGGAGAGATGCCGGCGGCGAGCAACGCCTCGCGGGAACGCTGTTGCCGCGCCGGGATGCTCGCCCGGTTCATGCCCGGGGTCGCCATGACCTCGCGCATGATGTTCGCCACGTCGGCACGCTGGCGTTCCGGCACGTACCCGAGCGCGTGCGACTGACGCGCTGAAGTCTGCCGGTCCTCGTACGCGGGCACCCCCTGGCCCACGTCCGCGAGCAGCCGCTCGACCCTCTGCTGGTTCGGCTTGGAAAGATGCCCCGACGCTTGGAGCAGCTTCGCGACGTTCACCTGGACCCGTCGGATCGGGTCGTCGCGTGGCCTCGTCGACTTCGGCGCGGTCGGCGCCGCCGTGCTCCCTGTCGACGGCGAACGCGCGCCGGTCGGGTTGTCGAACGGGTTGGGTGCTGGCGCGCGCTCGGTCGTCGTGGTTCCCGCACGCGTGGGCGCCGTCGTCGGCGGAGGATTGTCGAACGGGTTGTCGGATTGCCGGCGAGCTCGAGGAGCCGGCGCCCGAGTCGGCGTGCCCCACGTCGCGCGCTGCAGTAGCCGCGGCGCGGCCATTACGACCAGCCGGGTAGCGCGTCAGAGATGGCGCGATTGACCGCTGTGGGATCCGACCCGTAGAGCCCGCTCGAGCGTGCCTGCCGGATGATGTCCGTCGGGCTTGCGCCCGCCTCGAGCTGCTGCTGGATCACGTCGTAGGTCTGTTGGTAGACCACGTTCGCGCCTTGCGATGACGCGATCGGCTTGCCCTGAGCGTCGTACATGCCCTGATTGTTCTGCTTCAGCCCCGTGCTGTATTTGCCGAGCATCGACTGACCGGCCGCTGCGGGGATGCCGATGGCGCGTGCGACGTTGCCGGCGACTCCGCCCTGCAGCGTCTTGTCGAACCCCGTGAGCTTGGCGATCTTGGAACCCATGAGGTTCCCGGGGTCGACACGCGACCGGACATCGCGCACGAGCCCCGGGAACTGATCCTTGAGCTCGGTCTTAGTGAACCCCGTGCCGTAGTAGCCCGACGAGCCGCCGCCGCCGCTACCGCCGCCGCCGCTCGAACGCGCCCGTGCAGCGGCGAGCCGAGCCTGCTCGAGCTCCTGCTGAAAGTTGCGCTCATCCATCGTCTGTTCCCAACCAAACTTCTTCTCCGCGAACGCCTCTTGCCACGCGCGCTCCTCGAGCGCCTGCTGGCGGTTCCATTCCCGCTCCATCCGGTCCTGCTCGGCCTCGTACTTCGCCTGCGCGATCTGCTGCTCGAGCTGCGCCTGCTGGTACGCGCGCTCCGCGTCCTGCCGTGCGCGCTCGCGCTGATACGAGCCGAGCATCCGGTCGTGGCCGGCCTGCACCGCTGGCGCCACCTGGCTGAAGTAGTTGTCATTGCCGGCCTGGCGGTACGCGATGTCCTGTGACCGCGACGCGGACCCCTGATCGAGCGATGCGCTGCGGTGCTGGTACGGCTCGTTGATCCGCGACGCCACCACGTCTTGAGCGGCCTGGTCGGATCCACGCTGACGCGATTCGGCGAGCGCCATGTTGACGGCCTGCGCGCGCTTGGCCTCGATCGCTGATTGCGCGTCCGCTACGTACTGCCGGCCCGCCGTGCCGGCCGTCGACATCGCCTCGAGGGAACGTCGCCGCTGATCCTCGACGGCCTTCCCAGCGTCCCCGTACGGGAGCGCGTAAGGATCACCACCGGGGAGATTCGGGTTGGAGATCACTCCACCCGCACCGGGCTGCTGCCACAGGACAGGACCGGCCATCTACGCGCTGAATCCGCCGAGCCCGCCGAGATTCAGCGCCTGCCCCTGGCCCCCGTACACGGAGCCGGGATCCAGGAACTTCAGCGATGCGATCGCCCTCTCGATCTCGGCCATGCGCGGGTCGGTCCCAGCGGGGTTCGCACCGGACCGCGAGAGCCGCCAGTCGCCGCGGGCCTGAACCTGCTCCGGGGACGGCGCCGGGGTGCCCTCACCGCTCACGCCCTCGTACCCGCCGAAGTTGCCGTCAGTGCCGCTCATGCCCGGGTAGCTGTAGTTGGCCTCTGGCGCGCTCGCGAGAGACGTGGCCGTAAGCGCCGGCAGCGATGCGTCACCGAACACGTTGCTCGAGCCCGCATCGGTGTTGCGCCTGCGTGCGTTCACGATCTCCTGCTCGATGTCGTATGAGCCGGTCGACGGTACTGCCATTTCATGCTCCTCTCAGAATGTCGCCCTTGGCCTTTGCGCCGCCACCCTCGATGCCGGCGATGACTCCACGGATCCGAGCTCGCTGCACGCGACGCGGCTCGCTGCGCGCGCCACCCGCGCGCACTCCGGCTTTCGCGCCGGTCGCAAAGGCACGGTTCGCGCTCCCGCCCGAGCCGGCATGACGCTGCCCGAGCCCGACACCCGTGGCCGCTCCCGCTCGTGCGGCGATGATCTGTTCCTCGAGGGAGTGCTTGCTGCGCGTAGCCATCACGTCACCGGCTGCTGGCCGGCGTACTGCAATGCCGCCTGGCCGCGCTGCTGCGCGTTGCGGGAGCGTGCCATCGCGATCTGCTGCTCGAGGTTCGCCACCGCGTCGGCCGTATTGGATTCCATACGCGAGCGCTCGTCGCCCTGGCTCTGGAACGACCGCGACACCGCATCGTCGGTGCCGCCCGACTTGAGCAGACCGCGCGCCTCGAAACTGTTGCGGATCCGATCGCGGTTCTGATCCCACGTCCGTTCGAACTGAGGAAGCGCGTCGGTGAACCGGCGCCTCGTCTCGTCCTGCTCGCGACGGTAGCCCGATTCGGTGTTCGCGAGCTCGCTGTCGAGCCCCGCGACGAATGCGAGGAACCCGGGGTCCGAGTAGATCGACGATCCCTCACCCGGAGGCATCTCGCCGAGCTGCGGAACGAGCGTGCCGCCAGCGATCCCGCCCTCGGGGTTCATGTCATAGTTCGGCGCCGCCTGCTGCTGCGGGGCCGGCGCGCTCTGCGCCGCGAGGAGCGCCGCCCAATCGTTCGCGGTCATCCCCGTCGCAGCGGACATCTGCATGAACGGGCTCGGCGCCGAACCGCCACCGCCACCGCCACCGCCGCCACCTGACGGGGGAGGAGGAGCTGCGCCCTGCGCCACTCCGCCACCGATGCCGATAGCCGCACCCGACTGAGGAGGGTTGTTCGGCACGGGACGCACGGTGCCGGCGCCCACACCGAGCGCCGCGCCCGCCGCGAGGTTGGGCGGAGGCTTCTGCTGGCGCTTCTCGGCTGCGTTCGTGGACTGAGGCATGGGCTCTCCCTATACGACGGTGAACACGCGGGTCGTGCCCGCCATGCGGATCTTCGCTTGGTTGGTGGTCGTGTTGATCCAGACCTGCCCGTTCGACGGCGACGGAGGATCGGACTGGTACTCGGGGAACTGCTGCGTCGTGCCGCCCAGGAACTTCTCGAGATCGTGCCCGTTCTCGTCGATCATCGCGAGCGCTTCACCGATGGTGCGAAGCTGCTCCTTGGACATCTCAGGGAGCGCGGGGATGATCTGCTGGAAAATCGCCTCGGCCGTGTGCGTCTCTTGAAAGTCCGGGTTCGTGGTGAAACTCATACCCTCGTCCCTCGGATCTCGTAGTAGACGGTCACGGTGTCGATCACCACACCGCGAAGGTTACGCAATCGCACGATCCACCCCGTACCAGTCCCCTGATCGGTCGCGTGGAACGTGTGCCGATCGGGCCGACCCGACGACGATCCGTGAGTCGACGGCTGGTCCCATGTGCGCGTCGCGCCGATCACGTCCGCGCCGTCGTTTGATGCTCGAGTCGCGGTCACCTGGCACTCGATGTGGTTCGTGAATCCGTCCTGATTGAACCGCTTGAAGTTGACGAGCACCTTCTGCACCTTCAGGTCGCGGCCCTGCTGGTCGACGTGCTCAGGCAGCGTGAGCTCCGCCGCGAGGTTCGGATCGGTCACCGCGTCGAACTGCCCGCCGAGCCCGGGGCGCTCGAGGGAAGTCGGCACCCACCACGCGAACTCCGGGGGTGCAGCCACGTCTCCGCCGTCGCACAACAGCACCCGTGTCGCTCCCGGGACCGCCGCGGCCATCACTTCAGCGACGGAGTGACGCGACCACTTGCCATCACGGAGAAGGAGGTTCGTGCGATCCGGGTCGGACAGCCCACGGCCGGCGAGACAGAGGAGATCCCCGCGCCTCGAGAGCGCGATGAGGCTCACGTTCGGGTCCACGTCCGCCGCGGTGAAGCTGTAGAGCTCCCCGAGAGTGTCCTGCTCCGCGATGGCGCTCACGTTCGACCCGTTGAAGTAGGACGGGAACTGCTCGCCCTGCGCGACGAACCACACGCTCGAGCCACCGACGACGGCGCCTGCACGCTGATCGCCCGGGTAGTTCATGCCGCCGTACGCGAGCCGCAACACGTCTGAGCCCGACCCTGGCACGCCCGAGTAGATCCACCACGTTCCGTCGTTCTTCGCGATGAACACGTTGGTCCGCACCGTCCACATGCCCGTGATCTCGCCGCCCTGGCCCACGTCGAAGAACGAGAGCGCGCCCCACGTCGTGAAGTCGTTTGCATCGCTGAAGCGCACACGGTTGGCGTTGCCAGGGAAGTTCGCGACGAGGAGACGTTCGCCGTACCCGACAGCGCACGCACCGCCGGGTGCGAGCGCACCGATCGGGGTGACGGTCGTGACCGATGCGGAGTAGAGCTTGTCGCCGTACACCGAGAGGTACACGTTCGGGCCGATCGCAACGCCGTTCACCCACCGCGTCGGCGTGCTAGCGAGGCTGCCCGCGAGCGCGACCGGCGCCGTCACCGACGCGTAGACACTGGTGCCGACGATGAACCACGGCATCCCCGCGCCGGCATCCTGCGTGAAGAACCCCATGCCCGCGACCTTGCCGGTCGGCGCGCCTACCGAGACGATCGGCGTGGTCCCGCACCGCGGGCCTACCGACCCATCGAGGAAGCATTGAACGTCCTGCCCGGAGTAAGTGTTCTCGGGCGCTCGCAAGCCGGCCAACACACCGAAGTCGCCGCCGTCGAACTTCTCGAACGTCTTGACGCCCTGCTCTACCTGCTTGGTCGCCACCTCACACGTTCTCCCACGCGCCCGGGCGCACCGTCACCGCGAGCGTCTGGCGAGTCTTGCGCACCTTGTCGTGCATCTTCTGGATCCACTTCTGATACGCGCCCTCAGCGATCGCGGCCTGCTCGGTGTACCCCGTGCGCCGAAACGCGTAGTACGCGGCGAGCTCGACGATCGACGTTTGGAACATCTCGGGCATGAGCGGAACGTCGGTGTCCTTCGCGAGCGCCGGCTCGACCTTCAAGTACCAGTGGGTGAGCGTGTAGACCCGATCGGGGATCGGGCGCAGCAAGATGTTCGCGCCCTCCACCGCGAAGTCCGTCGGCTCACCACGCGTCGCGTCGTCGTAGAACGTCTGCTCGAGATCGAACAGCACCCGCTCGTTGAGCGGCCGGTTCTGCGCAATGCGCAGTACCCGCGTGCGGAGATGGTCCGCTGGCAACGCGTAGCTCGAGGTTCCCGCCACCGTAGGGAACGTGGCCGCCGTGAGCCGCCACGGCCAATCGTGCTCCATCGCGATCTGAAGATTCGCCTCGTTCAAGAAGTCGGTGAGCATGTTGACCGGCAGCCCTTGATCGTCCGACGGGGTGCCGAGCCGGTTGCGGAGACGAGTCTGCAGCCCGCCGACGTTCATTTCGTGTCCTTGGCGATCCCCCAGCGCACGCGGTCGTTCGCCTCAGCGAGCTGATCCGCGATCTGATCCTTCACCGGAGCGTGCGCCCGATCGTTGGCCTGATGCACATGCACATGAGGGTCGTACCCGCGTTCGCGGTCCGAGCGCAAGCAGAACAGGATGCACCGGCCGACGATCTCTCCGCCGCGGACATCGTCGGCGGACCACCACGTCGTCATCCGGTACACGCCGTCGTGCTCGAGCCGCCAGAGCTCCCAGCGAAGCCAGTCCTTGTTGAAGTAGAGCGCCAACCGTGGGTCGCCGCGCCAGCCGAGGATCCGGTCGCCTTCCCACAGAGGGAAGATCGCCGGGTCGACGATGAGCTCGAGGTACTGCCCGCCGTCGGCGCGCAACGGATCGGGGTGAGCGATCCTGCCGCTCACCCCGATCTCGCGCGGGATTGCTACACCGGCCACCTACGTCCCGATGACGAGAGCGCGCACCGTGACGGTGCTCAGGTTGGTCGCGTTCGTGACTTCCGCCATCACGGCCGAGAGGCCGGCGCCGGTCCACAGGAACTTGACCTTGCCGGTCGCCGGGTCGTACCGGGCGATGTGGCCGAGCAGCGAATCCATGAACCCGACCCACAGGATCGTCGTCAGCCCGAGCGATGCCGGCGTGAACTCGACGCCACCCCCCGGGTTGACATACGACGTTGGCCCCGTGATGTCCACGAGTGCTGCCTTGAACGGGCCGAGCGAGAAGAACGGCCGCGGTCCGAGAGGAGTGTTGGGCATGAGATCCCTTTCCTACGCCTCGAACAAGTCGGAGATGCGGAAGTGCGCGTTGCGCTTGTCGGTGAACAGGTCCGCGTAGCGGTACAGCACGAAGCTGTAGGCATCCGTGGTGCCGGTCCAGTGCAGCGTCGACCCGTCCCGGTTGAGGAAGTCCCAATCGGATGCGGAACCGAAGAACAAGCGCTTGCGGTTGATGCCGAACAGCGAGCCACCCACGGTCTGCGGCGAAGCCGTGACACCCGAAGGCGCGTCACGGTCGTACGTCACGGGGATGATCGGGCCGGCGGCGGCGAAGTCGACAGCGGTGTAGCCGCCGGGGAGCTCGCGTGCACCGGGGTAGCGCTTCTGGCCCATGAGGAGGTTCGCGTACGCACGATGCACGCCGTCAGAGCCGATGAGATGGGTGATCCACTCACCGGAGATGATCTGCGTGAGCTGCACGTTGCGGCCCATTAGGTTCTCGCTGATACCACGCGGGGTGCCAGCGTTCGCGTCCACGCGCGATGCCCACACGGGCTCGGTCGCCGGGTCGACGTTGTGGAGCGGGCCGGTCGCGGCCACGATCGTCTGCAGGCCGGTGAGCTCCTTCTGCGGAGCGACACCACCGGCACCGGCGATCGAGATGAAGTCGGTGCCTGCCGTCGCGGCAACCGCCGAGTCGATCGTGATGGTGTGGGGGACCGAAACCGCGTCGATCGCGGTGATGAGCGCACCGTGGATCCGACCGCCCACGCCGGCAGCGAGCTGCGCGAGCGTGCCGATGTCGACGCGCATGCCGATGTAGAACTGGCGCATCACATGGTCGGGGGTCGCCGCGGCGAGCACGATGACCGCCACCGCGCCAGTGACACCGCACGTCGCGATGACGCCGTTGCTGGTGCCCCAAAGCTGGCGGTTGATGTCGCGCTTCAGATCCTCCGTCATGCCGTCCATCTCGGAGTCGACGCCCCGAATGAACGCGCCACGGTCGGAATCGGTCTGAGCGATCGTCGGGCCGGTGACTTGACCGACCGCGTAGTTGTAGCGAAGGGGTACGCGCTCCTCGGCGTACCGCTGGTTGCCGGCGATCGGCAGGACACCGCCGTCGGCGCGTGCGCCGTGGCCGCCGTTACGGCCGACCTTCAGCGCGAGGACAGCCCGACGGCCGCGAACCTCGACCGTTTTCTGCTGGATGATGTTCAGCATCGGGGTGTCGTTGTTGAGCTGGTTCCGAACGGCTGGAAGGTAGAACTCCTTCATGGCCGCATCGGCGGTTGCCAGGGTCAAAGGCATGACGCGTGAACTCCTTGTGAGGGGGACGATGTTCCATCCACTCGCTCGCAAGTCGTCGAGCACCCGGCTCTGCACGCTGCGTTGAGGGTTGCTGCCTTTGAGTCGAGCACCCGGCTCTGCACTCGGTGTTGCTGCTACGTGACGCGAGCACCCGGCTCTGCCGTCACGCGCGAAGGATACTCACACAACGCCGAGAAGGGCGAGGATCACGAGACGATGACCCAGCCGAGAGCGACGATTGCGAGCCCCGCGCTGATGAGCGCGATCGTGAGCGCCCGCTCGACCGCGGCGAACACTGCGGCGATCGCGAACAGGACAAGGGCGACGATCATGCAAACGTTGAACGCGTCGTCTGCGACTAGCTGCGCTGCGAACATGATTCTCCTTGTGGGTTAGCCCGCCTCGATCATGGCCCGGGCGAGAGTGGAGGCTTCCTCGATGGTCTTTGGACCCTCGTGGGTCGGCGTGCCCGACGGGCCAGCCGGCGAGATCGGCGGGGCACCTTGCGCCTGCTTCTCCTTGTCCGCGAGGTAGTTCGTGATGACCTGCTGCTGCGCAGCGTCCATCGCCTTCTTTGCGGCCTGAAGATCGCCGCCGTGCTGGCGGAGCGCGAACGTCAGGAACATCTCATACCCGGCCGTGCCCGGGGTGAACCCGAGCGCCTGCGCCTCCTGCTGCACGCCCGCCACTTCCTGCTGCATGCGCTGGTCCTGCTGCTGCTCGCGCATGAACTCAGCGAGCTCGGTCCTGGTCAGCGGCTTCTCGGTGTCGCGGGCTTCTTGCTGCTCCTGGTACGACCTCGAGAGCTCGGCCGTGATCTGCTGCAACGCGAGCGTGGCCTTCACGGGGTCGGTCTGGAACATCGCGAACACGTCGCGGACCACGCGCTGATCGTCGGGGTGCAGCCCGCCAAAGGCGTTCTCCCACTCGCGGAGCTGGCCCCGGTAGCGCTCCTGCTCGCGCTGCGCAGCGTTCGCCTGGCCGGGAGTGAGCCCTGTCGGCGCCTGCGGCGGAGGAGGGGCGCCGGCCGGCGAGACGGGCGGGCTCACCGGCGGCGCCCCCCCACTTTCGGGTGCGACGGGAGGTTCGCCGGCACCCGGATCGGATTCTGCGCCAAAGGACTCGAGCGCCGCGGCGGACGCTTCGCTGATGGTGGAAGGACCGGAATCGCTCACAACATGACCTCATTCGGTGTCGGTGGGGGACTGGTGGGATTCATTTCCTGCATTGCCGGCGCGCCGAGCGGTTCCGACGGCGTGGAGCCGTTCGGACCTCCGCCCGGACCTCCCGGGGGTGCGCCCGCGGGCCCGCCCGGAGGGGGACCGCCGGGATCCATCCCGGGCGGCGGGACGCCGGCACCGGGAACGAGAGGATCCTGGCCCATCGAGCCCGGAGGTTCCGTCGCCATCGCGGTCTGATCGAGCGGCGCCGGGGTGCGCGCCTGAAGCGCCAACTCCTCGCGCGACAGCATCTCGTGCGCCTCGACGTGCTGATCGACGAGCGTGCGGATCTCCTCCGGTAGCTGCTCGTACCGGGCCGTCTTACGGAATCGGTTGTGGCACTCGATGTGCTTCTGATGGTTGTCGAACGGCGCCGGCTCGCGGGGCTCGTCCAGAGACAGGTCGTGGTTCTCGCGTTCGGCCTTCGCCACGTCGGGTTCGATCGCCTCGAGGAACGCCGATTGGTCCGGGAAGTCGCCCATCTGCGCGACAACCTTCGGATCCTTCACGATCCCGAGCTCCCACAGCCGAACCGACATCGCCTGCTGCGCGGCCCTCGAGCGCGGCGTGACCGCCTCGGCCGGCACCGTCACCGTCGTCTGGCCGGCGAGATCCTTGCCCGTCCACTTGACGCGTTCCGAGCGCATCCCCGGAGTGTCGACCCGCGCGTCGCGCTGCTCGGTCGGGAGCACCTTCTGCTCGTAGAGCTTCAGCGCCATCGACGCGATATCGCCCCACGCTCGAGCGCCCGCCAGTGCCATCGCGGTCAGCGGGGTATCGGCCTGCTCGGACAGGATCGACAGCCCGAGCCCCGACTGAATGTTCGAGGGAGTCGAACCTCGACTGATCTCCTGATGCCCGAGAATGTCGTCGATCTCGCGTTGCAAGAGCGACACCTGCTCCGTCATCCACTGCGGGAGCTGCGGCGGCGCGATCCATTCCGGCTTGACGCCATCCATCTGAGGATCGAACGGGATGACCTCACCGGGAAGGTCGCTCAGGGTGTCGATGAGCTCGAGAGCGTGCTCGCTGATGACGAGCCGCGCGTTGCCGGCGAGCTTGCTGTGCTCCGCGAGCGCGCTCACCATGAGGTTGAGCAACATCTGAGGCTGGATCGCGGCAGACACAACCGTCTCGCCCGCCCAATGATCCTCGATCGGTGCTTCGCGCACGACCGCGACGTTCAGCCGATCGCTCCACGGGAACGGCCACGCGTGGGGACCGGACACGATGTCGTTTCCGATCACCGTCGCGACGACTCCCGGGCGCCCGCCCGACGGACGCTCGAAGTAGGACAGCACCGTGCATGACTTCTCGACCGCTTCGCTGCCGCGCACACCGTCAGTCGACGGCCTGATGTTCTCGCTGTTCGCTTTCGAGTCGACCGCCGGCTCGGCCTTCAACCCGTAGCGATCCTTCGCCTCCGCGGTCGGCATGATCGTCGCCTTCACCCACCACGTCGAACGCACCGCGTCGGTCGTGCCGGGAGGGAACGCGACTTGGCTGATCGGGCTCGAGCGCACACAGCAATCGCCCTGCCCGTACGGCTTGCCCGACTCGAGCATCCCGAGCGGCTTGCCGGCGCCGGGATCCCACTCGATCGACAGAACCGACGTGCCGCCGAGCCACGCCGACAACGAGCTCTGCGCGCGAATGTCCTCCCAGCCCTGCTCGCGCGCGGCGTCCGACAGCACCGACTCCGCGAGCCGAGCCGCTGTCATCGCCTGGTCGTCGGCCGTGGTCGGGATGACCTCGAACACGAGCGGGCGGCGGAGCAGCTTCGCCATCGCGGTACGGCGCGCGGGAAGCAGCCGGTTGATCGTCGCGCGGACACGTTCGGCCTGACGCGGCATCTGCGTGAGCTCGGTGCGCGACTCGTTCCATGACACCCACTGGTTGCCCGAGTCAAACGCCACGTTCTCGCGGTAGTGCCCGACGAGCCGGCGCAGCGCTCTCGACCCGTCGTCCCAGCGCTTGCGGATCTCGCTGGCGGTGATGGCCGGCGGGGTGCTCGTGGGCGACTGATCGAGCCCCGATTGCAGCGCGGCGGGAGTCGCGGTGCTGTTCTCGATGAACGTCACAGCCCGACCGGCTTCGGTGCGGCTTCAGCGCGGCGACGGCGTTCCGCCCACTTCCGGTTGCGCTCCTCGAGCGTGAGGCTCTGCGCAGTGTCGATCTCGAGCTGCACGACCTCACCGATGTCGACGGGCTTCATGGCAGACGCGTCGACCTTCACCGTGGGCGGGATCGGGGTGGTCCCGAGATCGAGCTCGGTGATCCACACGGTCCCGTCGGGCGCGGCCGGAGCGGGGGGGCGGTACTGCATCACGGCAGGACGCGGGACCGGAGGCACAGCCGGCCCCGCGTCCGCCGGCTTGACCGCCCGGGGGCGAACCCACGGCCAAGCCCCGAGAGCGGCGCGTGCCCCCACCGTGGAACCCGCGACGCCCCCGAGAAACGCGGCGATCGCCTCACCGATCATTGCGACTTCGGAACTACCACGCCGGCCTTCACGCGCGGTTCCACATAGGACACGTCGGGCGGCGGCTTCGGTGCCGGCAGCCTCGCGGCCTTCGCGCCGCGCATGTTCGCGGCCATCTCGTTCGCGAGATCAGGGTTGGTCACGAGCGCGTCGACCAGCGACTCGTACGCGGCCCGCATCGCGGCGAGCTGCGCGAGCGTGGAGTCGATGCGCTCGAGCGCGTCGCGTGTCTCGAGCTTCAGCGCGTCGGCGGCAGCCGGCGACAGGTAGCCGAGCAACGTCGCGAGCTCGCCGGCACAGTCGACGCAGAAGAACACGTCGCCGTTGTCGGTCGTGTCATTGACCTCGAACCCGACATCGACGATCTGCTCGTTCGGCATCCCCGACTTGAAGCACAGCCCGCACGCGTGGTTGAGCGAAGTCTGCGGGTACCCGTGAAGGAGCTGCACTCAGATCAGAGCTCCAACGACGGTCAGCGAAGTTGCGGCGCCCGCGCCGATCGCGGGGATCGTCACGACGACGGCCGTGTTCTCCGCGACCGCGAACAGCGGGACGGGCGCGAAGCTGATGTTGAGCAGCGCGCCGGCCGCGACCGTCTCGACGAACCGGAACCCCAACGTCTCCGCGGTCCCCAAGACGTTGCCGATGTTCGTCACGGTGACGATGCCGGCGACAACCGCGATCTGCGCGGCCGACGCGATGATCTGCGTGATCGCATACCGACGCCCCGGGACAGCGGCGAGTGTGATGACATTCGCGGCGGCAGCGCCCGCATCTTGCGATTCAGCGAACGGCGTCCCCTGGTAGCCGGCGCCGACCGGCACGAACAGTCCGGGCATCAAAGCCTCCCCATCGTCGGGTGCAGGACACGGCGCTTCGCGCGGCCGAACT
>Ga0208454_1000965_pt1 | contig 13155 bp, 13 predicted proteins | sample EasRivMeERMZT100_FD_187530 | JGI IMG/M metagenome (GOLD analysis project Ga0208454, IMG submission 187530) | Soil microbial communities from meander-bound floodplain in the East River, Colorado, USA - East River MetaG ERMZT100 (SPAdes) (version 2) | ecosystem: Environmental > Terrestrial > Soil...
TGCCCACGATCCAAAGTTTGCGAAGCGCGCCGGCATCCCCCAATCAGTCGCCCGCGACTTCAATAAGGCTGACAAAGGCACTGGCATTCTCAAGAAGGGCGGGCGCCGCGGAAGATGAACGGAGCAAGCTTACCGCTTATTGAGGTGCTCTACCGGGCGCTTACAGCACCCCTTGGCATTGTGGTTGAGACCGATGACGTCGAGTTCCTGCGCCAAAAACTGTACGCAGCCCGCCGCACCTTACCGGAGATAGAAGACCTTGGACATCTCAGCTTTGTTCCGAGTCCAACCAATCCTCAACAACTATGGATAGTGAACCGAAATGCGACGCGAGGAGATACCACTACAGAAAGTGACCCTATCCCTATACAAAGGGGATTTTGACCGGCTCCGAGAGTTCAAGCCGCGGCTTGGGGCGTCTAAAGTTGTCCGTCTTCTAGTTCGCAACTACATAAATGCCGTTGAACGCCGCGTAGAACAACGCCTCCCCCGATCAGAGATTTATGAAGATGCAGAATCCATACCGCCGTCTCAACTGTGAAAATGTAGATATGACCATCCACCTCGGCAATGGCGCCCACCACCTCACAGTCGCCCTCGCATACGACAACCTTGGCATTCTTCGGGAAGTAAACTTTGTAGGCCGGGGCAAGATCGGCCACGGTATTGATCAGCTCCTTCACGAACTAGGTATCCAGCTCAGTCGCGCAATCCAAGGGCGGCATCCCAATGGCGAGCAAACCGATCCAACAGCGCCTCCAAGCGATCTTGGACCAGGAAACATATTGTAAATTTCCCCTCCACCGACGTAACTTCGGCAAGAAAGGAGCATTCGTAGAATGGACACCGCCACCCCTCAGCCAACTATATCCGACCTCTTCGCGCGAGATCCTCTATCTCTCACCAAAGTGGACGTTGACCTTATCATCGACTACTACAGAGCGAAACGCCAACAGTCAATCGCAGGAGTAAAAGATGCTGGAGCAGTCAAGCACACCAAAAATACAATCACCCTCGCTGACCTCGACCTCTAACCCGGTGTCGCCATTTGGCGACACCGGCAAGCAATTCGCGTGGGATAGCGTAAGTTTGAATTGGCTTAAAGACTGCCCGCGTAAATACAAATACTTCATGCTCGATGGATGGCGGCCCAAAGCGGATAGCGTCCATATCCGCTTTGGACTCCTCTATGCCCGGGCACTCGAACACTACCATGTGTGGCGATCAAAAGGATCGTCACACAGAAAGGCTATGTACAACGTGGTGCTTGAGACCCTTATGAAGTCGTGGCCGTGGGACTTCGAAGATCACGTTAAGTCTCGCGAGAACCTGATCCGCTCCATCGTGTGGTACCTCGACAAGTTCGAGAATGACGTATGCGAGACGGTCATTCTCTCAGATGGAACGCCGGCAGTCGAGATTGCAACCCGATACCAACTCGATAACGACAATATCGTTATCGTTCACCTCGACCGGATCGTGAACTTCAACGGCCAGACCTACATCCAGGACCAGAAAACGACTGGCCACACGATCAGCGGATACTACTTCGACGGGTTCTCGATGGACAACCAGATGTCTCTCTACAGTACCGTGGGCGCAGTCGTCTACCACGCACCGGTTGCAGGAGTAATGATCGACGCAGCCCAGATCGCAATCGGCTTCACCAAGCACGAGCGCGGCTTTACCTACCGCACCAAGGAGCAACTTGACGAATGGCTCGCTGACACCCGATATTACATTGGACCCTACCGAGATGCGGCCGAAGCCGCGGGCTGGCCGCAGAATGACACATCCTGCGGGAAGTTTAGATCTGACGACCCCTTCCGTGGATCTGTTGGTTGTCCACTGCGTGGAGTTTGCTCTAAAGATCCGCGGGTGCGAGACAAGTTCCTCGAGTCCAATTTCGAGCGCCGGCCGTGGAACCCTTTGGCCGAAAGGACCTAGACACGGTAACACAGGATAACTACAATGCCAGTTAAACTCCTCCTTGAGGGCGACAGCTCCACCGGCAAAACCACGGCCCTCCTCTCGCTGATCGCGGCGGGCTACAAACTGCACATCCTCGATTACGATAACAAGCTGGATTCCCTCCGCGCCTTCGCCGAGCACTACCTCCCCGACAAAAGCTTCGACCATTTGTCACTTCGCGATAAGCTCAAGGCATCACCAAATGGGCCAATGCTCGATGGCCCGCCTCGCGCTTTCAGTAAGGGATTGGACGCCCTGGACAAGTGGGCTGACGGCTCGTTGCCCCAAGATTGGGGCAACGAGCACGTCTTGGTTGTGGATTCCCTAACGACGATGACTCAGGCCGCATTCAGTTGGGCAAAGCTGATGGCCGGGGCCACCTCGTATATCGAGGGGATCAACGTGAAGGGTGGACCCGACCCACGGAACCTCATCTACACGGCGCAGCGGGCCGTCATGAATGTTATCCAACTGCTGACTGGGGAGTGGTTCAACACCAACGTTATCGTCCTGTCGCACATTAAGTACTTTGACCGGGAGGACGGCAAGACCAAATCGTACCCCGTCACAATCGGCTCAGCAATCGCCCCGGAAGTTCCCACCTCATTCTCTTGTGTTGCCCAACTCGAAACCGAAACTCTAGGAGGTACCCCAACCCGCATCCTACGAACCGTCTCAACACCAATGATCGACTTGCAAAATCCAAAACCTTTTGCAATGCCCAAAGTCATCCCTGTTCCAGACCTTAGCGTGTCCGCAAAAGGTCTGGAACAATCCGGGCTGGCTCACTTCTTCTCAATCATCAACGGAGCCAAGTAACATGGCATCATTCGCAGACATTCTCGACAAGAACGTCTCTGAAGTCAAGGCGCCCCCGCCCTATCCCGCCGGCAATTACCTCGCGATCACTGAGGGCGTCCCAGTGTGGGGCAACTCCTCGGTGCAGAAGACGAAGCAGGTCCAGTTCAAGGCGAAGTTCCTCCAGGTCATGGACGACGTGGACAAGGAGAAGATCGCCGAGTGGGCGGAGACCTCTGGCAATTCGATCCTTGGGCAGAGCGTCTACCTCACGTTCTACGATCCGCAGCCCCACCGGCTCACCGAGTTCCTCACCCACCTCGGCCTCGGTAACTTGCCGGTACGTCAGGCCATCGAGGAGTCGCCGGGCCGCCAGTTCATCTGCACAATCCGGCACCGCCCCTCCCAGGACGGCACCCGCATCCAGGCTGAGGTGGGCGGGACCGCCGCTGTCTAACTTCTAGCGGTTCGGGTGGGGAGCCCCCTCTCCACCTGAAGGCGTGTGGCCCCGAGCGCCCAACACTCCCCGATCGGGGCACTTTATCACAGGAGTAAATGATGACATCTACACAACTACACGAAGGAATTACTGGTCGCGGGCGTGGCCGAGATCGGTATGTTATCTGCAATGCGTTAGCATATGCAATAATTATCATCGAACGGCAGCCGATCGGACACCGAGAAACCTCCGATATGGAGGACATGAAAATTATTCTCGAGCGTCTTGCCTCCGGCTTTATGGGCGCAGATTATTTTATGGAAGAGGCTCGCACTCATATAGATCAAGTTCGTCCGAAGTGGAACGGCCAATGATCAGTGGTGAGTTCAAAACCTGCCCTGCCGAGCAGATAATAATAAATCGCGAGGAGCGCCAACGTCGCGTCCTTAACAACATACCAAGACTTGCTAAGTCTATCAGTAAACGGGGGCTTATACAGCCCCCGGTTATAACACGAGAGTATGTTCTGGTCGCTGGTGAGCGCCGTATAGCTGCCATGAAATCTTTGGGATGGGATACCATCCCATTCCAGTTCTTGGACGAGGCTCCCGTCAAAGAGCTTAAAAAACTGGAGCTTGAAGAAAATCTACAAAGGGAAGATTTAGAGTGGCAAGATAGAATAGACGCTATAAAAACTATACATGAGCTTGAATTAGCTGATGATCCAACATGGACACATGACGACACCGCCGAGGAACTTGGCCTTGATCGTGGCTATGTATCGGAACTAATGCGTGTCGCAAAAGCAATGAGCATAAATCCAATAGTTGCACAACAACCCAATCTTTCCAGCGCCCGCCGCATTGTAAAAGCACAGGAGCAACGAAGAGCTGCATATGAAGAAGAAAGTCTTGAATATGGTTCGGGGGTTTTGCCCCCGAACCAGCCAGTCCTTCACGCCCGGTTCGAAGACTGGGCCTCAACATACGACGGCCCTCGGTTCAACCTCATTCACTGTGACTTCCCCTACGGGATCGGCTTTGATCGTATGGGGGCTCAGGCCGGCCTCGACTACGGTCGATACAAAGACACCATCGAGATCTATAACTCTCTTCTGGGAAACCTGACAACACACCTCGACAAGTTCGCAGAGGAATCTTGCCACATCCTGTTCTGGTTCTCCATTCAAAACTACGAATACACATACAACACTCTTACCAACGCCGGGTTCGTCATCGATCAGTTCCCCTTCATCTGGCTCAAGTCCGACAACACAGGCATCATTCCCGATGCGGCGCGAGGCCCCCGCCGTATCTACGAGACCGCCTTCTTCGGCCGGCGCGGGGATCGCATGATTTTGAGACCAAAATCAAACGCCATCGCGTGGCCATCCACCGGCAAGATCCATCCGCACGAGAAACCCGCGGAGATGCTCCAGTACTTCTTCGAGATGCTCGTTGATGAGCACACCGCGCTGTTCGATCCGACCTGCGGATCGGGGGCGGCCTTGCGGGCCGCGAAGAAGCTTGGCGCGGCCCGCATCCTTGGCCTCGAGATAGACGAGCATTACGTCCGCATGGCAAACGCCGAACTAGAGAAGGACGCATGACGCAGCGTATTGCGTTAGTCGGGGAGGCATGGGGTGAGTGGGAGGAGTGCGGTTCCCGCCCATTCCTCGGTGTGTCCGGGGTAGCTCTCTTCGAGATGTTGTGCGAGGCTGGCCTGTGCGAACGCACAGGCCAGGACACCAGCGACCTCCGCGATTTCTGGTTCTTCCATAACCAGTGGCAGATGACCGGCAAGCCCGGGGCGCGAAGCCCCGATGCTATAGTAGTCGCGCCGATGCTCCGAGTCTGGGCGCGGCATCCCGAGTTCTTCCCAACCAACGTATTCAACTTACGACCACCCCGGAACGACATCGAGTCATTGTGTGTTCCCAAGACGCTTGCACCGAGCGGTTTGCCAGCCCTACGCGCGGGCAAGTATCTTGCTGAACAGTACCTTTCCGAACTCATTCGGCTTTCGTCCGACCTGAGGTCGGACGAAATTGGACTCATTATTTGTTTGGGTGGCACCGCAACCTGGGCACTGCTCCACAACCCCGGCATCACTAAGTTGCGGGGCACCGTCGCCTCCGCAACACACGTTGCGCCAGGGCGCAAATTGATTGCGACATACCACCCGGCCGCAGTCCTCCGGCAGTGGGAACTCCGCCACGTCACGATCCTCGACTTCATGAAAGCCCGGGGCGAGGCCCGGTTTCCAGAGGTGCGCCGCCCTCGCCGCCAAATCCATATAGTCGAAACTCTTAGCGACCTATATTCGATGTGGCCCCCCGATAGCGATTGTACTGCAATCGCCATCGATATTGAAACCCACCAAGACCAAATCACCTGTATAGGCTTCGCCTACACGGCCAGTCTCGCATACGTTATTCCCTTCGTGGATAACCGCCGCGAGTCCGGCTCGTACTGGGGGACGTTCGCCGAGGAGAAGGTGGCATGGGACACAGTGAGGCAAATCTGCGCCTCCCGTCTTCCAAAGATATTCCAGAACGGACTCTATGACACCAATTTTCTGTGGCAAAAATATGGCATCCCCATAAGTAACTTCGCAGAGGACACAATGCTCGCGCATCATGCGCTCCAACCCGAAAGTCCAAAGTCTCTCGATTTCCTCGGCAGCGTATACACCAACGAGGCCGCATGGAAACTTATGCGGACCCGCGGCAAGACCACCATCAAGAAGGATGAGTAGCTATGGCTACGGTCATTCCATTTAAGTCTCGAGAGAAGCCGGAGGAAAAGGTGTACGTTTGCAACTGCGGCAACGAAAACTTTTGGCTTTACCAAGATGGCCGGATCGAGTGTACAGCCTGCAACACATTCCACGAGGACATGATCGGGTACTGGAAACTCATCGATCCAACCGCGGATAAACCAGCATGAAAATAATCCACACCGATCTCCTCGAAAAACTTAACATGCCTCTCTCCGAGACCGAGAAGCTTTGGATCTACAACGGCCTCGATTGCTGTGTAACCCACGAGGTGAACTACGAACTCCAGCGGTTGCTCGACCCCACGACCCGCGCCACCTACGAGTTCGAAAAATCGCTCATGGCTCCCATCCTTGAGATGAATATGCGCGGCGTCCTCATCGACGAGGAATACCGGCGCAAACTTGTCCTCGAATATTCCGCAGACCTCGACCGGCTAGAGCACCACTTCAATCTCATCACCCTTGAAGGCCTCAGTGTCAACCTCAACTGGCGGTCGCCCAAGGCCCTCCTCGACCTCTTCTATAACCGCCTGGGATTGCCGCCGGTTAAGAAGCGAAATGCCCAGGGCATATTCGCGCCCACCGTCAATCGTGACGCCCTCGAACGCCTACAGGAGTATCTCTATGCCCAACCACTTGTCCACCATATACTCGCTATGCGAGATCTGGGAAAGAAAATTAGTTTTCTTAAAACAGCTCTTGATCGAGACAATAGAATCCGAACATCGTACAACATTGGAGGCACAACAACTGGACGCCTTGCTTCATCGTTTAGTGATTTCGGAACTGGAACAAACCTCCAGAATATTGAGCCGCGACTCCGAAGAGTATTCATTGCTGATCCAGGCTATAAATTCTGCAATATCGATCTTGAACAATCCGACTCCCGAGGAGTCGGCGCAATCTGCTGGAACCTCTTCGGAGACCCGACGTACTTAGACGCGTGCGAGTCGGGGGATCTGCATACAGTTGTTGCCGAGATGGTTTGGCCCCGCGAGAATCCCCGCGCGAACTTCTACCGATCGTTCAGCTACAGGGATGCAGCAAAACGTCTCGGTCACGCAACTAACTTCTACGGGCAGCCGCCCGAAATATCTAAACAGGTCAAAATCCCACTCGGCCTCGTCAAGCAATTTCAACCAGCATACCTTGCTAAGTTCCCAGCCATCCCTATGTGGTGGGAGTCCCGCCGACGGACCCTTCAGAGTGAGGGCCGGTTGACGACCCTCTTGGGTCGGCGCCGCTGGTTCTTCGGCCGCCGCAACGACTCGCAGGTATTCAAGAAGATGATTGCATTCGAGCCCCAATCAATAACCGCTGACACCATCAACCGGGGCCTACTCCGCGTATGGCAGGGGAATCGCGTACAATGCCTACTCCAGGTCCACGACTCAATCCTCGTCCAATACCCCGAAACCCAAGAGGCATCCATCGTCCCGTGGCTCAAATCAATGATCGAACAGGAAGTCGAACTTGCTCGTGGTCGCCGCTTTGTCATCCCGGCTGAAGCACAGGTTGGTTGGAACTGGGCCTATGCGTCTCCCAACAACCCCGACGGCCTGATAAAGTGGACTGGTCCAAATGATTCTCGCACCCGTTCGCGTACTCCCATCTTGGATAAAAGCATTCCTGGAATACACCGAGAACTATCAATCGCCCCCCTTGTTGAGGAAATGGACAGCGATCTCAGCGATCGCAGCCGCCCTTGAGCAAAAGGTGTGGGTCCGTACAATGGGAATGCCCCTCTACCCAAACCTCTTTGTGGGCCTCGTAGGCCCACCCGGGGCAGGTAAAACCCTCCCAATCATGGGCATGAGTCGCATATACAAGGAGCTGGAGGACCACAAGATTTCTCCATCATCAATCTCAAACGCGGCGCTCACCGATTGTCTGGACGAGGCCACCCGCCGCATAGTGATGCCGATGTCGGACCCAAGCTATGTCGAGTTCAATTCCCTCTACGTAGTATCCCGCGAACTTGGCGTCCTCCTTCCTTCGTATGACTCTGAATTTATGAGCAGCTTGTGTGATCTATATGACTGCGGGCTCTACACCCAACGGCGACGGACCAAGGGTATCGACATTAAGATTCCGAACGCTCAAATCAATTTACTTGCAGCGACAACGCCTTCTTATCTCAATGGATTCTTACCAGAAGGCGCTTGGCAACAGGGATTTACCTCGCGGACTATATTCGTTTATGCAGGTAATTCCGAACCTAAAAACATCTTCGATGACCCAACAGGAACTCCAAAACTATCGAGAGATCTTGTGGATGACCTCAAAATTATTGCAGAGTACTACGGAAAACTTGAATTTACAGAGGCAGCTGTGGAGGCTATTAAGGCGTGGCACTTTGCCGGGGGGCCTCCGGTCCCCGAGCACCCTAAACTTTCTTCGTACTGTGCCCGACGAACCGAACACCTGCTAAAGCTGTGCATAGTTGCCGCGCTTTCCCGCGGCAACTTCAAGATGGAAATCGAGGTGGGTGACTTTCAAACCGCTCTCGACTGGCTCATCGAGGCCGAATTTTTTATGCCGGACATCTTCCGGGCGATGAAGTCGGGGGGCGACCAAAATGTCATCGAGGAGACGTGGCACTTCATCTACACTATCGCAATGAAAGAGCGCAAGCCACTTCAGGAGCATCGCGTGGTCGGCTTTGTCGCCGAGAAGACTCCAAGCCACAATGTCATGCGAATTTTGGAGTTGATGGTCCGCAGTAAGTTCTTGGTCTGGGATGAGATCACTCGGACTTACGCACCCACGCAAAAGAAACCCTTCTCATGACGAACTTGATTACCGAGATCTCGGGCAGTGTAACTGACGCCCGGGCAGGTCCAGACGGCGAGTGACCTGGGTGAGAGCCGAATAACCCCGTCAGCCCGTGGGCCGGGTGCTTACGCATTACTCCTACCGGCCGCGACGGGCACCTTCTCAGGTTTTTGTGCACACTCATAGCCGCACCAATCCATACCGCACCTTTGGCACGGTGGTAATGGCAGCTGTACCGCCCAGTGAGCCAGTTCATCGCGGCGTCGGCGTATCTCTTTGTAGTCATCGGCGATCATCGGCCAAGTGCCCGGCTCGGAATTGACTCGGGCTGCATAAATGGCCGCTGCGGTTTGGTCGCAGTGTTACTCATAAGTTCGTTAAGCTTTCCTTTGAGTGCCTCGATAATTATTTGTGGGTTTTGTCCCTGTATTTGTGCGGACGTCATCTTATGTACCGCGTCTATCTGCTTTTGTATCATTTGTCGTTGAAGCCCTGGGTTTATATTATCGAACCCCGGCGCAGTAACCAACGCCTGGAGCGAAAACTTAGTCATACGCCCCGTAATCCGGGCGTAGTCCTCCCACTGTTGCGGGGTCAGCTTCACCCCGTGAATCTCGGGCTTCGCCGAGGGCACAGACATTCCGACCCGCGCAAGCGCATTTGCCACTGGGTCATTTGTCACGTCTCGCCTGTAAATGGCGAGGCCAGGGGGCGTTGACTCCCGGGTGGGGATTGGCTCACCATCCCAACCAATCTTGGGATGCAGCGTCTCCGACGCATAAGGTATTCCACTCTTAACCCGGTCCCACAGGTTATAGACTTCACGCTGATATGGATCGACCTGCTGTTCCCACCACCGCAGGGCTGATGAGTATGGAATAAAAGATGTGAGCTGTCGGCTTGTATATGTATCTCCATAACGGTGTGGTTCCTTGATCGTCTTGATTAGATCGGCCGGCCCCCGCAACCAAGTATCGTTGATGAGCCCGTCATGGATTGAGGCGAATATCGAGGTCCACATCTTCTCTCGCTCGCCCTTCTCCAGATAGTCATATGCCTCGAATGCCCCACCGATCATTCCCAGCTGTATTGCAAACGGTCCAAGCGCCTCGTATGAGTAATACGCATTTCCGATCTTAATTGAGAAGGGCTGCTTACCGAGTGCGCGCCATGTTTCACGGCCCTCCGGTGTTTGCGGCCCCGGACCTGTCAGAGTCTCGTTATCAAACTCAGTTGCGAGTGCGGTTAGTACCGCACTTGTAAGCGCCATTCGTCCAATCTGTGCTTGCTGCGCTGCCGCCCCGTTTCGCCCTGATAGATTCGCTCGGATAGACGGACTAAGCAATCCCACCGGGGTACGCTCAAGTGCGCCCTCCTTCCATATGGCGCTCCCAATATGAATGAAGGGGGCAATAAACCGGCCCCATCTCCCACCAATAGGTGTACCCTCAAGAATTGGCTGATCTAATGCCGCAGTAAAAAACCGCGTCATCGGGCCAGCCTCGCCCATCAGTGCCCGAGCATTAGCGCCTTCCCGTGCTTCATTCAGCATGGCCGTCGTCGGATTAGCCTCCCAGTAGGCAACCCGCTGTGCAAACGCAGGAGTTCCAGGTCGAAAACCCTCATCATACGCCGTCCGATACGCGACCTCAGCGCGACCCTGTGCCATTCCAACAGAGCGAAAGAACGCATCTGGTATAGTGAATCCAACCCGCCCCGGCAAGTTTATGACTGCACCAAGCGGACCAGGTATAGCCCGTGCCCCATACTGGTGTAACCAAGTCTGCGATGTTTGTCCCTGAAGTACAAGCGGCATCCCTGTCTTTGCAGCTTCCCATGCCGCAATAACCCCATCCTGACTTCCCTTCCGCAGCGCATACAACCCGGCTCCAACCTCTCCCATCCGTAGACCACCCTGCGCACCAAAGGCACGCATACCCGCCCCCACCATTGCGCCAGCAGCTACCTCAATCGAATGCACAATGGGCATAATAGCCTGTTGCACAAGATAGGTGGTTTGTGTGCCAACTCCAGACAAAATATTGTTTATGAACAGCTCATATGCGTAGGTGAAAACTCGGCTGTCGCCCATATACCTCGAGACCTGCGCCGGCGTTTGCAGGTTTGCCGCACCCCGCGCCACATTACCCGCCTGTTGTGGCGTTGCCCCCGGTGGCAATCCAGGCAGGGGTGGTTGCCCGCCACCTCCTCCAGGTGGCGGTGGTGGAGGTGGTTGCCCCCCACCACCCGCAGGTGGTATAGGTGGTGGGGGGACGGCACCGCCCGTGGCTGCCGCTGGGGGCGGTGCTCCACCTGCTACCCCAGCCGTCGCACCTGTTGGAGGTGTCGGCGGGGGCGCAGCTGCTCGCGCGTTGAGCGCAGCCAATCGAGCTTCAAGCTGCTCAACTGCGATCACAGCGTCAAGTACATTTTCAATTCCGGCGGCTGTCACCTGCGCACGAGCCTTCCCAAGCTCCGCAGTTACAGTAGCAATTTCCGCTTCCAGCGCTGCCACTTCTACCTTGTTCGGGAGGCGCATCGCCAGATGGGCGTCATCAAGGCTCATCGTCTCGATTTCGGCGGCCTTAAATCCCCGCGCTTCTAACTCGGCCTTAATTCCATCAGACAGTTGTATACGCTCGGTCAGCAACCCTTCAACAATCAGGTCGTGTTTCTCCTTAGCGGCGAGGAACCGGGCGATCTCATTAGTGCCGACGGCCACACGACCCATCGGCACTGCGTCTGCCGCAGCTTTGACCTCCGAGGCTGATTGGGTCAGAAGCCGCGTCGCCGACTCGACCTCGCCCCGCGAAGTCATTGCAGTTATATTTGCGGGTTTGACCCCCAACGCTTCCGACAGATCAAGCAGTTCTCCAACCGTCGGCTTCACTCCAACTTGCTCTTTATTAACTCCCTCTTGCCACGCACGATGTACATCCTCAACCGTATTGATCCGCTCCGTCAGGAATGCGCCCTGTTCATTGACGAGGGGTGATTGCCGCACCAAAGGTTCGCCTGGCACAACCGGCGGCTCAGTTCGGGCTACCCCTCGAGGAGCCTCAATAATGGCCGACTCGCCCGGCGCAGCTTGTCGAAACCCTGGCAACGGCAACTCGAGTTGCCGAGGACCTGTGAACTCCGGTGCTCGCGCCCCCAGCCACCCCGCTTCGCCCTCTCCAATTACCCGGGCACCCCGAGCCTCAGCAAGTACAGCAGGAAGTGTCGGCTTGGGAGCAAATAGTCTTGCAAACGCCGCGCCAACCGCTCCCGGTGGACCGGGAGTCATTCCAATAAGTGCCGGTAACACCTCAGGGATCGCCGCGATCGGTCCCGCCACCGCCTCCGTTCCAGTCTCCACTCCAAACTGCTTAATACCCTGTGCTGTTCCACCAATTACCGCAGGTATTCCATAGAACAGCGTTTGTAATCCCTGCGCTACTGGGCGCATAATGGCCTGGTTAAACGACTTCGCAATGTTGAGATCGTGCTCCTCATAGGTGGGAAAGAAACCAGCGCCTTGCATCATCTTCGTAAATTCTGAATCCTGCGCCGTGTTGGATTTACCCCAGTTATGTTTTGCGCCCATGTTGAACGCGTCAAGGACTCGACCCGCGGGATGGGTCGTCCAAAAGCTGTCGTACTGCGGACCGGCTTGAACTTGATCTTGGGGAATGTTGTTGGTGGTATAGCGTTTTATCGCAAAATCAATCGCGTTCTGAGGCGTGCCATCCTCAAATTCGTGCCTAACGCCGTCCCCGCTTATGGCAGTAATAGGCATAAAATTACCTCAGAGGCGGGGCTAGAGGAGCCGGTGCTGCCCCGGGGACGGGGGCTGTAGGTACCGGATTGCCGCTTTTGTCGTACTTAATAATAGCGCCAGGGACAGGTGCTTTTTGTCCAGTCGCTGGATTGATACCCAGTTGAAGCTGCTGCATCCGTGTAATGTATTGCTGAAAGATAACCGCCGGATCTCGAACCAGCTTATCAAGCATCGGCTTAAGCGGTCCCTTCTCGAGGTCGGTTATCTGTGCCATCGGCATTCCATCTTTCTTTAATTGTACTATCATGGGCAATGCCTGCTGCATAAACCGCAGGTGAAGCGCGTCCCCTTGGTCATCTTTTACTCCGAGCGATTCTAGGCCTGTATAGGTCAGCCGCGCTCTCGCCGCCTTAAACAGTTGGTCATACATCTCGGAGTCGGCTTGCCCCTCTGGAGTCTTTTTAGACAGCAGTTGGGCGGCAAGTTCCTTCGCCCCCGTCACCGACAAATAATTTTTCTCGTCAACCATCTTAAGAATTTGATTTACATCGGTGATCCTATTTGGGTCGCCGGGCTCCGCAAATACACGTCTCCAAACATCGTAGAAACCAGTCCCGTGTGTTTTTGGAAAC
>Ga0208454_1000968_pt1 | contig 13119 bp, 22 predicted proteins | sample EasRivMeERMZT100_FD_187530 | JGI IMG/M metagenome (GOLD analysis project Ga0208454, IMG submission 187530) | Soil microbial communities from meander-bound floodplain in the East River, Colorado, USA - East River MetaG ERMZT100 (SPAdes) (version 2) | ecosystem: Environmental > Terrestrial > Soil...
GAGAGCGGTCACGGGCAGGCTGCGTGCAAGCAAGGCTTGCTGGAACTTCGATGCCTTCATTTCCCCTCCCAGGGCTGAATATTGGAGCCGACCATTCCCGCCTTACGGGCGCCGCGGCTCACTGCGACTAGTTGTCGTCCGAGACCTCAGCGATGTAGAGCGCCGCGAGGGCGCCGTCGGTCGCATCCATCTCGATGACGTTCAGGACCGTGCCGGCGTTGCCGGGCGGAGCTCTCACCAACAGGCTCTCGCCTGCGGCGATCGCGAAGTCGAAACCGCCGTTCGCGCTGGAAGCGTCCGAAGCGCTGAAGCGGCAGACGCAGCCTGCGGACTGGGTCACGGCAGCGTCACCGCCGGCCGAATGCGTCATCCGGTAGGTACGGCCTGGCAGCAGCGACGTGATCTCCACCGTCGTGCCGCCGACAGCGACTTTGATGCCCGCACCTTCGCGGAATGATAGGACGCGGTCGTTCATGCGTTCTCCAGTGTCTGTTCAAAGCGCCTGAGGTAGGCTAGCGCTCGTTCTAAGCCTTCGATGCTGTCGCCTAGCTTGCCCAGAGCCAGGTTGCAGGCAGTGCATAGCCAGCCCCGGAACTTGCCGGTGACGTGGCAGTGATCTAGCGCCAGTGCCCTGCGCGGCCTGGATGACAGCCGGCCGCAGCACTCGCAGTTGTTCGGCTCTGGACGGCCCGGCTCGGGAAGCCCGGCAGCCCTGCGACTAGCTTCTAGGGTCCGCTGCCTTTTCCCCAGCGTTGACGCGGAGCGCCTGCGCGCTCCCGCGACGCTAATCTCCCGCGCCTCTCCCTCGCCAAATCGCATACTAAAACCTTCGAGAACTGTAACATTAGTATGAACTGTTTTTTCTCTGCTGTCAAGCACTGCGTAGCACTGCCTTGCAGATCAAGAGCTTAGCAGAGCATGCGGAGATTGCAGCGGGCTATTCTCCGCAGAACTGCGCGGCTTGCAGACTGCCAGCAGAAAGCATCGGATTTTCCTCTGGTAGGGGTTGGTGGATACCCCTCCTCCCCGGAGCTCGGCAGGGGGCCCCCCGGCCTCCCTGCTGCAGCTGGCTACAGCTCTGGCTGCTGCTGTCGAGCATGGCAGGGCCAGCGTTATGTTGCGATCGCAGCTGCTGTGCTGCTGTCGACAGCAGACTGCGGGACACAGCTCAGCAGAGTAACGGGGCTACTCCTTCGGAGAGTGGCGGGGTACAGCTGACGAGCAGAGCAGCGCAGCTGATCTGCGAGGCAGCTCTGCAGCTGCAGCATGCAGGAGAGAAGAGAGGCAGAGCAGGCAGCCATACCTCGGCATGTCTGCCTCGTGGCTGCTGCTGCTGCTGCTGTGCTTGCAGTCCGTGCTGCCGCTAGGCAGCTCAGGACTCTTGCGAGTCTTCGAGCAAGCTTAGCTCTGCTGCTCTTGCCCCTTCGGGGCATGCTCTCTATCTGCTGCCGCTAGCAGGTTCGCTTCGCTAGGGCTACGCTCACAGCTCTGCTAGACCCCCCTCTTAATCTCCCCCCTATTCCCTTTGCATTCAGATACTTAGGCTGTGTTTAGCAGTGCTTCCAGGTATGGCAGCATTCCCTATAACACTAGCAGTATCAGCGGCTTGCGTTCATATACGTATCATTACGTATATACATCTGCCGTCGACTGTGCTATAAGCGCGGTTATGTTCAGGGCACAAGTTGACGCGAAGTGACGTTATGGGCACAATGTGACGCGCTACGTCACCTCGAGCGATCGTGTTTATTGTTCAATCCCGCATACCTGGGCCGCTGCCTGACTTGGCACGCCGATTGCATATCTGTACTCAGGATCGCACACATACGGAGAATCGAATGAGCCTTGTCTATATCATCTCGACGCCCCTCGGCGGCGACATCGGTGAGGGCCCGTGGGAAAAGCGCGGCGACGCCGTAGCGTTCCAACGCTCACAAGTAGGCGTTGAATCCCGCGTGCTAGCGGTCGACGCTGCCGAACTTGAAGAACACCGCGCGGCACAGATAGCCGCGCTCATTCAGGAGTAACACGCCATGAAATCACGCACCAAAGAAAACATCCTGCTACACGTCCTGGGCTTCGCCATGGCAGGCTATCTGCTATGCATCGCCTACAGCATCGGAGCAGGCGCTGACAGCATCCGAGACCGCGCAGCCGCACAGGAGGCCGCTATTGAGCGGCTAAGCCGATGAGCTGCCCAGACTGCGATCTGCTCTACATCGCGGGCATAGCCTGCCACGAGCGCGGCTGCCCTAGCACGCCCGTCGAGTGCCGCGAGTGTGGCAGCATGCACGACGCGGGCAGAGAATCGAAACTGCAGGCAGCGCTGTGTTGCGCGCCTGTCGACACTTGGGAGGATGAGACCAATGAATACGCTTGACACACTAACGGCAGACGAGCTGCGCGCATTTATTCGTTGGTGCTTTGCCGGCGGGTATGTGCCCTGCGCGCGCATTGTGGACGCTTGGCTAGCACACATGAGGCGGCAAAATGAACACGCCTAAGCTATCGCTAGTGCGCCCGGCTGCAGAGTGCCGCCCGTGGGATGAGGCTGCTCCCGCGTGCGTGAAAGCGTACCGCGTGTACTACGCGTACGAGGGCAGCAATTCGGTAGATCCGTATCAGGAAGGTCTCGTTATCGAAGAGTGGAACGACGGCCGTTTCTACTTTCTAGAATTCAATACGGAATACATCGGCACGCTTGCGGAGTGTGAGCGGTTATTGCAGGAGTACCACGAACGTGAACACGCCTAATCACATGACCGACGCAGAGATCAATCTGCTAGTCGACGCGCAGCAGCTGCCCGAATACCGCGAGTGGCTGCTGATCTGGGCACCGACTGCGCAGCATATCGCTACCGTCCACTCACACACAGCTCGCGGAGCTGTTCGCAAGGCGCCAGCGCCTTGGAGCAAGTACCGCGGCGAGATTTACGCCAAGGAGGCATAGAAGCATGAGATACCCTAGCAGCTATCACGCAGCGCATCGGCACATCGTGGCATTCGGCAGCAGCCGCTATCCCTCGCAGCTGCGAGGACTCATAGCCGCAGCGCTGCGGGACTTGCGGCGATGCGGCTGGTCACGCGCTGATCAGCAATGGGAGCGTCGGCACTTTCACTTCTGCGGCATGCCCGCAAAGGAATAGGAACATGAGCACACACACAGACGATCGGAAAACGGCCATTCTCGACGCGCTAGATGCATTCGTGCGGCAGCGCCCGGGCTTGGAGTTCGGCAACTACGGCGACGTGACCAGCTACCGCAGCGAGCTGCGCAGCATTACGCGCGACTTGCGTGACTACCGCGAGCTGCGCAAAGCCGTGGGATGGCGCGACGGCATCACAGCCGATGCACTGCTCGAAGCCACGCGCGCATTCAGCGGTAGGCTGCAGCTCATACCGCCAGGCCCGCACGAGCACGGCGGAGGGCACTTTAGCAGCTCTCCCGATTGGCGCGTCGACTATTGCACAGGGCAGTACTTCCCCACCGAATACCGCAAGGCAGCGTGCGCTGTGCTCGCGCTCGCGCTCTGGTACTACACGCGCGAGCATAGCATGCCCGCCCCATGTGACTATCGCGTGCGCAGCTATGGTCCCGACGAATGGGCGGGCAAGTGGCAAGGTATTCATGCGGCATGTGAAGAGCGCGCAGCGCGTGGCGGCGAGCGCGCGTGTGACTTAGAGACGCGATACAAGATGCCCGGCAGTGACCGCAAGGGCAGCGCTGGGGACTGGCTGCGCGCTTACTTCGTGCGCGAGTTTGGACGGGGCATTGCACGTCGGTGGTTCTCGCGAGCCGTCGCCGCAACCGCGTAGTTGCCACGCTTGCCGACGTGGCACAGCCGCTCGGCAGCTCACTGCAGGGCAGTGAGCGCATATCGAGGCGGGAATACTGGTCACTTGGCGGCCCGCAATGCACGCGCCTTTGGCGCCGCATGCGCGGTGGTGCGTGGCAGCATTACTACAGGCACAGCTAGCCATGCGCAACTATCGACCGTGGCTGTACGGCATCACAGCCAAAGCGCTAGAGCAGCTCGCAGAGGCTAGGCCGCTGTCACTGCTAGAGCTGAAGAATGCACAGAACTTGGAGCGCTGGAAACAGCGCCGTGCTAAACATCTGAAGGAGAAACGATCGTGAGCAAAGCAGACGTGAGACCGGGCGGCAAGTACCTGCCCGCGGCACTGTTCAATGTCGAAAGAGTGACCGCGCGCGGCATAGCTCGCGTGGCCAGCGACGTCCCACTTGAGGCTGCGCAGCAAGCCGTGCGCACGCTGGCCGGGCCCGGCTATTGTATGCGCATGGTGCGCACTGACCGCAGCAAGCCAGCGCCTGCAGCGCTGCCCGGCAGATCGCACCGCGTGCGGCCGCGTACCTGGCCGCCGCTCAACGAGCGGCAGCGCGCCGAGATCATGGCCGAGGCGGAGGAGTGCTAGCCATGCCTCGCGGAGTCCCGCTAACTGAGGCTAAACGGTTCGCTGTCGCGCGCTGCTATGCCAGGTGGCTAGCGCTGGGGCTGCCTGTCGATGGCGCGCGGGGGCGCACTACAGTGCTCACTATGGTGCAAAGGCGGCACAATCTGCCCGGCCGCACTATCTGGGAGTGCTATCAACAATGGCGTTCCCGGAAACGCTTGCATCGAAGCTTGACTTCGACTAGGATTCGTAAATAGAGGTTTTCGATGTGTGTGTGAGTGCTTCGGGCCGGCAGCGATCGGCGTAAGACCGGCCCGCTTTTTACACACTGCAAGGCAACAAAGGAGTTCCCGACATGCACTACATCAGCGACGAATTGCACGCACAGCTCGAGCTGCTTAGCCGCTACGCTAATCGGCATCTCGAGCGCTGGACTACGGCATCTGGAGAGGAGCTCTGCGGTATGGCAATGCAGCTGCACGAGCTGTTCCTCCGCGAGCGGCTGCAGATTCCGCACATCTGCGACGAGTGCAGCCTTGATCTAACGATCGAGCTGCATAGCCCGTGGTGCGGCATGAACCCGGAGCCGCCAGAGCATGACGGCGAGCCAGATGCGGGTATGGTGGAGCGCTCGCGCGGAGTGCTACCGCGATGAGCACACAAGAAACCTGCGCAGTCTGTAATTTTGCTCCCGAAAAGGACTGCCCGCGCACAGAGTGCCCGCATAAAGACACCACGCCCTGGTGCCACATCTGCGGCTCTATGACTCGGCAGGGCTGCGATTGCCCACCGCCCGCGGAGAATGAATAATGCGCGGCAAAGTAGCCAAGCGGCTGCGCGGGTTCGCGGACGCGCTCGGCACTACAGACGAGCGCCGCTATGTGCCGCGCAGCATGCTGCGGCGCGTGACACAGCTCGACAACAAGGGCGTTCCCCAGACAGTGACAGTCAAGCGCTGGAACATCAGGCTAGCGCCTGACTGTGCGCGCGCTGTCTATCAGAAGCTCAAAGCGGAGTACAAGCGTGAATCTCATATCTAGGCTGACCAGCATCTGCCCGCGCTGGCGGGAGCTGTACGGCGACGATCCCATAGCTGCCGCGATCGAGCTCGGGCTTGTCGAGCCCGACATACTAGACGACACGCAACCGCTAGACTTTAACAGCGAGCGCACGCAGCGCGAAGCTGAGGCGGCGTGGCATTCGTACATGCAGTATGTCGACGGCGAGGACAGCGAAGAATGAGAATTCATAACCTGACAGACTGGCCGATAGAGCTGCAGGAGGCTGCGGTACTGCGCGGCGGCGGCCGCGATATGCTCTGCCCTTCCTGCAACGGCGGCCGCTCTCACGAGCGCTCGCTATCCGTCTACGCCAACGGCAGTTTCTACACTGCGAAATGCTGGCGCGCAAGCTGCGGCTACTTCGCCAAAGTGCCGCTCGATCCTAGCGCCAAGATCGGCACGCCGCAGTTCAAGCCACGATTCTTTGAGGGCAGCTTCGAGCCAATCACCTTTCGGCTGCTGCACCGCTACAACATAGCCGTTCCCACTACGGAGGCATTCGGTGTGCAGGGCACGGCAGGACGAGAGGCCGTTTACATGCCCGTCTACGGGCCTGCCGGACAGGAGCGCGGCGGCATGCTGCGCTACTTCGACGGCACGCAGCCAAAGGCTGTCAGCTACAAGGCCACGGACCAGCCGTGGCAGGCTTGGCATATGCCCGACGGCTCGCAGGACCTGGACGTGTTGGTTATCGTCGAGGATCAGCTCAGCGCCATGCGTTGCTGGCAGCTGGGTTACACCGCTGTCGCGCTGCTCGGCGTGAACCTGAACAGCGACAAGGCGGCAGAGATACGCAGTACCTGCGCGGACATGCGTACGCTGCTCGCACTCGATGCGGACGCATTCAGCAAGGCACTTGGCTACGCCAAGAAGTATTCGTGGCTGCAGCCTGTGCGGCTCGAGAAGGACCTGAAGGACAGCAGCGATGCCGAGATTCTGGAGCGGCTCGCGTGACGCAAGCTATCGACATGGCCGAAGCCAGGTTCGGCCGTCTATGCGTAATCGGACGCAGCGGTTCGCTGCGCGGCCGTGCCGTGTGGCAATGCAAGTGCGAGTGCGGCGCAAAAGCTCGTGTTTTGGGGCAAGACTTGCGCAGGGGGAAAACTAGAAGCTGCGGCTGCTTGGTCGGGCGGCCAGTAACGCACGGGCATAGCGTGGGCGGCCAGTTGAGCGGCACGTACCGATCGTGGCGCAGCATGCTGACTAGGTGCCGGGACCCTAAGAGCAACAGATACCAATACTACGGCGGGCGCGGCATATCTGTTTGCGATCGGTGGAAAGAGTCCTTCAAGAATTTCCTCGTCGACATGGGGGAACGCCCTGCAGGCAAGTCGCTCGACCGTCTCGACAACGACGGCAATTACGAGCCGTCGAATTGCAGGTGGGCTACGCCCAGCGAACAGCGTTTGAATTCCCGTCCGAAGGGCAGCGCGTCATGATTACCGAGGAGCACCTGTTAGCAGCCATACTTAACAGCCGAGAGGCTTGGAGTGACCTCAATGGGGAACCGCTATCGCTTAGCAGCTTTGGAGCTGTCGTGCAGCATGCGGCAGACGATTACTACGCCGCAGACACTCTGGCTCCTTGCGTGGATCGCACCATACTACGTGCCAGACTCGAGTCACATTTCCCTGCTCCTAAGATGGCGGCTTCGCTGCTCAGTTATCTTGACGGCATTCCTACTGCGGTGTCGGTCGCCAACGTCCGACAGCTTGCCCGTCACTTGTCTGCGTACAAGGTCGGGCTCGATCTTGCTGACGCTCTCACTCGAGCAGAGCGGCAACAAGCACGTTCCCTAGCAGAAAAATATCTGGAGCTCTCAGCAGATCAGCAAGATGCGCTGTCTGACTGGAAGCCGAGACTCACAGCGGAGGACTACTTCGGTGACAACAGCACAAAGCCCAAAATTCGAGTGTACCCCAATCGGCTCAACGAAGTTCTACACGGTGGAATTCGGGCGGGTCATGCTTGCCTTATTTTCGGCCGGCCCGGTAGCGGAAAGACGCTACTTACCGTCAATATGGTGGCGGGGATGGCGGCCGCGGGGCACAAAATCCTATACGTGGGTAATGAAGAGCCGCTGGGCACTCTTCAACATCGCTTTTTATCTCGTCTTGGAAGTGAAAGACTCTGGGATCTTGACAGCCCCGACAGAGCAGTGGCGCGAGCGGCGTATGAGCGAGCGGAGGCGAAAGCTCTGAGGCGCGGCTTCGGCAACGTGCATCTGCTGCACGGCGCCTACGGCATGCGCGATCTCGCTCCGTACATTGCCAAGGTGAAGCCGGACGTGCTGGTAATCGACCAGATACGGCACATGGACAGCGGCAAGAAAGGCGACGACAATCTCACCTATCGGCTCGAGGCAGTCTGTCGGCAGATGCGCGCCATGGCGCACGAGCACCAGCTCGTAGCGATCGGCATTACGCAGGCTGGGGACAGAGCCAGCGGCAAGGGCGTGCTCAGCATGGAGGACGTAGACAGCGCCAAGACCGGCGTGCAGGGCGCTGTGGATCTCATCATAGGCGTGGGCGTCACGGATGAGATGAAGCGGCAGAACAAGCGCATGCTGTCGCTCGCGCGGAATAAGCTCACAGGCAGAGAAGAGTTTTTTCCAATCTGGATTGATGAACAACACACGCGGGCTTCTGGAGGGCCGCCGCAATGACAGCCCGCTCTGATTTGTCCGGCCAGCGCTTTGGCAGGCTGGCAGTAGAGGCTTACGCTTGCACGCGAGCGGGCAGAGCCGTGTGGCTCTGCCGCTGCGCATGCGGCGCAAGCGCGCTCGTGCGCGGGGGCGATCTTAGATCCGGCAACACGCGGTCCTGCGGCTGCTTTGCTCTGGATACTCAGCGAGCTGTCGGACGTAGCAGCGCTGCGCGCGGGACTACGCACGGTCGCTCAAGAACTCCGCAATACAAAGCGTGGGCAGGCATGCTGCAGCGCTGCAGCAACAAAAACGCACGCGCGTATAAGTATTACGGCGCTAGGGGCATAAAAGCATGCCCTAGATGGTTTCGCTTTGAGAACTTCCTCGCGGACATGGGTGAACGACCCCCAGGCAAGACTCTCGACCGCATCAACAACGACGGCAATTATGAGCCCAGTAACTGCCGCTGGGCCACGCCCAAAGAGCAGCAGGCTAACCGCAGGGTTTCCAAATGAAGCTGCTCGAGGCTGCCAGCGGCCGGCTGTACGTCGACATGCCGTGGCTGTGCATCGACTTTGAAACGAAGCTCGAGGATCACAGCAAGGTGGTCATGGTGGCGTGGCAGGAAGGCTGGGATGCCGGCCCTGCCTGGCAGGCACCTAGCGAGCTGTACCACAGCTTCCCCGTAAAGAGCTACTACGGCGACCCTGCAGGCTGCCGGCCGTTCTGGGAAGCGCTGGAGAAGGCCAAGCGCGGCGGCTTCATCATCGCGCACAACGCCAAGTTTGAGGCGCACAGGCTTGCAGAGTACGGGCTGGACCCGACCGAACACGTTTGGTTCGACACCATGCTGGCGGAGTGGGTACTGCTCGGCAACAATCCCGGCAAGCTGCGCTACGGGCTCGGAGCTCTAGCCGCCCGCTACGGCGAGGCCGGCAAAGAGCGCAGCGTTGCTACCGCGATGGACGCCGGCGTCTGCCCGTCCGACATGCCGCAGCACAAGCTGGTGGCGCGCTGCAAGCGCGACGTGCGTGTTACGGCGGCGATCGCAATGAAGCAGATCAAGCTGCTCGAGGAGCGCAAGCTGCTGCCTGTCATTGCGCAGCGCTGCCTGGTCATGCCTGTGCTGTGCCAGATCGAGCGCAGCGGTATCTGCCTGGCGAAGGACGACGTGCATGCCGTCCACGCTGACTACAGCGCGCGGCACAAGCTGCTGAAGCAGAGCTTCGACAAGCTGACCGGCGGCATCAACCAGCGCAGCACAGCACAGATGGCGCACTACCTGTATGGCGGCGGCATGATCGAGGTTAAGGCCGAGGATGGCACGAAGAGCATGGCGCCGAATCCGGCGCCGTCGCTGAAGCTGCCGGAGCTCATGAACGCGCGGCGGGAGCCGCGGCGCAAAGCCGCAACAAAGCAGTTCCCCAACGGGCTGCCAATGACAGACAAGATGACGCTGGCTGCGCTGGCTAGCAAAGCCAAGACGAAAAAGCAGAAGGAATTCTTCGAGCTGAAGCGCGAGCTCGGGCAAGTCGAGTCTGCGCTGTCTAAGAACCTGGAGTTCTTCAAGGGCGTGGTCGACGAGCGCGACGGCATATTCCGCGCTGAGATACGGCAATGCACTACCAGCACGCACAGGCTATCCGGCCGCGGCATCCCGCAGCAGTTCCTGCAGTTCCCCGACGGCGAGAAGTCCGTGCAGTCGCAGAACATGCCGCGCGAGTTCAAGTGCTTGCAGATGAGCCGAGACCCGGCCTACTTCATCACATCGGCTGACGCATCGCAGCTCGAGTTCCGCGTCGCTGCCTTCCTCGGGCAGGATGCTATCGCGATCGGCGACTTGCGCCGCCCTGACTTCGACGCGCACATTCAGACGCTGACGGTCATGCTCAACGGCAGCTGGGATCAGGAGCTTTACAACAGCCTGTTCGCGCGCTGGAAGGCTGGCGACAAGGAAGTGAAGCTGCAACGCGCCAGCAACACGCTGACGAAGTCGCACACATTCAAGCCGCTGTACGGCGGTGAGAAGGGCAGCGAGCGCGAGATGGCGTATTACAGCTGGTTCCGCGAGCATTACAGCGGCATTAGCCAGACGCAGGACAAGTGGCTGCAGGCTGTCGAGGAGCACGGCGAGCTGCGTACAGCGACCGGGCTGACGTTCTACTGGCCGAACATCGGCCACAGACAGGATGGCACTGCTGTCGACAAGTCGACGGGCAAGCCCGTACGGCCGAGCGTGTGCAACTACCCAGTGCAGTACCTTGCCACGGGCGAGATAGTGCTGATCTCGCTAGTGTGCCTCTGGCGGCGCGTGAAGGCGGCCGGGCTGCGTGTTCGGTTCACGAACACCGTGCACGACAACATCGACGCAGAGGTGCATCGCGACGACATCGAGGCGTATAAGTCCTTGGTTACTAAGGCTTTTACTACCGACGTTTACAAGTACTTGCGCGCCGTGTATAATATTGACTTCAACGTCCCGCTCGGCACTGAGCTGGTGTGGGGCGAGAGATTGGGAGAGGGCGAGAGCATGAAGGTTGCAATCGACCCGGCAGTGGTTTAGAGTTCGAGTTCTTCAACGGAGGATAAGATCATGGCAGTTTTGAAAGGCGCCCGCGTCAACAAGGTGGGCGATAGCAAGTTCGGCAAAGGCAAGCGCTGGATTGCCGTCAAGCACGAAGAGTACGACGGCTTCCTGAATGTCGACGACGCCAGCATCGAAGTGAATCAGGGCGACGTGCTCGACATCATGTACGAGCAGAAGGGCAAGAGCCTCGTCGTCACGAAGGTGCGGTCTGCGGCCGGCGGCGCTCCCCCGGCAGCGGCAGCTTCGGCGCCGTCGTCAGGCGGCGGCAACAACCGCTACTCCGATGCGACGCAGCAGTCGATTGTGATGCAGCATGCGCAGAAGGTGAGCGCGCAGCTCGTCACGTTGTTCGTCGACAAGGGCGTCATCAAGCTCGGCGCGCAAGCGAAGCAGCACGCGCAGCTCCTCGAGCTGTTCGACGAGCTGTCCGCGCACATCTTCAGCACTGCGCAGGGCGCCGGCTTGCAAGCGATCGTGGAGGAGCAGGCCGCGCTGAAGGCGGAGCTCGATCCCGCGAACGATGCGGATGCGGACACGCCGAAGGAAGAGCCAGCCGACAAGGACGCCGGCGGCAGCGACTTCGACGATGACTTCGACGCGAACTGAGGGAGAAGGCAGTGGGCGCTAGCATGTTGTGGGATGAAATCGAGCCGGCGTATGCTGAGTACGCAGCAGAAGAGGCCGTACTAGACGCTCTATGCGGCGTCTGCCCCGCCTGGTGGCGGTCACTGCCGGAGTTTCAGCCGTGAGCCTGGTAGCAGCATTCGATGCCGATAGCGTAGTTTATGCGTGCGGCTTTGCGGCGCAGAAGACGTGGTACTACGTCTACGAGGTCGGCATCTTCGACAGCGTCAAGGACGCGAAGGAAGCTGCTGAGAAGCGCGGTGCTAAGCATATCTTCAAAGCCGTCGAGCCAGAGCCGATCGAAAACTGCCTGCACAGCGTGAAGCTGCAGTTGCAGAAGGCGCACAAAGCGGTGGAGGAGCGGTTCGGCCGAAAGGCCGAGCTGCGCGTCTTCCTGACCGGCAGCGGCAACTTCCGCGACCGGATAGCTACCATCCGGCCCTACAAGGGCAACCGCACTGCAGACAAGCCTGTGCATATGGCAGCCATCCGCGACTATATGGTGCGGCAGTGGGGCGCACAAGTCATCTGGGGCTACGAGGCGGATGACGAGGTCAGCATCTTGCAGACCGAGCTCGGCGACGACTGCGTCGTCTGCGGTATCGACAAGGACTTGCTGGGCACACCGGGATGGCACTACGTCCCAGAAAAGGGCTTTAAGAAAGTCGGCGAGCGCGAAGCACTGATGCGGCTGTATGCGCAGATCCTGGCTGGCGATTCTACGGACAACATTCCAGGCTGTTACAAGCTGGGGCGCAAGGGTGCTATCAAGCTGGTGAAGGAGTGCGGCGGCAGCGATGAGGACGCGCTGTGGCACCTGGCGCTGCACGCCTACACCGCCAGCATAGTCCAGCACGGCGTCGACGCCTGCGGCTATGCTGATCCTGAAGCAGCGGCTCTTGAGACGGCACGTCTCGTTTACCTGCTGCGCGAGCGCCCGCGTTGGAATCCGGATACTGGTATGCTTGCGGAGGAGTGCTTGTGGAAGCCGCCCGCAGCTCGGTAAAGCACATGGTCGGCTTTGTCGGTGGACAACGCCGAAGGAGCAGGCAATGAATCGGAGGAAGCCCCGTGAGTAACCCAGAGCCAGGAAACCCCGTACACAAGCTCGCAGTCGGCATCGGCTGCCTGCTAGCGCTGCTGCTCGTAACCTGCGATCGTGCGCACGCCTCCGAGCTGAAGCCTTGGGTATTTGAGTTCGAGTTTGCTGCCGGCCTGCCCAGCATGGACAAGCTGCTGAAGCCGGACTTCTGCAGCAAGGTCATACCGGCCGAGCACGCAAAGAAGTACCTCGATCTCGGCAAGCCTGCCGGGCTAGAGATCAGTTGCGGCAACAACCAGCCGATGTACCTGCACTTCCTGGGGCGGGAGTGCTGGAAGCCGTTGCCGAACTTTCGCATGGAATGCGGCTGGCGGCACTTCAGCTCGCCCAGCGATGGGAACGAGATCACGTTCGACGCCTTTTCTGTGAAGGGCGCATTCAGATTCGGGGGCAAGCGATGAGCGGCCGCAGCAGCAGGCAGAAGGGCCAACGTGGGGAGCGGCAGATTTTTGCCCTTCTCAACAGCCTTCTTGGGCGGGAAGTTTTTCGGCGCAACTTGTCACAGACCCGCGCCGGCGGGGCGGACCACGAGGCTGATGACTTGCCGGTTGCGCTGGAGGTAAAGTTTCAGGAGAAGCTGAACATCGGCACTTGGCTGAAGCAGGCGCGCGAGCAAGCTGCCGGCCGTATTCCAGCACTTGCATACCGGCAGAGCCGGGAGGAATGGACGGTGCTGGTGGAGCTG
>Ga0208454_1000969_pt1 | contig 13096 bp, 11 predicted proteins | sample EasRivMeERMZT100_FD_187530 | JGI IMG/M metagenome (GOLD analysis project Ga0208454, IMG submission 187530) | Soil microbial communities from meander-bound floodplain in the East River, Colorado, USA - East River MetaG ERMZT100 (SPAdes) (version 2) | ecosystem: Environmental > Terrestrial > Soil...
ATCCGGTTGCGGCGTGGGTCGCGGGTTGGTTTGCTAACCCCGGGCGGCAGCCCGGGGTCAACGAAACGGTGGCCGTTGGTTTTGCCAACCCCGGGCTTCCGCCCGGGGTTAGTCGCAACCCGTGGTTGAGAACAACACTCGGAGTGTTCGCTGGTCTTGTGCTCATTCACCTGGGTGGACTAGCGCAGCTGGCCATTCTCACCGGCGACATTTCCGCCGCGGCGCGGTTCGGCACGGTGCCGTTCCTGCTGGGAGACTTGCTGAAACTGGCCATACTCGTGCCAGTCCTGACGAAGCTCACCCCCACGATTCGCGCGCGCCTCTGATGGCGCGCGTTTCGTTTGCGGATGTGAAGCGCATCGGTATCGCGCTGGGGTGGGTCGTGCTGCACGCCGCGATCGGGATCGGCCTGATCATCGGCCTGGCCAACCTGGTGCCGGAGTGGGGCGGGCAGCGCTGGTTCGTGACCCGGAACGGCGTGTACACCCTCATCGGCTTCGGGCTTGCGACCCTCGTCGTCGGGCGACTGCTCAACAAATACTCCTGGGACCGCATGGGATGGCCACGCGGCTCCCGATTGGTGCTGCTGCGCGGCACCGCGATCGGCGCCCTGATGGCGTCGCTCGCCATCGGGCTCGCGGTCGTGTTCGGCGCGCGGCTGCGCTTCACGAGTGACTGGAGCATCTGGGCCGGCGTCGCCCTGCCGCTGCTCGCCGGCCTGCTGCTGTCGGCACTCGCCGAGGAGCTGGGCTTCCGCGGCTATCCGATGCGCCGCCTGTCCGATGCGATCGGCGTGCTCCCCGCCATGCTGATCCTGGCCCTGCTGTTCGGCCTCGCCCACACCGGCAATCCGAGCGCGTCGGTGTTCAGCACGGTGAATGTGGCGCTCGCCGCCATCTGGCTGACGGTGGCGTTCTTCTCCTCCGGCGGCATGCCACTCGCCTGGGGCGCGCATTTCGGCTGGAACTCGGCGCTCGCGCTGCTCTTCGATGCGCCCGTGAGCGGGTTCACGTTCCAGGTGCCGGTGGTGGAGTACACGCCCGGTGTGCGCGCGTGGGTGGACGGCGGGGCGTTCGGCCCGGAAGGCGGCATCGTAGCGACAATCGCGCTCGTGGCCGGCACACTGTATCTGCTGACGCGAAAAGCGGCGTTCAGCGATCAGCCGTCTGCCGCCCCCCAGGAGAGTGTCGCGGCATGAGCCGGGTCGCCGTCGTGGGCGCGGGGACGATGGGGAACGGGATCGCGCACGTGTTTGCGGATGCCGGCTGGCAAACGACCCTGATCGACGTCGCCGCGGATCCACTCGCTCGTGCGCTCAAGACCATCGAGAAGAACATCGAACGCCGGGTGAAAAAGGGAGCACGGAGCAGGGAGCAGGGAGCAGAAACGCTGAGCCGGATCGAGACGAGCACGTCGTTCGATTCCGTGAAGCAGGCCGATCTCGTCGTGGAAGCCGCGACCGAGAACCCGGAGATCAAGTTCCAGATTTTCGAGGATCTCGACCGGCTCGCTCCACCGGGCACGATCCTGGCGTCGAACACCTCCTCGATTTCGATCACCCAGATCGCGGCTCAGACCAGGCGCCCCGCGCAGATTATCGGTATGCATTTCATGAATCCCGTGCCGCTCATGCCGCTCGTCGAGGTCGTGCGCGGACTTCAGACATCGGATGAGACAGCCTCGAAAGTGGTTGAGGTCGCGAAGCAGCTGGGGAAGACGCCCGTCGAGGTGCACGACGCGCCGGGATTCGTTTCGAACCGCATCCTCATGCCGATGATCAACGAAGCGATCTTCTGCGTGCAGGAAGGCGTCGCCACACCGGACGCGATCGATCAGGTGATGAAGCTGGGCATGAACCATCCGCTCGGCCCGCTCGCGCTGGCGGATCTGATCGGTCTCGACGTGTGCCTGTCGATCATGGAAGTGCTGCAGGACGGACTCGGCGAAGACAAATACCGTCCCGCGCCGCTGCTCAGAAAAATGGTCGCCGCCGGCCGGCTCGGCCGGAAGTCCGGCCAGGGGTTCTATGCTTACCGCGACTGAGCAACGCGAAGTCGTGGACCTGGCGCGCGAATTCGCGCGCGACAAGATCGAGCCCTTCGCCGCCGAGTGGGATCGCACCAGCCATTTCCCCAGGGACGTCATCGATGAGCTGGGCAAGCTCGGCTTCCTCGGCATGTGCACGCCTGAGGAGTACGACGGCATGGGGCTCGACACGGTGACGTATCTGATGGCGTTGGAGGAGATCTCTGCCGCCGATGCCGCGCTGGCCGTCTCGATCGGGATCCACAACGCGATTCCCACGACGATGCTCGTGAAGCACGGCACGCCGGCGCAGAGAGAGCGCTGGCTCAAACCGATGGCGCGCGGCGAATTGCTGGCCGGCTTCGCCCTGTCGGAAGCCGAGGCGGGCTCCGACGCGGCGTCGTTGCGCTCGCAGGCGACCCGGGATGGGAAAGACTGGGTGCTGAACGGCACGAAGGCGTGGGCCACGAACGCAGGGAAGGCCGATCTCATGATGATCATGGCGCGCACCGATTCGCCCAACGCGCGCCGCGGCGCCAAGGGGATTTCGACGTTCATCGTGCCCACCGACACCAAGGGCTACACCGCCGCGAAGCCGGAGGACAAAATGGGTCTCCGGGCTTCGAACACGGCGGGAATCGAGCTATCGGATCTGCGCGTCCCGGCGACCCAGATGCTCGGTGAGGAGGGCATGGGGTTCGTGTACGCGATGGAAGGGCTGGATGCGGGGCGGCTCGGGATCGGCGCCCAGGCGGTGGGGATCGCGCGGCGCGCGATCGAGCACTGTCTCAAGTTCACGGCCGAGCGCCACCAGTTCGACAAGGCGATCCAGGACTTCCAGGCGGTGCAGTTCAAGCTCGCCGACATGGCCACCCGCACCGAAGCGGCGCGGGCGCTGGCGCACCGGGCCGCGGCACGCAAGGATGCCGGGGAGGACGTCACGCTGCACGCGAGCATGGTCAAGCTCTTCGCGTCCGAGACCGCGATGTGGGTGACGACGCAGGCGATTCAGCTCTTCGGGGGCTATGGCTATATGCGAGATTTCCCCGTGGAGAAACTTTTCCGGGATGCAAAGGTCACCGAGATCTATGAAGGCACCAGCGAAATCCAGCGCGTCGTCATCGCCCGCGCTCTCACGCGCCAATAAAGAAGAAGCGACGGCGCTGTTCGCGCTGCTCGAGGAGCACGAGCACGAGCAGGTGTCGCTCGTGTACGAGCCGTCGTCGGGCTATCGCGGCATCATCGCCATTCACGACACCACGCTCGGCCCCGCGCTGGGCGGGACGCGGTTCTGGAATTACTCCACCGATCGCGAAGCACTGATCGACTGCCTGCGGCTCGCGCGCGGCATGACCTACAAAGCCGCGGTCGCCGGTCTCAACCTCGGTGGCGGCAAGGCGGTCATCATCGGCGACAACAAGATTCGCAACCGCGAGCCGATCTTCCGCGCGCACGGCCGGCACGTGAAGGCGCTCGGCGGCCGCTACATCACGGCGGAGGACGTCGGCACGTCGGTCGGCGACATGGAGTTCATCAAGGCGGAAACCGATCATGTGGTAGGGCTGATCGGGAAATCGGGAGACCCGTCTCCCGTCACGGCCTTTGGTGTGTATCGCGGCATGAAGGCGTGCGCCAAGTACCGCTACGGCAGCTCGGACCTCGGTGGCAAGAAGGTGGCGATTCAGGGCTGCGGCAACGTGGGCTACTACCTGGCGGAGCTGCTTCATAAGGAAGGGGCCGAGCTGGTCGTCGCCGATATCGACAAGGCCAAGGTCGAGCGCGTGTTGGCCGACTTCGGGGCCAAGGCCGTGGGGCCCGACGAGATTCACGCCGTGCAGGGCCACGTGTTCGCGCCGTGCGCGTTGGGTGGGATCATCAATGATCAGACGATTCCGCAGCTCAGGGTCGACATCGTCGCGGGCGGCGCGAACAATCAGCTCGCCGAGGAGCGGCATGGGGACATGCTGGAGGAGAAGGGCATCACGTACGCGCCCGACTACGTGATCAACGCCGGCGGGCTCGTGAACGTAAACGCCGAGCTGCAGGGGTGGACGATGGAGCGCGCGCGCAACAAGGCGGGCGAGATCTACTACACGATTCTGACGGTGTTCGACATCGCCAAGGAGGAGCGGATCCCGAGTTATCGGGCGGCCGATCGCCTGGCGGAGCGGCGGATCGCGGCGATTGCGAAGGTGAGGCAGAACTTTGTCTGAGAAGATCTACGTTGGCGCCGATCATGTCGGGTACAAGCTGAAGAACCGGCTGGTGGACGAGCTGAAGAAACTCGGCTACGAGCCGATCGACGTCGGGCCGAAGCAGCTCGATCCCGCTGACGACTATCCCGACTATGCCAAGCCCGTGGCGAAGGCGGTGAGTAGTGGGGAAGTGCAACGGGGAGTGCTCACTTGTGGTACAGGTTTAGGCATGTCGTACACGGCGAACCGCTACCCCAAGGTGCGGGCGGCGCTGGCATGGAACGAGCAGGTAGCGGAGCTATCGCGCCAGCATGGAAACTCGAATCTGCTGGTGCTGCCGGCCCAGTTCGTGAATGAAGAGCAGGGAGTGAACATCTTGCGTAAGTGGTTGGGAACGAACTTTGAAGGTGGCCGTCACCAGCGGAGAATCGAGAAAATCGAGAAATGAGCCGCTACCCGATAGCCGGTAGCCGATAGCCGATAGCCATGACCGACAGACAAGCACCGCTGTCCGACGTCGATCCGAAAATCCGGGCCCTCATCAATCAGGAGGTCGCGCGGCAGGAGCACGGCCTCGAGCTGATCGCGAGCGAGAATTTCGTCTCGATCGCGGTGCTCGAAGCGATGGGCACGGCGCTGACCAACAAGTACGCCGAGGGGCTGCCGGGGAAGCGCTATTACGGCGGGTGCGAGATCGTCGATCAAGTCGAGCAGCTTGCGATCGATCGCGCGAAGCAGCTGTTCGGGGCGGAGCATGCCAACGTGCAGCCGCACTCGGGCGCGCAGGCGAACATGGCGGCCTATCTCGCCGTCGCGAAGTTCGGCGACACGCTGCTCGGCCTGGCGCTGCCGCACGGCGGCCATCTCACGCACGGCTCGCCGGTGAATTTCTCGGGGACGCTGTTCAAGGCGACGGCGTATCAGGTGCGCGAGGACACGGGGCGCATCGATTACGACCAGGTGCGTGAGGTGGCGAGGAAGGCGCAGCCCAGGATCATTATCGGTGGCGGCAGCGCGTACGCGCGCATCGTCGATTTCCCAGCGCTGCGGTCGATTGCCGATGACGTGGACGCGGTGCTCGTCGTGGACATGGCGCATTTCGCGGGGCTGGTGGCCGGCGGCGTGTACCCGTCTCCCGTTCCACATGCCCAGATCGTAACGACGACCACCCATAAGACGCTGCGCGGCCCACGTGGCGGGTTGATTCTGTGCCGGGCCGAGTTTGCAAAGGCCGTGGACAAGCAGGTGTTCCCGGGGACCCAGGGTGGCCCGCTCGAGCATGTCATTGCCGCGAAGGCTGTAGCACTACTTGAGGCGTCGCAGCCCGACTTCAAGCAGTACGCGAAGGACGTCGTGAAGAACGCGCAGGCGCTGGCGAACGCGCTGATCGCGCGCGGCTATGCGATCGTCTCGGGCGGGACCGACAGCCATTTGATGCTGGTCGATTTGCGCAAGAAGAACATCACGGGGAAGGATGCCGAGCAGCTGCTCGATCGCGCGGCGATCACGGTGAACAAGAACACCATCCCGGGCGATCCGCAGTCGCCGTTCGTCACGAGTGGAATCCGCCTGGGCACGCCGGCGGTGACCACGCGTGGCTTTGGCGTCGCGGAGATGGAGCGCGTGGCGGAGCTGATCGATGAGGTGCTGACGAAGCGGGATGAGGGGACGGTGGGGAAGGTGAAGCGGGAGGTGCGGGAGTTGGTGGAGGAGTTTCCGCTGTATGCGAAGGGGGTGGGGGTCGGGTGAGGGACTCTTAGGTATTTCTCCCGGTGTCGACATTCAAGGCGCTTCTCCTGCTCGTCTTTCGTCCGGCCGAGTTCGCAAAACAGGCCGATGCACACGCTCGTACTCTCGGACAGGATAATCGACCAGGTAAGGATCCGCAGTTTGTAAGCGTTGGACGAGACATGAGACGGGCCCTTGGTTTGTCGTTGGGCCTGGTGAGCGTGGCTGTACTTATCGGGTACCTACTGGCGGGGGTTCTGCGGTGGATCTCTAGTCCACCCCTACCGCTCTGGATCAATGCCATGCAATACATTGGTATTGGACTTCTGCTATGGGCGACGCTCGCGAAACAAGGTTGGAACATTCAAACGTTCAATGGCAACACCCTTCCAGAACGAGTGGACCGAGCGGTGTATAGAACTCTTTACGTTGTCGGCTCTGCGCTTCTCGTGACGGCGTTGGCCTGGTAGCGTAATAACCCGTGCAGCAAATCCGCCCCACAATGCAGCAAAAACGCCCTAGCGACTACGCCCGTACTCGAGAATAATAGCCGGGCGCAGGTCAGAACCACTGCAAGCTCATTCTTGATTGAACTGAACCTATGAGGCCGGCATCACAAGCACCGGACCGGTTCTGAGCCCAACTTCTCCCAGCCTATCCTCTGCTGTTCGTGTACTCGTCGTAGGTGGATTCACGCTTGAATCTGTTATTCGGAATCCTGGTTTTGCGATCTTACTCGTTCATCGAGCTGACGAATTCGGCGCAATTCAGAGCCTAGCCTTCGCGATTACAGACCATCGCCTGTCGGAAACGGATGTGGAAACAGCAGCGATAACCGCCAGTCATCACCGTAGCCAACTGGTGATCATCGGTGATTCACGAGTGGGCATTCCCTCTCTTAGTTGGCAGCGATTCACGAATCTGTTCGGCGGACCAATAAACAGCACCAGCCCTCTCGAGCCCGAGTTCGCCCAACAATTGGTTGAACTCGGGTATAATCGACTCCCCACCGGTCTGGCTGGAGGGCCGGACGAACTGTTTGAGCTTCATGTTCAAGCCGCACTTGAATTCATCTTGGCTGGTCGAGTGATTCGGTACGGCCAAGATCGGCGATTCGAGGTGCGCCCCGACGGTATTGCTTTGCCTCACGAGCGATTTCGAGCACTGTACGACGCGAAGGCGTACGCGAACGGTTACCCAGTAACCGCCGAAAGCCTCCGACAATTCAAAACCTATGTAGATGACTTTGTCTCGCGTTACGAAGCATACCTATTGCGCCTAAACTCGTTCATCGTCATTTCGTCGACCTTTGCTCAGGGTGATGCGGCACTCACGCAAAGGCATCAAGAGTTCATCGCCTCGGCTGGTATTCCATTGTCTTTCATGAGAGCCGAAACCTTAGCTGGCATTGTGCGACTGATGTCGGCGAACCCGGCATATCGTCGTTCGATTGACTGGGCGAGGATATTTGCCTCACCAGTCGTTGAGTTGAACGGAGTAGAGGAAGCTCTCCACGCGGCACAGGCCGACCGAATCGTAACACGAGGCTCATGAATGGGCACGTCTACGAACCAAGGATCTCCCCGAACGCCGAATTGGCGAGCAGCACAGCTTGCGTATGAGAGCCGAGACATCCCGCTGGATCGCGCCCTGCAGGAGATATGGCGGGCAGCAACTAATCAGGAGGAAGGAAACATTGCATTTGGCCTATCGTCGCCGATTGTTGCCCGCTGTCTAGAGATCGTTTCGTCTGAAGGTTCAAGGGACGCGGCGCTGGCCAAGGCATCATCCGCCATCGCGCTATCCGGGGAAGCTTCGCTCGCGAGCACTATTGCAGAGCGAGCGGTTGCGTTGAGCTTTGCTCGCGGGGACCGCGTCACATCCTTTCTAGCCAGTCTATTTGCGGAAGCTACTAACTACCTTGTATCGCGTGACTTACCTGGGTTCGTCGGAGCCGGGGGTAGAGCGGAAAACGTAAGTCAGGCGCTCGCTTTCAAGAGCAGTCTCCGCCAACGCGCTGCTGAGGTCGTGGCGGGCGTGCGAGGACCGGAGCCGCATGGTTCTCGGCAATGGAAAACCTATGTGGATCGGGTCATCGCGCAGTTGCGGTCGATTGCGCCCAACCAAGAATGACAAACGTTGCTGTCTCTCTAAGCGGAAACCGCTTGAGCGGAACGGATCTCCTGCTGTCGCCTGGAGTGAATCTCATCACGGGCGAACGCCACTTCGCAACCTATTTCAGTGCAGCGACGTCCCTGGAGACAGATCTGCTAACTGTTGCTTCGGCCGTCTACTGCGCCGACTTGGGGATCAAAAGGGGAGAAAGAGAGAACATTACTCGCAGGATCAGATTGAGCGTTCCAGTTACAAACTTCGCGTCCTTCCAGCAAGTGAGGGACGAAATCGTATATGCCCTGTACCGCTTGAGCCACGATGCTTGGGATCTTCGGTTCACTGCGAGGGATGGCACTCCCGAAGGAAACGTCTCGTGGCCGTCGGATCCTGACCGCAAGGTGCTCCTCTTTTCAGGAGGTTTGGATTCGCTCGCCGGAGCGATTCATTACTGCGAGAGGAACGAATGTCTAGCATTGGTTAGTCATTTGACCGCCAACAGGGCAGTGTCGGAAGCGCAAAAAGGCTTGGTCGCTCACTTGCGTTCCCAGTTCCCGACGATGATCGAGCACTTCGGGATACGAGTTGGAGCGGCTAGTCGACCTCAGCGAGGCCTTCCATTTCCGTCCGACAAGAATCGAGAAGACAGTCAAAGAACCCGCTCCTTTCTGTTTCTGGCACTGGCATTTCTGGTGGCGCGGCGAAAGGGTTGTCCGCGTGTTGTGGTGATCGCCGAGAATGGTCAGATGGCTGTCCATCTGCCGCTTAGCGCTGGTCGCATCGGCGCTTTTTCAACACAAACCGCCCATCCAGAATTCCTGCACACAGCTTCCCGCCTCTTCAGTACCTTGCTTCGATGCGATATTAGCGTCGATAACCCCTTCCTTTACAGCACGAAGGCGGAAGTTGTCGCACGGCCGCTGTCGGCGCATCGGAATGCATTCGACATAGCCGTCAGTTGCTGGAAGGCGTCACGTCTGGGGACAGGCAAGAAGCATTGCGGGTTCTGTGTTCCTTGTGTCCTACGACGCTTGGCTAGTGAGGCGAACGGCGTAAACATCGATGAGTACCAACGCGACTTGTTCAGTCAGAACCTTTCCTCATTGCCACGAGACGATGATGGGCGAAAGAATATTGTTGAGATTGGCGAGTTCATTCGTGGGTTCGAAGCGGCTTCATCTCAGGCAGAACTTGAGAGTCTTTATCCCGAGCTTGTAAACCAGCACTTTGACCGATCTAGGGTCGCCAGTATGTATCGCCGCTTCACAAGTGAGGCACGGCGCGTCTTTGCGCGATACCCGGCGCTACAGCAGCTACTGAGTTGAAACCACCTCGCATTCCTTTAGGGGACATCGAAAACGCTCTGCGGGATCCTTCCGCATATCGTAGCCAATTGGAGAGTGGCAACGAGCAAGTTTTCGGAGAGACCTACGCCGGAGCATTGCGGCAAGCCATTTTCCGTTACCACTCGACGAAAGATTCGCAAGTGGCTCTCGCATATCTTGAGGGCCGTCTCACGAACAGCCAACGGCTTCGGAATCCAGCCAGGATTCGCGAGACCATGGATGATCTGGAGTGGTATGTCGACGAACATGCTACCCGAGGCTGGCAAACCTTTCAGGCTCCTGTACGACTCATGATCCCTCCGCCACTAGCGTTTGTAGCTCCGCCCGTGTGCTCGGGAGAAGTTGGTCGCCTTGATTTGGTGCCAGCCGGTGGGTACGCAGGATGGCTTTTCTCAGGCGACGTTGGGGTCGGTTGGGAGCGTCAAATTCGTTTTCCCCTTATCCAGCACGGACTATCGGTTGGCCCGCTGGGTGTCTCACCAAGCGAAATTCAGGTAGGCGTATGTGATTTTCGCGCACGGCGTGTCGCATTGCATCGGTACTCCGACGGAGAGATCGCGAGAGCTCGCGGACGTTTGACTCAATTATTGAAGAGCCTTGGATTTAAGACTCGACGGAAGTAGCCATCTCTTGGTTGAATGACCGATCGGTTCTGAGGATGAATCGAGGCGTCTTGGGTTTGCAACGGCCATGAAGAATGGATGACCCCTTCAGGGCTCGCGTCTTCGCCGAGTCGGCGCTTCAGCGCACGGACAACCACGCCGCGTTCGAGTCCTCACGAATACTTGCAGTTAGAGGCTGATTGATGCCCAAACGGCCCATTTGGCGCCCCAGTAAGAGATGAGGTTCGATTCTCTGGAGCGCATTAGGGCCGCCGGGTTCGAGGGATTCCATAGCATCGCGAGCCTTCGAGGCTCCCTCCTCGCCCCCGTCCCGGAAACCCCTGGGATCTATCTCATTCTTCGAGACGCCGAACAGCCGCCGCGATTCTTGTCAAAAAGCCCTGCGGGGAAGTTCAAGAAGCGAGACCCGACGCTGCCGCTTGCGGAGCTCCGTGCTGCGTGGCTGCCTTCATCCACCGTCCTGTACATCGGCAAGGCGGGAGGTCTGCTTACAAGAGCTACGCTCAGGAGTCGCCTCCGGGCATACCTGCGTCATGGGGCAGGGGCATCCGCCGCTCACTGGGGTGGGCGGGCGATCTGGCAGCTCGCAGACTCGTCAGAACTCCTAGTCGCATGGCGGTTCGAAGCCGGACAACGCACGCGCGACACCGAGCGTGCGCTGATTGGCGAGTTCTTGAAGGAGTATCACAGGCGGCCTTTTGCGAATCGAGTCGGGTAGCGGAGCTTTCGCCGAGCCGTCGATTCATCCGTGTCCGAAAGGGCCGGCTCGCCCACTACGCGCGTCCTAAAGGACGCGCCTCGCACCAATCCAACGTTCGGTGTACGATTTCACCAAGACTCGACGCCCTGGTCGCGGAGATACCATGCGCTCGCTTGCCATCACGCTCGCGTGCTTCAGCCTGGCTGCCGTTCCTTCCACATCGCTCGCGCAGCAGCGCAAATGCGGCAACGCGCAGAACCCCGAGCAGCTGCCAGCACCCAGCGCGCTCATCGATTCGGCTCAAGCCATGGCCGAACTCGAGCCAATGGGGGTGCCGAGGGAAGGGGTTGTCTTCAGCCTTCTATTCAATGCAGGAGACTCGCTACCGGCCGTTCGACTGCTCGAAGTCGTAGACGCTGACGCACTGGTGCTGTTTGCCAGTACCGTGCGGCCTCAGAAACCGGCGGGGGTCTGGGCGGTGCGCGTTCGCGTTCGCGGAGGTACGACACCCGGCCTGACACTCGAGCGATCGGTGTATTGCCCGCCCGTCCCAATGCCACAGTCAGTCGCTCGCGCGCCGGTACGCATCGAGCCTCGAGCCGGCGAGGTGATGCCGTCGATGATTCGACCAACACGGGTATCCGTTGAAGTACTGGTTGCGGCGACCGGAGAGGCCAAGACCGTCCGCTTGATCCAATCCACCGGTCTCCACGACGTGGACGACGAAATCACGCGCTCGTGGCAATCGCGAAGCTTTCTCCCCGCCCTGATCGATGGCCGGCCGATCTCGGCTTTGTATCGAACAGATGGGCGTGCACCAAAACTGTGAACTTGAGGACACGACGAGCCTTTTAGGGCTCACGCCTTCGCCGAGCCGGCGCTTCAGCGCACGGCGTACGACGCGACCGCACGATTTCAGCGCTCCCCAGCATCTCGAACCCGAGCCCTTCGGTGAAGCCGTGCCCTAAAGGGCCGGCTCGGCCACGTCACGCGTCCTAAAGGACGCCGGGTGCGTTCGTCTGGTTACGTCTCAACGCGTCCGTCTTCGAGTTTTCATTCAATGCCGGTCCGCATATACGCACACCTGTCCTGGACGACCTGGGCGCGTCTACCACTTATCGATCAGCCGGTGGCCGATTTTCTCTCGCCCTTCTTCCTAGCTGAAGCAAAACGTCACGGTGCTCGCGTGATCGAAATCGGCGTCGTGTCCAATCATGTACACCTGCTGCTCGAGCTCCCGCCGAAATACGAAGTCCCACGCTTGGTCCAGGGCCTGAAGGGCGCGAGTGCTCGACTCGCCAACCGGGACGGGCACGCGCGGCACGAGTCGCTTCGGTGGGATACCGGGTACGATTTGCGATCGGTAGGGATCAAGCAGCTCCCGGAGGTCGCGAACTACATTCGGTTGCAGGAGCTCAAACACGGGAAGCCAAAGCCGCGCCTGCACACCAACAGCCCTTAAGGGCTGGCGTAGTGGCCGAGCCGGCGCTTCAGCGCACGGGAAAAAACCCACCCAGTCGATCCGTCCGGGCGTAGATTGAACGCCACATGCTCGTCCTCGCTCTCCTCCTCCAGCTCTCCGATTCGCCGCCGCCGAAGCCCGCACCCCCGCCGTCGGCCTGGCTTGCTCTCATCGGCGCGTACGCATCGGCAAGCGAGACGCTCTACGTCTATGAAGACCGCGGAGCCCTCACGCTGCTCGAGAGGCCCGCGGCGCCGGTCACGCTCGCCCAGGTATCGGAATCGGTCTTCACGTTCACAAGTCCTCGGGCTTACGACGAGCGCGTCATCTTCCGCGCCGGCGAAATCCAGCTGGGCCGCGCGACGCTGCGGCGGCTCGCGATGGGGCCCGCGCACGGCGGGCAGCTCCGGCTCACGCCGGTGCGACCGGTCGCCGAGCTCATACAGATCGATCGCAACCTCACGCCCCCCGCCGAGAGCGGGGCGTTTCTGGCGCCCGATCTCCTCGAGCCCGCGCGCCTCGATCCGCGCATTCACCTGGACATCCGCTACGCCACCACCAACAACTTTCTCGGTAGCGTGTTCTACTCCTCCGCCCACGCATTTCTTCAACGGCCCGCCGCCGAGGCAGTGGCGCGCGCGGCACGGGTGCTGCGGCCGCTCGGCTACGGGCTCCTGATCCACGACGCCTACCGGCCGTGGTACGTGACGAAGGTCTTCTGGGACGCGACGCCGCCCGAGTCGCGCTGGCTCGTCGCGGATCCCGCGCAGGGCTCGAAGCACAACCGCGGCGCGGCGGTGGACATCACCTTGTACGATCTCGCGACGGGGAAGCCCGTCGAGATGCCCTCGACCTACGACGAGGCGACACCGCGCGCCATAGCCGACTTCCCAGGCGGCACGTCG
>Ga0208454_1000972_pt1 | contig 13055 bp, 12 predicted proteins | sample EasRivMeERMZT100_FD_187530 | JGI IMG/M metagenome (GOLD analysis project Ga0208454, IMG submission 187530) | Soil microbial communities from meander-bound floodplain in the East River, Colorado, USA - East River MetaG ERMZT100 (SPAdes) (version 2) | ecosystem: Environmental > Terrestrial > Soil...
CCGCGACCAGCCGCTACCTGGGCCTGCTGATGGGCCCGGCGGTGGGCGGCGTTCTGATGCTGCTGCTCGGCCCGCCCATGGGGCTCCTCGTCAATGTGCTGATCTACCTTCCCCTGCTGCTGTGGCTGTGGAAGGTGCCCTACGACGGGCACCAGCGCCGCGCGCAGGCGGCGCAGCGCCCCGCGGCCGGTCTTGCCGACACCTTCGCGATCCTGCGCGAGGTCTCGGGCAACCGCACCATTTTTTCGATGATCCTGCTGGCGGGGATCTCGTCCCTTTTCGTCGGCAACGCGTTCCAGGCCCAGATGCCGGAGTACGCCCACGACCTGGGCACCGACGACGCCGGCGTCGATTACAGCATCCTGCTCGGGGCGAACGCCGCGGGCGCGCTCGTGGGCGGCCTCCTCCTCGAAAGCCGCAGCTTGCTTGCGCCGCGCCCGCAAACGGCGATCGTCTTCACCGTTCTTTGGTGCCTGGTCATCGCCGGCTTTGCGGCGGCGACGAGCTATCCGCTTGCGGTCGCACTGATGTTCGTCGCCGGGTTCCTGAATCTCGCCTACAGCGCGATGTCGCAGACCCTGGTCCAGCTCCACGCCCCCGCGCATTTGCGCGGCCGCCTGATCGGGCTCTACAACACCGCCAACAACGGGCTGCGGGCTTTCAGCGGCATCACCGTGGGCGTGCTCGGCAGCCTGATCGGCGTTCACTGGTCGCTCGCGCTCTCCGCGCTCGCGCTTCTGGTGATCACTTCCGGCTTGTGGGCGTTTTCGATGCGAGGGCGGGAACGACGGGCTTAGCGCTTCGGCGCCGCCATGTGCTTCGAAAGTTCGAGCTTGGCGATGGCATTTCTGTGCACTTCGTCCGGCCCGTCTGCAAACCGCAGCGTGCGCGAGTGCGCGTACATGTACGCGAGCGGAAAGTCCTGCGCCAATCCGCCGCCGCCGTGCGCCTGGATAGCCCAGTCGAGCACGTCGCAGGCGACGTTAGGCGCGAGCACCTTGATCATCGCGATCTCGGCCTTGTTGCCGACCGTGTCCATCATGTAGGCGGCCTTGAGCACCAGCAGGCGCGCCGAGTCGATCATGATGCGGGCCTGCGCGATGCGTTCCTGCGTCACCGTTCGCTCGGCGATCGGCTTGCCGAAAGTCACGCGCTCGAGGCTCCTCTTGCACATGAATTCGAGCGCGCGCTCGGCCACCCCGATCAGGCGCATGCAGTGGTGGATGCGCCCGGGTCCCAGCCTCCCTTGCGCGATCTCGAAGCCGCGGCCTTCCCCGAGCAGGATGTTCGAGGCCGGCACGCGCACGTTCTCCAGCGCGATGTCCATGTGGCCGTGCGGCGCGTCGTCGTAGCCGAAGATGCTCAGGGCCCGCAGGATCTTCACCCCGGGCGCGTCGCGCGGCACCAGGATCATCGACTGCTGCGTGTACTTCGCCGCCGCGGGATCGGTCTTTCCCATCACGATATAAAGCTTGCAGCGTGGATCGCCCGCGCCCGACGACCACCACTTGCGTCCGTTGATGACGTAATCGTCACCTTTCCGTTCGATGCGACATTGAATGTTGGCGGCGTCGGAGGAGGCCACGTCGGGCTCGGTCATGAGAAATGCCGAGCGGATCTCGCCGGCGAGCAGCGGATCGAGCCATTGCTTCTTCTGCTCCTCGCTCCCGTAGCGCTCGAGCGTTTCCATGTTGCCGGTGTCGGGCGCCGAGCAGTTGAACACCTCGGGCGCCCAGTGCACGCGCCCCATGACCTCGCACAGCGGCGCGTACTCCAGGTTCGAAAGGCCCTGCGGCGCGCGCGGCGATCGCGGCAGGAAGAGGTTCCACAGGCCTTCGGAGCGCGCTCTTGGCTTCAACTGCTCGATCAGCGTCGTCGGCACCCAGGGATTGCCCTTGGCGCGGTTGGCTTCGATCTCCTCGTGAAAGCGGCGCTCGTTCGGGTAGATGTGCTCGTCCATGAAGCGAGTGAGCTTCGCCTGGAGCGTCTTTACCTTGTCTGAATAGGCGAAATCCATGCGCTATTTCTTCCCCATCGCTTTTTCCGCGTATTTCCAACCCAGCTCGGCGAGCGGTCCGGCGCGAGCGCCCGCGTCCAAGGCTTCGGCGCTCGCCGCTGTGCCGTCAAGCCCGCGCTTCATCACGCCCTGCAGGATCGCGGCGATCCGGAAAAGGTTGTAGGCGAGATAGAAATCCCAGTTTTCTATTTTCTCGCGCCCCGTGCGCTCGCAGTATGACGCAATGTATTGCGACTCGCGAGGGATGCCGAGCGCCTCCAGATCGAGCCCGGCGATGCCGCGAAACTGCCCCGGCGGGATATGCCAGCTCATGCAGTGATAGGAGAAATCCGCGAGCGGATGGCCGAGCGTGGAAAGCTCCCAGTCGAGGATCGCGAGGACTTTCGGCTCGCGCGGATGAAAGACGAGGTTGTCCATCCGGTAATCGCCGTGCACCACCACGGTCGCTTCGCCGGGCGGAATATTCCCGGGGAGCCATTCGATCAGGCGGTCCATCGCCTCGATTTTCGAGGTTTCCGAAGCCTGGTATTGCCTGCTCCAGCGGGCGATCTGGCGCGCAAAGTAGTTGCCGGGCTTGCCGTAGTCGGAAAGACCCGCGGCGGCGTAGTCGAGCCGGTGCAAGGCGGCGATAACCCTGTTCATCTCGTCGTAGATCGCCGCGCGCTCCGCCCGCGTCATCCCCGGCAGCGACTGCTCCCACAGCACGCGGCCCTCGACGTAGTCCATGACGTAGAACGAACGCCCGATGACGTTCTCGTCCTCGCACAGGCAGAAGGTCCGCGGCACGGGCATGCCCGCTTTCCCGAGCGCCGTGATCACGCGGAACTCGCGCTCCACGGCGTGCGCCGAGGGGAGCAGCTTCGCCGCCGGGCCGGGCTTGGCGCGCAGCACGTAGCGCGCACCCACGCTGCGCAGAAGATAAGTCGGATTGGATTGCCCGCCCTTGAACTGCTCGACCGAGAGCGGCCCCGAGAACCCCTCGACATGGCCGCGCAGATAGCGCTCGAGCGCCGGGACGTCGAAACGGTGGCGCTCCTGCACCGGCATGGTGCCGACGAAGCGCGTGCTCATGGAAGCCGAAACCGGGACAGACTGCGTTGCGGCAGTCCCGATTTTTTCAGTAGGTCGGCTTTTCCTTGAAGTACTGGAAGCGGTCGATCGAGCGCACTTTGAGCTCGCGCACGGCGACGCCCTGCAGGATCTTGAGCGGCACGTCGACGCCGGCCGCGCCCAGCCCCCATACCTTGCGATAGAGCTCCTCGTGGTTCGTCACCGGATCGCCGCCGACGCCCACGACGATGTCGCCGTTCCTGATCCCGGCTTTGTCCGCGGGACCGTCCGGCGAGACCCGGGTGACGAACAGGTGCCCGTGCAGCTCCTCGGTCGCCAGGCCCATCCACGGACGCGGCGGTTCTTTCCGGCGCCCTTTCGCGATGAGATCGGGAAGTATCGGCCTGAGCAGATCGATCGGCACGAACATGTTCCCCGGGACCTGCGACCCGCCCTCGATCGTCTCGCGCACCAGGAGCGAGCCGATGCCGACGAGCTTGCCTTCGCGGCTTACCAGCGCCGCCCCCGCCCACTGCTCGGTCGCGGGCGCGGTGAAGATCGCCGAGTCGAGCAGATATTCCCAGCTCGCCGCGAACTTGCGCTTGGAGACGACATAGGCGAGGCTCGCCATCTCGCGCCCGCCCGCCGGAAGAACCATGACCGGCTCGCGCAGAGCGAGATCCGCCGCCTGCCCCAGAGGCATCGGCTTCACGCCGAGCGGCGCCCCCGGGCGCAGCAGCCCGAAACCGCTCGCATGGTCGTAGCCGACCAGGGTCGCGGGGACCGTCCTGTCGTCCTGCGTGGTGACCTCGATCGAATCGGCTTCGATCACGATGTAGCCTATGGTGACGATGTGCCCGCGATCGTCGATCACGACGCCGGTCCCCTCGCGGCTCTCTCCCAGGTTGCGGTTGCTCCGGGCGTTCGGAATGGCTTTCATCTTCACCCGCACGACGGCGGCGAGCATCTCCTCGGCTTCGCCCTGCCCTTGCGCCTGCTGGGATTTCTGGGATTGTTTCTCTTTCGGCTCCTGCGCGGAAACAGGACCCAACGCCAAAAAGCATGCTGCGAACGCGACGAAAATCCGGGCCGGTGCCATGGATGCTCCCCTCTCGACTCCTGCTAAATTACACCCATTTCCCGTGGATAACACGCCGCCCCATGGATTTGTTCCTGCATCGCCCGGCCGGCTCCGGCGGCGAGAGGCGTGCCCGGTTATGATTCGCCCATGAACGCCTCTCGCCGCACGAGCCTGTTCCTGAATCTGGGACACACGTTCGACCATCTGCTGATACTGATTTTCCCGACCGTGGTTCTCGCCATGGGAAAGGAGCTGGATGTGGGCTACGCGGAGCTCCTGCCGCTTTCCCTGGGCGGCTTCATCGCCTTCGGCGCCTGCTCGATCCCCGCGGGCTGGCTCGCCGACCGCTGGAGCCGCTCCGGCATGATGGTCGTGTTCTTCATCGGCATGGGCGCGGCGAGCGTGCTCACCGGACTCGCCCAGGGCCCCGTGCAGATCGCCCTCGGCATCACGCTGATCGGCGTGTTCGGCGCGATCTACCACCCGGTCGGAATCGCCATGCTCGTCGCAGGCCGGGAGAACGTGGGCAAGGTGCTGGGAGTGAACGGCGTTTTCGGCAACGTCGGCGTCGCGTTTTCGGCGCTTTCGGCCGGAGCGCTCGCCGACCTGGCCGGCTGGCGCGCGGCCTTCATCGTCCCGGGCGCGATCGCGATCGCGGTCGGGATCGCCTTTGCACTGCAGCCGCGAGAAGCGCGGCAGCGAGCGCCCGCGCGCAAAGCCGAGCCCTACCGGATCTCGCGCACCGACCTCGTCCGGGTGTTCGCGATCCTGACCGTGGCGACCGCTTGCGGCGGGGTGATCTTCAACGCGACCACGATCGCCATGCCCAAGGTCTTCGACGAGCGGCTTTCGGCGCTTACCAGCTCCACGTTCGGCATAGGCGCGCTCGTTTGCGGGGTCTATCTGATCGCGGCCATGGCGCAACTGTGCGTCGGCTGGTGGCTGGACCACCGGTCGCTGAAGTCGGTGTTCGTGCCCGTGGTCGCGCTCCAGGTGCCCCTGCTCCTGCTGGCGGGAACCGCCGAAAACGCCGCGATGCTCCTGGTGGCAGTGGCGATGATGTTCTTCGTATTCGGCCAGATCCCGATCAACGACGCGATGGTCGCCCGCTACACGGCCGAAGCCTGGCGCGCCCGCGCCTACGCGGTTCGCTATGTGGTTTCCTTCAGCGCGAGCGCTATGGCCGTGCCGCTCGTCGCGTGGCTCTACAAGTCCAGCGGGGATTTCAGGCTGCTGTACTACGTGCTCGGCGCGCTCGCGTTTGCGACCTTTTTTGCCGCGCTGTTTTTCCCGGCCGCGGAGGGAAAGGCTGTCGCGAAAGAGATCGCCGCCTGACCCTTTAGCGACGCCGCGCCTTCTTCTTCCCCGCCTTCACGCGCTTTCCCGCCTTGGTGCGCCTCGCCCAAAGCTGCTTGCTCGCAAGGCGTGCGCCCTCGGCCATCGCCTCGAGCTTGGCCCAGGCGATGTTCGCGTGGCCGACGCGCGGGCCCAGGCCGCAGTCGGTCCCGGCCATGACGTTTTCCCGGCCGACGAGCCTGGCGTAGCGCACCAGGCGCTGCGCGACGAGCTCCGGGTGCTCGATGAAGTCGCTGCAGTGCCCGACGACCCCGGGGATGAGCACCGCGTCCCTGGGCAGCTTCACCTTCTCGAAGATCTCCCATTCGTGCTCGTGGACGGGATTGGAGGCCTCGATCGAGTAGCTCGAAGCGCGCACGCGAAAGACGATGTCGATGATGTCCCGCAAGGGGATGTCGTTCTGGTGCGGGCCGTGGAAGCTGCCCCAGCAGACGTGCAGGCGGATCTTTTCCCTCGGGATGTCGCGCAGCGCGTGGTTGAGCGCATCGACCCGAAGGGTCGCGTACTTGCGGTACTCCCTGACGCTCATTTCCGGATACATCTGCCAGCCGTCGGGCAGGTCCGGATCGTCGATCTGCAGGAGAAAGCCCGCCGCGACGATCGCCTGGTATTCCTCGCGCATCGCCTCGGCGATGGCGTAGAGGAACTCTTCATCGTTCGCGTAGTGCTCGTTTCGCAGCCAGTGCTCGATCGTCCCCGGCGTATTGGCGGGCAGGAAGGCCTCGGCGACGCGCACGCCCTTGAGCGCTGCCCTGAAGTTGTCCAGGTCCTCGCGCAGCGCGGCGTGCCCGACGTATTTCAGCGGCCCGGTGCAGAAGACCTGGCCCGCGCGGAATCCGGCCCAGCCGAACCCGCCATGCTTGCCGGAGAAATACTCCGCGAACCTCTTCATGTCGCGGCTCATGACCGAAAGCGGCTTCGGCCCTTCGCCGGGCTTGGTTTCGCGAGCTTCGAACCCGGAGAGCCGCTCGCGGACGTAGCTCGTGAAGCTGGTCTTGGAGAGCTCCCCGTCGTTGATGCTGTCCAGTCCGCATTCCACCTGCTTGCGCACGACCTCGGCGACCGCGCCCCTGAGACGCATCGGAAGGGCCTCCTTGTCGTAGGCCTGGCCGCCCGCTCTCGCGACGATCATCGTCCACAGATCCTGCGGGCGCGGCAGCGCGCCCGCGTGCGTGGTGAGAATCCGGTCGGTGCTGCGTATCATTCTTTTCTCCGCGGTTGACCGCCGCTTATTGTAGTCTCGCCGCGCCGCGAACGCGTCCCACTTGCATCCCACTTCGGAAGTGGGAAAGAAATCGGTTGACATCATGCGGCGCTTCGCCTGAAATTCGTATTCCGCAGTCCGCTGCTTCACGCTCCCGGAGTCCCTGATGACACAACGAACCCAACCCCCGTTTCGCGCCGACCACGTCGGCAGCCTGCTGCGCCCGGCGGAGCTCGCGGAAGCCCGCGCCAAGGCCAAGCGCGGCGAGCTGAGCGCCGAGCAGCTCCGCGCCGTGCAGGAAAAGCACATCCGCGAGGCCGTTGCAAAACAGGAATCCGTCGGCATGCAGGTGGTCACCGACGGCGAGTTCCGCCGCGACTGGTGGCACATCGATTTCATCCACGGCTTCGACGGCGTGGAGCTCGCCAAGGGCGACGCCTACGGAGACGCGAAGTTCAAGAACACCGAGGAGCAGCCGCCCTTCATGATGGTGACGAGCAAGATCCGGCGCACCGAGCCCTCCATGCTCGAGCACTTCAAGTTCCTGAAGTCGGTGGCGAAGAGAACGCCCAAGTTCACGATGCCGTCGCCTGCGATGCTGCACGCGCGCGGCGACCGCGCGAGCATGAAGAAAACCTATCCCGACCTCGACGAGTTCTGGGCCGACCTCACGCGGGCGTACCGCGAGGAGATCGCCGACCTGTACAAGGCGGGCTGCCGCTACCTGCAGATCGACGACACGACCATCGCCATGATGGGCGACCCGAAGGTGCAGGAGAATTTCAAGAAGCTCGGCGACGACCCCAAGAAGGATACGGCCATGTACGCCGACGCCGTCAACGCGGCGATCCGCGACGTGCCCGAGGACATGACGGTCGCCATCCACACCTGCCGCGGTAACTTCAAGAGCACCTGGCTCGCGAGCGGAAGCTACGATTTCGTCGCCGAGACGGCGTTCTCGAAGCTGGAGGTCGATGCCTTCTTCCTCGAGTACGACACCGACCGGGCGGGGGGCTTCGAGCCGCTGCGCTTCGTGCCCAAGGGCAAGATCGTGGTGCTGGGCCTGGTCAGCTCCAAGCTGCCGGAGCTGGAGAAAGCGGACGACCTCAAGCGCCGCATCGACGCGGCTTCGAAATACGTGCCGCTGGAAAACCTGTGCCTCTCGCCGCAATGCGGATTTTCCAGCACCCACCACGGCAACAAGCTCACCGCGGACGATCAGTGGCGGAAACTCGGGCTGGTGCTGGAAGTTTCGAAGAGCGTGTGGGGGTGATACGTCTTCGTTCCCGCGGGAATCAACACCCAACCGGGGACAGATCACGGTTTCTAGCTGCCGCGCTTGCCTTCCAGCCTTGACGTGAAACCGTGGTCTGTCCCCGGTTTTCCTACCACACCGCGCCGCGCGCGGTGACCGGCCACAGCGCCTCGACCTTCCCGCCACGCACGCACACGAACCCGTCGTAGAGATTGACCGTCGGGTCGCAGTGGCCCGGTACGAGCAGGAGCTTCTCGCCGAGCCTGGGCGCCTTCGCGCCCGCGGCGATTTTCAGCACGCCGTGCTCATCGGACGCCTTTACGCACTCCACGCCCGGCCGCCCGTGCACCTGGGGCATTCCGGAGTCCACGCTGGAAGCTTTCAGTCCGGCATCGACGATCGCGCGGTCCGGCGCCGGCGCGCTCATCACCGTCGTCAGCACGAACAGGCTCTGCTCGAAGCGCGGCCAGCCCTCCTCCCATGCGTTGCGGTTGTAGTCCGCGTCCATGAACACGTACGAGCCCGGCTGGATCTCGTTGAAGACGCGGCTTGCGCCCTCCAGCATGAAAGTGCCCGTGCCCGCGCCGGTGATCGTCTCGCAGGCGGTCCCGGCCTTTTCGATCAAGAGCCGGGTGAGCCGGACCTTTTCCGCCGCGGCGGCGATCGCGGAGCGGCGCTCGCCCGCATCGCGCAGGTGCTGCGCAGCGCCGTGATAGGCATGCAGGCCGGCGAAGCGCAGATTGCGGCAGGCAGCGATGCGCATGGCGAGCGCGAGCGCCTTTTCCCCCGGCTCGACGCCGCAGCGATCCGCGCCCACGTTCAGCTCGACGAGCACGTCGAGCCGCACGCCTTCGGCGCGCGCCGCCGAGTCCAGATCGCCCACGTTTCCGGCATCGTCGGCAAGCACGGCGACCCTGGCTTCGCGGACAAGCCGCGCGAGCCGCGCGATCTTCTGTTTTCCGACGATCTCGTTGGTGACGAGCACGTCGGCGACCCCGCCCGCGACCAGCGCCTCGGCCTCGCTCACCTTCTGGCAGCACACGCCGACCGCGCCCGCGGCGATCTGCCGCTTCGCGATTTCGGCGCACTTGTGGCTCTTCGCATGCGGGCGCAGCCGCACGCCGCTTTCCTTCACCGCCTGCGCCATGCGCGCGATATTGCGCTCCAGCGCATCGAGATCGAGGATCAGAGCGGGCGTATCGACGTCGTCGAGCGGGATTCCAGGCGAAGCAGGCGGATGGGACATGGCTCACGCATTCTATCGAAATGCGATAATCGAGCCCTCCTCAAAGAGGCGTCGATGACCATCCCGAACAACATGCGTGCGGTCGAGATCACCCAGCCGGGGAAACCCGAGGTGCTGAAGATCGGCACGCGCCCCGTCCCTCAAGCCAAGGCCGGCGAAGTATTGATCCGCGTCGCCGCGGCGGGCGTCAACCGCCCCGACGTCATGCAGCGCACCGGCCACTATCCCGTGCCGCCTGGAGCATCCGACATCCCCGGCCTCGAGCTCGCGGGCGACATCGTCGCGCTCGGCGAAGGCGTGAAGGAATGGCGCGTCGGCGACGCGGTCACCGCGCTGGTGCAGGGCGGCGGCTACGCCGAATACTGCACCGCCCCCGCACCGCAGTGCCTGCCGGTCCCGAAGGGCATGACGCCCATCGAAGCCGCGTCGCTTCCCGAGACTTTCTTCACCGTGTGGAGCAACGTCTTCGACCGGGCGGGACTCAAGGCGGGCGAATCCTTCCTCGTGCAGGGTGGGTCGTCGGGCATCGGCGTCGCCGCGATCCAGATGGTGAAGGCCTTCGGCCATGCCGTATTCGCGACGGCGGGGAGCGCGGAGAAGTGCGAAGCCTGCGTCAGGCTCGGCGCGGACCGCGCCATCAACTACAAGACCGAGGACTTCGCCGCGGTGGTGAAGGAGGCCACGGCCGGCAAGGGCGTCAACGTCATCCTCGACATGGTCGGCGGCGATTACGTCGAGCGCGAGCTGAAATGCCTGGCCGACGACGGGCGCATCGCGGTGATCGCCTTCCTCGGCGGCACCAAGGCGACGATCAACCTCTCGGAGATCCTGCGCCGGCGGCTGACGATCTCGGGCTCGGGCCTGCGCCCGCGCTCGGTCGAATTCAAGGGCGCGATCGCGAGAAACCTGCGCGAGAAAGTCTGGCCGCTGATCGAATCGGGAAAGATCAAGGCGGTGATCCACAAGACCTTCCCGCTCGGGGAAGCCGCCAGGGCGCACGAGCTGATGGAGTCGAGCCAGCACATCGGGAAGATCGTATTGACGGCTTGACCGGCAGGTCTCGATGGGCGAAACCAATCTGCAGATCCTCCTCGCGCGGCGTCCGACCGGCGCGCCGCAGGAGAGCGACTTCCGGCTGGTGGAGACCGCCGTGCCGGAAATCGGCGACGGCCAGTTTCTCGTGCGCAGCCACTATCTGTCGCTCGATCCCTACATGCGCGGGCGCATGAACGAGGCCAAGTCCTACGCCAAGCCGGCGCAGCTGGGCGAGGTGATGGTGGGCGGCGCAGTCGGCGAAGTCGCAGCCTCGCGGCATCCGAAGTTCAGGCCCGGCGACAAGGTCGTGGGCGCTTTCGGCTGGCAGCTCTATGCCGCGAGCGACGGCGTCGGCGTGAGGGTCGTGGACCCCGGCATTCCGCTTCCGGCCTACCTGGGCGTGCTCGGCATGCCGGGCGTCACCGCGCATATCGGACTGCTCGATTTCGGAGAGCCCAAGGCGGGCGAAACCGTCGTCGTGTCCGCCGCCTCCGGCGCGGTCGGCGCTGTCGTGGGGCAGATCGCCAGAATCCGCGGCTGCCGCGCGGTCGGCATCGCCGGTGGGCCGGACAAGTGCCGCTACGTGGTCGAGGAGCTGGGCCTGGACGCCTGCGTGGACTACAAGGCGGGCCGGCTGTGGGAGGATCTGTCACAGGCCACGCCCCAGGGCATCGACGTGTACTTCGACAACGTCGGCGGGGAAATCCTCGACACCGTGCTGCGCCGGGTCAATCCGTTTGCTCGCATCCCGCTGTGCGGATTGATTTCGCAGTACAACGCCACCGAACCCTATGCGCTGAAGAACGCGGGAGCGCTGCTCGTCAATCGCGTGAAGCTGCAGGGCTTCATCGTGTCCGACCACCTGCCGCGCTGGAAAGCGGCGCTCGCGGACCTCGCCCAATGGCTGTCCGAGGGAAAGATCAAGTACCGGGAAACCGTGGCCGAGGGCCTGCGCAGCGCGCCGTCGGCCTTCATCGGCATGCTCTCGGGAAAAAACTTCGGCAAGCAGCTGGTCAAGCTGATCTGAGGCGGCGGTTCCCGGCGCGCCGGTCAGTGGACGCCGTAATCCGCGCGCAGCTGCTCGATGCGGTCGAGCGGGCTTTTCACTCCGCGACCGCCTTTGTTCAGCACGTGGGCGCATCATGGATACGGGACACAGTAAAGAACACAGGAAAGACCCTTACGCATGAGCCGAACCGGCCGATCGACACCAATCTCCCCAAAATAACGATGCCGACTTTTATCATGCGACACCGCTCGTCCGAAAACCGGGTTTTCCTACAGCCTCGTTAGAGGTCGCATTTGGCATCGAGAAAGCCATACGTTCGTATGGCGTAATCGCCAGCTTCCTGTTACTCTTCGTAGATGGCGAAGGCTCGTTTCGAGTGGGATCCCAAGAAGGACGAGGAAAACCAATCGAAACACGGTGTATCGTTCGCCGAGGCGCAACTCGCGTTTGTCGATCCCCTACGCGTGATCGCCGAGGATTTGTCGCACGGCTCGACCGAGAAGCGACACTACTGTTTTGGTCTGGTTGGAGAGGGGATCATGACCGTGCGCTTCACTTACCGTGAAAGCACCATCCGTATCGTTGGCGCTGGCTATTGGCGCAAAGGAAAGAGAATCTATGAGCGCGAAAATCAAATACATGAATGAACCCATGGGAAGAGTGAGGGTCGTTCCAGACTTTCTTCCCAAGCCCGAGGACCTCGTACTGCAAGATGAGGGGGTAAAGATCACCATTGCCCTCTCCAAACGCAGCGTGGAGTTCTTCAAACGCGAGGCCGAGAGGCACGGCACCCAGTACCAGCGCATGATTCGTCGATTGCTCGATGCCTACGCGCAACACCATGCGCGACCTCTAACCGCGCGTTCGAAGGGACGCGCATAAATCCGCGCGCCCTTCAACGCGGACGTTGGAACTCATGCTCACGGACAAGCAGCTCAACGATGCGAACGCCTACGGTGAGTGGCTGCGCCTTGCCGTACACGAAAAGAGCTTGCCTGCGAACAACCGTGTGCGGGCGGCGGGTTCTTGTTTGGGCATTGCACAAGATCATCATCACGCGATCGTCGTGCTCCTTGACTCCAGGCTCTATGCGTCGTGTTTTGCGCTTCTGCGAGTTGCGTTTGAGGCATACGTTCGCGGCGAGTGGCTTGCCTTGTGCGCGACAGACACTCAAGTTCGAAAATTCTTGAATGGACGGGAACCTCCGAAGATCGACAAACTGCTAGGTGCGCTTGCGCGAAAGGATGCGTTCAAAGAGGGACGACTTTCCTTGATCAAGAAGCGCAATTGGAAGGCGCTTTGCGGATATACCCATACTGGCGGCATCCACGTTCAGCGCTGGAACACGTCTGACGGAATCGAAGCAAATTACTCTATAGCCGAACTCCTTGAGGTCCTTCGATTTGCCGACATCGTTGCCACACTCTCTGTGCTCGGCGTTCTCTCCTTGGCTGACGACGCCGAGACTTCGGAGAAGTTGTTGGAGCGCTTCAAGGCGAGGATGGGAGAATGAGTTCTAACAACGCGTTCGAAAACGGACGGAACCTCATTCGATAAAGTGGACACCTCGACCTAACGATTGAGGAGGTGTTCATGGCAGCCCCAGTTGGGCCGAAGAAGGTTCATCGCTACACGCTTGAGTTCAAGATTCAGGCGGTCAAGCTGGCCAATCACCCGGAGATCCAGACGCAGGACGTGGCGCACACGCTGGATATTCATCCGTTCATGCTTTCCAAGTGGAAGAAGGATTATCGGGAAGGCAGGCTCAAGCCGGCGGCCGAGGCCGCTGGCTTGAGCTTGCC
>Ga0208454_1000977_pt1 | contig 13002 bp, 12 predicted proteins | sample EasRivMeERMZT100_FD_187530 | JGI IMG/M metagenome (GOLD analysis project Ga0208454, IMG submission 187530) | Soil microbial communities from meander-bound floodplain in the East River, Colorado, USA - East River MetaG ERMZT100 (SPAdes) (version 2) | ecosystem: Environmental > Terrestrial > Soil...
CGCTGAAGCGCCTCGTCGCCGGTCGAACGACCTTGATCATCGCGCATCGCCTGTCGACCATCCGCCACGCCGATCAGATCATCCTGCTCGACCAGGGGCGCATCGCCGAAGCAGGGCGTCATCAACAGTTGCTGTCTCGTGGCGGGCTTTACGAGCGCGTCCACGCCCTCCAGTTTGCGACGCCCGCGACCGAGGGTGCTGCATGAACCGCTGGTGGATCAAGCTTGCAGGCTACGGGCGACGCGAAGCGGCCGGTCTCACGGTAATGCTGGTGCTGACGCTTACAGCTGTCGGCCTGTCGCTGCTCGCGCCCTGGCCTCTGAAGATCATCGTCGACTACCTGTTGATCGATGAACCGCTGCCCGAACAGCTCGAGTGGCTCGAGTTCGTCGTGCTCATGCCGCTGTCGAGCGCTCTGCTGCTCCTGGTGGGCGCCACGGTCATGATCTTCGCAGCAACGGAGGCGACGCGAATCGTCAAGGGCTACATCGAACGGGGCGTCGGCGACCGCATCATGTACAAATTGGCTGCGGACATCTTCGAGCACACACAGCGTCTGTCGCTTCGCTATCACGACAAGCACCGCACTGGCGATCTCGTGCACCGCATTGCGGCTGACGCCGAGTGTGCACGAGTGATATTGCTCGGTGTTGCGCTGCCTCTGCTGACGGCGGCGGTAACGGTCGTCCTCTTCGTCGGCGTGATGTGGCGACTGAGCCCGTTCCTGACGCTCATCGCGATACTCGCGAGTCTGCCGCTGCCCTGGCTAATACGGGCGCTCGAACCGCGCATGTCGCGCGCTTCGCTCCAATTCCAACAAACGGAAGGGCAACTGATGGCGCTGGTCGAGCAGAGCCTCTCGGCCATGCCGATCGTCCAGGCGTTCGATCGTCGACCTGCGGAGGTAGCGAGGTTCCACGCGGTGGCGGCGGTCGGACTGACAACGTACATGCGATCAATCGTGACCCAACTCCAATTCAAGATCGGAGTCAGCTCCCTAAGCGCAGTCGGTACAGCTGCGATCCTGTTGTTCGGTGCACTGGAAGTGATGCGCGGCACGCAAACCGTCGGTAGCCTGCTCGTCTTTTTGGCTTACTTGGCCTCCTTGTACGCGCCGATGGAAACCATGGCATCTGTCGGCAGTGCGTTTGCCCAGGCATCGGGTCGTGCTCGGCGCGTATTCGACGTGTTGGACTCCGAGGAAGTGGTCGAGGAGCGTCCGGGCGCGGTGGATCTGCGCAAGCTTCCCGAGACTGGTGTGGGTGAGGTCCGGTTCGAGCACGTCACCGTGGGCTACGAAGCCGGGAGGCCGGTGCTGCAGGACATTTCGTTGCGGGCGAGACCGGGTGAGGTGGTCGCGTTCGTCGGCCGGACCGGGGCCGGGAAAAGCACGCTCGTGTCGCTGCTGCCACGATTTCTCGACCCCTGGGAAGGCCGAGTCACGGTTGGCGGTCAGGACATCCGTGATCTCACTCTATCGAGTCTGCGTTCGCAGATCGGACTCGTGCTGCAGGATGCGTTTCTTTTGCCGCTGAGCGTGGCAGATAACATCGCTTACGGTCGGCCGGACGCGACCCGTGAGGAGATCGTGGCGGCAGCGCGGGCGGCGAACGCGGACGAGTTCATTCGAGCGCTGCCGGACGGGTACGACACGGTGCTCGGTGAACGCGGCGCGACGCTCTCCGGCGGGCAAAGCCAGCGCTTATCGATTGCTCGGGCGTTGCTCAAGGATGCGCCCATATTGATCCTCGACGAACCGACTTCGGCTTTGGATGCGGAGACCGAAGCGCTCCTGCTGTCGGCGCTGAAGCGCCTCGTCGCCGGTCGAACGACCTTTATCATCGCGCATCGCCTGTCGACCATCCGCCACGCCGATCAGATCATCCTGCTCGACCAGGGGCGCATCGCCGAACGGGGCAGCCATGGCGAGCTCCTGTCGGCGGACGGCGCGTATGCCCGGTTTCACCGCACGCAGTACCAGTCTGGCAACTCAAAGGAATCGGCGGAGTGATGTCGTGAAGCTGATTGTCACCGGCTACATCATTCGTCACCCGCTCGCGGGCAACTTGTGCGCCTTCTTTCACTATCTGCTCGGCTTTCACCGCCTCGGGCATGAGATCGTCTACGTCGAGGAGAGTGGTTGGCCGGACTCTTGTTACGATCCCCTCACGGGGCTCTACTCGGATGATCCTTCGGCCGGGGTTGCAGCGCTCACGAGTGTTGCTGAGCGATTCGGGTTGCGGCTGCCGATCTGTTATGTAAATCGGCAGTCAGGCGTAACCACCGGCCTCAGCTTCGAAGCGTTCAAAACGCATCTAAAGTCCGCGGACTTGCTACTCGATATCGGCGGCACCTGCGCGCTGGAAGAGTTCGCGCTGGTCCCGCGCCGGGCTGTAGTCGACATGGATCCGATGTTCACGCAAGTCGGGCGCTTCGCGGGCAAGCATCTCCGCGACTACCACGTCCATTTCACTTATGGCACCAACATCGGACAGCCGGACTGCGGCATCCCGGATACGGGTATCGCTTGGCAGCCCACGCTGCCGCCCGTGGTGCCCGACATCTGGCCAGACCGCTCATCGATCGCGCCGGCTGCACCGCGCATGACCACGGTCTGCAACTGGGGCGCCTACGGAGGCATCGAGCACGGCGGCGAACGCTACGGCCAAAAAGACGAGGAATTTCGCAAGATCATCGCATTGCCGGCTCGGAGTCCGGTGGCCGTCGAGATCGCAATTGCTGGCGCTCGCGATAACGATCGCGACTTGCTCACGCGCGCGGGATGGCTGCTCCGATCCGCCGAGCAGGTGACTGCCGACTTCGACGCCTACGCGGCATACATCGGCAACTCGCTGGGTGAGTTCAGCGTCGCCAAGAATGCTTATGTCAAGTCGAAGAGCGGCTGGTTCAGCGACCGCAGCGTCTGCTACCTCGCGTCGGGCAGGCCCGTGATCCTGCAGGATACCGGGGCGAGAAAGATCCTGCCGAATTCACCGTCCCTGTTGTTCTTTTCCACGCTAACGCAGGCGGTCGAGCAGCTCGGGCAACTGCGAACCGAATATGCGATGCGCTGCCGCGCGGCTCGAGAACTGGCCGAAGCAGTATTCGGTCATGCGGTGGTCTTGCCGAACCTGATCGACAAGGCGTTCAGCGAGCCTTCTCTTGAGAAGACACTCGCGATTTCCGCAAGGGCAGGGAGCTAAGAGATGCCGACGGCAATGCAGATGAACTATCCGCCGGCGACTCGGGGCAAGGTCGTGGTCTGGGGCTATCTTGGATCCTATCCGTTCGGCGGAATGACATGGCAGGTGCTCCATTACGTCGCGGGTCTTAGGGCCCTCGGCTTCGATGTCTGGTATGTCGAAGACACGGATGCCGAAGTACGCGATCCCGTTACGCTGTGGAACACCACCGAATACCGGCCGAACGTCGAGTACCTCGATCGCCAGATGAGCTCGATCGGACTCGCGGACCGGTGGATCTTCCGGCCTCCGGGCGAGCGCAAGTTCTGCCTCGGAGCAACCGACATCGACGGCCTTGCGACGCTTTACGCGGAAGCCGACGCGGTCATCAATTTGTGCGGCTCGCACGAATTGCGTGCTGAGCACGATGCGATCGACTGCCTGGTCTACCTCGAGACGGACCCTGTGGCGAAGCAGATCGCCGTCGCAAAGGGCGACAAGAAGGCGATCGCTCAACTCGAGCGCTACAAGCATTTGTTCACCTACGGAGAGAATCTCGGGGCCGACGACTGCCTCGTCCCGGTGGAGCTATTCAGTTGGAACGTCACACGTCCGCCAGTCATCGTCGACTGGTGGCAGAGCGAGACCGTTCCAGGCCAGGACGCAGCGTTCAGCACCGTGACGAGCTGGTCGAAGACCTGGAATGACCTCACCTGGAGAGGCGAGACCTGGCGCTGGTCCAAGGATCTCGAGTTTCGCAAGATCGCGTCACTTCCGCAGCGGACCGCCGTGCCGCTCGAGCTTGCGGTCGTCGGCATGGCCGACGATGAGGCTGAGCGATTCAAGTCGCTAGGCTGGCGCCTGCGATCGGCCTCTGACCTGTCTGACCCCGACGTGTATCGAGACTACGTTCGCGGATCGCTTGGGGAGTTCACCGTCGCCAAGGAACAATTCTTTCTCCCCGTAACCGGCTGGTTCAGTGATCGGAGCGTGTGCTATCTCGCCGCCGGACGACCGGTAGTTACGAAGGAAACCGGCTTCAGCAAATTCATCTCGAGCGGCCTTGGGTTAGTGCCGTTCCAGACTGAGTCGGACGCGGCGGAAGCGTTATCCAGTATCGCCGCCGACTACGGACGCCACTGCCGGGCCGCAACAGAGATAGCAAAAGAGTACTACGCCGCGGACATCGTGCTAGGCCAGATGATGTCCAGGATTGGGCTGCTTTGACAGCCCATTTGGAGGGTGAATCGATGACTGACGAGGTTAAACGCAGGGTCTGCATCGTGAATGGCGACGACTTCGGCGCGTCCGCCGGTATCAATCGCGGCATGATGGAGGCGCTCGATAGCGGGATACTGACTAGCGCCAGTCTGATGATCAATATGCCGGGCACTGCGGAGGCGATTCTCCTCAGCAGAAAAGCGCCCGAGCTCAGCGTTGGGCTGCACGTGAATCTGACCAACGAGGGAGATCCGGTAGTCGACGTCAATGACGTCGCTGTCGTTAGAGTCGAGCTGCATGCCCAGTATCAGCAGTTTGTCGACAGGCTGGGACGTGCGCCGACTCACCTCGATTCCCATCACAACGTACATCGACTGCCGCATTTGACGCCGTTGTTTCTCGAGTTGGCGGGGCGCCATGGGTTGCTGCTCCGCGAACACTCGCCGGTCCGCTATTTCTCGAGCTTCTACGGGCAATGGGATGGCGTCTCTCATCCGGAACATATCAGTGCCGCCAATCTGTGCACCATGCTCGAAGCCGAAATCGGGGCCGGTTACACGGAATTTGCATGTCATCCCGGATATATCAGCGATGACTTCGTATCCGAATACGGCCGCGAGCGAGAGATAGAGCTCGCCAGCCTTTGTGATCCCACCGTGCGCGAGTTATTGGTCGCACGCGGGATCGAGCTGCTCAGTTTCAACGACGCACGACAGTCGTTGGGCAGCGATACCGCCCGCAAGGGGACTCAATGACGACCGTCGTTATTTCTCCGTCGAACGTCGCGAGCTTCCCGGAGGGCGGCGGCCATTTCTGGGTGTACATGCAGTACGTACAGGCCCTCAAGCGCCTAGGTTGCGACGTCTATTGGCTCGAGCACGTGCAAAGCAGTGGCGACGCCCGACGCGACGAGGAAGCGTTGCGCGTGTTTCTGCAGCGGATGCGGGATTTTGGCCTTGCCGGAAAAGTGCTGATTGTTGAGCAAGGGGAGAAGTTTCCGAGAGGTGTCGACAGCAGCGGACAGCTGACGACCCACCAGAGTGCGGAGTCCGTGTGCGCTCGCGCCGACCTGCTGTTGAATTTTTGGTATGCAATCGATGCGGAATTGTTGTCTCGGTTCCGCAAGACCGCACTGGTCGATATCGATCCCGGGCTGCTCCAGTTCTGGATAAGCGAAGGACAAATCGAGGTCGCGCGATTCGACACTTACTTTTCGACGGGAGAAACGGTCGGAAGCAAGGAAGCCCTGTTTCCGGACTGCGGCATCGTCTGGAACCGTATTCGGCCCGTGGTCAGTCTCAGCGACTGGCCCGTGGTCTACGACGATAACGCCCAAGTGCTGACGACCGTGTCGGGCTGGTGGGGTGACGAGTGGATCAGTAACGGCAGGGACGTCCTGTATCAGAACAACAAGCGTGTTTCGTTCATGGAATTCGCCGAATTGGCCGCGCGTACGGAGCAGTCGCTCGAGCTCGCGCTTGCTCTGGGAATAAAGCACTCGCAGGACGAGTACGTGCCCGAAGACTCGAACGAAACGGCCAGTGCTGAATATCAAGGCGATGCGAAGGATCGCTCGATCCTAGAGAGCTACGGTTGGAGGATCAAACTGGCTTCCGAGGTCGCGGGCAGTCCCGAGAGCTACAGGAGTTACGTTCAACAATCCCGCGGCGAGTTCAGCTGCGCCAAACCTTCGTGTATGCGATTTCAGAACGCGTGGGTCAGTGACAGGAGCCTGTGCTATTTGGCCAGCGGCAAACCGACCATCGTCCAGGACACGGGCCCGAGCCAGATTCTCCCGCGGGCTGAAGGGATGTTCCGCTTCAGGACGATCGATGAGGCTTTGGCAGCCATCGATGCCATGAACTCGGACTATGCGTTGCACTGCGAGGCCGCTCGCGCGTTGGCGGATACGTACTTTGATGCCGAGAAAGGGCTGGAAGCCCTGCTCAACAAGGCCTTGGCGACATCCACGTCCGACCCGAAACAAGCGTTCGATAGAAGTGCGGTCGCGGGTGTGACTGCTCTGGCGACGTAATCTGCCTTGGGTGTGCGACTGAGAAGAATGAAAGAAGTAGCTGATCGCAAACATATGGACCTTCCCTACAAGAATACCTGCGGCAGGCGCGGGGCTCGACTGGTGACCGCTCAGAGTGGCGGATGCCTTCGTCGAATCGCGCCACTCATGCTCTGCGGAATGGCGTTTTGTCTGCCGGGCCACGTCCACGCTGCGCCCGAAGACAGCGAATCACTCGCGGTGCCACGCGACCTCGACAGGCCTCCGCCCGGAAGAGAGCGCCGCATCCAGCCGATACGAGTCGATACGCCGCCGGTGATCGACGGACGCCTGGACGATGCGGCCTGGGCCGACACTCCGGTGTCGAACGGCTTCTGGGTGACGACCCAGGAGCGCTGGCCAAATGAGCCCACTGACGTCATGGTCGTCGTCGACGACCAGAACCTCTACGTTGCCATACGCGCCTGGGACTCGGTACCGGAGCAGGTGGTGGCTCTCGAGACAGTACGCGATCGCGAGCTCGGCAATGACGATCAGGTGAAGGTCGATATCGACGCCTTCGGTGATCACGAGGGAGCGTCGCAGTTCGCAGTGAATGTGGCCGGCACGCAGGCTGGGGAGATCGCCGGTGGACGCGCCTCCAACTCGAGCTGGAAGGGTCTCTGGTACGCAGCCGCTAATCGAACCGATGACGGTTGGGTGGCGGAGATGGCGATACCATTCGAGATCCTCAATTACCGCCCTGGAACCGAGGAAATCGCGATCAACTTTTCCCGCTATCACAACCGAAGCCGCGAATGGAGCCAATGGGCCGACGTGACTCCCCAAGACAAGAAGGAGGAGATGGGCAGGCTCGTCGGTTTGAAGCTTCCTAGTCGGGATGGGATTGAGACCTGGACATTGATGCCGTATGGGCTTGCCGGCTCGAATGTTCCCGACCGCGACGGGGAAGTACAGGACTCTCTAGTCACCGGCGGAATCGACGTTCGCTACACGCCGACTAGCAACTTGACCAGCGTGTTATCGCTGAATCCAGACTTCTCTCAGCTCGAGAAGCAGTTCGCAAATGGGGACTTCGCTTACAACGAGAAGCAAATCGACGATCCACGCGTTTTCTTCGTTGAAGGCGCGGACTATCTCGGCGCAGACGAGCGGGTCTTCTACTCGCCAAGAGTTCCGGACTTCGATGCGGGAGCCAAGGCTTTTGGCCAGAGTGGGACGATCCGCTACTCCGGATTCGTGAGCTCTGCACCAGATTCCAGGACGGATAGCCTAGCTCGAGTGGCGATTGCCCCGGACGCGACGCATAACGGCTTCCTGTCACTGGTCGGTACCGACCAGGCAGAGGGTCACGGCTCAACGGTTGCGCTTGGATATGAGGGTCGCGAGGACTTTGGCGCCATGTACGAGGCGCACTACATCGACACCGACAACGACTTCCTAGAGTCGGGGCAGCAGAGTGGGTCGATGTTCGACGTAATGGGGGCTTGGCGTGGGGACTACATACGAGCGGGCGCCGACTACGACAACTACGACAAGAATTTCGACCCTGCGAACGGCTTGATCAAGACCGACAGGCGCGGCACGAACGGCCGATCGGTGTTTGCCGACTATTTTCGCGATTACGGGTCCGAGACGATCAGCCAGGCGTCAATCGACTTCAACCGGAGTTACCGCTACACCGACGATGGGAGAACCCAAAACGACAACTGGTATGTGGGCGGAAATTTGGAGTTGCGCCAGTTTGTCCGAACCAGCGTGGAATACAGCGATGGATACTATCGACAAAGAGACGCGCCAGGTTACTTCGGTGACACCGTTAATCATGACCGATACTGGTCGACGAGCGTTGATCTCAATACCAGAAGCAGCCGTATCGGCGGTGGCACGTCAGTGTCGTCCGGAAAGCTCGGAGGCGGTGACTACGATTACGTGACCAGTTACCTATGGACCCGTCCGACGCGCACGACCATTGTGAACGTCGTCGCAGAGCGTCTCGAGAGCTTTGGTACCTACCGGCAATATGTCGTTGAAGCGGGCTGGGATGTCAACCAGACGAATTCACTGATCTTCCGCCACGTCCTTTCGGATGGAGATGAATATTGGCGCGTCGGGTACAGCCGGCGTGTAGTCAGCCGGGGATTGGACGTTTTCACGCTGTATGACCACTCACCGGAGACCGGTACGCAGATATCCGTCAAGGTTCTCTGGGCCCTGTCGCCAAACCGTCAGGGTGGCCGCCTATAGGACCTCGCCGACTGCGCCAGCTAGCACCTAAGCGACTGGCGCATCGTCAACCGATAAGACCCTTCGCCGTACCATGAGGAGTGCGGCGAGAAGGAGGCATGCGCCTCCGACTGCAACCGGAAACAGAGTCGTCGTGAGAGAGTAGTGCTCGAGTGCTAGGACAACAAGAAGGTTGCGCAGGGCGCCTAGCGCGAAGAAGCCGCCGCTCTCTAAATGCGGTTGGCTGTATGCGCGTCGGATCGTGGGCCCGAAGCCTGCCAGGTCGGCCGTCGTAAGGATGACAACCGCCGACAGTGGGTTGGCCGTGAAGTACCAGGCCGGAAACGCAGACAGTGCCGCAACGAAGAAGGCCCAATCGGTGGCCGTGATCTGCGTATCGCCCCGCTTCGCGTAGGACAGCGCAGCTATGTAGAAGGTGAGTGCACCTGAGATCCCAATCGGCCACGCGCCCACACCGGCATGGTCCGAGACCTGGGCGAAAAAGACCGTAAGTGTGCTGACCGCCCACACTAACCAAGAGAAGACGTGCGGTTTGATCTGGCCGGAATGAATGAGGCGGATGTACCCCGCGAAGAGCACAAACGTTAACGCGATCGCCGCGACGCTAAAGAGCTCTTTGGACACGATTACGCTGACACAGCACCGCTTTGTTTTCGTACCAGTAACCGACGCTGGCGACGCAGACCTCGCTGCAACCGGTTCTTAACCGCTAGCCACGACGTCTGAAAGTTTGATCTTCCCGGTTGATAGCATCCTTGCGCGAAGACCGGCGCGATGAACCAAGCCGGGTAACACTTTCTCAGAAACCAATGAGGCCAAATGCGCGCACGGCTCGCACAAGCGTATTCCTTCAAGCAACACCTCGCCGACATAGAACCGCTCGCGAACAAGCTCGTTTAGCCTGACACCCTTGGTCACGACGTTTCTGCGCGGCGCTCCGTAATCCAAATTCGACCCAGTGGTGCGATTGAAGTGATCGATTTCCTCTGACTCGATGAGGGTAATCTCCTGGTCCGGGCGTATCCTCGTGCGGTCCGAAAATGTACCCATCTGAGCGTAGTAGCGATCGCCTCGAATGCCTCGGCCTTCCTCGATCTCGGCAGCCGTCACCGGTTCCATCGGCGCCCCAGCGGCTGGTGCAATGTAGATCGCAACAACGCTGCCGGTCATTATCCGGGATAACACTCTGGTTCACCGCCGGCCCACTGGGCGACGATGGCGGGCACTCTATTGACGATCGTTGCGATCACCGATTAGCCCTACCTCAGTGACTCATCCACCACGCAACGGCGCCGAACAACACCACGGCGATGAGAGCGACGGCAAGCGGAGACCGTTTCGGTAGCCTGTCACGAATGAACTCCGCCTCCGTACCACGCGTCGTTTCCGCAGAGTACACAGGCATGTGACGTTTCAGCTCCCCGAGTAGGTGCGACACCTCCTCGCCACGCATCAGGCGAGAGATGTGCCGCGATCCGAAGATCAGCAACACGATGGTGAGCAGCATCGCGGCCTGTTGCAGAGTGATGTCAAACATAGGTGTCGCCTAACAGTACTGCCCCGGCTTACGTCGTGCGCGCGTGCACCGCGTCTTCCACTGTCTCGAGCAGTGAGCGCAGCCCGAACGAGACGTCGAGAATACGGCCGTTCACGAAGAATCCCGGCGTGCCGCGCACACCGCTGCGTTTACCGGTGTCGAGGTGCTGGAGTACGTGCTGCCGATGAGTTTCGTCATCGAGGTCAGCGGTGTAACGGACCATGTCCAATCCGAGGTCGGCCCCGTAACGCAGGAGATGCTCGCGGTCGAGATGCGATTGGTGGTCGAAAAGCTGTCGGTGCATCTCCCAGAACCTGCCTTGCGCGCCAGCGGCCTCTGCCGCCTCGGCCGCCGCGAGTGCATGTGGGTGCACGTCGATGAGCGGAAAGTGCCGAAATACGAAACGGACCTGCCCCTCGAACCGCCGCAGGACTATCTCGACGGCCGGTGCGGCTTGCTTGCAGTTGGGACATTCGAAGTCGCCGTACTCGACAAGCACGACCGGTGCGTGATCGGGACCGAGCGAATGGTCCAAAGGGCCGATGTCTTCGACAAGATCAATGCGGCTTCGGTCCCGATCCGCCTTCAGTTGCACTGAGTACTCCTACTTCTTCGCGCGAGCGTCTGCCTCTTGTTTTCGTGCCCCTGCGAGAATGCCGAACATCCCTAAATTGCCTTCGTGGCAGGCGTATTCCAATAACGGCTCGCTGGTTTGCTTCAAAGAAATACGGACGGTCCATGGCTGCGTCCACGTCGACGGATCGCTCATGGTCACGTCGTACTGCAAAACATCGGGCGCGACGCGGGTGAAGCGCTCCTCGAGGTGTAGTCCGCTCGACGATCCCATCATGTCGCTCTTTGGCGAGAAACCCGTCGTCTCGACGACGAGCGTGTCGCCCTCCCAATGCCCGCGCGAGTTGCCGTGCCATTGCGGCATGCTGGACGGAAGATGGGGCCGCCCGTCGAGGGGAATGACGCGAGCCTCGTGAATCGTCTCCATGACGAAGACTACTTCGTTCGGCGCCTGCACAACCTGAAACACGCTGCTGTACGCCGCAGTGAGTCGCGGCACGCCGAACGTGATGCATCGCTCGCCGAGGCCACGGCTCGCCGGTCCATCGGCAGGATGCAAACGCCGCTGCTCGGCGACTGCCGCTCGACGGAGCTGTGCTTCTGGCGTTTGCGGCGGGATACGGCCGTTCGGTGGGTCGATGATGAGCGAGGTCCGCCGCTCGATGTCACGGTTCGGCAGCCAAAACGCGTTGTAGTTGCCGGTCTCGGTGTCATGCGACTGTGGTTTCTGCTCTCCCTCGACGGCGTCGATAATGAGCTCATCGCCGAATAACGCGTCACCGTCCTTTTCGAGCTGTCGGACGGCGTTTGCCACGGCTTCTAGCTCGGCGTCTGTGAGGAACTCCTTGTCCGCCCATTGGGGCGGACGCTGCAGCGGTGTGGCACTGTTGTTCGTCCAGGTACCCTCGAAAGTGGGCTGACCAAACGAATTTCTCGGAGCTGTGTACGGCTTTACCGCGGATGCGGGCGGTTGGCTGGCCTGGGGCCACGCGGCCAGCGGGGCGATGCACGCGATTCCGAGAATTGCGACGGAAGCGGCGACACGGGTCATCATGCGCGAACTCTAGACCCGCGGTATCTCGGCTGCAACCGGTTGTTGGGCCGGCAAGCTACGTGTCGACGTGCCAACGTCCCCTCGCTCTATTCCGTGTATATAAGGCGGCCGCGAAACCGTTGTAAAGCCATCGAGCCAACACACGTAAGACGGGCATGCGGACAAGGCGAGCAAGCACCGTTTGGCCTGGTGTGTGGCGCCAGAGCGCCTCGAACGCGTCGGCACCGATTCTGACATCTCCGTTCTCATCAACGACATGCAGCCGCTCTCTCACGAATTCGCGTCGCGCACCGATCTCGTTTACGGCCTCTGAGTTTTCGTGAATGTCGATGGCTGGCAAGTGACAGCTCGGAATCTCGGGGTGCTCGTGATGCTCCCTGTGGTAGTTGAAGTTCACGTCGTACAGAAGAACGCGATCCAGCCAGTGCGGCGCATGGGAGCGCACGCGCCGTGCGTCGACGGAACCATCGACCACGCCGTGCTCTGCGATCCCTCGAAGCTGACTGAAGAACAACCCAAACGTCGTTGTTGAGACGAAGAGAAGCGCCGCCAACCATGCGTGTCGCCCGAAGTCCGTGACCATAGCCACGAACACAAGCTGCACTAACGCCACGAGTGCGAATTCTCCTGTTCTAATGAGCCTCGCGAGATTCGTCGGTGCAAGGACACTTTCGGCTAGCGTGTGGCGAAGATTCCAGCCGAGCAGTGGCCTGACGAGATGCCAGAAAAACTCCCCGGACGTCATGCTGTTCAGATGGGCGTAGTGAAATCCTTGCGGATCTCCGCGCTCTCCGTACAACCGATGATGTCTCCAATGCTGGTCGGAAAAGCTACGAAAATCGACGCCGCTGATAGCGCCCAGGAACGAACCCACGACCTCGTTTAGCCTGCGGCTTGCGAACAATGTGCGGTGGGTGCAGTCGTGCATCACGACCGTGACACGATATATAAAGAGTCCGACGACCGGGACGAGCGTCCACGGCAAATAGGGGCCAATGTCCCCGAGTACCGGCGCAAGCCAGAGCAGCCCCAATAATGGCAGCGTGTTTCTGAGTACGGCGCTCCAGCCGTACGAAGCGGATGGCCGAGACCATTCCTGCCTCGCCTGTACGTCGAGTCGAGTCGCCAGGGGCCTGTCTGTGACGCCGGTTCAGTGGCGGAGCTCCGCCGCTCG
>Ga0208454_1000978_pt1 | contig 13001 bp, 9 predicted proteins | sample EasRivMeERMZT100_FD_187530 | JGI IMG/M metagenome (GOLD analysis project Ga0208454, IMG submission 187530) | Soil microbial communities from meander-bound floodplain in the East River, Colorado, USA - East River MetaG ERMZT100 (SPAdes) (version 2) | ecosystem: Environmental > Terrestrial > Soil >...
CTTTGCTCACAGCTTCCTCCCGATCCCATCTCACGATGGGCACCGTTGCCGCTCGGCTAACACTTCCCCTTGCTGGGTGTGTAGAGGACTTCCACCTCCAAGTAGGTGCGCCCTGCCGGGCGCACAAAAAAACGGCGAGCCTTCGCAGGCTCGCCGTCTTGCGCAACACGTTGCGCGGTGCGATCGCTTAGAACTGCATCCGCACGCCAACGTAGGCACGTCGGCCGAGGATGTCGTAGTAGTCCGGTCGCGTGACCTCAGCGTTACGGTCACCCAGGTCGGTCGGACCGTTGGCACCCGGTAGGCGCGTGCCCACGATCAACGGCTCCTCGTCCGTCAGGTTGTCGATACCCGCACGGAAGCTGATGCGATCGTTGATCGAGAAGTTCGAGAACAGGTTGAACGTCTGGTACGCGTCCACCCCCTGGACGGTGGTGGCCGGGTTACGCGCAGCCGATTCGTCGCGAATGCTCGGCAGATACCGCCACTGGAGGCCGACACTGGCATTGCCGCCGCCGAAGTTGTAGCCGAACGTGTTCGTGAGCTTGTACTTGAACTGACCGCCTTCCGCGAACGTGTCCTTGACATCGACGATGGGCGAGCCCACGGCATCCTGGATCTCGTACGAATCGAGGAACGTGATCAACGAGTTCACGAACAACGAGCCCGAGCCGAGCGAGGGCGTCCAGTTGATGGCCAGGTCGACACCCGTGGTTGCCAGAGCCCCGGTGTTCACGAACGGTGCATCGACCTCGGCGCGCTCACCCGTATTGGTGTTGCGGCGAATCATCTTGCAGTAGCCGCCCGCATCGTTGTAGTCCAAGCTCGCGTTGCTCCCCCCGTCCGCATTGAAGCACTTGCTGTAGACGAACAACGAGTTGACCGGCGCAATCGCGTTCTGGATATCGATGTTGTACACGTCGACCGAGGCCGAGAGGTTCTCGAGCGAACCCGGCCCCTGGAACACGAAGCCGAACGTCCAAGTCTCCGCTTCCTCGGATTTGACCTTCGTGTTACCGGCGCGCACCTCGATCTCGAGCGGGAAGAACGGGATGCCCGGCCGAGCGAAGTTGTCCGCCTGGGCGGTACCCGGGAGGCCGAAAGCCGAGGTGTTGTCGTTCGCGGCGTTGGCGTCGCTATTGTTGATGATGTCCGCGCACAGCTCCTGCACCGCGAGCCGATTCGGGTTGCTGGATCTGTTACCCCAAGGAACCGTCGTCGTGTACGAGCACGGATCGCTCGGCGGGAACCCCACCACCAACAGCGACGGACCCTGGAAGAGCTCGGCCGTATTCGGTGCGCGCTCCGCCACTTGATAGCCGCCGCGAAGGCTGAAGCTATCGGTCGCCCCATAGGTGAACATGGCCTTGTAGGTATCGACGGTGCCGGCGGCCGAGTCGTAGTCTGAGCGACGGTAGCCGAGCTCGAGATCTAAGCGCTGCGTCACGGGGACCAGCAGCTCGCCGTAGAACTCATCCACCGCGAGGGAGCCATCCGTGTTGTTCGAGGCGAAGAGACCGATCGGGTTTTCGACGGTCGACACGTTGTCGTTCGTCTCCGCCGGATCGAACTTGAACTTGTTCTCGCGTGAGCTGACGCCCACCGCGAACCGCAGCTCGCCTGCGCCCATGTCGACGATCTTGCCCTGCAGGTTGAACTCGAAGATGTCTTGCGACAGCTCCGTGATCGAGCGCCCTTTCGAGTCGATGCCTTCGAGGCAGCTCGCGGCCGGATCCGTGGTCCTAAAGATCGGCATGCCCGTCGGGCAGTTGATCGTGTAGTTGCGCCCGAGGCTGAAGCTGCCGACGCCGAAGTTCGGCTGCGCCACCAAGTACTGGTAGCGCTGTAACGACGGCAAATTCAGGCTGAAATTCGTCGTGTCGGTCTGGCCGCTCGACACGTACGCTTCCCACGTCCAGTCGCGATTCGTGAACGCGCCCTCGACGCCCGCCATGATCTGATAGGCGTCGGTGCTCGACACTGGCCGAACCGGGCCGCCAAGGAAGTCGAGGACGCGGAACATCGTCCAGGGCTGACTGCCCGGAAGCGCGGGACCAGCGCCGTCAGGATCGGGACGCGAGTTCAAGAGCGTCAGCAAGGCCGCGGGAACCTGCGGTCGTCCGTCGTTCGGGATCGGCGCGGACCACACCGTGATGGCCGGCGGGAAACCTCCCGTCGTCTCAACCTCGACGCTGCTGTAGTTCGCCTGCACGAACGCCGACAAATTGTCGCTGATGTCGTGCGTCGCGCGGCCGAACACCGAGCGGCGCTCGAGTGGCGTCGACGCCTGGCCTTCATGGAAGACTTGACCGAGGTTGCCGTTCGGCTGCAGCCGCATGCCGTCGTAGCCGTCGCCGTTTCCGGACATGCTCTTCATAGGGCCGTTATAGCCTTTCGCGCCCGCCAAGACGAACGGCGAGCCATCCGGGTTGAAGTAGATCTCCGTTCGGTTGTTGACCGCCCAAGAGCCGGCAGGCGAGCCGGCAGGTACGGCCCCGCCCGGGATGTAGCCCGCATACTGGGGCCCGACAAAGATCGAGTCGACGGCCGCCTGCGTCGGCAGGACGTTCGTCGTCGCGGGGGAATAGCCGGCGGGTTGGAGGAAGCCGCCCGCATCGCTGCCCGGGTCGTACCAACCGTCCATGTAGAAGTCGCGATCTTTGGCCATGACGCCTTCGCGCTTGTACCACTCGATGCCGAGCATGATGTTGCCCGAGCCGTCGCCGGAGTTGACGCCGATCAAGCTCGAGAAGTGCGTTTCGGCACCATCGCCCTCGAGCGCGCCGCCGGTTTGCAGGTCCATCTCGACGCCTTCGAAATCGTCCTTCAAGATGAAGTTGACGACACCGGCCAGAGCGTCGGCACCGTACACGGCCGAGGCGCCGCCGGTGATCGTCTCGACGCGTTCGACGGCGGCGGAAGGAATCGTGTTGATGTCGATGACGAGTGCGGCGTTCGCTGGCTGAGCGCGGCGACCGTCCACGAGCACGAGGGTCCGGTTGGCGCCGATACCGCGCAGGTTGACGCTACCGATACCGAGGGACGCGGTCGGACCGGCCTGGATGCCTTGGTCGAACTGCGTGCCGTCCGGCACGAACTGCGGCATTTGGTTCAGAACGCTCTCGATACTGATCGTGCTCGAGTTCGAGAGCCGCTCGGTGTCGATCGTCATGATGGGGCTCGCAGCCTCCAAATCGCGACGCACGATACGCGAGCCGGTTACGGTGATCTCTTCTAACCCTGTCTCCTGCGCCTGTGCGGCCCCGCCGCCTGCCAGTAGCGCTGAGATCGTCGATGCCAGCACGGTGCGATTGATGCACGCGGACTGATCCTGTTTAGTACCCATCATGTAGGTTGTCCCCCCGAAGGTTGTCGATCGATGCCCAAAGTAAAAACCATGCCCACAACGAAAACAACGCGAGCGCTCTTTAGCAGCCCAGCCAAGAATCGAGTGTTGCCAAAAAGCCGCCGCTGGAGCCCCCCGTAGGCGTTGTCGGGTCGGCGTCTGTCAATCGCCGGCCAGCGGAGCCCACTGTGCACCAGGCATTCGGCACTAGCCAGGCAACTTTTTAAACTATCATTACTTATAACAAGTTGCGTTGTGGCAACACGGCTCCTCGCGCCGCGAGCCACCAGCTCCTGTATCTCGCGTCAGCGGCGCACCTCGCGGTAGCGCATTCGGCCGCCGTACACTGTGCGCCCTTCACCTAAGCACGACGAAGCGCTCATCGCCTATGCCCTACCTCCGGCGCGCTCTAATCCTCACGCACCGCTACCTCGGCATCCCGCTGAGCCTGCTCTTCGTGCTCTGGTTCATCACGGGCATCGCCATGATCTACGTCGGCGGCATGCCAACGCTCACGCCGCGCGCGCGCATCGACAAGCTGGCGCCCATCGACCTCGGCGCCGTGCGTCTCACTCCCGCGGCCGCGGCCGCGCACGCGTCGAGCGGCTTCGGCCGAGTCACGCTGAGTACAGTGTTGGACCGCCCGGCGTATCGGTTCAGCAGCCCGTATGGCAGCGCCACGGTATTCGCCGACGACGGTGAGGTGCTCGACGAGATCTCGATCGACGCGGCGCGCAGCGTCGCGGCGAAATTCCTCGACGTGCCCGTAGCGCAAGTGGCGCACCTGCGCACGGTCGATGCCCCAGACCAGTGGACCCTGGTCCTGAGCCGCGACCTGCCGCTGTACAAATTCGCCATAGCCGACGGCGCCGGCACGCAGGCGTATGTGTCGCCCCATACGGCCGAGGTGCGGCTCGTAACCACGAGCAAGACGCGCCTGCTCGCCTGGATCGCGACGATCCCACACTGGTTCTACATCACGCCCCTGCGCACCCATCAGCCGTTGTGGTACTGGACGGTAGTGGCCACGTCGGCGCTCGGCTGCCTGCTCGCCGTGCTCGGCTTGGTGCTCGGTGTCATTCAGTTTCGCAAATCGCAACCGTTCAGTTGGTCGGCCTCGATCCGCTACCGCGGCATGATGCGTTGGCACTACATCTTAGGCGTGCTCTTCGGCGTGTTCGCCCTCACGTGGGTGTTCAGCGGCCTACTGTCGATGGAACCGTTCGACTGGGCGAACGCTGAGGGTCTCGAGATCAACAACGACGCGCTCACGGGCGGGCCTCTCGAGCTCGAGCGCTTCCCGGCCGCGGACGCCGCCCGCTGGACACTGCTCCTCGAGGGGCGAGTCCTCAAGGAGCTCGAGCTGCGCCGCATCCAAGACGAGCCCTACTACGTGGCGCGCTACACGGACACGCCCGCGCTCGGCAGTGAGCCGCGCGAACGGCTCCACCAGCCCTATCTCATTTCCGGGCGTGGTGAGCCGCTGCACCTGCTCGTCGCCGCGACCGCACTCACGGCCCGCGGCGAACCCTTCAGCACCGAGTCCCTGTTGGCCCGGCTCGGCGCCGCGGCACCCGCGGCGAACATCGTCGCGCACGAACTGCTGACGAGCTATGACTCCTATTACTACTCGCGCGGCGGGCAGGCGCCGCTACCCGTGTTGCGCGTGAAGTTCGACGATCCGCTCGAAACCTGGGTCTACGTGGACCCTGCGATGAGCGAGATCTTGGCCGCCGTCCATCGCCTGCACCGAGTGGAACGATGGTTGTACAACGGCTTGCACAGCCTCGACTTCGGCTTTTGGTACGACCAACGCCCGCTCTGGGACATCGGCATGATCCTGCTGTGCCTCGGCGCGCTCACGACGAGCTCGATTGGGTTATGGCTCGGCCTGAAGCGCCTGCGTTACGACGCACAACGCTTGACGGGCAAGCCCTTGCCGGCCGACGCGGCAGACTGAACGCGCCGCGGTGCGGCGCTGGTACAATGCACGCCGATCGCAGGAAGGAGTCTCGCATGCCTTGCTCAGCAGCTCGCCGCTTCTCCATGCTCTTCGCCCTGACCGGCAGCCTTGCTACCGCGATGGTCGCGACGCTCGTGCCCGGCTCGGCCGCGGCCCAGTCCGACGTCCACAAGTCCGCGCTGCACTCCTTCAAAGTCGTGACGGTGGCCGAAGGCCTCGTCAACCCGTGGAGCATGGCGTGGCTGCCGAACGGCGACATGCTCGTCACTGAGCGCCCAGGCCGGCTGCGCATCGTCCGCGGCGGCAAGCTCTTGCCCGAGCCCGTTGCGGGCGTGCCGGCCGTGCGCGTCGTCGGCCAAGGCGGCTTGCAGGACGTGGTGGTCCATCCGAGCTTCGCCGACAACCGGCTCGTGTACCTGAGCTTCGCCAAGCCGAACGCCGACGGCTCGCAAGGCACCACCGCTGTCATTCGGGCACGGCTCGAGAACGATCGACTCAACAACGTCGAAGAGATCTTCGAAGCTTTCCCCTACAGCGCGACGCCGGGCCACTACGGTGCGCGCATGGCGTTCGACGGCAAAGGGCATCTGTTCCTGACCTCCGGCGACCGCATGGCACCGCCGCAGGGCGATCTTACGCATCACGCCGCCCAGGATTTGTCACACCACCATGGCAAGGTGCTGCGCCTCAACGAGGATGGCACCGTCCCAAACGACAACCCGTTCATCGGCAAGTCGGGCGTGCTTCCTGAGATCTGGAGCTACGGTCACCGCAACCTGCAGGGCTTGGCTTTCAATCCCACCACGGGTGACCTGTGGGAAACCGAACATGGCCCGCAGGGCGGCGACGAGCTCAACTTCATTCGCCCCAGCCTGAACTACGGCTGGCCCGTGATCACCTACGGCGCCAATTACGGAGTCGGCACCGAAATCGGCGGCCGAGCGGGCGAAGGCATGGAGCAACCGGCGGCGTTCTGGGTGCCGTCGATCGCGCCGTCGGGCCTCCTGTTCTATACGGGCGACAAGTTCCCGAAGTGGCAGGGCAACCTGCTCGCGGGTGGCCTGTCGAGCGGCTATCAGCAATTGTCGCGCATCATGATCGAGGGCTCGCGCGTCACGAATCGTGAGCCGCTGCTGCAGCTCGAAATGCGCATCCGCGACGTGCGCCAAGGGCCGGACGGCTACATCTACATCGCCACGGACAACCGGCTAAGCAATCCAACGCCGATCGTTCGCCTCGAGCCCGTCGACTAGGAGTGCTTTCGGCGGCCGTGGTTTGACGGAGCCGGGGTGCACTATTTCGCGCTGCCGCGCGGCTGTCCGATGCGACCTGGTCGCAGGTAGTGAACGGCGTGGGCCTGGTGGCAGCTCCGAAGGCTTGAATCGCTAGCCAGCGTACATCGGCATCTCGAAGCTCGCTGGTTCGACCGCGGCCCACGTGCGCGGACAGCCGCGCTACGCGCAAAACAGTGCACCCCCAGCTCCGCCAAACCACTGCGGCGGTGGTTGGGTTGGGGGAGGAAGCCGCGCGCGCGGCGTGCGTTGCGCACACAGTCGCGGGCGGTGGTGGGTTGCGTGCGATGTCTTGCGCGTAGCGCGGTTGCCCGCACGCGTGGGCCGCAAACGAACCACGCCATCAGTGATGCCAGTTCGCGTCGCGTGGCGATGTAAAGCTTCGAAGGCACGCGCAGGCCCACACCGGAGGCTACTTGCGGCGAGCTAGCTTTCGGGCAACCGCGCGGCAGCGCGAGACATCGCGCGCAGCCCGCCGCCGCCCGCGACCGGCACACGCGACCACGGCTGCGGATCTTCAGGCAACGGCCGCTGGGTCCTGCTTGAAGAAGCGGGCGAGCTGGGCGTAGACGTCCGGGTATTCGCTGCGCAGGCGCTCGGGCACGTCGAAGAACAGCTCGGCGCAGACCGCGAAAAACTCGGCGGGATCCTCGGCCGCGTAGGGATCGAGCCATGGCTCCTCGCCGCGCTCGAGCTGGTCGACTAGATCGTCGTAGGCCGCGTCGAACGCAGCCACCCATTCGGGCACGCGCATGCCGCTGTGCAGCGGCGGCACGCCGTCGGCCTCGCCGCTCAGCATGTCGAGCTTGTGCGCGAACTCGTGCACGACGACGTTGAAGCCCTCGCCACGGCCACTCGCCTCGACCTCGCTCCAGGCAAGGATCACCGGCCCCTGCTCCCAGGCTTCGCCGGAGAGCACGTCGTCGCCCGTGTGCACGACGCCGTCCTCGTCCTCGTAGGTGCGATCACGCACCACGAACTCGTCCGGATAGACGATCACCGAAGCAAAGCCGGCGTACGCGTCGAAACCGAGCTCGAGAATCGGCAGACACGCAAGGGCCGCGATACGCACACGCTTCTCGTCATCGAGCACAAAGCCACGCGCAGGCTCGAAGCGCTTCTCGTGCAAGAACAGGAGCGTGAGCCTGCGCAACCGTTGCTGCCGTTCACCAGCAAGCCGCGCGAGCGCGGGCACCGCCGCAACCGCGCCGGCCCAGAGCTCATCGGGGATCGAGTATCGGGACTGGATGCGCCGCCGGCGCCAACCCTTGAACATCGTCGTCAAACGAATGCGGCGCCGAACGGCGGAGCGTCGCGACGCCGCATTCGAGATCGTGATGGCTGGTTACGCGAGATGCTGCTTGAAGAACGCCACAGTGCGTTCCCACGCGAGGTTCGCGGCCGCTTCGTTGTAGCGCGGCGTCGAATTGTTGTGGAAGCCGTGCTGCGTACCCTCGTACATGTGCATTTCAAAGCTCGCCTTGTTGGCCTTGAGCGCCGTCTCGAACTCCGGCCACATTGCGTTGATCCGCTCGTCGGTGGCTGCGTACTGAATCAACAGCGGCGACTTGATCTTCGCCACGTCGGCGGCCGCTGGCGCCGCACCGTAAAACGGCACGCCTGCCCCGAGATCGGCGCCGATCGCGACAGCCAAGTTGTTCACCATGCCACCGCCCCAGCAGAATCCCGTGGCACCGAGCTTGCCGCTCGATAGCTCATGTCCCTTCAAGTAGCGAGCGCTGTTGACCATGTCCTGACGCAGCTTGGCCTGGTCGAGGCCGGCCTGTAGCGTGCGGCCATCGTCATCGTTGCCCGGGTAGCCACCGGCTGGCGCCAAGCCGTCCGGCGCCAACGCCAGGAAGCCCGCCACGGCGGCGCGGCGTGCGACGTCCTCCACGTAGGGGTTCAAGCCGCGGTTCTCGTGAATCACGAGCACGGCCGGAAACGGCCCGCTGCCTGCCGGTTGCACGAGATAACCGCGCATCTCACCCGAGTTACCGCCCGGCGAGGGATACTCCACGTACTTCGCCTTGATGCGCGCGTCCGTGAACAACACGGTCTGCGCTTCGACGTAACGTGGAAACAGCGCCTGGGCCATCGCGAGCGCCGAGACGCCGCCGACAACGATGGCACCCGCGCGCGCCAGGAACTCCCGCCGGTCGAGGTACCCGTGGCAATATTCGTCATATAGCGCGTAGACGCGCGCATCGATCTCAGTCGGCTCGGTCGGTCGAATATCTTGCGGTTGTGCAGCCATGGCTTCCCCTCCAGGATTTCTTGCTGATGGTACTTCGGGCGCGACGACGTCGCGCCGTTGCCTACATGGGCGGTTTCACACCGTTGGTTTCGGCGATGATCGCAACGGCAGTAGCGGCGCCGCCTTCCTGGGGCACGGCCAGCGCGAACACCGTGGCGCCGGGCACGAGCAGCGAGCGCTCGCCGAGCGTCAGAGCGACGATGGCCGTTTGCTGCGTGACGTCGACCTCCACCGTGCCGGTGGCGTACCGCAGTTGCAGTGTCCGACCATTCCCTGTCGACGCCGTGCCCGTGACGGCCGCGTTGGTCATCGTGCTTTCCGGCAAATCCCAGGCGTAATGGCCCTCACCCGCGCCGCGCATCGACTCGGGAAAGATGTGCACCTCGCGCGCCTGCCACCGACCGGCGGCGTTCCTCACGGCCGTGGTGCCGATGAAGACGCTGTCAGTAATGTCCGCCGCCGTCTTTGCGTCGAGACCGTTGATACCCGTGGTGTCCGTAAGCGCGAGCGTCACAACGCCGTCTGCCGGAGTCGCCACTACCAGCGTTTGTCCGTCGAAGGACTGTACGGTCCCCCGCACCCTGACGGGCGGCACCTGCGCATCAGCCGCTGGGGCGGGCAGCATAAGAGCGAGAGCCAAGAGCCAAACAGACTTCATACGGCACTCCATCGATGCACGTGAAAAATGTACCGCGGGCGCCGCGGCCTGTCGATCAGGCCGGGTTTGCTCGCACCACGCGCCGACCGTGCAGCCACCAATTGAGCGCAAACAACCCGACCCCGACGATCAGCAACACGCCGGCAACGCGGTACTGGGCAGGGTCGCGACCGGCCCACGGCGAGGCGAGGTACAGACACGACACGCCGCCGAGAACCGGGCAGATCGTGGGCGCTCGGTAATGGGCGTGAGCCACGGGCCGCCCACGTAGCACGAGCACCGCCACGTTGACGAGCGCGAATACGCAAAGCAGCAACAATGCCGTGGTTCCGCCGAGGGTCCGAACACCGCTCCAACCGGCGAGCACGAGCGCCACGGCCGTGGTGCAAATGATGGCCACCCAAGGCGTCCGCCGGTGCGGATGAACCGTGCCGAGCAGCGGCGGCAGTACGCGCTCGCGCGACATCCCGTAAAGCAGCCGCGACGCCATCATGAGGTTGATGAGCGAAGTGTTGCCAACGGCGACCATCGCCACCAACGAGAACAAGACGAGCGGGAACCACGGCGCGCCGATGCGCACCACTTCGAGCAAGTCTTGATTGCTGTCACGCAAGATATCGATCGGCACGAGCGCGGTCGTGACGAACGCAACGAGCATATAGACGACGCCCGTGAGGCTGATGCCGATGAACCACGCGCGCGGGAAGTTGCGCTGCGGGTCTTTGGTTTCCTCCACCATGTTGACGGAGTCTTCGAAGCCAATGATGGCGAAAAACGCGAGCGCCGCGCCGCTCACGACTAGAGCGAATGGATCCCCGCCTTCGTTGAAGGTGAGCGCCTGACTCGCGTCGCCGATACCCTGGCCAAGCGCCAGCATGCCGATCACGATGACGATCAGTAGCCCGGAAAGCTCGATGCAGGTCAGCACCACGTTGAGACGCACCGACTCGGTGATGCCCCGGTAGTTGATGATCGCGAGACCGACGACGAAGAGCGGCACGAGGACGATCAAGGGTGCGACCGCAAGCTCTTGGAAGTAACCGGCGAAGGTGCGGCTCGCAGCCGCCACGGACGTTAGGCCGGAGCACATCACGGCGAACGCGACAATGAACGTGATGAAGCGATTGTTGAACGCCCGTTGCGAGTAGAGAGCGGCGCCCGCGGCGTGCGGGTACTTGCCGACCAACTCGAGATACGAGGTGGCGGTGAACATCGCCACGATGAACGCGCCGCCGAACGCGAGCCACGCCGCCCCGCCCACCTGGCCCGCCACATCGCCCGTCAGCGCATAGATACCGGTGCCGAGCATGTCGCCGATGACGAGGAACAGCAGCAACTTTGGGCCAATCGCCCGGTGCAACGCAGGCTCGTCCGGCCGCGAAGGAGAGTCGGAGGGTTCGTGCATCGACGCAAGCTAGCAAAATCCGGCCCGTATCGCGACCGCACCCCTTATACTGAACGCTCACCGAGGGGGAGAGGTGATCGCGCAATGGACAGACGAGCCTGGGCATTGGTGGCGGCATCGATGGCGGCTCCGGCCGCGTGGGGGCACCACAGCTTCGCACCGCATTTCGACATCAATAAGCCGGCCAACATCTCCGGCACGGTCACGGAGTACGAGACCCGCAATCCGCATAGCTATCTGCACATCGAAGCCGTGGACGAAAACGGCAAGACGCAGGAATACGTCTGCGAATCGCACGGCTTCACGCAGCTATCGCGTAACGGGATCACGCCCGAGATGTTGAAGCCGGGCACGCGGCTGCGCATCGACGGCTCGATGTCGCGGCACAACCCTTACATGTGCTTCTTCAACAACGTCTATTTCCCGGATGGCCGCGCGCTCAATGTGAACGGCCCGCAGGGGCCGCAGACCGTACGCGCACCAGGCCCCGCCGCGCTGCCGCCCAGACAAGACATTTTCGGCACGTGGTTGCTCGCGCCGAATCCGAATCGCAGCACGAGCGGACCGCAGCCCATGATTCAGTTCCTCACGCCGGCTGGGCAGGCCGCGGTCGCCGCGTACGACCCGTTCAAGGACGACCCCACGTTCCGCTGCGACCCCGTGGCCATCCGCCGCGTCTGGGGCGCGCCGAGCACGCCACTGAACATCTCGCGCGAGGCCGACCGCGTGATCCTGCGGCACGAGTGGATGGACGTCGAACGCATCGTCCACCTCGAGACGCGCGAGCATCCGCGGGACGGACCGCGCACGTCGCTCGGTCACTCGATCGGCTATTTCGACGGCAACACGCTCGTCATCGAGACGGCGAACTACTCGGCCGGCGTGCTGAATCAGTACGTCGAGCAGCCGGGTCAGCCCACGAAGGGGCTATTGCACTCCGCGCAGCTCACTTCGGTGGAGCGGCTGCGGCTCGATGCCGCGCGCCAACGGCTGATCGTCGAGATCACGCTGAAGGACCCCGAGTTCTTCACGCGTGACTTCGACACTTCGACCAACGAATACGCGCCGTCGGACCTTACGCTCGAACCGTTCAACTGCTCGCCCGAAGGCGTAACCGGCACGATCGCTCGATAGCACGACGGCGCGATGCCCTCAGGGCGTCCGTGCCTCTTTCTTGGCGCGCTTCTGTGCCTTGCGCTCCTTCGGCGTGAGCAAAGGCTTCTTCTTCGCTTCTCGAACGGTATTGCGCTCTTTCGCCACGATCATCGCTCCTCGTTCCGCTGGGTGGGAACCCTATTCCACCATTCGCAGAGCGTTAAGCCAATAACTGCTCGGCGATTTGCACCGCGTTCAGCGCCGCGCCCTTCAGCAGCTGATCGCCCGCCGAGAAGATCGAGATCGAACGGCCGGTCGAGTCGCTCAAATCGCGGCGAATACGACCGACGAGAATCTCGTCCTTCCCCGAGGCATCGACGGGCATCGGGAAGTAGTTGTGCGCTTGATCGTCGACGAGACGACAGCCGGGCGCCTTACTGATGATCTCGCGCACTTCCTCCGGCGAGATCGGCTTTTCGCATTCGAACGTCACCGAGACGCAATGCGCACGCAGCACGGGGATCCGCACGCAGGTGATGCCGATCGCGATATTCGGATCGCCAAAAATCTTCCGCGTCTCGTTGATGACCTTGGTCTCTTCTTCGTTGTGCCCGGTCGTTGGATCAATCTTGGTGTTGTGGCTGAACGCGTTGAACGCATAGGGATGAGGCAACACCTTCGGCTCGAACTTGCGGCCGTCGAGGTAGGCACGTGTCGACTCGCGCAACTCTTCCATCGCCGCGGCACCCGCGCCCGACGCCGCCTGATACGTGGAGATGATCATGCGCTTGATCCGATTGCGCTTGTGCACGGGCCACAGCGGCGTGATCGAGATGATGGCCGAGCAGTTCGGGTTGGCGATGATGCCCTTGTGGGTCGCGATCGCCTCCGCGTTGATCTCCGGAACCACGAGCGGCACACCCGCATCCATGCGAAACGCGGACGAGTTGTCCACGATCACGGTACCGGCCCTCACGGCGGCCTC
>Ga0208454_1000979_pt1 | contig 13000 bp, 13 predicted proteins | sample EasRivMeERMZT100_FD_187530 | JGI IMG/M metagenome (GOLD analysis project Ga0208454, IMG submission 187530) | Soil microbial communities from meander-bound floodplain in the East River, Colorado, USA - East River MetaG ERMZT100 (SPAdes) (version 2) | ecosystem: Environmental > Terrestrial > Soil...
CCGCATACCACCTCGGGCACGATGTCGGCCTCGGCCAGCGTCTGCAGCACTCCGATGTGCGCCCAACCGCGGGCCGAGCCGGCGCCGAGCGCGATGCCGATGCGGGGTATGTGTCTAGGCATGGGAGTTCGTCCGAAACCTGGTAAACCGAATCAGCCGCCGATGAACGCCGATCAACGCCGATGAGAACCAGGAAATGGGCATTCCTTACAAGACTTACTTGGAGCCAGATGAAGCGGTCGAAGTTCGAGTTTACAGGTCGTTTCGTGTGAATTCTGCATACTCTGCCCATTGCGGTTTTGAACTTATCGGCGTCCATCGGCGTCCATCGGCGGCTCCATGCGCCTTTCGCCGGCGTGGCTGTCGAGGAACGCCGCCAGCGCGGCGACCCACTCCGGCCGCGTGAAGATGAAGCCGTCGTTGTGGCCGCCGCTCATTTCCAGGAAAGTCTTGGGCTCCCGCGCCGCCTCGTAGAGCTTCCGTCCATGGGCGAACGGCACGATGTCGTCGTCCCGGCTGTGGGCGATAAATACCGGCGCGGAGATACGCTTCAGGTTTTCCACGTTGTCGTAGCCGAAGCGGCTCAGGAACCGCACCGGGAGGAACCAGTAAACCTGGGACCCGAGATCGTTTACCGAGGTGAACGCAGAGTGCAGGATGATGGCGCGGGGGCCGGCAACCCTCACCCCCGACCCCTCGCCCTTATGGAGTGGGGAGCCATCTGGTCCCCTATTCCCCTCGGGAGAAGGCGAAGGGATGAGGGATACTTTCACCGCAAGCCACGTCGCGACCGCGCCCCCCAGCGATTCGCCGGCAATGACGATATCCTGGGGCAGCGCCAGACGCACGTGGCGCAAGTAATCCCAGGCCGCCTCGGCGTCGCGGTAAGTCCCCTCCTCCGACGGCGTGCCGGTGCTCTTGCCGTAACCGCGGTAATCGACGATGAGCGTCGAATAACGCAGCCGGTGGAACATCTGCAGATAGTCGAGACGGTGCGAGATGTTGCCGGCGTTGCCGTGAAAGAACAGCACCGTGCCGCGCGCCCCCTCGGCAGGCACCCACCAGGCCGCGAGCGTCACTCCGTCGGCCGTTCGAATCTCCACGGACTCGAACCGCATTCCGTAGGATTGCGGGTTGAGCACGGCCTCGCGCCCCGTGCCGGGAAAGAATACGAGGTGGGACTGGAACACGAACACCAGGACCAGCACCACCCCGTAGGCGATTCCGAGGGGTATCAGCAGTTCCCCGAGCATGCGCCGCATCGCCGTTACCAGCGGAAGGTCGCCCCGATGAGGATCGTCCAGTCAAGCTCGGCGTCATTCAAGCTCTTGCGGAAACCGACGTCGAGGTCGATCTTGTCGGTCGGCGAATAAATCGCGCCCAGCATGGCAAACTGGCCATTGCTGCCGGGCAGGTACGGGTCGTTCCGCGATGAATTGGTGCGGACCCCCGCCTCGCCCACCAGGCGCAGATCATCAGTTACCGAATAGGCAAGCCCGCCCGAAATCCGCCAGATGTCATCCCGGTTGTCGGCGGCGTCCTGCGGCAGCTTGTAGCGCACATAGTTGTATGCGACGTTCCCGGAAAATGTCCAGGGCTTGGCTTCATAAGTGGCGATGAAATTGATGCCCCATGAAGGCTTGCCGGTCCCGAGACCGCCGTTCTCGTCGCCGGTCGGCAGCAGCAGTCCCGGCTTCAGGGCCAGACTGAGCCCGTCTGCTTCGTAGAACCGCCATTTAAGTTCCAGCGTGGAGTCCGCCATCCCGCTGTCATCCTCGGTCACCATGCCGCTCTCTTTGACGCGCTGCCGAACATGGTTCAGGCTCAGTGCAACGTCGAGGTTCTCGAGCACGCCGTACGTCAGCACCGGCGTGAACAGGGTCACCCGGCGCTGCTGCTCCACCGGGCCGGCGCCCGCGTCCGCGGTACTATTGAGAGTGCCGCGCTCGGCCTGCAGCTCGAGCTGCCAGTTGCCCGCGCCCTGGGTGCCGGTATCGTCGGTCAGGAACGGGTGCGCCCCAAAAGCCAAGGGGAAAGAGAAAAGGGAAAAGGGAAAAGGAGAAAAAACCAAGGATAGTGCGAGCGACAAACGCAATGCGATTCCTCTGGAACGCACGTCTTCCTCTCTCCTAACTTGTGCCATTCTAGCCTCTTTCATTTCTTCCCTTTTCACTTTCCCCTTTTCCCTTTCCCCTTCAGTCTACTTTCGCTCCCGATTCCTTAACCACTCTCGCCCACTTCGCGAAATCCGCCAGGATCAGCTTGCCGAATTCCGCTGCCGTGCCGCCGACGACGTCGGCACCCTGGGTCGCCAGCCGCTCCCTCAGCGCCGGCGTGGCCAGCGCAGCATTGAGATCCTTGTTGACGCGCGTGACGATGGCCGCCGGGGTGCCCGCGGGGGCGATGATGCCGAACCAGTTGACCACCTGGTACCCTGGCACGGTCTCCGCGATGGCCGGCAGGTCGGGGAACGATGGCGAGCGCTTCGGCCCGGTGACCGCCAGCCCGCGCAGCTTGCCGATCCTCACGTGTGGCGACAACGGCACCGCGCTCGCGATGGTGACGCTCACCTGGCCCGACATGAGGTCGGTGATGAGCGGCCCGGTACCCTTGTACGGGATGTGGTTCATGGCGGTGCCGCTCATGGACTTGAACAGCTCCATGGCGAGGTGGCTCGAGCTGCCGCCACCCGCCGAGGCGAAGTTGACCTGCCCCGGCTTGGCTTTCGCGGCGGCAATCAGTTCCTTCACCGTCTTCGCGGGAAACGACACGTTCGACGCCATCATCAGCGGCACCGAAACGAATTGCACCACCGGATCGAAGTCCTTGAGCGCGTCGTACGCGACCTTCTTGTAAAGGTGCGGGTTGATGACGTGCGGTATGGAGGTAAAAAGCAGCGTGTAACCGTCGGGGTTGGCGCGGGCCGCGATCTCAGTCGCGATCAGGCCGCCCGCACCACCGCGATTGTCCACCACCACCTGCTGTCCCAGCGCCTCCGAGAGGTGCTGCGCGGCGAAGCGTCCCAGGATGTCCGCCGCGCCGCCCGGCGGGAATCCCACCACCAAGCGGACCGGTCTGTCGGGGTACGATTGGGCCACAGCAGGCACCTCCGACGCAAGACAAGCAATCAGCATCAATGCGGCCGCTACCGATCCGTTGAATGATGAACGATGAATGATGAATGATGACCCGGTATCCTCGCCGCCTGCGCGGGCCTTGCTTTCATTCATCATTCCGCATTCCGCATTCATCGTTGCCTTCTCATTCCGGCTTCGCGCCGGACGCTTTCACGGCCTTGCCCCACTTCGCGATCTCCGACTTGATGAACCCGGTGAACTGCTCGGGCGTGTCGCCGACGAACTCGGCGCCTTCGGCGCTCATGCGGTCGCGGATATCCGGCGCCTGAATGGCTTTGGTAGACTCTGCGTGCAGCTTCATGATGATGTCGCGCGGCGTGCCGGCCGGTGCGGCCATGCCGAACCAGGAGCCGGTCTCGAAGCCCTTCAGGCCCTGCTCGTCCAGGGTGGCCGTGTCACCCGCCGCCGCGACCCGCTTCAGGCTGGTGACGCCCAACGCGCGCAACCGACCGCTCTTCACGTGGGGGATCGTGGACACCATCGCGCCGAAATAGATCTCGATGTGCCCGGCCACCACGTCGGTCAGCGCCGGGGTCGCGCCCTTGTATGGAACGTGGATCATCTTGACGCCGGACATGCTCTTGAATATTTCCGCCGCGAGGTGGTGCGGGCTGCCGATGCCGGTGGAACCGTGGCGCAAGGCATCGGGCTTGGCCTTCGCCAGCACGATCAACTCCTTCGCGTTCCTGACTGGTATCGACGGATGGCACACCACGATGCCCGGAACCTTGGCGAAGTTGGTGATGTAAATGAAATCCCGCAGCGGATCGTGGCCGAGCCTGGGAAGCAGCGTCGGGTTGATGGCGTTGGCGACAGTGGGCATGAACAGCGTGTAGCCGTCAGGCGGCGATTTCGCCACCATCTCGGTGGCGATATTGGTGCCGCCCCCGGGACGGTTTTCGACGATCACCTGCTGGCCCCATGCCTCGGCCAGCTTCTGCCCCACCGCCCGCGCCAGCATATCCGCCGTGCCGGCCGGGGTGTAGCCGACGATGTAGCGTATTGGTTTGGCGGGGTAGATCTGAGCGGGAGCCGTTCCTGGAAACGCCAGCGCTGCGATAAAGGCGAGCGCGGCGGCCACGGCCCCGCCGAATGATGAATGTTGAATGATGAATGATGACCCAACCTTGCTCGTGCAGGCGCGCGCCAACCAACTTTTATTCGTCATTCCGCATTCCGCATTCATCATTTCTTGTCTCCCGATCCAAGTTGTTCCCTGCAGGTGTTCATTGCCGATACGATCGCGCCGGCGATGCGTTGTCGAACGGCGGGATCACGCATGCGCAGCTCCTCGTCGCGGTTGACGATCACCCCGGCCTCGAACAGCAGCGCCGGGATGCCCGCCGTCTTCAGCACCGCCAGGTTGTCGAAATAGTGCACGCCGTTGGCTTCGTCCGCGAAAGGACGATTCTCGCCCAGAACGGGGTCGGCGTGGTAGCGCGACGGCGTGAAGCCGGCGCCCTTCAACGCCGCGCCGATGGCGGACGCGCATCTCAGGCTTGCGTCCGTATGGCCGTTCAGGCGGGACACGAACAGCGAGAAGCCGGCGAACTTATCGCTGTAGTTGAGCGTCTCGCCTTCATGTTCCCAGACCGAGAGAAAGCGCGGCTGCACGGAATCGTGATGGATGGAGATGAAGAGGTCCATGCCGGAGGCGCGCGGCGCACGCCTGCCAAGATTGTCGGCCAATCCGTCGTCGCCGATCAAAATCACCTTGTGGCCCGCGCGCCTCAAGGACTCCGAAATCTCGCGGGAGAGCTGCAGGTTGTACTCGAACTCGGTGACGCCGCGGGCACTGATGACGCCCGGCTTCTCCAGGTAATGCCCGACGTCGATCGCGATGCTGGCGGCGAACGCCGTTGGCGCGAAAATGCCGAAAAAAGCCAAAACAAAAGCTGGGACACGAAGGACACAAAGGACACGAAGGAAGGCCAAAATAACTTTTGCACCGCCTTTCAAGCCAGGAGCACACCGAAACTTCCGGGAGTAGGCATGTCGTTACTGAAGGTCATCCTCTGTGTCCTTTGTGTCCTTTGTGTCCTTTGTGTCGAGGCTTTTCTGCGGCTAGTTTACCAGCCCAGCACGTACGCCGGACGGCGCGGGTCGGCGCCGCCGTGCAGCACGCCGTTCCTGTGGTCGTTGACGATGGTGCACACCGACCCGGCGAGCCAGGTCATGTCGTCCCATTCGTAGACCTTGTGCCCCATGTCCCGCAGCTCTTCGCCGAATTCCTCGGCGAGGCTCTTCTCCATGTGGAGACGCCCCGGGTAGTACGGATGCGGTTCGAACGAGCCGGGGAAGCTGTAGCCGGCGAAGCGCGGCGCCTCCACCGCGGCCTGCGGCGCCATGCCGAAGACATTGATGTTCAGGAATACCTGCAGCATGGCCTGGCACTGCACGTCGCCGCCCGGCGTGCCGAACGGCATGTAGACGCGCCCGTTCTTGAACGCCATCGCCGGGTTGGGCGTGAGCCGCGGCCGCTTGCCCGGCGCGACCGAGCAGGAGTGCGACGGATCTGACCACGACTGCGTGCCGCGTCCCGAACACAGTATCCCCACGCCGGGGATGATGGGCGTTTTGTCGGAGCCGTCGCTCGGCGTGCACGAGAACGCGTTGCCGTCGCTGTCGATCACGCACAGGTACGAGGTGTCGCCCGGCCCCGGCGCTTCGTCCGACTCGGGCGCCGGCACGCAACGCTGCCGGATATCGGCGAGCGTCGCGGGATCGCCCGCGGGCGGCATTTCCCCCCACGCCTTTTCCAGGCTGATCATGGATCGACGATGCGTGGAGTAGCGCTCCGACAGCAATCCCTTCATCGGCACCTTGATGAAGCGCGGGTCGCCGAAATGATGATGGCGGTCGGCGAAAGCGAGCTTCAGCGCTTCCGTCACGACGTGGACGTACCCCGGCGAGTTGTGCCCCATCGCCTTCAGGTCGAAGCCCTTGAGGATGTTGAGCGCCATCGGCAGCACCGGGCCCTGCGACCACGGGCCGCAGGCGTGCAGGTCGATGTCGTCGAAACGCGTGCGCACCGTGGGCTCGAACCTGACGCGGAAATCCGCGAAGTCCTCGAACCGCATCGGGCCGCCCTCTTTCTCGATGAACTTCGTGACCGTGCGCGCGATATCGCCCTTGTAGAACGCGTCGCGCGCCGCCCGGAGCCCGGCCTTCCGGCCCTTGCGCGCCGCCTTTTTTTCCTGGTCCGCCATGTACTGCATGGTCCCGCCGAGATCGGGCTGCCGGAAGACTTCGCCGACCTCGGGCGGGCGCCCCTTCGGCAGGAATACTTTCCTGCTCGCCGGCCAGCGCTTGTAGTTTTCCTCGTTCTTCTTGATGAACTCCGACATCATCGGGTGCATCGGGAAACCGTCGCGCGCGAAGCGGATGGCGTAGGACGCAACATCGCCGAAGCTCATGGTGCCGAAATGCTCGAGCGCGGTGATCCACGCGTCCGGCGCGGCCGGCACCACGCAGCGCTCCACCCCCTTAGGGATCTTGCCGCCGTGCTTTTTCTGGAAGTAATCGGGCGTAATCGCCTTCGGCCACACGCCGAGGCCGTCGATGCAGTGCACCTTCCTGGTCTTCACCGTGTAAATGATCTGCGGCGCCACGCCGGCAAAGTTCACCTTGTCTGTCTGCAGTACGCCGATCGCGATGCCCGCCGCGACGCCGGCATCGATCGCATTGCCGCCCGCCTCCAGAACCTCGAATCCCGCGTGCGCGGCGAGGTAATGACCGGCCGAAATCACGTGCCGGGTGCCCATGATGCTCATGCGTTTGGTGGCCATGGAGTTTTGCCTGGTTGACCCCGCTGATTGAGCGCGTGGTATTCCGGTAGATTCTATCGCCAACGGGCGCCCGGTGGTTAATGGTGTATCATTTCCCGGCGCTACGGCGTCAGTCCGTCAGCCGTCACAATCCGCAGCGGTCCGCACCGTTCTTAGCGTCGCGCCCGCCGCAATTTGCCTGAAGAGGAGTGGTTCATGAAGAGTCTGTCGCAATCGCTTGTTTCGTTGCTTGCCGCCGCGATGACCGTGGTACCGGCGCAGGCCGCCGCGCAAACCTATCCGACGAAGCCGGTGCGCCTGATGGTGCCGTTCGTGCCCGGCGGCAATACCGATATCATCGCCCGCGTCGTCGCCCCCGAGATGAGCAAGGCGCTGGGCCAGCAACTCGTCATTGAAAACCGCGGCGGCGCTGGCAGCACCATCGGCACCGAGGTGGTGGCCAAGTCGCCGCCCGACGGCTACACGCTCCTCTTGGTTTCGGCGGCCCACGTGATCAACCCGGCGATGATCAAGAAGCTGCCGTACGACTCGATCCGGGATTTTGCGCCGATCTCCGTCGTCGCCGACGTGCCCACCGCCTTCGCCATCCATCCCACGCTGCCGGTGAAGAACGTGAAGGAGTTCATCGCGCTCGCCAAGGCGCGCCCGGGGCAGCTCAACTACTCCACCGCGGGCCGCGGCACCGTCGGGCACCTGTCGGCCGAGCTGCTGAGCTCGATCGCGCAGATCAAGATGGTGCACATCGCCTACAAAGGCACGGGTCAGTCGATCACCGATCTCATCGCGGGGCACGTACAGCTGCAGTTCTCCAGCATGCCGGCGGTGATCAACCACGCGCGCGCCGGCAAGCTGCGCCTCCTCGCGCAGACCGGCGAGAAGCGCTCCGCCGCGGCCAAGGACGTGCCCACCATGCTGGAATCCGGCGTCAAGGGCTTCGTGGTGTCGAGCGGCTTCGGCCTGCTCGCGCCGGCAGGAACGCCGCGGCCCGTCATCGACCGGGTGCACGGCGCGCTGCTCAAGGCGCTGGCCGAACCGAACGTACGGAACAATCTCTCGGGCCAGGGCGCCGAACCCGTTGGCAATACCCCCGAGGCCTACGACGCATTCAACAAGGCCGAGATCGCCAAGTGGATCAAGGTCGCGCGTGGAGCGGGCATCGACCCCGAGTGAGAAGGCAATGAAGAATGCGGAATGATGAATGATGAATGGAGTGAAACCAAGCCCTGAAGCGAGCATCATCGGGTCATCATTCATCATTCATAATTCATCATTTGCCCTGATGTCATCATTCATCGTTCATCATTCATCATTCAAGGCGTTGCAGTGGCTGGCCGCGCTGGTCGTGCCGATTGCGTTGGGGGCGGCTCACGCACAAACCTTTCCGGTGAAGCCGGTGCGGGTGATCAACCCTGCGGCGCCGGGAGGCAATAGCGACATCTTTTTCCGCATCCTGTCGCCGAAGATGAGCGAGATCCTCGGGCAGTCGGTGATCATCGACTACCGCCCCGGGGCGGGCGGCACGATCGGCGCCGACATGACCGCGAAAAGCCCGCCCGACGGCTACACCACGGCGCTGGTAGCGGCGAGCTTCGTCATCAATCCCTCGCTCATCCGCAAGCTGCCGTATGACACGGTGCGGGACTTCACGCCGCTCGGCCTCGTCGTGGACGTGCCGTCGGCGGTGGTGATCCACCCTTCGCTGCCGGTGAAGACCATCAAGGAATTTATCGCCCTAGCAAGATCACGACCGGGCCAGATCAATTTCTCGAGTTCGGGGCCGGGCACGGTGGGCCACCTGACGGGGGAGCTGCTCAATTCGACGGTGGGCATCAAGGTCGTGCACATCCCCTACAAGGGCATCGCGCCGGGCGTGATCGACCTCGTAGCAGGCCACGTGCAGTTGTCGTTCCCCAGCATCCCGGTCGTCATCGGGCACGCGCGCTCCGGCCGGCTGCGCATGATCGCGCAGACCGGGTCCGCCCGCGTGCCGGCGGCACCCGAGGTACCCACCGTGCAGGAGTCAGTGCCCGGTTTTGTCGTCAGCAGCGGCTTCAGTCTCGTCGGCCCGGCCGGTATCCCACGGCCCATCGCCGAGCGCATCAACGGTGCCCTCGCCAAGGCGCTCCACGACCCCGCCAACCACAAGGCCCTGGTGGATGGCGGCGCCAACCCGGTCGGGAACTCCATCGACGAGCACGCGGCCTACATCAAGGCCGAGATCGTGAAATGGCAGAAGGCCGCGAAAGCGGCGGGAATACAGCCGGGCGATCCCTGATCGCCAAGGCAAAAGGGGAAAGGGAAAAGTCACAGCGTTTTAACGTCTCCCCTCAACCTTCCACTCCACCTTTCACTTTTTCCCCTTTACCTTTTCCCTTTTCCCTTTTCCCTTTTCCCTTGAAACCATGAAGCCGTTCGACTGGCAGTTTCCATATCCCTCCCAGCGCATGCCGGTACTGGCGCGGAACGTGGTGGCGACGTCGCAGCCGCTCGCCGCGCAGGCGGGCCTGCGGATGATGATGAAAGGCGGCAACGCGGTGGACGCGGTCCTCGCCACCGCGATCTCACTGACCGTGCTCGAGCCCACCAGCAACGGCATCGGCAGCGACGCGTTCTGCATCCTTTGGGACGGAAGCAGGCTGCACGGCCTCAACGCGTCCGGCCGCTCCCCCGCGGCGTGGACGCCCGACCGCTTCAGGGGCAGGAGCGAGATGCCAAGGCGCGGCTGGGACTCGGTGACGGTGCCGGGCGGCGTCGCAGCCTGGCTCGACATGTCACAGAAATTCGGCAAGCTGCCGTTCGCGGACCTGTTCGAGCCGGCGATCCGCTACGCGACCGATGGTTACATGGTCTCGCCGACTATTTCCCGGTTGTGGGCGGCGCAGGTGCAGGAACTGAAGGACCAGCCCGGCTTTGCTGATACTTTCATGCCGCGGGGACGGGCGGTGGAGGCCGGTGAAAAATTCGTCGCGCCCGGCCATGCCGCCACGTTGAAGCGCATCGCGGAAACGAAGACCGAAGCGTTCTACAGGGGCGACCTCGCCGAAAAGATCGCGGCGTGGGCGAAGCAGCACGGCGGCGCCATGACGATGGCGGACCTCGCCGCCCACAAGAACGACTGGGTCGAGCCCATCGGCATGAACTACCGCGGCTACACTCTCCACGAGATCCCGCCCAACGGTCAGGGCATCGCGGCGCTGCTGGCGCTCGGCATCCTCGAGAATTTCGATGTCGCCGGTTTGCCCCCGGATTCGGCCGACAGCCTGCATCTCCAGATCGAGGCGATGAAGCTCGGATTCTCCGACGTCTACGAGTACGTGTCGGACGCGGCGACGATGCGCGTGAAGAATTCCGATCTGCTCGACAAGCGTTACCTCAAGCAACGCGCCAGTCTGATAGACATGAAGAAGGCGTCCACGCCCTCGTTCGGCAAGCCGAGCCAGGGCGGCACGGTCTATCTCACCGCGGCGGATGAATCGGGCATGATGGTCTCCTACATCCAGTCGAACTACTCCGGCTTCGGGTCCGGAGTCGTGGTCGGCGACACCGGGATCAGCCTGCAGAACCGCGGCTTTGGCTTCGTGCTGCGTCCCGGCCACGCCAACGTCGTCGCACCGAACAAGCGCCCGTTTCAGACCATCATCCCCGGTTTCGTCACCAGGGACGGCAAGCCGGTAATGAGCTTCGGCGTGATGGGCGGTTCGATGCAGGCCCAGGGCCACGCCCAGATCATGCTGCGCATGGTGGACCATCACCAGAACCCGCAGGCCGCCGCCGACGCCCCGCGCTGGCGCGTGGACCAGGGACTCGACGTCAATGTCGAGCAAGGGGTCCCGGCCTCGGTGATCGACGACCTCAGGCGCCGAGGCCACCGCATGGCACAAGCCGACCGCTGGAGCACCGACTTCGGCCGCGCACAGTTGATCTACAAGATGGACGACGGCTATTTCGCCGCTTCCGAGCGGCGGACGGATGGCCAGGCAGTCGGCTTTTAGCCCGGGAGTGCGGGAAGTCGGGAGATCGTGAGAGCGATTTCTCGGTCTTCCCACCTCCCGATTTCCCGATCTCACGACCTCACGGATTCTCATGTCAGAACACAAAGCCACCATCCGCTGGACCCGCGACGGGAAGGACTTCACCTACAAGACCTACAGCCGGGACCATGTTTGGAGTGTGAACAGTAACGACGTCCCTGCGTCAGCGACTCCCGCCTACCTCGGAAACCCGAACCGCGTTGATCCGGAGGCTGCGTTCGTCGCGGCGCTGTCGAGCTGCCACATGCTCACTTTCCTCGCGCTCGCGTGCAACAAGGGCTTCGTCGTCGAAAGCTACGAGGACAATGCCGTCGGACATCTCGAGAAGAATCCCGCGGGCAAAATGGCGGTCACGCGCGTGGACCTTCACCCCAGGATCGCGTTCGGCGGGGCCAAGCAACCGGCGGCGGCCGACCTGGAATGGCTGCACGACAAGGCGCACAAGGAATGTTTCATAGCGAACTCGGTGACGACCGACGTGCGTGTCGTCGCAAGCTAGCCAAAAAAAGCGGAGACACAAAGGACACAAAGGACACGAAGGAAGAAAATAATTGAACCGCCAAGCCTGTCCTGAGCCTGTCGAAGGGACGCCAAGGCCGCCATGAAAATCAAGAACAATAATTAATTCAAGAATAGCCAGCCACAGAGGGCATAGTGAATATAGAGACTCACAACAGTTAACCAGGGCATAACCGGGCAAGCCTGGCCGGTCATATTCTTGTTCGGCCTTCGTGTCCTTTGTGTCCTTAGTGGTTTAAGATTTGGACTTGTCTGTATCGCCGTTCGGGCCCGGACATTCATGCCCACCAGAAAATCAGCACCAGACGCCGGCCGGCTCGACCGCATCGTCGCGCAGGCGCGGCGCGAGCAGGAGGCGCGCGGGCAGGGTTACCGCGAGCAGGCGCTCAAGCTCTACCGGTGGGTCTGCGGCCGCTGCGCGCGCGAGTTCACGCACGCGAACCTGCAATTGCTCGAGGTCCATCACCGGGACGGCAACCACGACAACAACCCGCCCGACGGCAGCAACTGGGAGCTGCTGTGCACCTACTGTCACGAGGCCGAGCACCGGAAGTATTTGGACAGCGCTGGACGCAGCGGGGACCCGTCCGGGGGCGGGAAGGATTCCCCGGCCACATACCGGCCGTTCGAGAACCTTGGCGCAATCCTGAAACGGCAACCCGGAGATCCGGATAAGTCGTGACCAGAGTAAGATGGATAATTACGTCAGCTTATCTGAATACCGAGACAAGTTATTGAGCCCGACAATCTTTCGCGAGGACGGTTTCCGGTTCTTTTTCTTCTCCCGCGAGGAATCCCGGCTTCATGTGCACGTGCATTGCGCCGACGGAGAGGCAAAGTTCTGGCTTGAGCCCCAGATCGAACTGGCGCAGAATTACGCCCTGAACGACCGCCAGATTCGGGTGGCCGAGGCACTGATCCGGAAACACGAAAATGACATCCGCGCTGCCTGGCACAAGCACTTTGGACGTTGAAGTCACGAACGTCTCGAACCACGGCTTCTGGCTGATGCTGGGAGCCGAGGAGCTGTTCGTGCCTTTTTCGGAGTTTCCGTGGTTCAAGGATGCCCCGATCGCCAAACTAACGAACGTCGAACACCCGCAACCACATCACCTCCATTGGCCCGACCTCGACGTGGATCTGGCCGTCGAATCCCTACGCCACCCCGAGAAGTTCCCATTGGTATCACGCTCCGAAACCGCGCGTTGATCGGCGAGCAGTTAGTCCGTTCGAACTCGAGCGACCTCTCATTCACTGGCGGCAAGCATCAAACGACGTCGCGTCGGCCGCTTGCGCGCCTACACGGTCGCATCCCCAAAAAAGGGGCCCCTGCTCCGCGTTCCGGCGCGCGCCAAACCGGCGTGGCACGTCCGGATTCAACGCTACTTGGCGGTTCAATTTCAGATTTGTTTTTCCTTCGTGTCCTTTGTGTCCTTAGAGCGCCTAACATAATGAAACGCGCGTGCGTTGCGAGTCAGAATCGTCGATAGCGCGAAGCGAGGCGCAGCCAATACTCGCTGTATTG
>Ga0208454_1000983_pt1 | contig 12970 bp, 9 predicted proteins | sample EasRivMeERMZT100_FD_187530 | JGI IMG/M metagenome (GOLD analysis project Ga0208454, IMG submission 187530) | Soil microbial communities from meander-bound floodplain in the East River, Colorado, USA - East River MetaG ERMZT100 (SPAdes) (version 2) | ecosystem: Environmental > Terrestrial > Soil >...
AAAGAGCGGTTTCCAAATCAGAAGCATACCTACGCGTTGACAATGCCATTGATCCCAGCAGGCGATCTCTATCGTCACGTAGACTCGATCATTGATGCGAACATGTTCAGGATCCGAGTGGAACAAGAGAACAATCCTGAAACTCTTGCAGTGATGGAGAGGGAGACCAAAAGAGAGAAGAAGAAGCGGGCGTACAAAAGGCTTGTGCTTTCTGTCCAGACTTATGCAGAAACACATCAAAGCGGAGCCAATGCGAGATGGCTAGTCAACGCTTTCCGCCAGCTTGCTGTTCAACTCAAATGCATTCATGACGCGGGAGTCGAGCATCGAGACATCAAACCCTCGAACATTCTCTACTCTGTTATGGATCACAAATTTCACATAATCGATTTCGATCTCTCCAAGAAGGTAGGAACAAAGCTTGTTCGCTCTGGGACGCTCAACTACATGGCCCCGGAAATTCATCTGAAGTTCACTGTTCCCGAAGATCGCCGACCCTCTGATATCTGGTCTCTGGGTGCTGTGTTCTACTATCTCGCCACTGCGACTGAAGTGATCAGTCCAGAAGATCTTCCGGAGAACCCCGGAGTGAGGAGCATGCAAGCAATTATGCACGCTCTTTACGAGCTGAGAAGGGATCCACCCAAAGGAAACAAAGACATTCGAGACATTATCCTTGGATGCCTCAGAGACAAAGTCGAAGAGCGCTGGACGTTGACAGATGTGATTGAACGCTGCAATGTGGCTCTGGCAACCATTGAAACGGAGATGGGACAGCTTGATGTCGGACGCCGAGGCGGATTTGGAGGAGGAGGAGGAGGCTTTGGAGGTGGCGGAGGAAGAAGGCGAACTGGGACGTTCCGAACCAGCGGGCGTAGATCTTTTGCTCCACGAAGAGCTTTCAGAACCACTTCAACCCGTCCCTTCTACTCTCGTCCTCGCTTTGGGACTCGTTGGTGGAGAAACTTTGCCTATCCCTTATGGTACCCTCTTCTGTTGCCACCCTGGTACTTATACGCACTTCCCTACTACGGCTACCCCGTCTATCCGATCACAGTGGACATTGATGACGAGATCGCCTTGAGACAGGAGTTGGAGATGCTCCGAGCCGAGAATGCCGCGTTGTTGAGGAGTGGCCGTTATGCTCTTGTCCCGGATTTACAACGAAGGCAATATGTATGGATTCAAAGACCGTAGAAAAGAAATTCACTAATAATAAAACCGAAAATCTTGATGAATGGATGGCCGGCAATCGAGCACCGCTACTCACAGGCTCTAGCTAAGCTAGACGCAGCCTTTGCCAACATTGTCAGAAGGGAGAACAAAGCCGTTGTGGTTGACGATAGGAACATGAATTCACTCGGAGTACACAAGCTGCTCGAGAATTATTACAAGCCCAACGCAACCGAGATCGACGAGATCAACAGACTGCGGTCTGTGAGAGGAGCTGACATCGGAGATGCCCGAAGCAAGATGTCCTACTTCCACAAAATAGACGACGCAACCTTCAGCGAGAATTTCGATGAGATATCTGTGGTTGAGGTACAGAAATACGATTTTGCTCTTGCTGTCGACGATATCCTTCACAGCCGTCACGGAGTGTATCCAATTGGACATCCAGAGTTCCTAGTTGGATCGCGCTCCATCACAGTGGATCGCTATCCAGTTCCAGGCTCTGAGAAAGTTCATCCGGTTGGTTCCATTGATAGACTCCGTTTCAACCGGTGTACCGGAAAGCTGTGCTTGGTCGAATTAAAATCCCCAGAGTCTGGAGGCCTTCTCAACAAGTCCATTCCCATGCGGAGTCTGTATCTCAAACAAAAAGCTGCCAAGCAACTGACCTTCTACGCCTACATCTTCCTTGCAATGTGTCGAGAGTGCGGGGTTGACTTTACGCCCGCTAACATTGAACTCTACATCATTGTGGCCAATCAGTCGAGGAAGACTGTCGCTATATGGAAGATGAAGCACTACAGACCAGACCTGTTCTTGGGAGGAATCTGGGAAGCGAGTCATTGGAATGGCTTTATTGGGGGAGACAATCCAAGGTTGATAACAACCATAGCACAACCAAGTCCGATATTGAAAAATCCGTGTTCCGTCTGCCACAACGCTGAGGGAATCGTTCAAACTCCAACCGATCCGGTCATGTTCTTTTGTGGAAAATGCATTCCTTGTATGAACCCTCTCTGTGATGCTACAGCTGAAGGACATGACAGCTATGATAGATACTTCTGCAGCGAAAATTGCAAGAGAGAGTTCTATCGTAGCCGCTCGTAAAATTCCGCGACTTCTCGTTTTCTATCCTCCAATATCTCGAAGATGACTTCCGGTACTAGGGGGACCTCGTGAAGAACGTAGTCGGTCTGCTTGGGATTCAGCACAAGCAAAGCCTGGCCTGAAATGAGCATGTTCTCTGTCAGTTCGAATAGCCAGCGATAGAGATTCAATTGAATTGTATAGTGGCTGAAGTTGCAATCCTGCATTTTGGCTGTAGCTGGATGTGTGCCATAGCGAGTACAAGCCACTCCATTCATCTCTTCGCATTTCCAATTCCCGGGGCCAAGATAGCTTCTTCTGCACTCACAATATCCCTCTTTTCGAATCTCTCTGCACCGTTTGTAATCAATTACATAATAGGCTCCCGGGTAGCGAAGATCTTTGCATAGCAAGTCGCAGGAGCCTGCAATCCTGTGCTCATACTCTCTCAGAATCTTTTCCGTTCGAAGCGGGACCAAATACGGGTGCTGGGAAAAGAAACGAGCTAGCATTTTCATCTCCCATGTCTCGTGTTGATATGCCATGATGTTTGGCATACACTCTGCATTGTAGTGCATCTCCTTTCCAAGCGCCCTATCCATGGCCCACATCTCAATGACTTCCGCCTCTGTTTTGTCATAGTAATCATCTCCTGGAGGAAGATCTGTTAGATGCGCCTTTCTCTTTGCCATCCGAGCTTCATCAAAGGGGTGGAAGTAGTGATGAATCACCTTGGTCACGCTTTTGATTGGAGGATGTTTCGCTGCTTCCTCTGGTGTCTCTTTAGCGTATCGATAGATGTGTCCTTCTTCTTGGAAGATGACGTCTCCGTCGGTCAAAAGCGGGTTGTTCTCTTCAAGGAATGTACATGGCGGGCGAGAATCGGTTAGAACCAGCGGAATGCAGGATGCTTTCAGATCTGCCAATTCGTATTCTTCATTACGTTCCCGCTTTGGAGAAGACATTTCACTCTCTGAGAGGCGTTTCATTGTGATAGACAGAATCAAGGAAAATAAGAATTACATATTTCAGAAAGCTGTCCAATTTCAAAGAGTCAAAAATCAAATACACATGCCTCTGGGTGCGGTCTCTGCAATTCTCTTCGACTGGATCCGCCCGGTGATTGACATTGCAATCGAGCCATGTTGTACATCCGCATGCGCCAAGCTCGAAGACACAGTGAATAGTCGCTTTGGCAGAATAGGACAACAACCGCTCCGTGTACCCTCTCCACTTTCTATGTCAAAAAAGCCGCAATCCCTAATCGACTGAGTGTATGATTTAGTAAAGCGAACCAGTATGATTGCGGGTTTTGACATGAGATACCAACACAGTATCGGAGAGTGTATTTGTAGTGCACATTACACTCTTCTCGTTGAGTGTTCCTTCCTGAAGATGTGTTACAACTGTTCTAAAATCCACCAGCGGGATCGCTTTGATGATTGCAATTTGCTCTTTCTCGAGTCTAAGACGCGAATCTCTGCCATAGCTGATCATCGCTGGACCTTCTATTGTCACAATAGATTTGAAAAAGGTCTCTATGTGCCCCACTGAGTTGTATTTGGGCGGAACAATATAAGGCTGCGCCGTAACGGGAGCGTTCCCTTTGAAATGATATCGAAACGTTTCACTGTTCTGCATCGTTTACTAGCACTGATTGTGAAGTCCTTTGCGGCGTCTTATTTTCTTATCCACTTGTTCCTCTCCAGAATCGGCTGGTAAAATGAGCTGTTTTCCGCACCGAAAGCAGAGCTCGTTTTTGTCAATGTAGAATCTGGCAGCTTCTACTGCATCGGGATATTCCTTGGAAATCTTGAGCCAAGTTGCGTAGTAGCCATGTTCTATTTTGAGATATTCTGAATCTGGATTTTGACGAATCAGTTCCAATGTCTCCTCCGCCGTATTGCCAACCAGTTCACATTGTTTCTGCTTGAACGTGAGCAGTTCTTCTGGATACTCACAGTGCAGACATTCCCTTTTACCTGTTCGAGGATCTTGTTTGGTCCCTATCCTCTCCGAGGTGGACTGTTCAAGAGTCTTCACTCCGCTGTTATCGACTACATGCCCAGAGAGCCAGACAATGTAACGAAAGCTTCTACCATGAAGTTGGCTCAAAGTCTTGCCTCTATGTTTTCTTCCGAAAGGGATGATAAAATTGCCACCAAAAAGATTAATAGACTTTTTAACCTTTGGCATTCTGTGAGTTTGTAAGAATAGGAGAGGTATGGGTGGTTACATTTCCACCGGCTGTGAGGTCGCACAAAAACAATATTCCTTTGCCTTTCCCTGTGAACATGTGGTCGAGTATCGACCAGACAATGCACAACCCAACTCCACAGAGCTGAGTCATTTCAGAGCTACTTGCTCGTTGAATGCAATCGACCACGGGAGCATAGAAACGCTTTCTGATTTTCTTCTGAGACAGTTCAACATCGAGAAGACTCAAGGATACGTTTTCACTCTCTTCTACACCCGAGATCCTCTGCTCGGCGAGCAACCGATGCTCTCGAAATTGCTTCCGGGAAACAATCTGATGAGATTGGTAACTTCGAGCAACGTTCGCTTTGTTTTCACATACGGTCCACACCTCCAACTGCACAATGAATAAAGAGGCTTTGTATGTACTGGTCGGTTCTATTATCTACTGTTAGCCCTTTAAGCGTAGACCATGTCTGCCAAAAGATGCATGCACTGCGGAGGAGTGGCCAGAATCATTTGCAATGATTGCAAATTACAAGTTGGCTATTGCAGTAAAGCCTGTGCCTTTGCAGACAGTCATCTCCATGAGATGGAACACGGTCACGAGAATCCAGAGCTCATCAACTCTCGCTATCTCAGAGCGAGCGATATGGACTTGTCTGTTCGAGTGAAAAGAGCACAAGAAGCCTGGACTGAGTACAGATCTCATCAAGCACGACAGGAAGCAAAGCGTCAAAAACCCGACCCCAAAAGCGTGTTCACAGATGAGGAGGAGTCCGACTTTCCCTTTCCGCCTGGTTCTCCTGGAAGAGGAAGAAGGCGTCAACAGACAAAGAAAAAGACGACAGAGATCCCATCTCCTCGACGAGAAGCCTCTCCAAAGCGAAAGACAAAACCCGCTGTGCCCGCACCCGAACCCGTGAGACAGAAGACGTCAATCGAGCATGAAACCGAGAAGAACCTACGAAAGATAGAGGAGGTCCGTGGCCTTGTCGGAGAGATTATGGAAGAGCTGGAATTGGACGAATCCTCCCGACGACAAGTAGAACTCTCTTTCGAGAGAACTTTGGACATCTCGAAGCGGATTGCCAAAGGGTTCTTAACGCAGAAAAACAACATCACAAAGCACCTGGCCAAACTGGAAGAGGAGGCAACTATCTGTCAATACCTCTTGAGCAAAGGAAAGCTTACCCAGCTTGAGCAACTCTCTCCCGAAGAGACAGCCAAATACTATGTCGAGATAATGCACAATGAGACTCAGCAACAAATGGCCTGGGAGGGACCGATCGACTGGGATCCTGACCAGACACTGGAAGAATACGAAGCAGAGAAGGCGAAAGAGAATGCAGAGGAGATGGAGTCCCGGATAGGAGCCTTTCTCAAGGACTTGAAACCAGGCGAAAAACTCATCACAGAGGAGCAACTGCTAGACAAATACTTTGCCTACAAGAGAGAAGCGCTGAGACGAGAAAATGCAGATCAGGCCACTGGAGTTGTGACTGTCAGTCAAGACGACGCGGATGGAAACATAAGGCCTCCGCAGAAGATAGCTCCTGAAGTGCTCAAGAAAATCTTCAACAAGCTCGAGAAATTGATGACACGTCCCGCTGGCAAGGAAACACTGGCAGACGTGGAAGCGCGGTATTTCGAAATCCGAAAGTATCTTGACCAGCTCCCTCCGCAGCACAACATAACTGATCCTCGCTTCTGCAAAGATCTTATCAAAGAGTATTGGGTGATTGACGAAGAAACCGGGGCAATTCACATCAATCCAGCCATGGCCACGTCGAAAATCCAACGCGTGCTGCTGGATGGAACAAAAAAGTTGGTCTCGGTGCTGTGTTTTGAGAACGCGGTAGAGAGGACAGGCGACTCTGCCAATGCCCTCATAGACGCCGCATTCGAAACACTCTATCAGCCCAACAAAAAAATGGCCGCAGTTGCCACTGGACTGAGAGTACTTGGCGCTGTTGCCGGTGGTGCTGCCGGGCTTGCGACTGCCTCCTATGGAGCGTATAATTACATCTTCAAACCGGATACGTCACAACACTTGGTACCAAAATTAGCAGAGACTGTCTCAGAAGCTGAAAGAGTTGTCGGAGGCGAAGAAGCGCCTGTAATCCGGAAGCAACAGGAGACCGCGGCCAAGGTCAACTCTTTGAAAGTCGGATTGCGGTATCTCGAAGCGACTTCTGAACAGGCCGAACTCGAAGCACAGAAAGAACCCGATGGAAATTTGAGCCGGGCACTTAGACTCTACCCAGCGAGAAATCAGCCAATGCGATTGGATGAGGCAACGGAAAAGCTGATCGCACTTCCAATAGTCATGGCTGACCAGCTAGACCAAGCTAACATCTCCATAGTGGAGAATGCTCTGCCTGATTTGAAACCAGAGGAGAGAGATCGGATATCCGGCCTGCTCTCTTCGACTTTCACTGCCATAACTCAGCAAATTGGAGCGAGCATCCTGGCAAGAAATGCGAAAGGCGGAGCAACGCCCAAGACCCTCGAGATTGAAAGAGTCAAGGAGATTTTCGAACATAATCTAGCTCTGATGAGAGGTCAACTGAGAGACGAATTCTCAGGAGTCACAAACTCGATCCCTCCCGATCTGTTGGATGGATTCTCTCTGACTGTTGCGTCGACACTCAGGCAGCACATCGAAGAGGAGGAGAGTTTTGCCCGAACGAGTGCGAACACTTCTCCCTTTCGCCAGTCGTTGGAGTTCATTTCTGCACTCGCAGAACCACAACGCGACGCCGAGAAGAACTTTCCCCTGACTACTGCAGCAGAGCAGAAATGGAGATCGAAAGGAATGACTCCTGGAACCGCAAGAGCGTATGCTAGCTTGGAGGCTGGAAACGCCATAGAGGCTGAGAAGGCGGGTGCGATGTTTCACGACATGATCAAGAAATGGAATCTGGTGACCTGGACAGACATAACAGCCACTCTGGGGTCTGCGGTGTGGAGCTCTATCATGCTCGGTGTTGCGGTTTCCCAGTTCGGTGCGTTCAGTTGGGTGGCAATGACATCAGTTCCTGCAACAGCGTTTCGAGTAGCTTCGTTGGTGAACAAGATCCGCAACCGGAGCAAGTGGCTGAAGCAGGCAGAAGAGATAAATCCCAAGAAAAAGAAGCCATATCCCTATGTTGCCTCACTGACTCCTGAGCAAGTGAAAGACCTCAAGGACAAGATCTGGGAGTTCGAGAAAAAACTCGCCGCAAAACCAAAGCGCTGGACAGTCAAAGAGTATGCCGAGTTCAAAAACAATCAGATCAAACTCTATGGCTGGAGTGCAACTTTGATCTCTCCCGTTGCGAGCGGATTCAATCGCATCCAACGAATCGTTTTCTCAGTGAGTGTTGTCAAAACACTCTACTACAATTACGCCTGGGCTGCCTGCTATCTGGGACATGGAGCTTGGGAGCTTTTGACAGGAATATCCCCGCTATCCGCTGTGCCTCTTCTTTTCATTTCGGGCTCGGTTGTGTCGAGTTTTACAAGTCTCCTGATCAACAGTAACGAGGCTCGGCGCATGACAACGGCGCTCACCGTCGGAGTTGCAGGGTTTCCACTGATGATCGGTGCTGGACTGCTAGATGAGAATAGCACTGTCAGCTGTATTGCTGATGCTTGGCTCTCCGTGCACACGGTCTGGAAATCTGTAGACTCGGGATTGGCATTGCTGGGAAGACAGACACTCTCCTCGTATGTGCTTGAATTCATGGCCCAACGGGAATCCCCTCTTCTCGACAGCGGGGTTGAAGTCTACGATGCAAGTCTCAGGACTGCCAAATCAAGCTTCGGGCCAGAAAGATATCCCGATGAAATCCTAGAGCAGAGCCGAACGTTCACAATCGAGTTTGAGCAGATGCTGGCCAAGAGCATAGATGCAAAAATCCAAGCCAGTGCAGGACTGAGGATGGAGATGTTGAGAAATCCGTTGTTCAGCGTTGATGATGCTTTCCTCAGCCGAAGGTTTCCCGGAATGCAGATCACACCCGAGTTTGAAAATGCGAAAACAATGCTCGACTTCTTCCCGCTGCTAGTGGGAAAGGAAAAAGCACGGACTTTGGAAGCATTCACAGGGCTCACATCGAGTCTGTTTGCAATCTCTCAGAAATTGGATGTGGATGTACAAAGGCAAAGAGAGTATGCAGATTTTCTGCTCGAGAAGATGAAAAACATTACCACGGGCTAATTCTTAAACAGTGAATGAAATTTTAATACGCGCGTTTCTATTTGTGCACATCAGGCACGGGGTGCTTGTGCTATCTGCTCGCCAGCGTTTTAGAATATTGACAATACACTAGCCGCTGAAATGAGAGTAGTGTTTCCGAACGGCTCTCCCGATGTCTCGTTCCTGAGCTCTATGTTTGACTCTCTGTGATCGTTGATAAAATCCACAAGCACGTCGTAGCAGAACTGGGTCACTTCTTCAAAGTCGTCCCGATAGACTAGCTCTGAAAACTGTGGTCTGGGTTTGCTGCAATAGGGAAAGATGCGTCCATCGATGATTGGATAAGCGGATTGCAGGACTCGCCTGGCAAAGTAGTAGCACCACGAGGTGGTGTTGCTCTCGAAATAGAGGAATCCTGTCAGAGAGCAGGGATTGAACTCGGAGAATTGCATTGCGGCAGTAATGGCAATGTACGGACAGTAGAGTTTCAACCAGTGCATAGAATCAGTGCTGTCCAGCGATGTGTTCAGATAGTTCATCGGCCCGAAATCTACCGCGTTGCTGAGGAAGCGATTACAGATCCAGGTGTCATAGCTGGCGTTGACGCTTGTGTAGAAGAGCTCCGGGTGATAGCGCCAGTAGGCACAGCTCACAACAATGATCGGACATTCATCTGTCGTGGTGGGAGTTGTTGGAGTCGGAGTCGCTGAAGAGGGAACAGTGGTCAGAGCAGTACTGCTTGTGACGGGAGCAGGAGAAGGCCGCGGGGCAGGAACTGGACTGGGACGCGGTGCGGGAACCGGACTGGGAAGAGGAGCGGGAATGGGCAGAGGGAGAGGAGAAGGGCGTGGAGCAGGAAGAGGGGATGGGAGAGGACTTGGAAGGGGAGATGGAAGAGGACTCGGGAGGGGAGATGGAAGAGGTGAAGGAAGAGGGGATGGAACAGGGCTGGGAAGAGGAGCTGGCAAAGGAAGAGGCAAGGGAACAGGAGGAGAAACAGGAGTCGGAGTCGGGGTGGGAGACGGAGTTGGGGTAGGTGTCGGGGTCGGTGTAGGAGTAGGTGTTGGGGTGGGAGTAGGAGTAGGAGTTGGTGTTGGAGTCGGAGTCGAAGTCGGGCAGGTCGGACAAATTGCAGCATCATTTGAATCCAACGTCACAGCGCCAGTATCAGCGAGCGCTCGCCCTTGAAGGGTGGAACCAGTGTTCATAGTAATGCTAGCGGCCGCAAGAATGTTGCCTAGGAAGCTTGTCCCTGTTCCCAGGGTGGCAGAGCTGCCAACCAGCCAGTAGATGTTGCATGTAGTGCTGCCATTGACCAAGATAACCGCTGAGCCTGAGGCCGTCGTCAAAGTGCTTCCAATTTGGAAGACAAACACAGCGTCGGGGTCTCCTTGTGCATCCAGCGTCAGTGTTCCAGTCAAGCCTGCTGATGTATCGTAGCAGTACACACCAGGCAAGAGAGTCAGGCTGCCGAGATCGATGCTAGTCAGATCTGTTCCACAAGCCATTGCGGCTAAGGTGTTCATGGCCGTAGTCAATGCGTTCTGTGCGCTCAGTGCAGCGGCATCAGCGATGTGAATAGTTCCGCTGATGTTGCTGGTCTCGAAGCCAGTCACTGAGGTTCCAGGATGCAATCCGATGTCTCCCGTAATCGAGCTATCTCCAGTGTTAGTGATCGTGGAAGATGCAAGAAGTGCATATTCGGTCGCGTTGCCTAGACTTACACATGACAAAGGAGGCGGAGCTGGGGTAGGAGTAGGTGTAGGGGTGGGAGTTGGAGACGGTGTTGGAGTGGGAGTCGGAGTTGGGGTTGGCGTGGGTGTAGGTGTTGGGGTTGGAGTGGGACCGGGCGGAGTTGCACAACTGACACAGTTGACAATATTTGCTGAATCAAGCGATATGGTTCCGTTGTATGAAGCTAGCAAACCGGCAGCTCCACCAAACTCCATTGTTATATCACCAACGACAAAAAATTTCCCTTTCATGTTGGAATTAGGTTCAAAAAGCGCCGTTGTCCCGATCCTCCAAAAGATGTTGCAGGCGGCATTCGTATTGCCCGCTGTCAAAACCATTGAATTTTCATATGCTGTAAAGCTGGTCGTTATTTTGAAGATCCAAACGGCATCAGGATTTGTAGTCGCGTCGAGGGTTAGAGTCCCGTTTAGGGTAGCTGAGTCGTTGAAGCAGTAAACACCGCTGTACAGCGTCAAACCTCCCAAGTCAGTGCCTGTCAGATCGGTTGTACACTCTTGATCAAGCAGTTCTTGTAGTACTTGTTCCAGTGCAGAATGGGCATCGGACGCCTCGGAATCGCCCAGATGGAAAGTATGCTCATCAGTGAACTCTATTCTATCTGATCCAGCTATGAAAGAACCGTTAACCAGGCAAACGTCGCCTCCACCGACTGTTGTATTATAGGGAATCATCGAAGTTCCCGAGGTCCAGGTCGAAGTTGTAGTACTTCCCATGTTTGTGATGTTTTTGGCGAGTAGAGCACAGTTTGTAACATTAGTCTGATTGATGCAACTTATGTCATTGTAGACACACGGTCCAAAATCCGTGAAACATGTACAGGTTCCGGTAGTGCTCGGGGGTGTATCAGTCCAAGCTGTGAGACAATTGTCTTCGACAAGAACAGGCGGAAGCGTGCCACTGAATGTGGTGACAGGATTGCAAACTGGTCCGCTGAAGCCATCACAGAAGCATCCGCTGTCGATGACGCACCCACCAGTGACGCTGTCACACGACGTGAATTGGGCATTGAGACAGTTACCGCTTGCTTCAGTCTGAAGCGTTGAAAAGGTTTGCAGACAGAGTCCGAAATCGAATTGACATCCACAGATTCCACCTGGCTGAGAACAGCTATCAAAGGTTACTGAACTGCTCAAAGCTTGACAGACAGCAGAAGAGCCTTGACAGTCGCAAGGAACAGAGAAAACGCAATCTGAATCAATCGAGCAAGTGATATTTCGATTGTGTTGACAAAGCAAAGTGGGTGCTATCGTGCTCGTGGCCAGAACTCCCTCGTAGATCAAAGCCAGCAAGGCCGTAACAACGGCAAGCGAACGCATAGCCTAGAGAGGTACCAGTAGAGAAGAGCCAAACGGCCCCAATAATATTTTTAATCGTCCAAAAGAGAGGCGGTAAATTACAGTCGTGTCTCGAGGATTTCCATGGCCATCATTTGTCGGATGGCTGGGATGTCGCTTTGTTGAAAATCGAATTCTTGATCCACGGAAAGCCTCTCTGCAAACTGGCACACAAAGACGCCACAATCGATGGCATTCTTCTGTCGTGGACACTCTATCTGAACACGAGTCCAATCCTCAGTGGAGTAGTCTATTTTCCGCTTGTCAAGCGATTCTTGTTTCAGCCAGATCTCGAGAAGGGAGAGTACAGAGAGGTCAAAGGCGGCACCAAGGGAATCATACAGCTCGAATCGTTTCTTTACAAAGTTGACAGCAGCTAATACCCAGTGGTAATTCTGGTTAAGGGGAAATAGAAGTTTGTCTAACGAGAAAATGTCCACGTTTGCTTGGGTTGTCCACTTGGCAACGCGGCGATATCCGCTTTTGCTAAACACTTCAAAGAAAAACGAGTTGAATGCATAGCACGAACGAGATTCTGACAATATCAAATCTCTCCGGTTGATCAAGTCCATGTAGCCATTGATTATCTCGTCATTCAACCATGAATCGCAATACAAAAGTCTAAAGTTGTTCCGTGTAATGGGATTTCCGAGTTGTGCTACTAAGTCTGTAGAGTCGCCTTTGCATTCCTCATGGATCAATCGTCTGCTTTCAACTGGTATGGAGAAACTTCTTCTGCTAGGCTTGACTTGAAAGGCTCTCCCTGTCTCTGATATTATGTTCAACTCGTCTAGCAACATCTCCACTTCGTTCATGCTATTCTTGGATTTTTGTGGTACTGAAATTGATTTAATCTGATTGCATAGAGACAATATAACACTTTTAATCTCATCAAGCAGGAAGATGCCAGTGATTCGCTACGTCAGACATCAATACAAGGCTTTTGGACTAGGAATTCAAATGGTGATTGAAGGAGATCCCAACGCTGACCCCAACTTGGCCTCAGATCCGCTCCCGCCTTGGTGCTATTTCTGGAAAGACGAAAACGGGAGAAGATATGACAAAGATCCATCCAAAAAATAAACAAATCGAACAGTGATTAATTTTTACAAGGCTAAGCGTCGCGTTCTCCGACCACTGCATAGGTGCAGCGTTTGCTACACTTTCCTTGACACGGCCTCTCGTGGGTACGTTGTAGAGACAGTCCGTTGGCAGGCCACCTCTGCATAATCTCCAGCCAACT
>Ga0208454_1000984_pt1 | contig 12970 bp, 13 predicted proteins | sample EasRivMeERMZT100_FD_187530 | JGI IMG/M metagenome (GOLD analysis project Ga0208454, IMG submission 187530) | Soil microbial communities from meander-bound floodplain in the East River, Colorado, USA - East River MetaG ERMZT100 (SPAdes) (version 2) | ecosystem: Environmental > Terrestrial > Soil...
CAGATGCAGGTGCCGGTTGGGTTCCCAGAGATACTTGATGTCGCCGACGAGCCGCGCGTCGCGATAGTCGAGGTGCTTGCCGAAGCCGGGCGGCGACACGATCCTCGACTTGGGGTCCTGGTTCCAGCGCGGCGGCGAGCCGAGGTCGGCGTTGCGCAGCGCGAACACGTCCAGGCGGCCGGCGGCCACGCGCTCGGCGGCCGCGGTGTACAGGGCGGCATCCACGCTTGCGCTGCGGTGAATCCAGGGCTTGGATTCCGCGGCCAGGTCGGGGGCCGGCACGCGCGGCGGCCCCCACAGCAGCGCGGCGCTCTCCGCGCCGGCCGACACGGCGCGCATCAGGCGGTGCGGGATCTCTGCCGGCGACATGCAGCGCAGGCGGTTGAAGCGCCACCTGAGCCAATCCAGGGCGCCCGTCACCTCCGCGGCGCTCTGCAGGGCGCCGCCCGCATCCGCGAATTCAGGCCTGGACATAGTGGCGGTGCCAGATCTCGAGGTTGAGCAGCGACCACAGGAGCTTTTCGCTGTTCTGCCTGCCGCTCCAGTGGTCGGCGAGGATCCCGTCCAGGACCCTCGGCTGGTAGTAGGCCCGGGTCATCGAGGCGGCGCCTTGCAGATGACTCGCCAGAAAGTCGCGCATCGGCCCGCGAAACCACTTGCCCACCGGCACGCGAAAGCCCATTTTCGGCCGCGACAGGATGCGCTCGGGCAGGAGGTTGCGCGCGGCTGCCCGCAGGATCCATTTGGTGGTCCGGCCGCGCACGCGATCGCGGTCCGGGAGGGACGACACAAATGCGGCCAGTTCGTGATCGAGGAACGGCACGCGCGCCTCGAGCGAGGCCGCCATGGTCATGCGGTCCGCGCGCTCGAGCAGGTTGTCGGGCAGCCAGCTCGTCTGGTCGAAGTACAGCATGCGCCGCAGCGAGCTGTTGCGCGGATCGGCGTCGAACGGCGCCGTTTCGATCGGCGCGGCGCCGGGAGATCGCAGCACCGCCAGCCGGTCGCGCTCGGCGGCGCTCAGCGCGCCGAACCAGCGCACGTAACGCTCGCGCCAGTCCTCGATGTTCAGATTGGCGACGGCCGTCTTGATGCGATGGAACCCGTAGGGCAGCGCCCGCGCCAGCGGTGCGAACAGGCCGCGCAGAGCGCCCGGCAGTCGCTGGTAATACGGCGCAAGCCGCTCCGTCACGTGCTTCGGATAACCGCCGAGAGTCTCGTCGCTGCCTTCGCCGGTCAGCACCATCTTCACGCTGCGCGAGGCTTTGCAGGCGAGCAGATAGATCGGAATGTCGGAAGGTTCCGACACCGGGGCATCGCGAAACGCCACCAGCGCCGGGAGCCGTTCGATCAGATCGCGATCGCTGACCGTGATCTCGTGGTGCGTGGTGCCGAAGTGCCGCGCCACCTGCCCGGCGTAACCCAGCTCGCTGTAGCCCGCCTCGCCGAAGCCGACCGAGAAGGTGTTGACCGCCGAACTGTGGCGGCTCATCAGCGCCACGATCATCGAGGAGTCCAGGCCGCCCGACAGGAACGCGCCGAACGGCACGTCGCTCACCATCTGCAGCCTGACCGCCTCATCCAGGCGCCACAGGAACGCGCCGGCGACGTCGGCCGGCGGGTTCGCGCTGCCGCCCGTGCCGCGATCCGGCGGCGACCAGTAGCGCGACTCGGTGAGCTTGCCGCGCTCCCAGACGGCTCTTGTCCCGGGCTGCATCTTGCGGATGCCGCTGAACAGGGTTTGCGGTCCCGGCACGTAGCGATAGGCGAGGTAATCCCAGACCGCTGCCGGATCCACGGCGCTCTTTACGCCGGGGACGACCAGCAGCGCCTTGATCTCCGAGGCGAAGTAAAGCCCGTGCGCGTTCTCGTGCAGGTAGAGCGGCTTCTCGCCGAAGCGGTCCCGCGCCAGCAGCAGGCGTTCCTTGCCGGCATCCCAGATCGCGAAGGCGAACATGCCCCGCAGGTGATCGACCACGTCGCATTGCCAGTGCTGGTAGGCGCGCAGCAGCACTTCGGTATCGGAATCGCGCGTGAAGCGGTAACCGAGCCCGCTCAGCTCCTCGCGCAACTGGCGAAAGTTGTAGATCTCCCCGTTGAAGGTCAGCGCCAGGCCGGCGGCGTCGTCGCACATCGGCTGGCGCGCGCCCTCGGGGTCGATGATCGCCAGGCGCCGGTGCCCGAGAAACACGTCGTGGCCCGTGGCAGGGCTGCGAAACTGCGCGATGCCCGAGTCGTCCGGCCCGCGATGGGCGATGGCGAGCAGCATCGCCTGGAGCGTGACCTGGTCAAGCCCGGCTTGCGGTTTCGCGATCCAGCCTGCAATGCCGCACATGGTCAGTGCAGCGCGTCGGCATGCTTGCCGGCGAACATGTCCGCATACAGGCGGCGCACGTCGCCGGCGAGCCGCTCCACGCTGTAGCTCGCGGCGATGCGCTTGCGGCATGCGGCACCCATCTGCGCCAGCAACTCCCGGTCCGCGTCCAGCCTCGCAATGGCGTGCGCGATCGCCGCCGGGTCGTGCAAGGGAACGAACAGGCCGTGCACGCCCTCGAGGACCACGTCGGGAATGGCGCCGACCCTGGTGACGATCGCCGGTACTCCTGCCGCCATGCCCTCCAGCAGCGCGTACGGCAAGCCCTCGGCGTGACTGGTCAGGACCAGCAGGTCGGATGCCGCCAGCAGCTCGCATTTGCCCGCACCGCTGACCGAGCCTTCGAAGGAGACGGCGTGACCCATCTGCGCGGCGGCGACGAGGCGGCGAAGGTTCTCCCCTTCCGGGCCGGCGCCGGCAATGACCAGACGGGCACTCGCGCCCGCGGCAAGCGCGAGTTTCAGCCCCGCCAGCAGCTCGTACAGGCCCTTTTGCCTCGCCAGGCGGCCCACGTACACCAGGCGCAGCGCACCCGGTGGATGCGGCCGCTCGCGCAGGAGGCTGGCGTAGGGCAGGCAATCGATGGCGTTGGGAAGCGCGAGGATCTGCTCGCGGCAGACGAAGCGCCGGTAGGCCTCGAGCTCAACGCTGGCGAGGACGACGATCGCGTCCGGCCATAGCAGCGTGCGGCGCAGCAGTGCCGCCAGCAGGCGCTTGTTCCCGCAGAATTCCTGCGGCAGCTTGCCGCCGTGCACCTGGAACAGAACCCGTGCCCCGCAGGCCTTTGCCACGAGCAGGTGCACGAGATCGCGCCAGTAAGCGCGTGCGTTGAGCGAACTGTTGATATGCACGATCGCGGCGCCGCGGGTGAGGATCGCGGCCGCCAACCGAAACGGACTCGCCGCCAGCCGCGCGAACTGCCCGGCCCGGCTCTCCTTGAGGCCTTCGCCGCCCACCTGGAAGTGGCTCAGCGAGAAATCTTTTGCCAGGCCCGAGGCGAGCAGGGTGTTCACGTGCGTGCTCACTCCGCTGACCGCCGCGCGGTGCGGGCCGAGGACGAGGACGGCGGGACGAGGGCACGCAGGAATACGCGGGGGCATTCTCGATTGTCACCGCCGCGCCACGCGCAATCGGTACGTCAACGCACATACCGTACGTCAACGCGAGGAACTCTCTTTAGTGGAAAACCCGTGCGAACGTACGCTCGCGCAGCAGCTCGTGAGCCTCGGGGAACTCGTCGAGCAGCTGGAGGAGCGCCGCCGCGATCTCGCCGCAGAGCTCGCCGGGCGCCGCTGGGTAGCCCAGGGGATAGACGCTGACCTCGGTGACGAAGAGATCGCTCACGTGCTGAAGGGCGAGCCCGTCCCGGGACAGGTTCGCCGCGTCCCGCACCGTGAAGCCGCAGAGGGCGGGGCAGCGGCAGAAGAGCGCGCTGATGCTGGCCTCGAGATCCGCCTCGAAGCGGCTGCGTTGCAGGTCCTCGATCCGATGCTCTTGCGTTTTCATGTCGGCAGCGTCTCAGGGATCGTGCGCGCTTTGGCGGCGGGTGTATGTTCGCTTTCGAACAAATGCGCCCGTCTGTTACTGATACCGCTCGCGGCGTCGCCGAGAGCGCGAGCCTCACCGTGTCATTTGTTCCTGAACGCGACCAGCAGCAGCACGCCCAATCCAATGGCTGCCGCGCTCAAGATGATCGGCACGTAGACGGTTTCCTTTTCCTTCACCTGGAGCACGACCGAGCCGAGCTTCGCGCTGTGATCTTTGCGATGCCCATGGTCATGTTCAGAAAAAAATGGGCCCGGGACGGGGGGAGCCGTTGCCGGGCCGGGGGGTGCTCAAGGGGGGGAACACGCACCCCCTGCGCCATCATTCCTCTTTTCCGCGCCGGGTTCTGTGCGGTCCCGAACATAAGCCATGGGGTTCCAGGGAGCCGCCGTCAGGCCCGCGACTGGTTATCCCGTTGACTATCTTGACCTTGTCGCCGACGCCACCGGGCTTTCTCGCAGGGCCTGTCAACTTGGCGCCGGACGACCCCTTCGACTACTTCGCGATCCTGGTCCCGGATACTTCGATGAAGACGTGACGGTCGGGTTGCATGCAGGCGACGTTCTTCGTGTTGTTGGCGTCCCTGCATTCACCGGCGAACGTGCTGGGCCGCGTTTCACCCCGGGCGCTGGTCTGTACGCGGTCCGCCACGATTCCCTTGCCGACCAGATAGGTTTTCACGGCGTCGACGCGCCGCTCTGAAAGGGCCTGGTTGGAAGCATGACTCCCCATGCGGTCGGAATACCCGATCGCCAGGATGTTTTGCGACTCGAGGCCGTGGATGTTGGCGACGAACTCGTCGAGGGTGTCGCGGCCGGCCGGACGCAGCGCCGATTGATCCGAGTCGAACAGGACATTGGCGTCGAAGGCGACTTTTTCCCACACCGGCAGCGGGGCCGCCGCGGCCATCGCTACGGGGAAGGGGGCCGGGGCCGTCGTTGCGGCGGGCGCGGCAGAGGGCGGGTAGTAGTAGACCGCGGCGGGCACCGGGGCCGCGCCATGGCATGCGACCGTCCACGACGGGGCCGGGCCGAAACCGTTGCGCACGCAAAGGCCGAAGCCGCTCATGACGGGCGCACCGCTCGAATCGACGACCAAGGCCTTCTCGTTGACGTCCACTTGGCTGTGGGCGATTTCGGAAAAGACGGCGAGCGCCAGCGCGCAGGCGGCGGCCAGGGCGAATTCCTTCCGGGTGAAGGTGGTTCTAAAGGTGTTTGTGAAGGTGTTTCTCATGATGTTCTCTCGATGACTGCCTTGCAGTGGCTCAGAAAAAAGATACTGAGTGATCACTTATGCAGTGTCGGCCTTTCTTCGTCCGGCCATCTGCCTGCTGGCACACATAGCGTCTGTGCGCTGGCGTACCAAACGCAGCGACCTTCAGTGTTCGATACCGTACAAAAGGCGTATAATGGAGACCCATGGGCGCAACGCATCCAGCATCGATTCCGCTGAAAGCCAATCGCCTTCTCGCCGCCCTGCCCGACGACGGCCTGCAGGCGCTGCAGCCCTTTCTGGAGGCGGTGCCGCTGCCGCTCGGCATGGTCGTGTATGAGTCTGGCGGCACCCAGGGCTACGTGTACTTCCCGACGAGCAGCATCGTGTCGCTCCTGTACGTGCTGGCGGACGGTGCCTCGGCGGAGATCGCCGTTACCGGCAACGAGGGCCTGGTGGGCATCGCGCTCTTCATGGGCGGCGAGACCACCCCGAGCCGCGCGGTAGTGCAGAGCGCCGGACACGGCTACCGGATGCGGGCCGCGGTGCTGAAGAAGGCGTTCGAGGCCGGCGGCGACCTGCAGCACCTGCTGCTGCGCTACACGCAGGCGCTGATCACGCAGATGACGCAGACGGCGGTCTGCAATCGCCATCACTCCGTCGACCAGCAGCTCTGCCGCTGGCTGCTATTGAGCCTGGACCGGCTTCCCGGCAACGAGCTGGTGATGACCCAGGAGCTGATCGCCAACATGCTCGGGGTGCGCCGCGAAGGCGTCACCGAGGCCGCCGGCAAGCTGCAGGCCGAGGGGCTGATCCATTACAGCCGCGGCCGCATCACCGTTCCCGACCGGCGGCGGCTGGAAGCGCGCGTGTGCGAGTGCTACGCGGTGGTCAAGAAGGAATACGACCGGCTGCTGCCGGCCGCGGTCTCAGAGTCGGCCGCGCACTAGCGAAAGCATCAGCACCGGAGCGAGCCGGGTCTGCGGGTCGGCCCACCTGGGCGCCGATTCGTTCTGTCCGTTCTTGTCCGAGAGCTGCTTGATAAGACCGTCGATGCCGCCGGCGCGAACCGCCGCGGCGAACGCTTCACGATAGGCGATGACCAGGCTGACCCCGGCGATCTTGACGTCGTAGACCTTCCAGCCCGCCTCGGTGCTCTCCATGTCGTAGTCGAGGGTCAGGGTCTCGGCCCCGCGCCGCCGCACCGCGGATCTCACCAGCACGTCGGTTTCGGCGGGCGCGAAGCGCATAGGCTTGTACTCGATTTCCTCGTCGCGGTAGGTCGAGAGCGCCGAGGAATAGGTGCGCACGAGCAGCGTCCTGAATTGCACGACCAGCGCCGCCTGCTGCTCGGGCGAAGCGAGGCGCCAGTTGCGCGCCACGGCGATGCGGGTCATGTGCCGGAAATCGAACAGCGGCAGGATCTTGGTCTCGACCAGCCGCACCACATCGGTGGGCTGACCGGCCGCGGCGTCGTGCTTGAGAGTGGCGATCACCTCCATGGTGACCCCGCGGATCAGCACATCGGGGCGCACCTCGGCAGGAGCCGCGAGCTGCGCCCCGGCGCTCCAGGCGGCGAGGAGCAGGACGGCGGCCGGGGCGCTTCGCATCGAGCGCACGGCTACTTGAGCAGCAGGTCGTTCTTGACCGAGCGCACGCCCGGGACCGAGCGGGCGATCTCGGTGGCCTTGGTCTTCTCGGCGCCGGTCGCGACCGAGCCGCTCAGCTGCACCACGTTCTTATTGGTGTCGACGCTGATCTGGAACACCTTCAGCGAAGGCTCGTTGAGGATCGCGGTCTTCACCTTCGACGTGATCACGCTGTCGTCGATGTATTCGCCGGTGCTTTCCTGGGTGGACGTCGCGGCGCAGCCCAGCACGGACAGCAGCAAGGCGGCGGCCAAGAAGGCGGTGGAGCGCTTGAGGAAGTTCATGAGGTTCTCGATCGATCAATGCAGCGGTTGACTTGTGGGGACTGCTCTTTGGCACTGTGTGCCGTCCGAGACGTGGAGTCCGTGCGCCAGCGCACCGTCTGCGGGCCGTCGCAGCCGCCATACGTGGGCGAGCGTACATACCGTGCACGATTCAGCTTGGACAATGAGTCCGATGCAAGCGCGCCGCACCCCGACGCAAAACCATCTCCTCGCCGCGCTGCCGGCGGCGGAGCTCATGCGCCTCGCGCCGCATCTCGAGCCGGTGCCCCTGCCGCTGGGCGCGGTGATCTACGAATCGGGCGGCGCGCAGGACTACGTGTATTTTCCGGCGAGCGGCATCGTGTCGCTGCTCTATGTAATGAACGACGGCTCCGCCGCGGAGATCGCGGTGGTGGGCAACGAGGGCATGGTGGGCATCGCGCTGTTCATGGGCGGCGGCACGACCCCGAGCCGCGCGGTGGTGCAGAGCGCAGGCAGCGCCTGGCGGCTCGACGCGGCGCGGATCAAGGCCGAGTTCGCCCGCGGCGGCGCGCTGCAGCGCCTGCTCCTGCGCTACACGCAGGCGCTGATCACGCAGATGACGCAGACCGCGGTGTGCAACCGCCACCACGTCCTCGAGCAGCAGCTTTGCCGCTGGCTGCTGCTGAGCCTGGACCGGCTGCCGTCGAACCGGCTCGTCATGACACAGCAGCTCATCGCCAACATGCTCGGCGTGCGCCACGAAGGGGTCACCGAGGCCGCGGGCCGGCTGCAGGCCGAGGGCCTCATCGACTATCGCCGCGGCCGCATCCGCGTGCTCGACCGCGCGAAGCTCGAGAAACGCGTATGCGAGTGCTATGGCGTGGTGCGGCGCGAGTGCGACCGGCTGTTTGCGCCGGCCCCCGCGCTGGTTGCCGCATTGGCTGCCTGATGGCTGCCGCGATCCAGAACAGCCTGCTCGCCGCGCTGCCGCGCAAGTCCTACCTGCGCCTCGCCCCCGGGCTTGCGCCCGTCGAGCTGGTCTTCGGCGAGGTGCTCTACGAAGCCGGCGATCCGATCCGGGACGTGTACTTTCCCACCCAGTCGCTGGTCTCGCTGCTCACGGTGGTGGAAGGTCACCTCGCGCTCGAGGTCGGAATGGTGGGCCGCGAGGGCATGGTGGGCGTTCCGCTGGTACTCGGCGCCGACGTTTCGCCGGTGCGCGCGCTGGTGCAGGGCGCCGGCCCGGCCCTGAAGATGGACGCGCAGCGCTTCCGCAACGAGCTGAACGCGAGCCCGCCGCTGCAGCGCGAGGTGCAGCGCTACATCTACGCGATGATGGTGCAGATCTCGCAAACCGCGGGCTGCAACCGCTTCCACGTCGTGGAAGCGCGGCTCGCCCGCTGGCTGCTGATGACCCGCGACCGGATGCGCTCGGGACATTTCCGCATGACGCACGAGTTTCTCTCGCACATGCTCGGCGTGCGCAGGGTCGGGGTCACCGAAGCGGCGTCCGCCCTGCAGCGGCGCAAGCTGATCGAGTACAGCCGCGGCAGCATCAACATCCTGGACGACCGCGGGCTCGAGGCGGCGTGCTGCAGCTGCTACCAGGTCGTCAACGGCATGCACGAAACGGCCGCCGCCTAAAGAAAAAGCCCGGTCCTCTTTCGAGGCCGGGCTTCCGGTAAGGCGCCAAATCTAGTTCGGGAAGTCGAGGATGATGTTCACCCTGCGGTTTTCCTGCCGTCCCTCGACGCTCGTGTTGTAGGCGAAGCGCCGGGTCTCGCCGAACCCTGCCGCGAAGAGCCGCGTGCGCTCTACGCCGAACTGAGTTACCAGGGCGTTCACCACGTTCTGGGCGCGGCGCTGCGAGAGCTGCATGGCCTGCTCCGCGGTGCCCGACTGGTTGCTGGTGTGCCCCTCCACCGTCGCGGTGACGCGCGGATTCGCCTTCATGAAATTCGCCACCTTGCGCAGCTCCGCGCTGTATTGCGGCCGGAGCGTGGCGCTGTTGGTGTCGAACTCCATTTCCATCGCCATGGTGATCCTGGCGGGGACCGGCTCGATCCCCTCGATATCCGTCGCGCACGCGATGATGGCGTTGATCCGCCGGTTCAGCCGTCTGCCTATCTCCGTCTTGTTGTCCGCGATGGGGCGGGTCTCTCCGTACCCCACGGCCTGGAGCCGGGTTCGGGCGATGCCGCGCTTCACCAGGTAGGCCACTACGTTCTCCGCCCGGGTCTGGGATAGCCGCATGTTGTCGGCGCTCGTCCCCACCTCGTCGGTGTGCCCCTCGATCACCGCCGTGGTGTCGGGGTATTTGCGCATGAAGGTCGCCACCTTCTCGGCCTTCTCCTCGGCTTCGCGCTGAACGGTCGTCTGACTGATCTCGAACTGGATGTCGAGAATGCTGCAGTATTGCTGGGTCCGCGCGATCGGCACGATGACCAGCACCGGCGCCAGCGCCGGCGCTGCTGCTGCCGCGACCGGAGCCACTGGCGCTGGCGCCGGCGCCGGCGCTGCGGCGGCCGGAGCGGCCTTCTCTCCGCCGAAGTAGTAGACCAAGCCGATGAGCAGCATGTCGACGTCGCCCTTGTTGCCGACCGCATCGTTCACGCGGTAGCGCTCCCACTCCCCCCGCAGCGCGAGGGCCCGCGTGAAATCGTATTGCACGCCGAGTCCGTACTTGTAGCTGCCTTCGCTCTTCTTGGGATTGGGGTTGGTAACGGTTACAGCGCCGGTTCCGGAAAACGTGTCCTTGCCCTCGGTGTAGATCAGGCCTACCCGGCCCAGCGCGGAGAGCTTCTGCGTGATCGGCAGAGTGCCAACCGCATCCAGATTCAGGCCCTGGAACTTGGCGGTCCCGGTCAAGCTTCCGGCCGGCGTGGTATTCGCCGTGAACCCGAACTCGCCGAGGTTGAAGTAGCCGCCTTCGACGGCGAAGTTCTTGTTGAACTTCCTGCCCCCGAAGAGCTTGTAGCCGACGTCGCTGTCGTCTTCGTCGATCGAGGTCATCGTGAGGCCCGCTCCCAGCAGCTCGGAGCGGATCCGATCGCCGGCGATGTTGGCTTGCGATTGGCCGATGCTGATGCCGCCATACCAGCCTGAATCAGCCGCCAGCGCGAGCGGGCTGCTGTTTACCGCCGCGAGTCCCGCCAGGCCCAAGGCCCCGATGGCTCTAACTATTTTCATGTTCTTCTCCAAAGTGGTTCGTGCGCCTTACGGGGCAGGAACGTTGATGACGGTGTTGACCATCGTGACCGAAGCATTCAGGGCGAGAGCTCTGCCGTTCAGCGTCGTGATGGTGACGTTGCCGGCAGTCGAGAACGTCGTCGCCGCGGAGGAGATGATGGTCCCGACCATGGTCCCGCCTCCGGCCGCGTTGATCGTGGCGGAGCTGCCGACTTGCCAGAAGACGTTCTTGGGCTGCGCGCCGCCGGCCAGGATGACGCTGCGCGGGGCTCCCGCGGCACCGACCGTGAGCGTGCTTGCCATCTGGAAGATCCAGACCGCATTGGCGTTGCCGCCCGCGTCAAGCGTAAGGTCCGATCCGGTAAGCAGGAATGCCCCGCCGGCGGTCGCGTAGATGCCCGGCGCAAGCGTGAGTCCGCCGAGGTTGGCGCCAGGATCTACCGCGCCGGGCCGTGAAGCCGGCGAGAGGTCGTTGAACGCGGCAAGCGCGGCGGCGGCTGCGGCCTGTGCGGTTGCGAATGTGGCCGCGGTCCCTTCAGTCGGGCACGCGACATTCGGCGGCGGGGGGGCCGTGTTGATCGTCCCGTTCACCGCGCCGATGTTCAGCGGCGTTTCCGTATAGATGCAGTTCGGCGTCGCGGAATGGAATCCGGTAATCAAAGTGGAGGCACCCGTGGTCCCGATCGAGACCGGCTGGCCCTGGGCTCCGGTGATCACCGTCAGGGTTCCCTGGTTGGTCATCCCGGCGTTGCCGCCGAAGCCTCCGAAGGGGGCGGCCGCTCCGAGGGCGGGCGCTGCCCCTGCCGGTCCGGGGCCGCCACCGAGGGCACCGTCGCCGCCCTCAGTGCCGAAGATTTCATCGCCGCTGCCGCATCCAGCCATGAAGGCGGCGAGGACCGCCGCCACAAACCACATCCATGCTTTGGATTTTCCGTGCCGGTTCATGACTTATCCTTGTGTCCAATTGGGCCGAAGGATGTGGAATCCGTCGGTCGTTGAGTCTTTTATGTCACTGAGGCCCCGGCACTACTGTGCGCTACCGTACAGCGGGCGTGAGATGCTGCTCGGCTGTTTCTCATAGCGCAGGAAAAAAAAGCCGTCTTGCGACGGCCTTCCGCCGTATGCGCACCTAAAGAAAAAGGACCCTCGCGGGTCCTTTCTCATTTCTGCCGGAAGAAGTTACCTGCTGAAACGCGAATGCGAGTACTTCTTGTCTTTCTGATGCTTTCTATCGTCGTCATCATCGTCATCATCGTCGTCGTCATCGTCATCGTCGCGGTCGTGCCCCTTCTTCTTCTTGTGGTGTTTCCTGGGCTTGCACGACTCGGAGCCCGGCAGCGCGCTGTCGCAGCTGATGAGGGTGGTACCCGTCATCGTCACTGCGGCCCCCGCCAGGACTCGCCGCCCTGCGATTGTTCCGCCGGTCGTGGTGATGGCCGCCTGCGCGAGAACAGTTCCCCGGAACACCGAAGTCGTCAGCGTCGTGGCCGCGTTGACCTGCCAGAACACGTCACACGCATCCCCGCCGGACATGACCACCGTCAAGTTCGTGCCCGTGAGCGCGCCGGCAGCTTGGGTCCCGACTCTGAAAATCCAGGGGCCGTTCCCCCTAAGGGTCAACACGCTGTTCGTGAACGTCACCGCCGCGGGGAAACAGATGACACCGGAATTAACCGTGAGCGGCACGCCCGTGAAAGCCGCCGTAACGATGGTCTCGGTGCACGGCTGGTCGAGCGCGGCGTACGCTTCATTGAAGTCAGTGACAACCTGACCGGGGAGTGGCGAGGAGATCGTCCCCGAAATCGTGCTCCCGGTATTGGTGAGCGCGCCGGTGTGGACCACGTTTCCGGTGATGGTGGAATTGGTAAAAGTGACCGCACCGGGGGAGCCCACGTTTCCGGTGATGGAGGCACCGGTGGTGCTCACCGCCGACCCAAGGACCGCGAAGTCCCCGGCCGTATCCAGTGGCGGCGCCTCGGCGGCGAATGCTGCCGACGCAAACAGCGCCAGCAAGGGGGTGGAAAGGAACTTCCAGCAAGAATTCATAGCGTTACCTCCGTGATTGTTCGGTTAGGACGTTGCAAATCCCATCGTTGCCTTTATCTGCTTGTCGCGCAGGCCCGACTGTTCGTTAGCGTACACAAGCCGGCATTTGCCAATCTGCACCCGGGCCCCCTCGCTCGGCTTGATGACGATGCCGTCCATCGGATAGCGGTAGTTCTCGCCGGTGGAAGAGTTGCGCCACAGGATGTCCGCTCTTCCATCGCCGTCGAAGTCGCCCGCGTCCGCAACCTGCCACAAAGTGTCCGCCACCGTGCGCAGGCAGCCCTCGCTCACGATCGACGGGCCGTTCATGAAGTAGACGTAGTTCTCGCTACCAGTTGCCGAAGGACACGCCGACGCCGATGGTGGTCTGCTTGTGGTTGTAGTCGATCAGGCTCTCGCCATAGCCGGAGCTCAGCTGAACGTGGAGCCGCGCGGCGCCGAGCGCAGCCAGGAGCGGCGTTGCCCAGTCGAGTTGCACGTATCCGCGGCGCACTAGCAGAGAGCTCACGTAGCCGCGATCCGTCTGGTAGCGGGTAACGATGTCGCCGTTACCCAGGTAGTGCGTGATATCCGGGTTATCGTCAGCCTCGGCGCTGTCCGGGAGCCGATACCAGAGGCGCGCGAGCACCGAGACCCGGTCCCATTCCCAGCCGCCCTGCGCGTACACCCGGTTCCAGCCGCGCGAGCGGGCTCCGTTTTGCCCGTTCGATTGA